>Ga0209300_1000001_pt1 | contig 325645 bp, 283 predicted proteins | sample Shrwel_input2_RT_FD_187535 | JGI IMG/M metagenome (GOLD analysis project Ga0209300, IMG submission 187535) | Subsurface microbial communities from deep shales in Ohio, USA - Utica-3 well 1 S input2 RT (SPAdes) (version 2) ... | reverse complement strand
ACGAGGCAAAGTCGACGATGCGCTTGGAAACGCCCCCGGCATTCATGATCTCGCCGGTCAGGATGAAAAAGGGAATGGCCATCAAGGCAAAGCTGTTGGCCCCGGTGATGAAGTGCTCGGCCAGTGTGGTGACATTGAACATGTCCTGGGTCCACATCATCACCACGGCGGAGCTGAGCATGGCGAAGGCGATCGGCATGCCGATCAACATCAACGAGAACAGCACGGCGAGGAAGACGACGACCATCATGACACGGACTCCTGGTCACGATCGTAGGCCCATGTGGGGCCATTGCGGCCGGTCAGGACGAAGCTCAACGCCTGGTACGCCATCACCGCGGACATCAGGATGGCCGCGATCATGCCGGCATAGTAGTAATTGTTGATGGGAATATCGGTGGCGGGCCCGGTAATCCCCAGGTTCAGTTCGATCAGGACCAGAAGCCCTTTGACCACGAGGGTCATCACCGCCACGGTCAGGGCCGTCGTCAGCAGGAACAGCAGCTTCTGAAGCCAGCCGGGAATGTGGCGCACCAGGATGTCCACGCCCAGGTGGCTATGTTCCATCACGGCGAGGATGGAACCCAGGAACACGACCCATACGAAGAGGTATCGCGCCACCTCACTGGACCATGTCAGCCCGCTGTCGAAGGCATAGCGGAGCACGACATTGGTAAAGACGAACCCCACCATCAGCACCAGGGCCACGGCAATGGCCAGCCTGATGGATTTTTTCAAGAAACCGAACAAGGTCGTCATCGACATGAAGCCACCTCTTGTCCACTCGGTTTTGCCATGCGAACTCCAGGAGTTCGCATGGCATGCGTATGACGAACCTCAGGAACCTTCACGTACCATCTTCACCATGTCTTCAGCCCAGTCGTACTGACTGTAAAAGTCGTCATAGATCGGCTGAACGGCTTTCACCATTTCATCGTGAAGTTCTTGGCTCGGCTCCGTCACTTCCAGGCCGGCCTTCGCGAGCTCTTGCTTGATCTCGGAGGCGGATTCGCGCATCAGCTGCCACTCCATCTCCATGGATTGGCGAGCGGCTTCCTGGATGACGTCTTTCTCGTCATCGCTCAGATTGTCGTAAAACTGCTGGTTCATCAGGTACACGTTGGGGCTGAACATGTGCCGGCTTTCCAGCACGTTGTTCTGCACCTCGTACCATCCCGAGCGATACAGCGTGGCGAGGGGATTATCCTGTCCGTCGATCACCCCCTGCTCGAGGGCCGGGTAGACTTCGGACATGCCCATGGTCTGCACGTTGGCGCCTAACGCCTGCCCCACTTCCACGTACAGTTCCAGGTTGGGCATTCTCAGCTTGAAACCATCGAAGTCGTCCATGCTGTCGATTTTTTCCTTGCTCGAGAAAACGCGGAACCCATTCGCCGTCCACGCCAAGGGCTCTACCCCCAGCTCACGGAAATAGGGATCGATCTTCTCGCCGACAGGGCCATTCAGCATCGACTGCGCTTGATCATAGTCTTCGAACAGGAAGGGCCACTCGGGAAACCCGATTTGCGGCTTGGCGGTCTGCAGCCCCATTCCGGCAATCGCCATTTCGATGCTGCCGGTTCTGACGCCATTGGTGTATTGCCGCTCATCGCCGAGCGAGCTGTTGGGGTAGATCTTCACCTGCATGTCGGAATGGCTTTCGACATACGGTTTGAATTTTTCGCGGATGGCCACGTTTTGAGGATGATCTTCCGCGAAGTAACTCGCGACCTTGATGGTCGCCGTGCTTTGTGCGTAGACATGTCCGGCAAACATGGTCGTTCCCAGCAATGCGGAACCAACCAGAGTGCGGCCTATGATGGCTGAGAGTGAGTGTGTCATTTGTTGTGCTCCCCGTTAGCTGATACAGGCGCTGGCATCGAAGGCTCTCTATGGAGCCAACTGATATACTAGTATTCACTACGTGGAGCGCCTAGAAAGACTTTTGTCTAAACGCGAACGTCTGGCGCTTGTGCTGGCGATGAGCGGGGAGATCGAGGCGTGCAGGTCAGGAGGGAGCGATGGCTCCTTCGCGATGGCCTTTCGCAATGGTCTTTCGTAGTGGTCCTTCACCATGACCACCGGACTTGGGATCGCGACCTTTACAAGGTACCTTTACGCGCCTTGCGCGCCGTGACACATGGCGCCTCTTCCCTTTACTGCCAGGACTGCATCGATGGACGACTCCCTGCTGGTCAGCCTCCGCCGCTATCGCCCCCGAGAAGGCCGCGATAGCCTCGAGGATTACCTCACCGAGATTTTCGCCTGGCTGCTGCGGAATTCCCGCGAGGTGGCCGATGCCTTTCTCGACACCGTCATGAGCCATGTGCCGGAGGCCGATCGCCTCGAGCTGCCCGATGCCGATCAGGACATCACCTGGGAGACACAAGCGCCCTATCCGGGAGCGCGGCTCGACATGCTCGCCCAGTGGCCGGGCGGCGCCCTGCTTTTCGAGCACAAGGTGCATGCGCCGCTCTCGGCCGAGCAGGTGAACAATTATCGCGAGCTGGCGGCGTCGGAGTTTCCCGGCAAGTCCGCGCGGGTGATCGTGGTCTCCGCCAATACCGGTCAGCATCGGCCGGAAGCACACGGCTGCCTGTGCTGGGAGGACGTGTACGAACTGCTCGAGGCACGCCACGAAACGCTGAGCGACCCGGCGGAGCACTTTCATATCGCCAGCTTCCTGGCCCTGTTACGGCACGAGGGGCTGCATCCGGCGGCGCCGATCAGCCATCAGGCGGTGGCGTTCTACCCGGTGGCGTGGCGTTTTCCGGAGCAACTGGCGGATGCGCTGGCGCCGCTGGCGTACGAGGAATGGCCGCTCGCAGAGCGCTATGAAGGACGCAGCCCCAAGACGCGCTGGGGCCGGCTGGGGTTCGAGCTAATTCCCGCCGGTGGGCCCCTTCACTGGATGCCGGGGCTGTTCGTGGGGGTGATTCTCGACGGGCGCGACCACCTGGTACAGAACCGGCATACCGACCGGGTGATGCTGAACGTCATTCTCGACTTCTCGGTCAAGCTGCACGACATCTACCCGCAACTGCCAAGCTATCGGCGACTCGTGCAACAGCTTCGCGAGCGGACGCCTCACCGGGGCTGGCACTTCTACGATCACCTCGAGGAACGCCCGGCCAATCGCCATCATCCTCTGTACCTGGAGACACCCTTGCTCGACGTGCTGCGCGGGACGACCACCATGGAAGAACAACGCGATGCGATTCGCCGCGCCGTTCGTGACGCGCTCGAGCTGCTGCAGCACGATGACGCCCTGAAGACGCTGACCGATGAAGTCCGGCACAAGGCGAGTTCGTTGACCGAGGCCTGATGGCAATGACGAGGGAGCATCGTCCGACACCTACGATCTTGGCGCTGAGCGATGCTCCCACGGATTGAGTATGTCGATGCCAAGCGACCCGAAGTCTTTCACGTTGCGTGTCGCCAGCATAGCGTGATGCTGTCGACAGATCGCGGCGATTTGAGCGTCAGCGGTATGCACCACCCTGCCTGCACGCTCACTGATTGCTACGGCTTCTGCGTAGTGCACCGCCGCGACTTCATCGAACGGCAGAACGCGGCCTGCAAAATCTTCCTCGAGCATCGCTGCTGCCATGGCGGCGAAACAGCGTTGGCGCTTGCCACTGGGCAGGCGCTCGATGCCATAGAGAATTTCCGCCACGGTAATAGCGGTAATGGCCACGGCACTCGCGTCCTGGCTATCCAACCAGTCGACAACGCACGCGTCTGGTGTGGGCCGCATAAGCTCGGATAGCACGTTGGTATCCAGGACGATCATGCGTCGAGGTCCGGAGCGCGAGGCTTGTCAGACCTGGCTGGCATCTCCAGCTCGACACCTCCCGCTGTTGCAAAGCGCTCTCGTATACGACTGCCTAACCTCCCTGTTTGGGGTTGGCTCAAGGCGTCGCGGAGAATAATACGCACCTCTTCTTCCATGGAGTGGCCATGCTTGGCCGCTTCCATACGAAGCTGAGCCTTTATCTGCTCGTCCAAATTGCGAATCGTGATCGATGCCATACTCGCCTCTCCATTTGATCTCAATGCAATCAATGATAGCACTAAACCATCAAAAGTACTCATGGCGGTCTACGCACGAAGAGAGGCACGGCTACTCACCCTATCAGGACTTCGCCATGCGGGCGCTGCCGACTTTCGTGCTGCGTGCGCTCACCAGGCGGAAGCCCACCGCGCCGGCAATCACCAGCATTACGCCGCAGCCCGTCGCCAGCAGGTAGGCGCCGGTCACCGCGCTATCGGCCACGCCGAAACGTCCGGCCAGCGCCGCCAGCGAGCCGGCGTACTGCCACCATAGAAAGGCCCCCACCGCGACGCCGGCCAGCATGGTCGCCCCGGCCACCCGTCGACTGACCGCCGCCCAGCTGTGCTCGTTCTCCACCGGGCTACGGTGTAGAAAGGCGCGGTACTCACTCTCTGCCTGGCTGACGTGGGTCAACCTGGAGGCAATCACGATCGCCGCCAGCGCCACCAGGGTGCTCAGTAGCACCGGATGGAGATAGACGGGCAGCGAGACCCATTCCGCCTGCACCATCAGCGACAAGATCAGGTTGCCGACGAAGCCGACCCCCAGGCCCCAGCCGGCACCAGCGGCGGTAATCCGACGGCTCCAGATGCTCATCAGCGCCACCGGTCCCCAGGAGGAAGCGAACAGCGTGGCGGCGAACCATACCACTGCCATCACCGCCGGCGGCTGGAAGAGTGCCAGCAGCAGCGCTACCAGCCCGGCCACCAGCACGCCGATGCGGCTGGCCCGCATGGCACTGCGCTGGCTGCGCGAAGACGGCAGGATATCGTGGGCGAGACTGAAGCCGATGATCGACAGAAAGGTCGAGCACGAGGAGAGTCCGGCGGCAAACACGCCGGTGAGGATGATGATGCCGAGCCAGCTCGGCAGCACGTTGAGCGCCGCCCACACCATGGCACGCTCGCCGTCGAGCGTCGGGTCGTAGAGGTTGATCGCCGCGCCGGTCATCATCATCAGCGCGTAGAAGACCGCCAGCACCACGGCGGTGAGCATGGCCGAGCGCATCACCACGTGCTCGTTGCGCGCCATCAGATAGCGGCTCGCCTGCCAGGGGCTGGCCGCCAGCACCGTGGCCCATACCAGCCCCAGCGTCAGCCCCCAGATGAGCGCTTCGCCGGGTGATGAGAAGGTCGCTCCCTCACCCTCGATCACACCGTGCCACAGCGCGATGCCGGGCTTGTCGGACTGCGCCAGCAGCCCCTCGATCACCCCCGACCAGCCGCCGAGGTCATTGATGATATAGAGCGAGCCGCCCACCGCCGCAATGGAGAAAATCACGAACATCACGGTGTCGGTCAGCACCACGCCCTGGGACCCGGAGTACAGGATGAAGCCCGTGTAGGTGAGCCATACCAGCACCAGTCCAGCCCAATAAGGCAGCCCGGTGAGCTCCTCGAACATGATGCCGGCCCCCTGCATCACGCCCAGCAGGTAAGCCCCCAGCCCGAATACGGTGGTGAGCCCGGCGATCATCTGCACGCGCTTCGAGGCAAAGCGCTTACCGAAGAACTCAGGCACCGTCAACGCCTCGCTGCGACGCAGGTAGCGCCCGAACACCAGCGCACCGAGCAGACAGCCCGAGGTGCTGATGGCGGCGAAGATCAGCATGACAAAGGGATAGCCATCGTAGGCGAAACCCGTCTCGCCCAGAAAGGCGCTGGTACTCAGGTAGCTGGCGACCAACGTACCGAGGATCATCAGCGTGGGGGCGTTACGCCCAGCGACCAGGTAGTCGTCGAGATCCTTGACCCGACGGCCAGCCAGGTTGCCGATAATGAAGTAGCCGATGAGGCTCAGCACGATGGCTGTGGTATAGACCATGGCGAATGACACTTGTTGTTGAAATTCGCAGCCATGGTAAGTACCTACATACGGGTCATTGTCTTCGTTGCGACATCCATCTCAATCAACGCGACGCGCCCTTCTTTCATCGTCATTACCGGCCATGGAAATCTCCTTTGCATCTTTCCAGGAATAGTATCAATGGCTGCGTCCCAAAAGCGGCTCGGTTATCGGACACCGCGTCGTGCAGTGTCAAAAACAACCTGTAAGATGCAACACTGTCCAGGCACTCGCGTATTTGACGAGCTGAGGCAGTAAACTCAGGAGGAAGCATGTTCGATAAGGTAATGGCCGCGATTGGCATCGGTAACGCTCAGGTAGACACACGTTTGGCGTCCAGCGTGATTCGCTCTGGTGAGACTCTCGAAGGTGAAATCCACATCCAGGGCGGCAAAGTTCCGCAGGAGATCTCGGGGCTCGTGCTGGACCTGATCAGTGAAGTGATCAAGGAGGTCGATGACAAGAAGATTCGAGTACCACATACCTGGGCCCGTCTCGCCCTGACCGACCCGATGACCGTGGCGGCCGGCGAGAGTCATGTCGTCAAGTTCTCGATGGAGATACCTCTGCTTTCACCGCTATCGGTCGGCCGCCAGCAACCCAAGACCTGGGTGGCGACACGAGCCGACATCGACAAAGCCATCGACCCCCGCGACCGCGACCCTCTGGAAATACGCCCCGGGGCTCTGCATGAAAAGCTCTTCAATGCCATGAAGGCGCTGGGCTTTCATCTCAATGGGGCACCGCTGGAAGCCTCCCGCCGCAACCCGACGACAGGGTGCATTCAGGAGTTCGAATTCAAGCCGAGCCCAGGCAGTCGATTCGGGCACCTGGATGAGGCCGAGCTGGCCTTCTTGCCTTCGCAGGACGGCGTTCTGGATCTGCTGATACAGCGAGACACCAAAGCGCGTGGACTAGGTTCGATGCTGGCAGAAGTGAGCGGTTCCGACGAGAAGTTCTACCGTGTCAGCTTGAGCGGCAATGAAAGCCAGGACCAGTTGGAAACCATGCTCGATCAAGCCTTGTCCTGAGGGATCTCGCCACCTGGCAAACGCGGTCAGGTGGCATTGTCTTCAGCTAGCCAGCTGCTTCACACCCATCGCAGATACAGTGGCCGACTGCCTGGCCGTCGAATGACGGGCAATCACTCTGGTCAGGAGCATCTTCACCAACCAGCACAGGTCTATCGTCCTTCCAGATAACAGCATAGTGGCCCAAGCGCTGCTTGCGCTCCAAGGTCTCCGACACAGCAGCACGGAGGCTATCCAACATTTCCTGAGTATCAGGTGAAAGCTGAGTCATGATTGTGTCTCCCTGATGGAGGGCATGATTGAGGTTCTATGGCGGAAGGTAGTGGCTAGTAGCAGCCTTTGAGTATCACGCCAGATGAGAGGGAGAAATATTGGAGATGGTGGGCCCAGGCGGACTCGAACCGCCGACCAAGGGATTATGAGTCCCCTGCTCTAACCAACTGAGCTATAGGCCCTGACGCAACGGGGCAGTATCATAGCGGATGCCGATAAACGAGACTAGGGGTGATTGGCTCCTGGCGTGTAATTCCATCCCATGGAGGGTGTGGCGATGTATCAAATGAAGCGAATGGCACGTCGTGTTGCCTGGATGGCGGCGTTGGGTATCGTCGCGCTGCCTTGCGTGGCACAGGCGGATTGGCAGTTGGATCCGGAGAGGTCACGTGTCGAGGCGACGATCACCGAGATCACCTCGTCCGGCGCAGAGGTGGCGCATCATCACGCGCTGAAGCGCATGAACGGACATATCGCGGAGGATGGCACACTGCACTTGCCGATACGGCTCAATCAGACGGATCTCCTTGAGCAGCTAGGCGAGCTCCCCGTGTGGATGCAAAGCCTGACGGATACCGAGCTGACCACAGTGGTCACGCAACTCGACCCCCAGGTGCTCGACGACCTGCCCGTGGGCGAGTCGCGCACCGAGACACTGATGCTCAGCGTGCAGAATGGCGATGCATCGCAGCAGGAATCTCTGAAGGTACATTTCACGCGTGAGAGCGAAAACGAGATACGCGTACGCAATGCCGAATCGGTGTCGCTGGATGGCCGCGCGATCATGCAAAATCAGACCGCGCGCACCGTGCTCGGGATGCTCGGCTATCAGCAGATCGCCGACGAGGTACCGGTCGAGCTGGATGCCGTATTGGTGGATCGCTAAGCGATGCCCCAGGTGTGCGCTCTCCCCGCCGGATGTCAGGACTGGCAGACTCAGTGGCCTTGGCCGCGTTCGCTGACGGGGGTCGCCTGGCGCGGGGTGGATTTCTCGGTGCCCTCGATATGCGAAGCGGACTTCGCCGCCTGGGGCATCGAATTGCCGACACGGCTGGCCACGGCAATCGCCAAGCGCCGGGGCGAGTTTCTGGCGGGGCGTCTATGCGCCCGCGAGGCCTTGCGTGCCGCCACGGGACGTGACGACGTGCCGGGCATCGCAACTGATCGCGCGCCTTGCTGGCCCGAGGGCACGTTAGGAAGCATCACCCATAGCAGTGGTTTCGCCGCCGCCCTGGCGGCGCCGCGGGGCGTATGGCAAGGGTTAGGGCTCGATGCGGAAACGCCATTGAGCTCCGCGCGCGCCGAGCGCTTGGCGGCGCAGATTCTCACTCCGGAAGAATGCGCCTGGCGCGATGGCCTCGACCGCGACGCCCAGGCGCTGTTCACTACCCTGGCATTTTCCAGCAAGGAGAGCCTCTTCAAGGCGTTGTATCCCTTGATCGGCGTGCGCTTCTACTTTCAGGACGCCGCGCTCGTCGAGTGGCATCCCACCACGGGGCATATCACGCTGCAATTGCGCCGTACCCTCTGCGATGGCTGGGCGGTAGGCACAGCGCTCGAGGGCCAATACACCGAGACGGCCTCACGCCTATTGAGCCTCGTGGCCATTCCTTCGAGTTCAATCCGGTAATCACTGAGCGGCTCGCCCCTCGCGTGCCGCGCTTGGCTTCACTGCCGCCTATCTCCTTCTTCCTCTCTTCCGCTTCGCTAGCGTCTGGCGCCTGCCTTCTGGCTTTCCATGTCCTGCCTTTTGTTTTCACTCTCACACAATAATCTAAATAACAATCGTTATTATTGAGTTTTCATGCCTACCCTGTACCCTAGATAGCGCTTGAAAATAACGCTCAATATCAAGGGGATACTAATGAAAAAGACACTCACCTTCGGCCTCATCGCGGCGGCCGGTGGCTCGGTGTTGCCTGCTCTGGCACAGGATAAGCAAGACACCATGGTGGTGGTCGGTGCGCGTACGCCCACGGAGATCAGCCAGATTCCCGGCGCGGCATGGGTGGTGGATGAAGCCCAGCTCCAGCAGCAACTAAACGCAGGGCAGTCCTTGAAATCGGCCTTGGGGCGGCTGATTCCTGGCTTCGACTTCGGGTCGAGCACCAATCGCACCAACTATGCGCAGAACTTTCGGGGGCGCGATGCACTGGTAATGATCAATGGCGTGTCGCTGAATAGCTCACGCAGCTTGTCGCGGCAGTTCGATTCCATCGACCCGTTCAATATCGCGCGCGTCGAGGTGCTTTCCGGCGCCAGCAGCCTGTATGGCGGTGGTGCCACCGGGGGCATCATCAATATCGTCACCAAGAAAGGTAAGAAAGGCCTCAACTTCGAGAGCGAGCTGGGCGTGACCAGCGGCTTCAACGACTCGGACGACCTCACCAAACGGGCGGCGCAGTCCATTTCGGGCGGCAACGAACGTGTCCAGGGGCGCCTTGCCATCGCGGTACAAGAGAACGGCTCCTTCTACGATGCCGATGGCGAGATCATCAAGCCCGACATCGCCCAGTCAGGCCTGCAAGAAAACCGCTCCGTCGATCTCATGGGCAATCTCGCCGTGAAGATCAGCGAGAATGAACGCCTCGATGTCACTGCGCAGTATTACGATTCGGCCTATGCGGGCGACAAGGGACTGTATTATCCGAATTACGATAGCGGCGCGACGTATTCGGAGAAGATCCAGGGTAGCGAGGTCCGCGACGGCTATGACTCGGATGTCGACCCCGAGACCGAACGGCTGTACCTCAACGCCAACTATCATCACGACGCGCTACTCGGCCAACGCTTCTATTTCCAGGCCTATCACCGCGAGGAGTCCTCGGTCTTCAATCCGTTCCCCGGGGGGAGCACCTTTACCGTCTCGGAGCAGAACACCGACTTGACCGGCGCCAAGGCGGCGTTCACCGCGCAGCTCAGCAAGCCGTTGAGCGTGACCTACGGGCTCGATCTCTCCCGCGAGGAGTTCGATTCCAAGCGTTATACGCTGGCGCCTTCCGAGGGCGGTCTGGAACTCGACCAGATCGGCGTACTCGATCCGTATTACCCGTCGTTCCAGGCCGATACCCTGGCCGCGTTCGCCCAGGCGGAATATCAGCTCACCCCGAACCTGCAGCTCTCCGGCGGCGCGCGTTTCGAGCAAACCGATGTCGAGGTCGAACCGCAGGGTGGCAATGACGGCGGTTCCAACAGCTACGATGTTTCGCTATTCAACCTCAAGGCGCTTTACGACTTCCACAACGGCCACCAGACCTGGTTGTCATACACGCAGGGCTTCGAGATTCCCGATATCGCCAAGGCCTATCGCGGTGTCAGCTTCGACATCTCGGACAACCCCGTGGACGGCATCAAGACCCAGCAACTAGAGACCGGATGGCGCTTCAACGGTGGCAACTGGCAGACCCAGGTCGCCGCCTACTATAGCTGGTCGAACAAGGCGATCGATTACGTCTACAGCAACGACGGCAATCTCGAGATCGGCGTCACCACCATCGACAAGGACGTCAGAACCTACGGGTTGGAAGGCAAGGTCGAACGCTTCTTCGGTCAACACTGGACGCTGGGCTCGACGTTCAACGCCGTGAAGTCCGAGGAGAAGATAGGCGGCGAATGGCAAGACGCCAGCATCACCGAGGCCAGCATGCCCAAGACAACCCTCTACGGCGAATGGTCGGATATCGACACCCGCGCCCGTCTGCAGGTCAATCGCGCTTTCGATATCGACGATGCCTCCGGCAATGAGCTGGACGGCTTCACCACGGTCGACGCCACGGCCAGCCAGGATACGGCCTTCGGCACTTTCAGCCTGGGCATCGAGAACCTACTCGATGAAGACTACGTGACGACCTGGGGGCAGCGTGCCGCCGTCTTCTATGAAGCTTATGGCGCCCAGTCACTGTGGGATCTCAAAGGCCGTGGGCGCACCTATACATTGAGCTGGTCGCACACTTACTAATCCCGACTTTTCGACCGGCGCATCGACAGCGGCCTGCTTCCCAAGCAGGCCGTTTTTCATGGCACATCAAGACATCACTCAAAAAAATTCGTCCTCCCGGTTCAGAAAGCATGCATGGCTGCGTCTTCCTGTAGGCAACATAAATTTAGTAACGATTATCATTAACATAGGGAAGTATATCGCAACCTCATAATGCCCGTTGCGATCTCTCACGCCACCAGGACACAGGTGATGCCATGAGCCAAAACGCTGCCATTCGGATGGCGCCTCTTTCTTCCCGGCCGCTCGCGTCTCGGAGACAAGCGAGTGAACTGGCGCGCCAAGCGCTTTTCCTGCCGCGCAATGCCGATGCCTATCGTCACGGCATGCTGCGCTGTATCGAGCTCGTGCAACGCAAGCTGACCGAGACCGGCCAGCCATTCTCAGGCATCTCGCCGAGCGAGATGCAGCAGCGCTTCGAGGGGCTGGACCTGGACCGCCAGCTCGGCGATCTCGAGGCGGTGCTATCAGAAGTCGAACGACTATACCTCGATGATGCGGTGTATTTTCATCACCCGCGTTATGTCGCTCACCTCAACTGCCCGATCACCTTGCCGTCGATCCTCGCCGAGGCAATCGCCACGCCGATCAATACCGCCGTGGAAACCTGGGACCAAAGCGCGGGGGGCACGTTCATCGAGCAAGCGTTGATCGACTGGACGACCCGGCGGATCGGCCTGGGCAACAACGCGGATGGCGTCTTCACCAGCGGGGGTACGCAGTCCAACCTGATGGCTCTGCTGATCGCGCGGGATCACTACTGCGCGTCGCTTGAAGGGCATCCCGGCAACCGTGACCATGGCCTGCCCGCCGAATCGCCCCGATTGCGCATCTTCGCCTCCGAGGTGAGTCACTTCAGCTTGCAGAAGGCCGCAGCATTGCTGGGCCTTGGTCATCGCGCCGTGGTGCCCGTTCCTTGCGACGAGCACTACCGCATGGATAGCCAAGCGCTGGCGAAGGCACTGGCCGAGAGCCAGCAGGCAGGGTTACGGCCGATGGCCGTCGTCGCGACGGCCGGCACCACGGATTTCGGGAGTATCGACCCGCTCGGGGATATCGCCACGCTGTGCCATCGGCATGGGGCCTGGCTGCACGTCGATGCCGCGTATGGCGGCGGCTTGTTGACGTCGATGTGCCACCGCCACTGGCTGGCCGGTATCGAGCGGGCGGACTCGGTTAGCGTCGATTATCACAAGTCCTTCTTCCAGCCGGTGAGTTGCAGCGCCTTCATGGTCAGCGAGCGCCAAAGGCTTGGCTACGTCACTCACCATGCCGACTATTTGAACCCCGCCAGCCAGGACGAGGACGCGCCACCGGATCTGGTCGACAAGAGCCTGCAGACCACACGCCGCCTGGACGCGCTGAAACTCTGGATGACCCTGCGCCTATTGGGGCCGGATGCTCTGGGCGAGCTGTTTGACCGCGTCATCGAGCTGACCCGTGAAGCTTATCGCCTGCTCCAGGCGGCCCCGGATATCGAGATCATCGCGGCGCCGCAGCTTTCCACGCTGGTATTCCGCTACAAGCCGCGTGACGACGCCCTCGATGAGGCAACGCTGGATGCGCTCAACGCGCATATTCGTCGGGCCCTCTCGCGTCACGGCGAGGCAGTCGTCGCCGCCACCCGCGTCCAGGGGTGTCAGTATCTCAAGTTCACGCTGCTCAACCCGGACACCACCGTCGACGACCTGGCCGCCATCGTGACCCGTATTCAGGACCATGGCGCCGACTTCCTGAAACGAGAAAGTGTCGCGGCGCCCACGCGACACGACCTCGCCGCCGCCCTTTTCTGACCCTTGGCCTTCAACGACGAGAGCGACCATGCCAACTGAGATTCACGACTTCATCGCCATCGGCCTGGGCCCTTTCAACCTGGGGCTGGCCTGCTTGACGGACCCGCTTGACGAGGTGAACGGCCTCTTTCTAGAGCGCAAGGCGGCCTTCGACTGGCATCCCGGCATGCTGTTGGAAGACGCCACACTGCAGACGCCTTTCCTGGCCGACCTGGTCACCCTGGCCGACCCGACCAATCGCTTCAGCTTCCTCAACTATCTCAAGCAGCAAGACAAGCTCTACGCTTTCTACATCCGCGAGAACTTCTTTCCGCTGCGCCGCGAATATAATCATTACTGCCAATGGGCGGTCGGCCAACTGGCGTCGGTCCGCTTCAATCGCGATGTGCAGCGTATCGACTTCGATACCGTGGACGACTGCTACGTCGTGCGCTGTATCGATACCGCGAGCGACACGCCGCTCATCCATCGGGCTCGCAAGCTAGTGCTTGGCACCGGCACACAACCCGACCTGCCCGAGTGCTGCCGGCCGCACGCCGAGCGAATCACTCACAGTGCTGATTATCTGGCACATAAGGCCACTCTCCAGCAGCAACCGACGATCACGCTGGTGGGCAGCGGCCAGAGCGCCGCGGAGATCTACAAGGACCTGCTCCAGGACATCGACCGCCACGGTTATACCCTGAACTGGATCACCCGCTCGCCACGCTTCTTTCCCTTGGAATACGGCAAGCTGACGCTGGAAATGACCTCGCCGGAGTACATCGATTACTTCCACGCCCTTCCACAAGCCACGCGCGATGCGCTGATGAAGCACCAGGCGAGCCTCTACAAGGGCATCGACTTGGAACTGGTCAACGAGATCTACGACCTGCTGTATGCCAAGCAACTCGGTGGCCAACTCGACACGCACCTACTTACCAACGCCGAGCTGCATGACTGCCACTACGACGCGGCGCGGGCCACGTTCGATCTAGGCCTGTACCAGACCGAACAACAGCGGTCCTACCGCCATACGACCCGGGCACTGATAATGGCCACCGGGTATCGCTACCGAGAGCCGGCCTTTTTATCCCCCATCGACGACCACATTCGTCGCGACGCCTCAGGGCGCTTCGCGGTGGATCGCTACTACAGCATCGACCACGCTCACTCGCGTCTCTTCGTGCAAAACGCCGAACGGCATACGCATGGCCTGGCGGCGCCGGACCTGGGCATGGCGTGCTATCGCAACGCCTGCATCATTCGCGAGCTGACGGGGGCCGAACATTACCCCATCGAACGGCGCATCGCCTTCCAGACATTCGGCGCGCCCGACGAGTCCGTTTTCCAGCCTGGCCCTATGCCCGAGCGCCCCCGCACCGCCGAGACATCCCCGCTGGCATATGAGGTTCCGAAATGACGACGTCTCCTTTTCTCAGCCCGCTTTACGACCCGCGCAACACCTTCACTGACGCCATTCCCGGCCTCGGCCGCTTTCATTTGCGCGCCATCCATTGCGACGACGACAGCACGCTGATTCATGACTGGGTCAGCCGCGAATACGCCAGATTCTGGGGCATGCGGGGTGACACTCAAGCGCAGGTGGCAGCGTTCTACCGGGACCTTCACGAGAGTCCGCATAGTCAGGGGTACCTGGGCTTCTTCGAGGGCCGTCCCACCTTTCTGGTCGAGTGCTACCAACCGCAACACGACCCCATCGGCGCGCATTACGACGTCCGGCCCGGCGACCGGGGCATGCACGTCCTCGTGGCGCCGCCGGAAACGCGCATTCCCCACTTCACCTGGGGCGTACTCAGCAGCGTGATGGCGCTGATGTTCAGCGATCCCGACACATGCCGCGTGGTCGTCGAGCCGGATGTCCGCAACGACCGGATCCACTCACTCAACCGTCGCGTGGGATTTCGCTACGACCGCCAGGTTCGCTTGCCGGAGAAAACCGCACACCTAGCGTTTTGCACCCGTTTTCAATTCCACGACGCCTATCGCAAGGCACTGGCAACGCTATCCCAGGAGCAGGAGATCACCGCCATGGACACTCAACCGGAAACCGATACGCGCCTCGCCCACCTCACCCCGGAGCGCTGGGCCCAGGCCAACCGTCAATTGATTGGCAAGGCCATCGCCGAATTCGCCCACGAGCGCATCGTGACGCCCACGCCAATCGAGCGCCAGGACGACTGGGGCGACTACACCTTGCCCATTCCCGGGGCGAACAGCCATTATCGTTTCCGGGCTCGGCGCTTTGAGCTCGATCACTGGTGGGTCGACACTGACTCCCTCGCAAAGATCGTCGATGGCCAGCCCGCCGCGCTGGACGCGCAACGTTTCATCATCGAGTTTCACGCCGAGCTCGGCCTCGACGACGAGACACTGCCTGTCTACCTGGAAGAGATCGGCAGCACGCTCGCCGGCAGTGCCTACAAGCAGGCCCAGCAAAGACTCACGGCGTCGGAGCTCGCCCATGCCGACTTCCAGACCATCGAAAGCGGCATGACCGAAGGGCACCCGAGCTTCGTGGCCAACAACGGGCGAATCGGCTTCGACGCCGACGACTACCACGCCTATGCGCCCGAGGCCGGTGCAGACATCCACCTGATCTGGTTGGCCGTGCATACGCAATACGCCGAGTTCAGCAGCTTGAGCGACCTTTCTTATGCTGCGCTTCTCGAGCAAGAGTTGGGCCGCGATGCCGTGGCACGCTTCCACGCTCACCTGCATGCACAGGGACTGGATCCCCAGGCGTACCTGCTCATGCCACTGCATCCCTGGCAATGGCACAACAAGCTGGCGATCAGCTTTGCCAGCGAGATTGCCAACCGGCGCATCGTGTATCTGGGTACCAGCGCCGACCGTTACCGCGCCCAGCAGTCGATCCGCACGTTGTTCAATACGTCGCAGCCTCGGCGCCGGTACGTCAAAACCGCGCTCTCGATCCTTAACATGGGCTTCATGCGCGGCCTGTCGCCTTACTACATGCAGGCGACCCCGGCGATCAACGAATGGCTCAAGGCGCTACTCGATGGCGACGCCTTCCTGGCCGACAACGGCTTCACCTTGCTGCGCGAAGAGGCCGCCATCGGTTATCGCAACGCCTATTTCGAGGACGCCATCGCCAAGGACAGCCCTCACAAGAAAATGCTCGCCTGCCTATGGCGGGAAAGTCCGTTCAATCATCTGCCGCACGGACAACGCCTGATGACCATGGCCGCACTGCTGCATCGCGACAAGGACGGCCAGGCGCTCCTCCCGGCGCTTATCGAGGCTTCGGGCCTCACGCCGCACGACTGGCTGCGCCGCTATCTCACGGCGTACCTGACGCCGATACTGCATTGTTTCTATGCCCATGACCTGGTCTTCATGCCCCACGGCGAAAACGTAATTCTCCAGCTCGACTCGCATGTGCCGGTGCGCGCGATCATGAAGGACATCGCCGAGGAAAGCGCGATCATGAACCCCGATGCCGAGCTTCCCGAGGGCGTGAAGCGCTTGGCCGTGGACGTTCCGGAGCACCTCAAGGTGCTCTCGCTGTTCACCGACACCTTCGACTGCATCTTCCGCTACATGGCGCCGATCATGGTCGAATACGGCGAGGCCCGCGGCGATTTCACCGAGCAAGACTTCTGGCACTGCGTGGCCGAGTGTGTCATCGACTATCAATGTCAGAACCCGCAATACGCGGAGAAGTTGGCGCGACATGATCTCTTCGCGCCATCCTTTGCGCGCTCCTGTCTCAACCGCCTGCAACTAGGTAATAACCGCCAGATGATCGACCTCGCCGATCCCTCCAAAAACCTCCAGCTAGTCGGCGAACTGGCCAACCCGATCGCTCACTGGCGACCCCGGAAGCATGAAACGCCCAATGCTCAACGACACGTCGTCACGGCGTGACTCCTTCATGTTCCTCTGCCCAAGCACGGACTCGATTCATGGCCGAGACCCTCGATCAACAATTCATGGAGCACTCCCGGGAGCTTATCGGTTATCTGGCCGGCAAGCTGGACACCCCGGAGTTGGCGGCCGATCTATGCCAGGACGTGTATCTGCGCCTACAACGCGCGTCGCTTACCCGGCCGCTCACCAACCCGCGCGCGTATCTGTTTCGCATCGCCCGCAACCTTCTGATCGACCACCAGCGAAAGGCCCGGGCAAGGCCCGAGACGATTCCCCTGGAAGATGTCACGACCGGGCTAACGTGCACACGCCACTGCCCCGAGGCAGATGTCTGCCAGGCCCAGCGCCTGGCGTGCGTACGAACATGCCTGAACAATCAGCCACACCACATTCGTCAGGCGTTACTCTGGCATCGCCTCGAGGGGGTCCCACAACGTGAAATCGCCGTACGCCTCGGCGTCTCGGAACGCATGGCCGGTCGCTACATCGCTCAAGCCGTGCAGGCCTGCCACCATGCCGTCGATGACTGACCTCTTCGCCTCGGGAGTTTTGATAACCGTTCTTATTTGAATTACGATTGCGCTCTAAGATTCTCCCGCTTGGGGTTCACCTGTAATGTTCAACGTCGACGCTGCCAGCTTCGAGGTCAACGGCCAGTGCCTATTGCACCCCACCGACCTCGCCTTCGAGGAAGGCAAGGTCTATGGGCTGATCGGCCACAACGGCTCGGGCAAGTCGACCCTGCTCAAGTTGCTCGCCCAGCAGCAAGTGCCGAGTCGCGGCCATATTCGTCTCGACCAGCGCCTGCTCGCCGATTGGGGGACGCGTGAATTCGCCCGCCATGTGGCATACCTGCCTCAGCATCTGCCCGAGGCCGACAATCTCACCGGCCGCGAGCTGGTGGGCTTCGGGCGCTACCCCTGGCACGGCTTGCTGGGGCGCCTCAACGGCAAGGACAAGACCCAGATCGATCGCGCCATCGCACTGACCCATACCGAAGCCTTTGCCGACCGCCTGGTGGATACGCTTTCCGGAGGCGAGCGCCAACGTATGTGGCTGGCGATGCTGCTCGCCCAGGAAAGCCGCTTCCTGCTGTTGGACGAGCCTCTGGCGGCGCTGGACATTGCCCACCAGGTGGAAGTGCTGGCCTTGGTACGGTCGCTGTGTCGCGAACTGGGACTGGGGGTCGTCATCGTCCTTCACGACGTCAACATGGCAGCGCGTTACTGCGATCACTTGATCGCGCTGCATAGCGGGCAAGTGCTTGCCCAGGGCGCGCCCCGCGACTTGATGTGCGATGCCACGCTGGAAGCCATCTATGGCATTCCCATGCGGGTCATGGCGCATCCAGGTGGTGAGCATCCCATTGCCGTTTTGCACTAGGAGCCGATGTGAGGCCATTTTGGAACCGTGAAGGCCCGCGTCGCTCGCGGCTCGTCGCGTTGCTGTTGCTGGTGCTGCTCGCCGGACCGCATACCGCCAGCGCCGCTGAAACGCCGCGTATCGCCACCGTCGACTGGACCATCGCCGAAACGCTGCTGGCACTTGGCGTGACGCCTGTCGGCGTGGCGCAAACGGACGCCTATCGCGAATGGGTCGGCGCACCGCCGCTGCCTGACGAGGTGGTCGATATCGGCCTGCGCGCGCAACCCAATCGTGAACTGCTGGCCCAGCTCGATCCCGACCGCATTTTGCTCTCGCCGATGTTCAGTACCCTGGCGCCCAGCCTCGAACGCATCGCCCCGACCAGCACCGTCGCGCTCTATACCCCCGGCAGCAAGCTGTGGACGCAACTCAAGCATGCCACCCGCGAGATCGCGGCTTTCGCCAATCGCGAGGCACGTGCCGAGGAACTACTGACATCATTGGAGACGCATATCGCCGAGTTGAAGCAGAATCTCGACGCACGTGATGTCGCTCAAAAGCCATTGCTGGTGGTGCAGTTCATCAACTCTCGCCACGTTCGCGTGTTCGGCGAGCATAGCCTCTACAACGCGGTCATGAAGCGCCTGGGGCTGGATAACGCCTGGCGCGGCACTACCAATTACTGGGGCTTCTCTACCGTGGGGCTGAAAGCGCTCGCCCAGTACGAGAACGCTCGTCTGGTGATCGTCAAACCCATGCCGGTAGGCGTTGAGCAGGACCTCGAGACGAGCGTCCTGTGGCAACATGTACCGGCCGTACGCAGCAACGACGTGCTCACGCTGCCACCGGTATGGAGCTTCGGCGGTGCACCCTCGGCGATGCGTTTCGCCGAGCATCTGAGCCAGGCGCTCATCGACGCGACCACAACGCCGCCAAGCCGCGAGGCGCCCGATGCGTGACTGGATTTCTCATTCGCTGCCGTTTCCGCATGTCATCATGACACCGGCGCGCCTTTGCGCGCTGCTTGCCCTGCTCTGTCTCGTTCTGAGCGGTTTCTCCCTGGCAACGCAATTGCCCGTCACGCAATGGGCGCAGGCCCTTTTTGCCCCCAATGAGGCCAATATCGATCAAATATTGGTCCATTACAGCTGGCTGCCACGCTGGACCATCGCCCTACTGGCCGGTGGTGCTCTGGGTATCGCCGGGGTCCTGATGCAGCAAGTGCTCCGCAATCCCCTGGCCGCGCCCACGACCCTTGGCGTCGCGACGGGGGCTCAGCTCGCCTTGCTGCTCGCCACGCTGTTTGCTCCCGGCTTGCTCATCCTCGGCCGCGAATGGGTCGCCGTGGCGGGAGGTAGCCTGGCCATGGGGTTGGTATTCACCCTGGCATGGCGTAGCAGGCTCGCGCCCATGGTCGTGGTGCTGGCCGGGTTGGTGGTCAATCTCTACCTGGGCGCGGTCAGTACCACGCTGATCCTCTTTCATCAGGAAGAGCTGCGAGGCTTGATGGTGTGGGGGGCGGGCTCGCTCTCGCAGAATAGCTGGGACGGCGTGCTCTACCTGCTCCCGCGACTGGCCATCGCACTCTTGCTGGCCGCGCTCATGCTGCGCCCGCTGGCGATCCTCGAACTCGACGACGTCAACGCCCGCAGCCTGGGGGTCTCGCTCAAGCACCTGCGCTTGGTGAGCCTGGGGCTGTCGGTCTTCATCACCGCCTGCGTGGTCAGCGTGATCGGCATCATTGGCTTCATCGGTTTGGCGGCACCGGCCATCGTCCGCTTGCTGGGTGCTCGTACGTTGCCACAGCGCGTGCTATGGGCACCGATATTAGGCGCCTTGCTACTGACCACGACCGATCAACTCCTGCAGCGCTTTTCCGGCGCGCTACCGACGATGATTCCCACCGGCGCGACTACCGCCGCCCTAGGGGCGCCGCTGCTGTTATGGCTGATCCCGCGTCTCAAGCTAGGTGGAGAGCGTCCCCATACAGCGCCCATGTTGACGGCGCCGCGTCGCCGGACACCGGGCCGCCTGCTGATGGCCTTGGGGCTGGCGCTTCTGGGGGCGCTCGCGGCCTCCCTGCTGCTTGGCCAGAACAGTAACGGCTGGGCCTGGCCCTCGTGGGCGGTGTGGCACGCAACGTACGAATGGCGCTTGCCCCGCACCCTGGCGGCAGCGGGCGCCGGCACACTATTAGCTTTGGCCGGGACCTTGATCCAACGGGTGACCAGCAATCCCATGGCCAGTCCGGAAGTCGTGGGTATCAGTGGCGGCACCGCCATCGGCCTGATCGGCGTGGTGCTGTTCGTGCCGGGCGTAGGCCTGCCGATGCTACTGCTCGCCGGCACTCTGAGCGCAATGGCGACGCTGGGCATCCTGCTGCTGATCAACCGCCGCAGCGGTTTTCAGCCGGAGCGCGTACTGCTGACGGGTATCGCCATCACCGCACTGTTCGATCCCCTGCGTAGCATCGTGCTTGCCAACGGCGACCCCCGCACGCAGCAGCTTCTGGCCTGGATGTCGGGCTCGACCTACTACGTCGACACCTCACTGGCCATCGTTGTGGCAGGCAGTGCCGTGGTACTGACGCTGGCCTTGCAATGCCTGGCCCGCTGGCTTGATCTATTGCCGATGGGCAACTCCAGCGCCCGCGCGCTGGGGGTCAACGTCGACCGGGCGCGCCTGGCGCTGCTCGGCGTCGTCGCCCTGCTCACCGCCGCCGCCACCCTGGTGGTCGGGCCGCTTTCCTTCGTCGGCCTGCTCGCCCCGCACATGGCGAGACTGCTGGGTGCGTCGCGGGCACGCACTCACCTGCTCGCCGCCGCCTTGCTGGGTGCGCTATTGATGGTTCTCGCCGACTGGCTAGGACGCCAATGGCTATTCCCGCAGGAAATTCCTGCCGGCCTGATGTCCTCGCTGATTGGCGGCGCTTACTTCATGTGGTCGTTGAGGCGGCTGTAGGGGGAAGATGGAAGATGGAAGATGGAAGATGGAAGATGGAAGATGGAAGATGGAAGATGGAAGATGGAAGATGGAAGATGGAAGGCAATAGTATCGGCACGTGAAGTATAAGGATCAATAAAAAACGGCTGGGATATATATTCCCAGCCGTTTTCCTACCTCTTTCTTATACCTTTCCTCTGACGTTTATCTCTTGCGTTTCCTTACCACTGATAACTCAGGCTACCGATCACGCTACGTGATTCGCCGTAATAGCAATAGAAGTCACAGCTGGCAACATACTCTTCGTCGGTAAGGTTGTTGACATTGACCTGCGCGGTCCAATGGGTATCGAAGTCGTAGCGCGCCATTACGTCATACAGCGTATATGAAGGTACATCGTCATCGATACTGTTAAACGGGGATGGGCTGGCCACGGTTTTACCCACGTAGCGCACGCCGCCCCCCAATGTCAGCCCTTCGACAGCCCCAGCAGTGAAATCATAGTCCAGCCATGCGGAAGCCTGGTGACGCGGAATAAGCTCCTTGCGCTGATCATTTTCGTTGCGCAAATCCGTATACGTATACGCGGCCGTCAACTGCAGCGAATCGGTGATATAACCCACACCCTCTAGCTCAAAACCAGTCGAGGTGGTCTCGCCGCCTTGCTGTTGTTCCCCGGTCGGTTGGGTAACAAAAGAGTTGGATTCTTCGATGTCGAATACCGCCGCGCTCACGTAACCGTCCCAGGAAGAAGGCGCGTACTTAACCCCTGCCTCCCACTGTTTACCTTCGATCTCTTGGAAAATTGCGCCATTAGCAGCGGTCTGGGCTTGCGGCCTGAATGACTCAGTATAACTAAGATACGGGCTTACCCCATTATCCCCCAGGTACATCACACCGCCGGAGAAAGAGGTCGCGGATTGGGTCTCATCAACCGTGACATTTATATCCTGATTGGTATTCTTAACATCTGCACTGTCATGACGAACACTGCCCAGTAAAACCCAGCGATCATCAATGCGCAGTTGATCCTGTACGTAGACACCAAGTTGCTGCTTGTCGATATGACGACCGAAGCGCTGACTCGGGTCCAATGGTGCAATGGATGTATCGGGATCGAAGATATCGACAGTATCGTAAGTGAAGTTGTCGTATTCCTTGCCGTCCAAGCTCAAGTCCTGAAAGTCAACGCCGAAAAGCAACGTGTTCTCCGTGCTTTCGGTGTACCACGTGCCGACCATCCGGTTGTCGATGGTAAAGCTGTCGATCTCGCCGTTACGCTGAAGATGGCCACGAGGGGCTGTCCGCTCACCGTTGCGATACGACATTATGTAAGTACTACGTAGATCCAAGTCTAAGTGGCTGTAACGAAAGTTCTGCTCGAACTTCCAAGTATCGTCGAGGTAATGCTGAAATTCATATCCGATCCCTAACTGGGTCCGCTCGTCCTTGTCATAACTCGGAGCGCCGTAGTTGGTCTCGGGGTCGACCTTGCCGAATGGTGTGTTCTCAAGCGTACCATAAGCCAGCTTAAAGGGGTTTTCAGGTACGCCGTCGTCCTTCTGAAAGCTGGCCAAGACTGTCAGTTGGGTATCATCGGAGATATCCCACTCGAGGCTCGGCGCGAAGTAATAGCGCTTGTTATAAGTGCCATCGAGATCGCCGTCGCGCTCCTTGTAGAGCCCCACCATTCGGTAACGTACATCACCACTCTCGGTGACCGGCCCCGAGGTATCGAAGGCGAACTGACGATGCTGGCGATTACCCGCCTGGATCTCGATTTCTCCCTGCACTTCCTTGGTGGGGCGCTTGCTGACGGCATTGACGATACCGCCCGAGGGCGCCTCGCCGTACAGGATCGACGCCGGCCCTTTAAAGACATCAACGCGCTCCAGCCCATAAGGCTCCGGCGTCCACTGGTAATATCCCGGTGAGTAAAGGCGCAACCCGTTCAAATAGGTCGCCTGATCGAAGCCGCGCACCTTGAGCCAGTTGGTGTTGTTATCCGCACCGTAGTGCCCCGACAGTACACCGGCACGATAACGGAAGCTTTCATCGAGGCTCTGGACGTTACGCTCATCGAGTTCTTCGCGGCTCACGCTGGATACCGAACGCGGCGTCTCGGCAAGCGGTGCAGCGACCTTCAGCGCGGTTGCTGTCACCACGATGGTATCGCTCTGGGCGGCGTTATCTTGTGCCTGTGCCGCTAGTGGGCAGCTTAGCAGCAACGTTGCCATCGCCATGCTGCGAGCCGGGGACGACAACACGTTGATCGGCAACGACGGGGAGAGGGAGCGGGACATGAGGTTTCCTTATGACATTTTATTAGCAAACGGCTGGGAGCGTACGAGTCAAGCAAAGCCCATCGCATATGATAAGAATTGTGATTTGTTTTCACAATGACGAACGTTCAACGCGCGGCCCGCTCCCCCTTCACACCCTGCCTGATGTGTCTTCGAGCCTTGCCACGGCGTCGCGGCTAAGGCTTACGAAATCATCTCAAGAGAAAACGCGGAATGACGCCTCTTCCCCTCCTCAGATCATGCGATGCATCAATATTGCAAATAAAAAGAATTATCATTAGCATGAAGATTCAAGGTCTATAAAAGCAAAAAATCACATCAAATCCGGCAAGGGGATACCGGTTTACCATGCAATTCTTCCAACGACCGCGTCGTAAGCGGCTCTCGCTGCTCCCATTGGTGCTCGTTTCTTCACTACCAGCCACGGCACTGGCCCAAGCCTCTACGAGCACGGAATCGCAAGATGCCAACGACCATGGGTTAGACCCGTTGGTCGTCACCGCCACCCGCAACCAGAGCCGCGAAGACGAAACCCCGCAAAAAATCACCATCATCACACGTGAGCAAATCGAACAGCAGTTGGCGATCACCCAGGATCCCGGGCAGGTGCTCAGCAACCTGATACCTTCCTACTCGCCCAGCCGCCAGAAGCTCTCCAACGCCGGTGAAACCTTCCGTGGGCGTTCGCCGCTGTTCCTGATCGATGGCGTACCGCAGTCCAACCCGCTGCGTGACAGCTCCCGAGACAGCTACACCATTGACCTCTCCATGGTCGAGCGCATCGAAGTCATTCATGGTGCCAGCGCCGAACACGGCCTGGGTGCGACCGGCGGTATCATCAACTACGTGACCAAGCGTCCCGAGGGCGCCGGGGTCAATCAGCATGTCGGCGTCAGATTGACCAGCGACGATGATTTCGAGTCGGAAGGCTTCGGCCACAAGCTGAACTACCGTCTCAGCGGCCAGACACGCGATTGGGACTACCTGGTCGCCGCCAGCCGCCAAGAGCGCGGAATCTTCTACGACGGCAGCGATGATGAAGTGGGTATCGCCTATCCCGGCGAGCTCCAGAACTCCACCAGTTACGACCTGATGGCCAAAGCAGCCTACTGGATCGACGACGACCAGAATGTCGAGGTGTCGCTTAACCGCTTCGAACTCGAAGGCGACGGTGACTATGTACCAGTGCCCGGTGACCGTGACGCAGGCGTCGCCACCACCGCACGCAAGGGCAATCCCGATGGCGACCCGGGCTATAACAAGGTCACTACCGCTAGTGTTTCATATTCCCATGATGATTGGCTGGGCAACAGCCTGGATGCTCAGCTTTATACTCAGCGTTTCCGTGCCCAGTTTGCCACCACTCCTTATTTTCCTTATCCAGATAATGCCGGTAATACCCTTTATGACCAGACTCGCAACGAGTCCGACAAGCTCGGCGTCAAGTTCACCCTGAGCCGCGACGGGCTGCTCGACGATCGCCTCCAACTGACCACCGGGCTCGACCTGCTGCAGGATGATACTCGTCAGATGCTGGTCCATACCGACCGCACCTATGTGCCAGAGACTCGCTTCCGCAACGCAGCAGTGTTCCTGCAGGGGGATTACGAGCTGACCAATGCGTTGAGCCTCCATGCCGGGGTTCGCCAGGAATATGCCGAACTCGAGGTGGATGATTACAGCACCGTCGATCGCAGCACCGATGATGGCAACCCTGAGAACGTTACCCGGGACCTGGTCGATGTCAAAGGCGGCAACCCTGACTTTAGCGAGACGCTGTTTAACGCCGGCGTTGTTTACCAAGCCACCGACTGGGCACAGATTTATGCCAACTATGCCGAGGGTTTCGGCATGCCCGACGTAGGTCGAGTGTTGCGAGGTATCGAAACGCCCGGTCTAGACGTCGACACTCTGCTGACACTGCAACCCATCGTCACCGACAATCGAGAGATCGGCGCTCGCTTCGACTGGGATCGCTATGGACTCGAGCTGAGCTATTTTGAATCGAACTCCGACTTCGGCGAGCGCCTCACCGAGGAAAACGGCACCTGGGTCGGCAACCGCGAGAAGACCGAGATCCAGGGCTATGAAATCACCGGCGAGGCCCAGGTGAATGATGCCCACCAGCTGCGGCTTTCCTATACACACACTGAGGGTAAGTCGGACACCGACGGTGACGGCAGCGTGGATACCAAACTGACCGGCATCAACATTGCGCCAGACACCCTCAAGCTGGCCTGGAGCGCCGCCTGGAACGAGAAGCTCTCCTCGCACCTGCAGTACAGCCGCTACTTCGACCGCAGCGTCGATGACCCCAAGCTCGAATTCGACGGCTACGGCCTGTTCGACGCCTCACTGGCTTATCGCCTACCGGTGGGCCGTGCCAGCCTGGGCGTGGAGAACCTCACCGACGAGGATTACTTCACCTATTACTCCCAGGCGGCAAGGGTCAGCGACGAGTATTACTTCAAGGGACGGGGACGTACTTTCACCCTGAGCTACCAGCTCGACTTCTAAACACACACATCCGGTAGATCTGGCCTGTTGAGCGGCGCCTCCAGGGCGCCGCTACTTCAATTTGACGAAATTGCGTGGCAGCACGGTAATTGAGTCTCATAAACTTCTCGGCTTCACCCTCTGAAGCCCATCAAGCACTCCCTAAAGACTCCGCATCCCAAGAGGTCGACATGAAGGCTCGCGCTCGACACCGGTGCCAGTTGCTGACCGTGCTACTGACATTTTTCATACCGCTGGGCGCTGCCACCGCCGATGCCGACGATGGCCGCACCGTCACCAATGCGTTCGGCGACACCCACATTCCCGCCACGACGCAGCGCATCGTCACCCTCTACCAGGGCGCGACGGACAGCGCAGTGGCGCTGGGCATCACGCCAGTCGGCGTCGTCGACTCCTGGCTGGAAAAACCCATGTATCGCTACTTGCGTGACGCCCTCGACGGCGTGGAACACGTCGGCCTGGAGACCCAGCCCAACCTGGAGAAGGTCGCCTGGCTGAAACCCGACCTGATCGTGGCCACGCGCTTTCGCCACGAGCGGGTCCGGCCGCTGCTGGAGAAAATCGCGCCGACGGTCGCTACAGACACCGTCTTCGACTTCAAGGCCACCCTGAGGCTGATCGCCGAAACCACGGGGCGAGAAGCCCGCGCCCGCGAGCTGTTGCGGAACTGGGACGCACGCGTGGCGGACTTCCGCCAAAAAATCGCCGACACGTTGGGCGACGCCTGGCCGCAGAAGGCCGCCGTGGTTCGCTTCAAGAGCGACCATGTACGCATCTACTCCACGGGCTTCGCCGGTTCCATCCTGAATGAGCTGGGTTTCGAGCAACCCAACTCCCTGCACGACCAGGGTTGGGGCATGAAGCTGACCAGTGAGGAAAACATCCCGGTCATGAATGCCGATGTGGTTTTCGTGCTCCTGGAACCGAACGATCCTGCCATCATGCGAAACTATCGGCATTGGACCTCTCACCCTCTCTGGAAACGGCTGGATGCCGTGCAAGACGAGCGTGTCTTCGAGGTAAACGCGGTGGACTGGATCATGGGCGGGGGCATCCTGGCCGCCAATGCCATGCTGGATGACCTCTACACCCACTACGGGCTGGATGATCCTCATGCGCCCACGACGTCCGCCGCAGCCTGCGCCGATGAAACGTCCTCGAGGTCTCGCGTCCACGACGAGGAATCGAGTGCATGCTGAATCATCGCGCTTCCCGAATTGCGGGGCTGTTGTTAGGGCTGGCACTGGTCGCGGCGGCCTTCGCGGCAAGCGTCATGCTGGGCACCACCGAGATCGCCCCGCCGACCTTCGTCCAGGCGCTTTTACATTACGACCCCGCACGGGTCGCACATATCATCATTGTCACGGAGCGCCTGCCACGCGCGGTCATCGCTGCGCTGGTCGGTGCCAGCCTGGCCATCGCCGGTGCTCTGATGCAGACCATGACGCGCAACCCCCTCGCTTCGCCGGGCATCCTGGGGATCAACGCGGGCGCCATGTTCTTCGTGGTGATCGCGGTCTCACTGTTGCCTCTCCACACGCCGGCCGAGTACGTCTGGGCGGCGCTGCTGGGCGCCCTGGTCGCAGCCTGCCTGGTGGTCATGCTGAGTCGCGGGCGCCAGGGGGAACTCTCGTCGCTGCGGGTCGTGCTGGCGGGTGTGGCCGTCACCGCCATGTTCGTCTCGTTTAGTCAGGGCCTTTTGATCGTCGACCAACAGAGCTTCGAAAGCGTGCTCTACTGGCTGGCCGGATCCGTGTCCGGGCGCGAGCTATCGGTCGTGGTGCCTCTGCTTCCGCTCTTCGGCATCGCCCTGCTGCTGTGCATGCTGCTGGTCCGCCATGCCAATGCCTTGATGCTGGGCGATGACATGGTCAAGGGCCTGGGCATGCGCGCCGGCACTATGAAGCTGTTACTGGGTCTGGTGGTGATCCTGCTCGCCGGCAGCTCGGTCGCGCTCGCCGGCATGATCGGTTTCGTCGGCCTGATCGTGCCGCACATGGCGCGGGGGCTCTTCGGCGTCGACCATCGCTGGCTGCTGCCGGCCTGTGCCCTACTGGGCGCGAGCCTGTTGCTGCTGGCCGATGTGGCCTCGCGCTTCCTGATGCCACCTCAGGATGTGCCGGTAGGGGTGATGACGGCGTTGATCGGCACCCCATTCTTCATCTACTTGGCACGCAGGAAGCAGGCCTGGCCATGACGCATTCCGCCTCCCTGACACAGCCAGGCAACGACACCGACGCCACGACCCGCTCAGTCATCCTCAGCGCCCTGCTCGCGCTAGTCCTTCTGGCCAGCATGGGGCTCTCGCTGAGCCTGGGCAGCTTCCCTACCTCGTTCGACCAGATAGCGCACGCGCTGACCGCGCCGCAGGACAGCGACATCGCCTTCATCGTCTGGGAACTGCGCCTGCCACGCATCCTGCTGGCGGTGTTGGTGGGGGCGGCCCTGGCCGTGGCCGGCGCTATCCTCCAAGGCATCGTGCGCAACCCATTGGCCTCGCCGGACGTGATCGGCATCACCAGCGGCGCCGCCATGGCCGCCGTGATCTTCCTGGCACTATTCGGTACCGGCCTGAGTATCCATTGGCTACCGGCCTCCGCGCTGCTCGGGGCTGTTTTCTCCGCCCTGCTGGTGTTCTTGCTCGCCTGGAAGGGGGGTATTTCACCTTCACGCATGGTGCTGGTCGGTATCGGGCTCTCCGCCGCGATGGGTGCTGTCACCACTCTGTTGATCGTGATCAGCGACGATGCCGCCGCCATGGTCGCCTACGTGTGGCTGACCGGTAGCCTCTATGCCGCCCAATGGCAGGATGTGCTCGGCATGCTCCCTTGGCTGCTGATCGCCGTCCCCCTGTGCCTGACCTATGCACGACACATGGATGCCATGGCGCTGGGGGATCACGTGGCTCTGGGGCTGGGCGTGAATGTGTTGCGCAGCCGGCTGGTGCTGATGGCCTGCAGCGTAGCGCTCGCGGGTGCAGCCGTGGCCTTTGCCGGAGGACTCAGCTTCGTGGGCTTGATCGCCCCCCATATCGCCGCCCGCTTGGTCGGGCGGAGTTTCGGCCGATTGGTACCTGCCAGCGCGCTGGTGGGGGCGCTGATCGTGCTCTATGCCGACCTGCTGGGCCGGGTGGCATTCCTGCCCAAGGACCTGCCCGCCGGCATCTTCGTATCAGGCGTGGGCGCGCCCTTCTTCGTCTATCTGCTGCATCGGAGCCGTAAGCGTCTTCATTAGACGGCGGTATAGGGTCAAATATTGAAAATGAGAATTTTTTACGACAATATTTTTGCACTGCACATTGTTCTGGTGAACCTTTCATGCCCTCAATACCTGCCAAGCCACCGCGTCTGACAGGCGAAGCCCTGTGCGCCGGGTACGAATCCCGACGCGTACTGGATGGCGTCGATCTGGCAGTGGCCGAGGGCAAGCTGACGGTATTGCTCGGCCCCAACGGTAGCGGTAAGTCAACACTGCTGAAGACGCTGGCGCGCACGCTGATACCCAGCGCCGGGCGCGTCTGTCTCGATGGCAAGGATATTCACCGCCGCAATACGCGAGAGGTCGCCCAGCGCCTGGGGATCCTGCCGCAGGATCCTTCCGCACCGGAGGGATTGACGGTCCAGCAACTGGTCGGCATGGGGCGCTTTCCTCACCAACGGTTGTGGCGACAGGATGCCGAGCAGGATGCCCGCGCCATCCGCGAAGCGATGGCCTATGCCGACGTCACGGCGTTCGCCGAGCGCAGCGTCGATGCGCTCTCCGGCGGTCAGCGGCAGCGTTGTTGGATTGCCATGGTGCTAGCCCAGGAAACCGACCTGATCCTGCTCGATGAGCCCACCACCTTCCTCGATCTCAAGGTGCAGGTGGATTTGCTGGAGCTGCTATCCCGCCTGGCACACGAGCACGGCCGCACCCTGCTGCTGGTGCTGCACGACTTGAACCTGGCGGCGGCCTACGCGGATCAGCTAGTGATGATGCGTGAAGGGCGTATTGTTACCAGCGGCGCGCCAGAGGAGGTGTTCACGGCCACCAATCTCAAGCACGTCTTCGATCTCGATGCCCATGTGCTCGAGGATCCCGAGACTGGCAGTCCAATCTGCGTGCCACACAAGAGACAGGGATCCCACCGGCGTGCCCAACCCGTCTCCCACCAGCGCTGTGTTTCATAGCCATCGAGTCTGCGTCGATCCCCACCGAAAGCCTCTTCTGGCATGCCGCCAAGATCTCATCCGCATGACGATGGATGCCGTCGCAAGCAATCGCCGCCCTTTCACACCTCGCCTGATGTGTCTTCGAGCCGAGCCACGGCGTCGCGGCTGACGCGATCGCGCATCTCGCCGGTCAATTCGCTCAACTGCCCCGCGCGCATCTCCAATAGCCGGTCGGCGTGCTGGAAGTAGTGATCGTCGTGGCTGATGGCGAAGACGGTCTTGCCGTGTTCGCGTAGCAAGGGCAACAGTTCGCGGTAGAAGATGCGCCGGAACTGCGGGTCCTGATCCGCCGCCCATTCGTCGAGCAGCAGGATATCGCGCTGTTCGGCCACCGCCAGCAGCAATGCCAAGCGTTTGCGCTGCCCTTGGGAAAGCTGCGTGTCGGTCACTCGCCAGCCATCGAAATGCAGCTTCTCGCCCATGCCCAGGCGGGTGATCCAGGCTTCGGTCAAGGCCGAGTCCGGCGCATCGCCATCAGGACCGATCACCTGATCGAAGAGATGAAAGTCGGTGAATACGGCGGCGAAGCGGCTACGAAACGCCTGCCACCCGGCGTCATCCACAGGAACGCCATCGATAAGAATCTCACCGGCATAAGGCTGATAAAGCCCAGTCAGCAGACGTGCCAACGTCGATTTGCCACTGCCATTGCCGCCGATCAGAAACACCAGTTCCCCGCGCGACAAGGTGAGATCGACCGGCCCCACTTCGAAGCCACGGCCATGCTCGCCTGCGGCATAGGCAAAGGTCACGCCGCGCAGCTCCAGTGTCTGCCAGTCGCCGTGCGTGGCGTTCTCGCCGAACTCGGCGCGATACTCGGTCAGCTCCAACGCCTTGAGCTTGTCGAAGGCGACCTGGGCACTGAGCAGCGTGGGCAGGGCCCCGACCGCCTGGATCAAGGGCGTGCGCAGGAACAACAGCGTCAGCGAATAGGTCGCCGCCACATTGGTATTGGCCCAACCGAGGCCATTAGCGAGGAAGAACACCATGCCGATGGCCCCCAGCATCATGATATTCGACCAGTTCACCGCGCTCAGGTGGAAGGTGTCGGAGCGAATAATGTGGTGGCGATACGCCTTGGCGTCGCGCTCGTAGACATCCTCATACAGCGCCCGAGCGCGGTCGCGATTGAGCGCCAGTTCCTTGCGGCCGTCGATCACCGCCTCGTAATCCTTGTAGAGACGATCCTCGGTGTTGCGCACCTGGCCCAGGTGGCGATACACATGCGATACCAGATACCAGCCCCCCACCACGGTTACCGCCACCCACAACGCCGTGATCCCCAGCATGCCCGGCGATAGCCAAGCCAGATAAGCGGCCGATCCCAGCGTCAAGATCACCCCCTGCACCAGCTCGGGAAGCCGCACGAAGGCGATGGTGATGTTGCGGATATCGCTGGATAGGCTGGCCAGCAGGTGCGCACTGCCCAGGCGCTCGAGTCGTTCGATATCGGTATCCAGAATCCGCTTGATGAGACGCCCGCGCAGGCGATAGACGAAATGATGGCCCAACGTAGTCAAAGCCAATTGCGAGCCGAGTGTAACCACCAGCAGCAAGCCGATCAGCCCCAGGAACTGAGGCAGCACCCGAAGCGGGGCGCCCTGAGCTTCGATCAAACGCTGGTTGATGAAGGCGATGACTCCGATACCGAGCCCCGCGCTGGCCAGGCTCAACACCATGACGCCGATGAACGGCCAGCGGTAATCGCGATAGACGACGCGCAAAAGTTCCATGCAGTTCTCTAGACGTTTTTTTGAAAGTGGCGGCGCGCCGCGTTATACGCGACGCCGATGAATGTCAGCGTGGACAACGATTCTTGCCAATTCTCGCGCCACGTCAAGGTAAAGGATTCTCGTTTTCGTATGCACGTTGCAACGCTTTACCACGATTGGCGACAATAGCACCGCATATGGCACTTTCCGCGACCCTCACAGTCGCGTTCAAAACCGTCCCCGTCCGCCCACAACACAGCGGACGCAGACCCTGAATCAGGCTCGCGCATGCTCGCCCAACTCTTAGCTGTCATGGCCCCCGTGTTCGTGGGCGCCAGTATCGGATTTTTCTGGATACGCCTGGGATACGCGTATCCCACCGACTTCGTCACCAAGCTAGTCTTCAATGTCGGCACGCCGTCATTGATTCTCGCCTCGCTCTCCGGCGCCAACATCGACGCCCATACCTTCGGACGCACCATGCTGAGCACGCTGGTCGTTCTGCTGGTCATGGCACTGACCACCTGGCTGATGGCGATGCTGCTGCGCAAGAACTGGCGCGTGCTGTTGGCGCCCATGATGTACCCCAACACCGGCAACATGGGGTTGCCGGTGGCACTTTATGCGTTCGGTAGTGAGGGGTTCGCCTATGCCATCACCGTGATGGTGACGGTCGCCCTGGTGCAGTTCACCTTCGGAATCATGATGATCAGCCGCAGCAACCCGCTGAAAAGCCTGCTGCGCACGCCTACCGTGTATAGCATTCTACTCTCGGTGGCCATCCTGCTGACGGATACCGACCTGCCATTGTGGATCGACAACACCGTGGAGCTGATCTCCGGCTTCACCGTGCCCTTGATGCTGATCACCCTCGGCGTATCGCTGGCCAATATCCAGGTGCGTAGCCTTTCGTCGGGGCTCAAATTCAGCGTGCTACGCACACTGTTGGCAGTGGGTGTCGCCTTCGCCGTTGGCCATTTACTGGGGCTTCCCCCCTTGGCGCAGAGCGTATTGATCATGCAGATGAGCATGCCGGTCGCAGTCTACAATTACCTCTTCGCGCAACGCTCACGGCGCGAGCCGGAATACGTCGCCAGCCTAGTGTTCTGTTCCACATTGCTGGCCTTCATCTATGTCCCGCTGTTGCTGGCGCTGTTCATCTAGCGTGCGTGCCCGGTCATATGGTGTGTAATTGTCAAAGCACACATCTCTGTTATTCTTCGTGATGAATGCGAGCCGCAGGAAGCGCTCGCGTTGTTGGCTAACGTTCAGGAGGAACCGCCATGAATTGGGATCAGATAGAAGGCCGTTGGACCGACGTCAAAGGCAAGGCCAAAGCGTCTTGGGGCGAAATAAGCGACGATGAACTCGACCAGATCGCCGGCAAGCGTGATCAATTGATCGGCAAGCTGCAGACCACATACGGGATCAGCAAGGAAGAAGCCGAAAAGCGCGCCGACGACTGGGCCCATTCGGTCTGATCGTGCTTCTCACCAACTTATTCGACATCCGTCGAACAGGTAGAAACGACGAAGAAGGAGCTTCTCTAATGCGCCATTCACTGAATCGCATGACGCAAACCGCCATTCTCATTGGCGGCCTAAGCATGACAGGTGCCGCCCTCGCACAATCCGATACTCAGCCCCAAGGGCTGTATTCGGCTGACGAATTGATGGACGCCGATGTTTTCCTTTCGGAAAACCCCAACGAAGACGTGGGTGACGTCGAGGATGTGCTGCTAGGTGAAGACATGAGCGTCCAAGCCTTGGTCATCGAAACCGGGGGCGTTCTCGATCTCGGCGATACACATCGTGTCATCGATCGTGACAACTTCACCCTGTCGACGCAAAACGCCGACAACCTCGACAACATGGACTACCGCGTCACGCTCAATCTGACACGCGACGACATTGCCACGCTTCCCGAATACGATAATGATTGGTGGCAAAACGCTCAGCAGCAAGCACGCCAGGCTTGGAAGAATACCAAGCAGGGGGCGGAAAGCGCCTGGCAGAGCACCAAGTCGGCCACTGCCGATCTACTCGACGATGCCAGCGATGCCCTCAGCAATTGACCGCGAAATTCACTCATGAATGAGTGAGGGTAACGAGCAGGCCTGCCAACGTGGCAGGCCTGTCTCCTTTCGGATCCGCTACAACACGCCGGCCATCCTTGCGATACAACTCACACACGGTGTAAGGCTCACATATAAAAAAGACCTCCGTAGGAGGCCTTTTCCGCAAGAGATGACATCGATGCGACATCATAGCACCGCATCGATGTATCGATCGATATGCTTACTGCGGCTTTTGCACCATGCCCTGAACGCGCTTCATGAGCTGGGGATTTTGCTGAATCGCCTGGCCAATGGCATTGAACTGCTCAACACTCATGCCGCTGTCTTTGACAACGCTGACCATTTCTTCATTGGCTTGCTTACGCAACTCTTGCTGAGCGGCTTTGTCCTTCGCGTTCTGAAGCTTCTTGGTGTACTTCTGAGAAACTTGAGCGATTTCCTGAGACGCATTGGCGAACTGCTGAAGCTGTTTATCAGAAAAGTTCTGTGTCGACGCGCCTTGCTGGGCTTGATCAGAACCGCTGGCAGCCGAGCTGTCCTGCTGGGCCATGGCCATCGGTGCGGCGACCATGCCGGTGCTCAGTATGGCCGCTGAAACGAAAGCAGTAATCCTTTGCATGAATACCTCCAGGTTTTGCGTGTACGTGGGACATCAGACGCCCACATGCTGCATGAGTTCCACTTTTCATGTAATGAAAAGTCATCTCTTAACGTGCGTTAAGCCACGTTACGATGGCCTTGATGCCTTCGTATACTCTGCCAATATCGGGATCAGCCATGGCAGTTTCAAGGGTGACGGATGGCTCGCGTTCTAGCAAGCCCGCGCCATCGAAGTCTACATAGGCCAGGCGCGCCGTCAGTTGCGTCGGTTCGCAGCCAAACGCGCTGCCCGGCAAAAGTGCGACACCTGCCTCTTCGAGCAACGCCTCGGTCAACTCGGTACTAGTGGTAATCCCACGCGCTCGAAGCACCTCGCGGTATGTGCTGAAATCGGGGAACAGATAGAAACCGCCATCCGGCGCATGCGTCCGCACACCCGCCGCTTCGAGGCGTTGCGCGCACCAGCGTCCGATCGTGCTCAGCCACTGCCGCTGGGTCTCGAGATACTCCTCCAGCGCTGGCGTGACACTATACGCAGTGATCGCCGCCGCCTGGACCGGACTCGCCACGCTCGACCAGGTTTCCGAGGCGATACCCAACAAACGCGTGAGCAACTCATCGCCCAACGCTTCGGGCACATTCAACACGCCCAAGCGCCAGCCGCCCGCGCCGCACCATTTGGAAAGCCCGCTGGTGGTCAAAGTACCTTCGGGATAATCGAGTGCGAAGGGGCGATGTTCCCCGCGATGATGAAGCGGCCCGTAAATCTCGTCAGCGAGCACCAGCACGCCATGGCGCTTGGCGACCGCAGCCAGTTCACGCTGCATCTCGGGCTCATACGACAGGCCTGTGGGATTACCGGGCGCATTGAGGATCAAAAGCCGCAGGCCGGGGCCATGCTCACGGCAATACCGATCGAGCTGTTCCGGCGTGACCAGCCAGCGGCTATCGAAACTCGTTTCCAGGCGCACCGCCGACTGCCCCGCCAGCCGCACCTGCGGGGCATAGGACACCCAGGCAGGCGCAGGAATCAATATCTCGCTGATCGGTAGCGCCTTCATCAACGCGAAGAGCAACAGCTTACTCCCCGGGGCGATCAACACGCGTTCGGCTTGCCAGTCAGTACCGTCCATGTGGCGATGGAAAGCCGCCACCTTATCGCGCAACGCCGCCATGCCCTGCACCGGCAGATAGGCCTTGTCGGCGGCATGTTCGGCCAGCGTCTCCACCGCCGGGGCGAAGACCGGAAATGGTGATTGGCCGAAACCGAACTTGATGATGCGCCGCCCCTGCTGCTCGAGCAGGCGCGACTGTTCGTTGATCAACAGCGTATCCGAGGCGGCAGTGGCGTTATGATCATCGGCGTAGCCTCGGCCCAGCCAGTCGGCGGCAGTCGATGCAGGCGCTGAGGTATCGGGGGAAGTTACGCAAGCGGGCATGCAAGTCTCCAGGGGATATGGCACAAGAAAGCAACGAGAACCTCCCGAGGATGCCCTACCTCAGTGCATCAGCGCCAGCACATCAACTGGCGAAGATGCGCGTTACGCGCCTGCCCCGCCGCCACCGGTGTCAGCCACACCTCGGTGCCCGGCTGGCATTGCGCCAAACGCGCGCAGGCCAGCGGCGTCAATGCGCCGAGGCGCGGATAGCCACCGATGGTCTGGCGATCGTTGAGCAGCACGATGGGCTGGCCATCGGCTGGCACCTGGACGGCGCCCAGCGGAATTCCCTCGGAGACCATCCCCTCGCCCAAGTAACGCAGCTCAGAACCGGTCAGTCGAACGCCCATGCGATCCGCTCGCTGATCAACCTGCCACGGTGTATTGAAGGCTTCGAACACGCTGGTACCGCTGAAATCGGCGATCTGCGCACCGCTCACCAGTGCCAACGTCACACGCTCTCCATCTCCAGGTAACGTGCCCATGCCCGAGGGCAACGTGCGCTCGGCTCCGGCGGTGCCTGCCCATGTCAGGCAATCGCCTTCGTCCAATACCCTCCCCTGACCATCGAGCCCACCCAGGCTTTCGCGCACCGTACTCGCCACGCTGCCCAACACCGGTGTGGCATCGAGCCCGCCCGGGAAGGCAAGATAGGCGCGCAAGCCCACGCGTGGACTCTCGAACGCCAGACGTTGACCGGCCGTAATGGTGAAGCGCGTCCCCGGCACCAACGGCGCATCGTCGAGCGTCGCGCCCAAGTCCGCCCCCGTCAGGGCCAGCGTCGCCGAGTCCTCGGCATACAGAACCAAGCCGCCGACGGTAATTTCCACGCCAGGCGCTTGCGCCGCGTTCCCCAACAACCAATTGGCCCATCCCAGCGATACCCAATCGGCGGCACCTCCTTGGGTCACGCCGAGATGACGTACTCCGAAGCGCCCGCCATCCTGAAGCAGCGCCAGCGGCCCCGCGCGTTCGACGATCAATCCCTTCATGTCTTCGCCTCCGTGGGGGTATCGCCGCGTTCGGCCAGCGGCGTCGGGTCGCCACCTTGTTCGATGAACGCCTCGCGGGAAATTGCCTCGAAACGCACCTTGTCGCCGGGCCGAAACAGGCTGTAGCCCTCGCGGTCGCGGCCGAACAGCGCCACAGGCGTGCGTCCGACGATGTTCCAGCCGCCCGGCGAGAGCGTGGGATAGATGGCTGTCTGGCGTTCGGCGATGGCCACGCTGCCGGCGGCGACTTTCTGGCGTGGCGTCTTCAGGCGCGGCGTGGCCAGCTCATCGTCGAGACGCCCCATGAAGGCGTAACCGGGCGCGAAGCCCAACGCGAAGACGCTGTAATCCCGCGCGCAGTGCCGCGCGATCACGTCCTCGTGGCTGACGCCCAGACGCTCGGCGATGCGCTCGAGCTCCGGGCCGACACTGACGTCGTACCACACCGGAATCACATGCCGCTGGCCTTCACCGCTCGTCGCCGGCGTCAGGCCAGCTAGCGCCTTACTCACCCGAGCACGGGCGGCCTGCAGGTCCAGGCGTTGGATATCATAATGCACCAGCAGCGTGGTGTAGGACGGCACCAGATCGATCAGCGCCTCGCCAAAGGCCTCACGCAGAGCGCGGTCGGCGGCCAACATCCACGGCATGTGCGCTTCGTCGATGCTGTCGAAGAGACGCACGATGAGACTGTCCATACCCACCGTTTCGATACTTGGGTCGTTCACCGGCTCACTCCCGTGCCAGACCATCGAAAGCGTCGCGAATAGCGTGCACGGCGGCCACCGACTCGGCATTATCGCCGTGGACGCAGAGCGTATCAGCGGCCAGATGCAGCGTGCTGCCATCGTTGGCGGTCAGCGCTTCGCCCTTGGCGAGCCTCACCGCCTGCGCCACGATGGTCTCGCGATCATGGTGCACGGCGCCCGGCTCGCGCCGCGAGACCAGCCGCCCCTGAGGGTCGTAAGCACGGTCGGCAAAGGTCTCGAACCATAGCGTGACGCCCATTTCCTCGGCCAGCGCCCGCATCGGTGCCGGATCCGCGGTGGCCATGGCCAGCAGCGGCAAGCGGCGATCATAGGCCAGTACCGCACGCATGGCGCCGCGCATCAGTTCCGGGTCGCGAGCCATATCGTTGTACAGCGCGCCGTGCGGCTTGACGTAGCTCACGCTCGTGCCCTCGGCACGACACATGCCCTCCAGAGCGCCGATCTGATACAGCATCATGTCTTCGACTTCGCGCGGCGTACAGGCCAGCGAGCGACGCCCGAAACCTTGCAGGTCGGGATAGGCGGGATGCGCGCCGATACGCACGCCGTGCTGCACGGCCAACACCACGGTACGCCGCATGATGTCGGGGTCGGAGGCATGAAAGCCACAGGCGATATTGGCGCAATCGACATAGGGCATGACCTCGTCGTCGAGGCCCATTTTCCAGTTGCCGAAGCTCTCTCCCATGTCGCAGTTGAGAAGCGGAAGGGACATGAACGTGACCTCTTTTATTGTCGTCGGCTTTCACGAATGAGGGATTTCACTCTAAGAAAGCACGCTTGGCTCGGTCCAATCGTTTTTCGTGATGCGGGATATCGGCGCAACCTTTCACCATCTCCAAGACGAAGAAAACCAGTTGACGCCGCACAGCACCGGGCTAAAGAATCGAGACTCGCGAATGCCAATCACAACATATGCCGAGGAGGTCTCCATGGCCGTCAGCGATCCCTTTCATCTTGCCGTGCAGGTCCGCGATATCGACGAAGCCCGGCGTTTCTACGGCGACTTCCTGGGGTGCCCCGAAGGCCGCTCCTCGGAGAGCTGGGTCGATTTCGACCTCTTCGGCCACCAGTTCGTCTGTCATCTCAACCCCGCGTTGAAAGACAGCCCCGTCGCCAGCCACAAGAACCCGGTAGACGGCCATGGCGTACCGGTACCGCATTTCGGCGTGGTTCTCGAGATGACCGCCTGGCAGGCCCTGGCCGACAAGCTGCGCGCGCATGACGTGGCCTTCGAGATCGAACCCTACGTGCGCTTCAAAGGCGAACCCGGCGAGCAGGCTACCATGTTCTTCTACGATCCCTCCGGCAATGCCCTGGAATTCAAGGCCTTCAAGGACCGCGAGACGCAGCTTTTCAAGAAAACGTAGTGCCCGCCGCCGTTTCCCTTCCGCCGCGCGGGGATCGCGCGGCGACCTGTGCAGGATCACCAATGTTCGATTTCAAGGAACTCGAGGCTTTTGTCTGGGTAGTGCGCCTGGGTTCGTTTCGCAAGGGCGCGACCAAGCTGCACATCACCCAGCCTTCGATCTCGGATCGCATCACTCGACTCGAAGACAGCGTTGGCGAGTCGCTACTCGACCGCTCGGCACGCCCCGTGCAGCCGACGCTTCGTGGCCGCGAATTCTTTACCCATGCCGAGCGCCTGCTCGAGGGGCGCGACGAGGCCATGCGCCTGTTTCAGGATGAGGAATCGTTCTCCGGCACGCTACGCCTGGGGGTCATCGAGACCATCGCCAGCAGCTGGTGTCCGACTTTCATGCGTCGCCTGGCCGAGCGTTACCCACAGCTGACCATCGAATTGATGGTGGATATTTCACCTTTCCTGCATCAACGCATGGCCGAGAACGACCTCGACATGTTGTTCGCCATGGATGGCCTGGCGCCGGGGCTCTCCGTCATACAGACACCGCTTTGCACCTTCGAGATGGGCATGTTCGCAGCCCCCGAGCTGGCCGCCACACTACGCCACGGCGATATGGCGACCTTCGCTGACACGGCGTTCATTTCCTTCAGCAAGCAGGCACGGCCGTACAGCGAGCTGGTCGCTTACCTCACCGCGCTGGGCATCGACACGCCACGCATACACTCGACCAGCACGCTTATGACCATCATGCGCATGAGCATCGAGGGGCTGGGCATCGGCGTGTTACCGGTCGCCACGGTACGCGATGCCGTGAACGCCGGCAGTCTGGAACGCCTGCCCTTGGAAGAACCCTTGCCGCCGATGATCTATGACGCCATCTGGCGCCGTTCCAACTACCCGAGCTTCTGCGCCAGCGTGGCACGCTTGGCCAAGCAGTGCGCCGCCGATTACGCCCAAGATCACGGAAAGCTTTCATCACCTACCACTATGAAAGGCTATGTCGATACTTGACATCAGAATTAACGATTTGACGCCGACACGCCGCCACTTGAAGAATGATTTTGTCTTACGAGGCGCTTTGAGCAACGCATTCAATCACCTCCTTTCAATAACAATGAGGAACCTAACATGCGCACGATGCACTCTCTCGCCTGGCTAGTAGCGCTAGGCTCAATCAGCGTGACCGGCGGCGCCATGGCCGCGCAATGGAATCTCGCCACACCCTATGGCGATGCCAGTTTCCATACCCAGAACACCCAACAATTCGCCGAGGACGTCGCCCAGGCCACCGATGGCGACTTGGACATCAACGTGCATAGCGGCGGCTCGCTGATCGCACATTCCGAAATCAAGCCCTCCGTGCGGCGCGGCACCGTACAGGCCGGCGAAATATTCCTTTCTACGCTCTCCAACGAATCACCAATCTACGAGGTCGACACGCTGCCGGGGCTCGCCAGCAGCTATGCAGACGCCTATGACCTGTGGCAGGCCTCCAAACCGATCATCACCCAGATGTTCGCCAAGGAAGGCCTGATGCCACTGTATGCGGTGCCATGGCCGGCACAGGGAATCTATACCGATTTCAAACTGACCGATGCCTCGCAGTTCAAGGGGTTACGCGTGCGTGCGCCCAACATCAATACGCAGCGCTTCATCGAAAACCTGGGTGGCTTGCCCACCGAAACCGAGGAAGCCGATATCCCTACCGCGTTCAGCACCGGACGCGTCGACGCCATGATCACGTCGGTTTCCACCGGTGAGTCGATGGCAGCCTGGGATTACGTCTCAAATTACACTGACGCACAGTTGTGGCTGCCCAAGAACATCGTGTTCGTCAACAAGCGCGCCTTCGACCGACTCGATGACAAGACGCAACAAGCCGTGCTCGAAGCCGCCAAAGAAGCCGAGCGTCGGGGCTGGCAAGCCAGCCGCGAGGACAGCGCTGCAAGCGCCAAGGCGCTCAAGGAACATGGCATCGAAATCTCCAAGCCCAACGAGCAGTTGGCAGCGGATCTCAAGGCGGCAGGAAAATCGCTGTTCGAAAACTGGCAAGAACGTGCCGGCGAGCGCGCCCAGAAGCTGATCGACCGCTATCGCGAGCGCCAAGCCGCTGAATAACGCACCCGTGCCTTGAAGCAAGACCTGCAAGCCCCGCTCACACGTCGCCCTCGGCGGTAGCGGGGCTCCGTCCTCACCCTCGCATTCGTGAGTGACCGACATGACCTATCGACTCGACAAGCTCTATCGCCTCGGCGCTTGGGGCGCCGCCGCCTGCATGCTGGCTATCTGCGCCATCGTCACACTGCAAGTGCTACTGCGCTGCCTGGACGCGTTGTTAGCTCTGGTGGGCAGCGCACGCCTGGGGCTCGAAATTCCAGGCGTCTCGGAAATAGCCGCTTATCTGCTGGTCGGCGCCACCTTTCTAAGCATGGCCTATACCTTCACACATCACGCACATATCCGCGTGACGCTCGTCATTTCACGCCTGCCGCCGCGCGCTCGTGTGTGGGTAGAGTCCCTCTGTCTGCTGGTGGCCCTGGCCCTGAGCCTATTACTCACCTGGGAACTGATTGGTCTGGTACGCGAAAGCCTCGCATACAACGACGTCTCCTCAGGGTTGCTCGCCATTCCATTATGGATACCGCAAAGCGTACTCGTCGTCGGCATCGCATTGATGTGCGTGGCGCTCCTCGAAACCTTGCTGGGTACCCTGCACTCGGCTTTAACAGCCCCTGCTTCCTATGTGGCACCCGAGCCACAGGACGGTGACGCATGATTCGCCACTCATTGAAGGGAGCCCTGTCATGCTGACCCTCAGCCTCGTCACGATACTGACGCTCGCGTTGCTGCTTGGCGGCGGCGTGTGGATCGCCTTCGCCCTGCTGGGAACCGGCTGGATCGCGCTGACGTTCTTCGGCAGCTTCGCGCCCGGCCCGATCCTCGCATCCGACTTCTGGGGCGCCAGCTACGGCTGGGACTTGACCGCCCTGCCGATGTTCGTGTGGATGGGCGAGATCCTGTGTCGCTCGGGTCTTGCGGACAACATGTTTCGTGCCCTGGCGCCCTGGCTCAACCGTTTACCCGGACGCCTACTGCATTCCAACATCATCGGTAGCGGCCTGTTCGCCGCCGTCTGTGGCTCCTCGGCGGCGACCTGCGCCACGGTCGGGAAGATGTCGCTGCCCGAGCTGGAACGTCGCGGCTACGACAGCAATGCCGCCATCGGCACGTTGGCCAGTGCCTCGACGTTAGGGCTATTGATCCCTCCCTCGATCATGATGATCGTCTACGGCGTGGTGACCGAGCAATCGATCTCGCGCCTGTTCATGGCAGGTATCGGCCCCGGCCTTTTGTTGCTGGCCATGTTCATGACCTACCTGATCGGCTGGTCGCTGCTGATCGGCAACCGCCAGGGACGTGCCGGCGAAGGCGCGGCCCACATGCCGCTCGGGGAAAAGATTCGCAATAGCGGCCAGTTGATTCCGCTGCTGGTGCTCATCGGGGGTATCCTGGGCAGCATCTATGGCGGGCTGGCCTCGCCCACTGAGGCCGCCGCCGTGGGCGTGGTGCTGTCGATGCTGATCGCGCGAGGCAACGGCCATTTCAACAAGGGCATCTTCCTTGACTCGCTCTTTGCAGCGTTGCGCACGGCCTGCATGATCGCTTTTATCATCGCCGGTGCTTCGTTTCTGTCCTCGGCGATGAGTTTCACGCAACTCCCCTCACAGCTTGCCAACGCCATCGCCGCCATGGGGCTTTCTCCCACTATGCTGCTGGTGGTGCTGACGCTCTTCCTGCTGGTGCTGGGCTGCTTCCTCGACGGCATATCGCTGATCCTGTTGGTCACCTCGATCATCATGCCGCTGATCAATGCCGCCGGAATCGACCTGATCTGGTTCGGCATCTACCTCATCATCGTGGTGGAGATGTCGCAGATCACGCCGCCGGTCGGCTTCAACCTGTTCGTCATCCAAGGCCTCACCGGCAAGGACATCATCACCATCACCCGTGCCACCTTGCCGTTCTTCCTGTTGATGCTCCTCGCCGTGGTGCTGCTGCGCCTGTTCCCCGAGATCGTGCTCTATCTGCCCCAGGCAATGAACTGAGCGATACTTCCCTACCTCAACAGCCTCAACCGCAACGACCGCTGGAAAATTCCAGCGGTCGTTGTCATTCGAGTCGATACAGCCTGAAGACTTATAAGGACTTGACGCTCGGCACGGGCGCGGTGGCGTCCTTGGCCAGCGGGTTACGTAGCGGCAAGGCGAACGGTTTGGCGTCGATCTCGAACACGTCCCCCGGCTGGGTGCTGATACTGTCGCTAAAACTCAGCGTCGCGGTGCCAAAGAAATGCACATGGACGTCACCCGGGCGGCAAAACTGCGCGTACTTGAAATGATGCGCTTCGAGATTGGCGAGGCTGTGGCACATGTTGTCCTCGCCGGAGATAAACGGCTTCTCCCATAGCACATCACCACCGCGCCGGATGCGCGAGGTACCTTGCACGTCGCGGGGCAGTTCGTCGACGAGCAACGTCGGCCCGAAGGAACAGGCACGCAGCTTGGAGTGCGCCAGATACAGGTAGTTCTCGCGCTCGGTGACGTGATCCGAGAACTCGTTGCCCAGCGCGTAGCCGATGCGGCGCGGCACACCATCGTCGTCGATCAGGTACAACCCGGCGATTTCGGGCTCCTCGCCGCCATCCAGCGCGAAATGCGGCATGTTCAGCGCCTCGCCCGGGGCCATGACGATGCCGCCGTCGCCCTTGTAGAACCACTCCGGCTGCACGCCGAAATCATCGCCGGTCGGCTTGCCGCCCTCGAGGCCCTTGCGGAACATCTTCATAGAGTCGGTGAGCGGCTGCTCGCTCTGGTCTGCCTCGTTCATCTGGCGGTGCATCTTGTCGCGCCCTTCGGCACTGCCGAGGTGTGTCAGCCCGGTGCCGGTGACCAGCAAGTGCGCCGGGTCGGGATGATCGAGCGGCGCCAGCAGTTGCCCTTTATCGGATAACGCCACGGCGTCGACACGCGCCTCTCCCGGCCACTCAGCGATCAGCGCGGCCAGCCCGACGCCACGCTCGAGCGCGATATGCGCCAGGGCAAGCACGCTTTCCGCACCGTCTAGGCGACGCGCCTGCGTAGGATCATCGTCGATCGCCAGGACCACACGGTCTCCACTGTCATTGATGGCTTGTGCGAGTTGCATGTCGTTCGCTCTCCTGAATATCGAGTCGATGGCATGGCGCCACTCGGTGACAATAGCCCAAGCGCCGTCCTCCATCGAAGATTACTAGCTAACGTTGTAAAAAGGTCACCCCTTGGCGCGGCGCGTTTGCTTCCAGCGGTCGAACATTACCGCCAATAGCAGAATCGCCCCACGCACCAAGTACTGATAGAAGGTGGGCACATTGAGCAGCCCCATGGCGTTCTGCACGCAGCCCATGATCAGCACGCCGACCAGCACACCGGTAATCGAGGCGACGCCGCCGGACAGCGAGACACCGCCCAGCACGCAGGCGGAAATCACCGCCAGCTCGAGCCCCATCGAGGTATTGGGGTCGCCAAGCCCCATGCGCGAGGCCAGCAGTACCCCGGCGATGCCCGCGACGATGCCCTGCAGGGCGAACACGGTGATCTTCAAGCGCCGCACGTTGACCCCGGCCAAGCTCGCCGCCTCGGCGTTGCCGCCGGTCGCCAGGGTGTTGCGCCCGAACGCCGTCATGTTGAGCACGATCCCAAAGACCACGAAGCAGGCGATCATGGTCCACACCGGCAGCGTCAGTCCCAGAAACGAAGCACTGCCCAAGTCAAAGAAGCCCGGCACCGTGACCATGACCGCATCGCCGCCGGAGGTGATATAGGCCAGCCCGCGCACGAACTCCATCGCCGCCAACGTGGCAATCAATGAGTTAATGCCAAACTTGGACACCACGAAACCATTGAAGGCGCCCACCGCGCCGCCGGCGCCCACCCCCACGAGAACGCCGGTGAACACACTGCCCGACGTCGAGGTCACGACGGCAGCCACCACGCCGGTAAAGGCGACGATGGAGGCCACCGATAAGTCCACCTCGCCGAGTGCCAGCACCATCATCATGGTGGTCGCAATGGTCCCGATCAGTGTTACCGAGAGCAGCAAACCGACGATATTGCGACCGGTCAGAAAGTCCGGCACGAAAAGCGCCAAGGCGATAAAAAGGACGAAAAAAATGGCAATCAACCCGGAGGTGTCGAGCAATGTGCGCAACGCCTTGGCCCGCGGTTTGGGTGCCGTCGGCGAGGTATCGGAAGCGGCCAGTTTGTCTGTGCTCATGTGATCAATCTCTTCATGTTGTTAGCGGTGAGCAACTCAGTTGGTCGGCAAAGTTGGTCGGCAACTCAAGCCGGAAGCGCCAATCCCAGCAGGCGCTCCTGGGTCGCCTGCTCGCGCGGTACGATGTCGACCAGAACCCCATCGCGCATGACGCCGATGCGGTCGCAGATCGAGCTGACCTCGGCGAGATCGCTGGAAATCACGATCACACCCTTGCCTTGATCCGCCAGGTCATACAACAGGGTATAGATATCGCGTCGTGCCCCCACATCGATGCCGCGCGTAGGTTCGTCCATTACGAACAAGTCGATCTCCTCCGCCAGCCAGCGCCCGAGAATCACCTTCTGCTGATTCCCCCCCGAGAGGGTATTGATCGGCGTGCGGTGGCTCGGCGTCTTGATGCTCAAGCGCTGTATATAGGTCTTGGCGTTATCGGCTTCGCGCCCGGCATGGCGAAATACGCCCCAGCGCTTGAAGAAGCGCCGACAACTGATATTGAGATTGTCGGCGACACTCGCCACGGGAAAGATCCCCTGGGACTTGCGGTCCTCGGGACACATCGCAATGCCCGCGCGAATCGCCTGTTGCGGCGAGGTGAAGACGCCGGCTTTGCCGCGAAACGTCACCTGCCCCTGGCTGGCTTTTTCCACGCCGCACACCAAGCGCATCAACTCACTGCGTCCGGCGCCGACCAGGCCGAACAAGCCCAGCACCTCACCACGCTTGACCTCCAAGCTCACCGGTTGGCGCACTCCCGGCCCTTGCAAGGCGTCGATGTGCATCAACACATCACCCATGGCGCGCTGCCGGAAGCCATACACATCGTCGATCTGACGTCCCACCATCTCGCCGACCAAGGTATCCTGATCGACGCCTTCCAGTGTTTCGTGCGTGCGTATATGGCGCCCGTCGCGGAATACTGTCAGCGCATCGCACATTTCGAAGACTTCTTCCATGCGGTGCGTGACGTAAAGCACCACACGCCCTTCCTCGCGTAGTCGCGCGACGATGCGCTTGAGCTGCCGCGTCTCCTGAACGGAAAGGCTGCTGGTAGGCTCGTCGAAGGCGATGATCTTGGCATCACGCAACAGTGCGCGGCCGATCTCGATCATTTGCTGCTGGCCGATGGAAAGCTCCCGCACCTTGGTGGCCGGGTCGATCTCACCCTCGCCGAGTTCCTCGAGAATCTCTCGGGCACGTGTCTTCATGGTGCGCCGGTCGATGAAGCCGCCACGTTTCGGCAACTGCCCCAGCAACAGGTTCTCGGCTACCGACAAGTTGGGTGACAACGTCAGCTCTTGATAGATGATCGCGATGCCGTGGGCCAGCGCCTCGCGCGCGTTAGCAAAGACAAACGGCTGATCGTTGATCCACAACTGGCCCGAGGTAGGACGATTGACGCCGCTAAGAACCTTGAGCAAGGTCGACTTTCCTGCGCCGTTTTCGCCCATCAAGGCATGCACCTCACCGGCCTTCGCGGCAAAACTCACACCGTCGAGCGCCCTCACACCGGGGAACTCGACCGTAATATCGTCGAAACGGAGAAAAGCCTCGGACATACGGAACTCCTGAAGGAAAAAAGCGTGCCCGCGCGCCGGGGCGCGGGCATCGGTCTTACAAGCCCAGCTCTTCCCGTACGTCTTGCCAGTTGTCCCGCGTCATTAGCTTGCCGGTAGTCTCGGTGTTGGCCGGCGGCTTCTCGCCCTCGGTGATCCACTGGTAAAGATTGGCCGCTGACTGGCGACCATGCATGGTCGAACTCACGGCAACGGTGCCGTGGAAACCAGTGGGCTTCTCGCGCGAGAACTCGGCAAAGGCCGCGCCGGAACCGTTAATGCCTACCCCGATGACCTGATCCGGGTCGAGTCCGTACTGCTCGCTCGCGCGCACACCGCCCAGCACGCTTTCCTCGTTGAGCGCATAGATCACCCAGTGCTCGAAATCGCCACGTTTGGCAAACACCGGCGAAGCAGCCGCAAAGGCACTGCTGGTGTCGGTATTCTGCTGTGGGGCATCGAAGATGTTTTCCTTCTTGAAACCGGACTCGAGCAACGCGGCCGTGGCACCATCGGTACGCTCTTTCGCGGTAGGTAATTCATAGTTGGTGATACGCAGCGCCGCGACCTCTTTCGGATCCCAACCGCGACGTTTCATTTCTGCGGCGATGGCATTGCCGACCTGCTCGCCGATCTTGTAGCCGGACATCCCCAAGTGCGGCACGTTCTCCATAGGCTCGCCATCGCTGCCGATAAAGCGGTCATCGACGGTCACGACCTTCATGCCGTACTGCTTGGCGCGGTTCATGATCGCAGGCCCCAGCCGCACATCCGGCGGACAGATCACGAAGCCCTGGGCACCTTGCGAATGGAGATTATCGATGGCACTCAGTACTTGCTGGCCGTCCTCGCCCGATAAGCGCACGACCTCGAAGCCTTTTTTCTCTCCAAGCTTGGTCGCGGCGTCTTGTTCGTTGATAAACCACGCCTGTTCGGGTTTCTTGACGATGAAACCCATCGTGATTTCATCGTCGCTCTGGGCTTGTGCCGTCAGTGGTCCGGCGCTCAGCGCCAGGCCCACGGCCATTCCCAGTAGCTTGCGCGTCATCGGTGTCGTGAATGACATTCGGCGTCTCCTGTAGCCCTCGAGGGGTTGTTGTTGTGCTGCGAAACAGGTTTCTTAACAGTCTGAACAATAGGCATCAGCGAAATAACCGACTAATGCCACTTGACAGGAAAAACGATATATATTTTGTTATTACTTTCGCCTGAGGCCAGACACCATGAGCTCCTTGCCCACCGACTGGTTCATGAAGGTGCGACTAAAGTTGCGCCATTTACAGCTATTCATCGCACTGGACGAGCTGCGCAATCTGCATCGTGCCGCCGAGCGCCTAGGAATGAGCCAGCCAGCGGCGTCCAAGCTGCTGGGGGAACTGGAGAGTCAACTCGGTTTCGCGCTGTTCGATCGACACCCACGTGGCATCACGCCCAACTGGTACGGCGAAACGGTGATTCGACATGCGCGCGGCATCATGTCGTCACTCCATCAGGCGGGCGATGAACTGAATGCCTTGCATGCAGGTAGCGCTGGGAGCGTCTCGGTAGGTACGGTGATGGCGCCTGCCGTCACACTGCTGACCAGTGCGGTGGAGCGCGTGCATCGCGACCGTCCCAACCTCAAGGTCAGTATCGACGTAGACGTCAGCCACGCGCTGATCCCTCGTCTCATGGAGGGCGAGTTCGATTTCGCCATCGCGCGGATTCCCTCGACGCTTCCGGCGGGCGATTTCGTCTTCGAGGAAATCGGCGAGGAGGCGCTGTGCTTCGTTTGCCGCGCCGACCATCCACTGGCCCAGCGCGATTCGCTGAACCTGGCGGCGATGGTCGACTACCCTTGGGTGTTGCAGCCGCCCGGTGCCTTGATGCGCCAGCGGGTCGACCATCTGTTCCTGCATCATGGTGTAGCGTTGCCGCGTCAAATCGTCGACACGCCGGACATCCTGGTGGCGCTGGCCATGGTCGATAAATCGGATACCGTGACGGTCACTACACGACAAGTCGCGGAGCTACTCTGCGACCAGCCGCGCTTTCGCATCCTGCCGTTCCCTGAAGCACTGAGCGTGCAGCCCTACGGCCTGGTCAGCCTGCGCGAGCAGCGGCTCTCGCCTGGCGCGGCGGCGTTAATGTCGACACTGCGCGAGCTTATTCGCGAGCGCTGAAACGCTTGCCCATGCCAGGACTCATCATGCCAAGACTCACTCACGAAAGGCCTCGACCTCGACGCGCTTGCCAAGCAGGAAGGCATCGGCAACATGACGAAGCGGTGCCACATCGACATCGCTCTCGCCCTTGCCGATGAGTTCGGCAAAACGTGCGTAGAGCCCGGGATACTCGGCGTCGCCGCCTTCCAGCAGCACCTCATCGCCGATAGTCAAGCGACTGCCGCCCTGGGTCAGCGACAGCGGCCCGGCATCGGTCTCGATGTGAATATCCCACGTCTGTGGTCCGGCCTGCCGCCAGTCTAATTCAGCCCGAATATCGGCATCATACGCATCGCGGAACGCCAGTGTCGCCGCGATCGGACCTTGCCGGTTGGAGGGCACCTCCAACTCGCCCTGAGTGAGAAAAAACGGTTCGGGCAGAATCGCAGTGATGATGGACAGCGCGTTGATACCAGGGTCGAACACGCCCAGACCGCCGGCTTCCCAGATCCACTCCTGCCCAGGGTGCCAGCGCCGCACATCCTCCTTCCATTGCACATTGACCGAGGTTACACGACGCGCGCTGAGCCACTCACGGGCCTGAGCGACCCCCGCCGCGTAACGCGAATGCCAGGTCGCGAACAGCGTCACCCCGGCGCGCTCGGCCTGGGCACGCAGATCTTCCACCTCACTCAGGGTCGCGCCCGGCGGTTTTTCCAGCATCACATGCTTGCCTTCAGCGAGGGCCGCACGCGCCTGGCGATAACGCACTTGCGGCGGGGCGCAAAGCGAGACCGCCTGAATATCCGGGCGCTCATCGAGCAAGGTCTGGATGTCGCGAAAATGCGCGACACTTTCCAACGAAGCATTGCGGCTGGCCACCGCATCGAGCGTGAACGCCGTATTCGCATGCAGAGCGGGCACGTGCTGGTCGCGTGCGATCTTGCCGAATCCGACGATGGCAATGGAGATGGGAGTCATGAAGGTTCCTTATCCGATGGGGACATCCGCAAGAACGAGGCAGTATCACGTCTCTCGCTCACAAGCGCTCGAGGTAGGCATTCCCGCCCAGTTGACGCATTTGTTGCCGGATCCACTGGCTGCGTTGCTGAATGTACGCCGACGGCCGCGACGCACTCCACTCACGCGGGTTGGGCAAAATAGCCGCCAAGCGACTGGCCTGCACCACCGAGAGACGGCCGGCACTCACGCCGAAATAATGCTGAGAGGCGGCTTCAAGGCCGAACACGCCGCTATCCCACTCGACGATGTTGAGATACACCTCAAGGATGCGCTCCTTGGGCCACAGCAGCTCGATCAACACCGTGAACCATGCCTCCAAGCCCTTGCGAATCCAGTTGCGACCAGTCCACAGAAACAAGTTCTTGGCGGTCTGCTGGCTGATGGTGCTGGCACCGCGCAGGCTATCGCCATGAAACCAGGCATTGAGCGCCTTTTGCATCTGGTTGAAGTCGAAGCCGTAATGCATGGGAAAGCGTTGATCCTCGGACGCAATCACCGCCAGCTTGGCATTGTCGGAAAGCGCCCCCCACGGCCGCCACTGCTGCTGAATCGTGATCGGTTCACCACTCACCCAGGACTCGACCTTGCGCTCCAGCATCACCATCGAACCGAATACCGGCACCACGCGAAACACCAGCACCAGGAGCACCGATAGCCCCACGAAGCCGAGTATCACGAACAGCAAAAAGCGCAGTCCCCTGCGTAGCCAATCCTGCGTCATGCGTTAGCCTTATTGGGTCGCAGCATCATGGCGAAGGAGTATATCAGCCCAGCCCGTCAACAGACTGTCGCATCATCCGACGCCAATCTAATGCGTGTACCGATAGCCATCTAATACGTTTTTTGGCTAAAGTCGATATCTATCCGATTATCATATTCGTGCCCCGCCAACGGGCCGGGTGCCATACTTCTCACCCACGACTAAAGGCGCACAACCAAAGTCGGCAGTCTGGCATGAGATAACTTCAGGAAACCCACCTCGGCCCGAGATAATGGCCTAGGTGAATCTCAACGTCAGCGACGCCCGGCCGGGCATTCACGTCTAAACGCAACGGACCGAGCGCAAGCGATCGCTCACTTCAAGCCTTCGGCCTGCATGGCGCGCTGAACCGAGTCCCGCTCGGCGATGCGCGCCACGAAACGCTGCAGATGGGGCCACGCGTCCAGCGAGATATCCACCACCTGCCCCCAACTGAGCACCGTGAACAGGTAGGCATCCGCCACGCTGAAGCGCTCGCCCACCACGTAGTCACGCGACGCCAGGCGCTCGTTCATCAGCGATAGTCGCGTCTCGAGGTTCTTCTGCGCGATGCTGCGCCAGGTGTCGCCGCTGTTGGGCTTGAAGAAGGGGCTGAAGTTCTTGTGCAGCTCGGTGGAGATGAACACCAATTGGCTCAATAGCTCGAAATACGCCTTGCTACCCGGAGAAGGCGCCATCTCGGCCTCCGGTGCGAGGTTAGCGACGTAGAGAAGCACCGCTACCGCCTCGGTCATTACCTCGCCGTCGTCCAGCACCAGGGCGGGCACGTAACCGCAGGGATTAACCGTTAGGTAATCCTCGCCGCTCTCCGTCTTCTTGGCGGCCAGATCCACTTTCTCGATCTCGTAGATCAACTCGGCCTCTTCCAACGCGATTTGCACGGCCATCGCGCAGCTACCCGGCTTGAGATACAGCTTCATGTCATGCGCTCCATGATTGTCATATTGTGTTGCACAGGCGTGCGTTCACTTCTCCCGACCGCCTTCCAGCGCCTGGCAATGACGCGCTACCGACAACGCCACCACGGCGCTGGCATCGGCGGTGATCTCGCTGTCCCAGAATGCCGCGTAGGCGGCCTCGAATGCCAGTGCGCGCAAGCGCTCACCGATACGAGCCACCTCATCGGCAGGCAATGGAATATTATTGGGATACGACCACATGAACGACGCCATGCGATCCGGCGTTATCAGCAACGTGTCCCCCGTCAGCAATAGCCCACGCGCCTCCCAATGCAGCACGCTGGCGCCGGGGAAATGCCCGCCCAGGCAGTGCGCCGTTATCCCCGGCAGTACCTCCAACGTCTCACCCTCCCATGGGTGCAGCGTCTCATCCGGCACCATGATCCACTCGCGGTCCGCCGCGTGCACGTACACCGGGCACTCGAACGCGCGCCCCCAGCTCGCCATGGTGCTGTAGTAATGTGGATGCGAAATGACGATGGCCTTTAACCCGCCCAGCGCCTCGATCAAAGTAACCGTCGCCGCATCCAGCAAGCTCAGGCAATCCCACAGCACATTGCCGTGAGGCGTGCGCAGCAAGAACGCCCGCTGGCCGATGGCGAATTTCGGTACCGTGCCCAGCGCCAGTAGATCCGGCGCCATCTCGCGAAAGGTATTGGTATACCCCGCCGCTAACACCCCCGGTGTCGTCCACTGCTGGCCCGATGCCGGCACATACTGCCGTTCGTCCTCGCACACCGGACACCGCGACGGCGGCGCCTCGCTCGCGGGATACTGCACCCCGCATGTCGCACATAGAAATCCCGGTAACACCATCCACGCCCCTCCCTCGCGTTAGCGCTTGGAATGAGTGTGCATCAGGTCATGTGTTGAAGCTAGATTAGTCATGACTCACTTCGAGCGCGTTTCATCAGCGCTCAGAACGAGAAACCGGGCGCTTGTCAGCCCCCGGTTGAGAGTGAGCATTAACTTTTTATTGGCTTAGCGTTTGAAGAAGTTGCTTTTGACGAGGTCGACGACGTCTTCCATGCGGCCGTTGAGGACGGCTTTGGTGGAGTAGAGCGCGGTGGAAGCGACTTCTCCGGAGGCTACCTTGGGCGGCATGACGAGTTCCATGCGGTTGACCTTGACGTCGAGCAGTGCGGGGCCGTCGTGGTTAAGCCATTCGGTGATGGCGGGCTTGAGTTCGTGGGTTTCCTCTACGCGTTTGCCCCAGATCCCCATTACCTGGGCGAGTTTATCGAAGTCAGGGTTTTCGAGGCCGGTATAGCTGTCGAGCAGGCCTTCGACCTTCTGTTCGAGTTCGACGAAGCCTAGCGAGCTGTTGTTGTAGACGACGATCTTGAGCGGCACCTTCTCTTGCTTGAGAGTGAGGAGATCGCCCATCAGCATGGTCAGGCCGCCGTCACCGCACATGGCGATGACTTGCCGCTTGGGAAACGCCTTCTGGATGCCGATGGCCTGCGGGTAGGCATTGGCCATGGTGCCGTGGACGAGGCTGGAAAGCGTGCGGCGCTGGCCGTTGGCGTGAATATGACGCAGCATCCAGACCATGGGGCTACCGCCGTCCGCCGTGAAGATGGCGTCGTCGGCGCCCTGCTCGTCGAGCGCCAGGGTCAACTCCTGGGGATGGATCAGCGTATCGTCCTTGGATTCGTGAGCATCATTCCCCAAAGCATCCAGATACTGCTTGCGGCAGTTATCCACCCAGCGGGTGTCGGTCTGCTCGTCGACCATCTTCGCCAGTGCCAGGCAGGTATCGCGCACGCTGCCGACCAGACCGATTTCCACGGGATGGCGCTTGCCGATCTGTTGCGGGTCGATATCCACCTGGATGATGCTCGCCTTCTCGGGATAGAACTGCCCCCAGGCGAAGTTGCAGCCCAGCAACAGAAGCGTGTCGCATTCGGCCACGGCATGATAGCCACCCGCCAGGCCGAACACGCCGGTCATGCCCACTTGGAAGGGATTGTCGGGTTCGATGAAGTCCTTGGCGCGTGAGGTCCAGGCCACCGGAGCGTTGAGTTTGGCCGCCAGCGCCATGACTTCGCTACGCGCATTCTCACAGCCGGATCCGGCGAAGATGGAAATCTTGCCGCCCTTGTTGAGCTGTTTGACGGCGGGGACGAATTCCTCGGCGTTGGGCCGCACGATCGGGTCAAAACGATGCGCACGGAACGGCAGGTCTTGGCTAGGCTTCTGGGTAAATATGTCACCAGGTACGACCAACACCGCAACGCCTTTCTTGGTCAGGGCGGCTTGCGCGGCCAAGGCCGCCATGCGCCGCGCCTGATCGGGATTGACGATCGACTCGCAGAACACGCTGTACTGCGCGTAGATCGGCTTGGGATCGACATCCTGCGGAAAGCCGATGCCGGCGTCTTTGGTGGCTACTTGAGAGGCGATCAGCACCACTGGCGATCCACTACGATGCGCCTCGAACAGCCCATTAACGAAATGCAGGCTGCCGGGGCCGCAGGTGCCGGCGCACAGTGCCAACTCGCGCGTCATATAGGCCTCGCCACCCGCCGCGAAGCCACCGACTTCCTCGTGGCGCACATGCACCCATTCCAGGTCGTCGTTGCGCCGAATGGCGTCGGTGAAGTGATTGATGGTGTCGCCGACGACGCCGTAACAGCGTTTGGCTCCCGCGTCCGCCAATGTTTCGACGATAATATCGGCCACGTTACGGTGACTGCTCATGCGATTCCCTCCGCATCGGCGCCCTTGTGAGGCGCGTAAACGTGATCGCCACGCCGATGCGTGACGTCCCGCTCTCACTCTATGCCTGACGAAGGTCGATCTCCAAGCCCGGTGGCGTTGCTTAACGATGACGACGTGTAGACGCAGCGAAGCGCACCAAGCTATGTCGCATACGAATGGAGTAGACGCTTGGCCACGCCCTTGGCAACGAGAGCCGCTTGAGGGTCCGCCATGACATGCGCCTGGACAATTGCGCCTTCCTTTAGAAAGACGAGTTCTTGAGATAATGCGTCGGCTCTCTCGGCATTAACCTGGTATGCATGACGCAATAGCATCTCACGCACAAGGCGCTTATGCGTTTGGCACTGCTGATGATGAACGTTCTGCGGGTCGGTGTATTCCGCGCAGGTATTGATAAAGAAGCACCCATGGAACGGCATGATTGCCTCGTCACGCTCGTTGAACCAGTCATCTAGCGCATCGAATACCGCTAAAAGCGCGCTCCCTCCCGGCGGTACCTGCTCAATGCGTTCCTCAAGCCATGTGCGGAATTGTTGATCTCGATACGCCAGCGTCGCCGCGATCAATGCTTCTTTGCTATCGAAGTGGTGATACAGCGTTCTTTTTGCGACTCCCGCCGCGTCGATGACCTGATTGATACCGACGGCATGTATGCCATAGCGATAAAAAAGCGAAAATGCCGTAGAGATCAGTTGGTCACGCTTTTCCAACCTGCTGTTTGCTTGAGACAAAGCCCTGCTCCCGGTGAATCGACATAGCTTGATATATGTATACCGATCTGTCTACCATACACAAGTAGACAGATCGGTATACATCCAGCATCAGGAGTCAGCCCATGAAATCTCTTATCCCACCTATCGTTTCAGCCGCCATTGCGGGATTCGGCGCCATGGCGTGCATCACGCTACTAGCCTATCTTGAACACTTTGACACATCGATAGTGTGGTTGATGGCCCCATTTGGGGCGACGATGGTGATACTGTTCGGCTTGCCCTCAAGCCCTCTCGCCCAGCCCCGTAACATACTGCTTGGGCATCTCATCACTTCCATAGTGGGTGTCGTCATTCTGCATAACTTCGGCGTGACACCGCTGTCACTAGGGCTCGCGGTAGGATTGGGCGTCTTTTTGATGCTGATGACCAAAACCACTCACCCACCTGCTGGCGCCAACCCGCTTGTGATCATGTTAACCGGCCAGTCTTGGCAGTTTTTAGTTTTTCCCGTGGGGGTGGGGGCTTTAGCCATATTAGGATTCGGTTTGCTATATCATCGCTTGATCAGCCGTCACGAATATCCGGCGGCTACGCGCGCCCATTCATAAACGCTGCTCACTCATGAACGGAGATTCGCTCCATGGAACTGACGACGTGGCTAACCTATGTCGGCGTTATCGCCGCACTGATCGCCTTTCCCGGCCCGGTGGCCTTGTTGTGCATGCATCATGGGCTGCGCCATGGTCGCCAACGCGCGCTGGCGACAGTGATCGGTGGGGCGACGGCATCGCTGGTGCTCATGGGGCTGTCGTCGTTGGGGCTGGGGGCTATCCTGGCCACGTCGGAGCTTGCCTTCACGTTGCTCAAGGGCGTAGGCGCAGCGTACTTGGTCTATCTGGGTGTGCAGGCATGGCGCGCGCCGGTCACGGCGTCGATGATGAGCGATGCTACGCATAGCCCGCAGTCCGTCGAGCGTACCGGCACCCGTGCCCTCTTCCGGCGCGGTTTTACCGTGGGTATCAGTAACCCCAAGGACCTGCTCTTCTTCGGCGCATTGTTTCCCGGCTTCATCGACCTTGGTACCCCGCAACTGCCGCAATTCGCGATTCTGTCGCTGACCTGGCTGGCCATCGACCTCACCACCATGTCGAGCTACGCCACGATGGGCTCGGGAATCGGTCGCTGGTTCCATAGCCCGCGCCGCGTGAAGCTGTTCAATCGCACCACCGGCAGTTTGTTCATTGCCGCCGGGGGGACCTTGGCGGCCTCGCATCGCTGAAAGACCTGCGTATTAATCGGCCTGCTGTGCCTGATGTTCAAGTTCGGCGGTCATCTCTTGGGATAAATCAAGGGCGCTGGCCAATTGATCGAGCCAGGCGCGTTCCATGGGATTTTGTTCATCGATCACGGCGACGCTGATTAAATACATTTCCCGCGCCGCCTGGTGCGAGTCCGCTTCACGGGCCAGCGCTTTGGCATCCAACGGCGCATTTAGCTGTTGTTCGACCCAGCGGTGCATCTCGTCGTCAGCGCCTAACGCATCGATCTGCTCGGTGATCATCGCCTGCTCTTGCTCGTCGATATGACCATCAGCACGGGCCGCCATGATCATTGCCTGCAATAATTCCAGACTCCGCCGCTCCTGGTATTCACCTTCTAGCGCTTCAACACGTTCGCCTTCGCTAGCGTCCTGCGACTCGCTGCCCGAATTCTTGTTTGCCTGAGCGCTTTGCCACGCTTTCCAGGCCAATACGCCGACACCGGCAATAGCACCGTATTTAAGTGCTTTACCGCCCAGCTTGCGGCCCCGCTTGGAGCCAACCAGCATGCCCATGGCACCACCGCCGAGCAGGCTTTTCATATCGAAGCCGCCCGAAGACCCACCGCTGGAATTGTCATCTGACGCCTTGCCGCCCAGCTGTTTCGAGAGGCCACCCAGCATGCCTTTTACATCGACACCGCTGCTCTTCTGACTGCCACCGGCTTGTTGCATCAACTGCTGCAGTATTTTGCTGGCGTTCATCCATTGACTCCTTCAGTGGTTACTGACAACGATGTCCAAAGCGCACTCTCTTTGCTCAACGTTGCGTTCCTAGCAGTTTGCACCCCCATCAACACGGACCGGCATTTGCTCTTTGGGTTCGCTAAGCATAGCAATAACATGCTCAACGCAGCCTCAACGAATCGGACCGTCCTGACACCAGTCGACACAATGGCTTTTAGCGAAATCGCTACTCCGTTTTCCGCGCCCAAAAAAGCCACGCCCGAAGGCGTGGCATTCCCTTGAAGCCCCTTTGAACAGGGGGCGTGACGGCGCGTTATCGTGGTTGTGGTGACGAGGGCCGGATCGCGCGATCAGGCGTCTTCCTCATCATCGCCGTCTTTATGACCGAGATAGTCGGCCTTGCTGGAGCGCTCGAGCCACAGCGGATTCGTCCAGGCGGTATCGCCATCGGCATCGTCGACTTCCAGCGCGACCCAGCCGTGGGCGTCGCCGGGAATCTCGAAGGTCAATGTCGCGCCAGTGCCGTCGAGCGATTGCGTAGCGAGCACCTCACCGCCCTGGCCGATCAGGCGCGCTTCCTTGAGACCGTTGACGGCGGTAGCGTTCACGGTCCATTCGCTCTTGGCGTCTTCTACCAGGCGCAGACTATCGCCGAACATGTGGTTCTCGGGGAACAGCAGCGGCCCCTGGGTCGCGTAGCCGTGGCCATCCTCAAGGGCGCGAGCGAAGGCACGCGGGGTCAGCTCGCCAGGCACGTGACCCATCATGCGGATGCGGCCGGTGAGATCGTTCCAGGCATCATGAGTATCCGTGCCTGCGGTGAAGTAGATCTGCTTACCCTGATCCCACAAACGGTGCGCGGCTTTCAGCGTAGGTGCATTGTCCACCTCGGCGTTGAGTTCGAGCAGGTCGAAGTGCGGCGTAAAACCGCCGGGCACTTTGCCATCCCCCAAGTTTTGCAGATAACCGTAGGCGTTGTACGGATGGTTGAGAGGAATCACCTCGGCGCCCAGGCGGCGCGCGTCGGCGATGATGTCCTGCACGTCAGCGGTGCCGGGATCGACCTTGAGTTCGCCGCTCATCTCGATGGGGAACGGATTCATGTGACCCCATGAAGGTGAAATCTCGATGGATGGAATGAACGGCACACCGCGCTCGGCGGAGAGCTTGCGGAACGTGTCGTGGTTGGCGGTGGAGTCATGATCGCTGATGAAGGTCAGATCAAGATCCGTGGCCAATTGCGCACGCACCACGACATCCGGTGGTGTGGTGCCTTCCAGCACATTGGCGTGATGGTGCAGGTCGGCACCGTACCAGTGTGCATCGTTGGGCTCGATGAGCCGCTCGATCTCGATCGTCTTGTCGATCTCTTCCCCGGTCTCGAGGCTAACGTTCAACGTTTCCTCACGGGCCGTGAAGCCGGCACCGGCGTTGATGCCCAGGCGGTAATCGCCGGGCGCCAGCTTGAGCTCGGCATGCCCGGCCGGGTCCAGCTCGGTGAAGAAGGTCTGCTTGCCGAGGAACTCCACCAGCGGCTGCTGGCCCTCGAGGATGGTCAGTCGCGCATCGCGCGGCATGTCGCCCGTTTCGCTGCGGATATCCAGGCTCAGCGTGCCGGGCCCCTGCATGCCATCGAAGGTTAGCTTGCGCTCGCTACCATCGGTGATGTTGAGCATGACCGGCTCGGAATTGGCGAAGCCTTCCGCCGTGGCATATGCCTGGTACTCGCCCACCGGCAGTTGCATCGAGAAAGTGCCCTCGTCGGCCAGTGTCCAGGCATAAGGTACCCCGCTCTTCTCGATAACTACCAGGCCGTTGTGCGGTGCCTGGCCATTGCCATTGCGCAGTTGGCCGTAAATTTCGCCGCTCTCGAGGTGCTTGCGCTCGATCTCGTTGGCCACCACCGGGGCCAAGTCACCATCCGGCACTACCTGCAGCCAGCCCTCGAAGCGGCGCGACTCGCCCGCCTTGAGACTATGCTCCAGGTACATGTCCTTGCCTTGGTAGTTGATGCGATCGAAATACGGCGCATGCAGGGCGAAGGCCCAGTTCTGATCGTAGGCCACCACGCGATCGGTCAAAGCGGCGCTGGCTTCGGTTTCCTTGGCGTCGCCCAGGCCGGGGACGCCGAACAGGTAGCCGGTATCCGGCCACAGAGTGAAGCCCGAGCGAATGGCTTCCAGCGGCTCATCACCTTGGTTGTCGAGCACGGTTTCCAGTTGCACGCGGTCGCTGCCGGCTTCCAACGTGTAGGTGGTGGTGACCATCGCCTCGCCGAAGTTGCGGCTTACGCGGATCACCGCGCGCTCGGGCGACTTCTCGACAACCTCGACCTTCTTGCCGTCGTTGGGCCAAGCAGACCAGTTGTTGGGAATGAAATCGGCGAAGGCGACGCGATCAAGATCGATCTCGCCGCCTTTCACCGCCGCCAGGTCGACCAAGGTGCCGCGCGGCACGCCCCAGGGCGGACTTGATTCGACGGCCAGCGCAAAGGCCAGCTTATCGTTGGCGACGGTGATGTCCTGGGCGTTGATAGCCTCGCCATCCGGAATATGCGTCGCACCGCGCGTGACGCTGACCTCAGCCTGCGCCAGCGAAGCCGCGCTCAAGGCAAGCGCCGCCAGCGGCGCGAGATGCCATCGTAAATGTGTCATGAGATCCCTCTTATGTTGATTTTTTATCTAAACCCAACTTTTCTATTATTCATAATTTTGATTGTGCGTTCAAATTACTGTCATATTCGCACGATGCTTGCCCTGAAGCGCACTCCAGGGTTGTAGACTCAAGAAACACACTCCGACAAACGAGACGAGGTCTCTAATGGCATGCTGCTGCGGTCCTTCTTCCCCTTCGCCGCAATCGACATCGCGTTACCGGCGCGTGCTGTGGATAGCACTGTTGGTCAACGCGGTGATGTTCGGCGTCGAGATGCTGGCGGGGATGAAGGCCGATTCAACCTCGCTGATGGCCGACTCGCTCGATTTCCTCGGCGACGCAGCGAATTACGCCATCAGCCTCGGCGTACTGGGCATGGGTCTGATCTGGCGCGCTCGTGCGTCGCTGGTCAAGGCCGCGACCCTGGCCGGATTCGGTGTCGTGGTGCTGGGGGTGACGCTGCATAACCTGTTGACGGGCAGCTCTCCGGATGCGCCAACCATGGGTGCGGTAGGGTTATTGGCGCTATTCGCCAACCTCGCGGTACTGCTGCTGTTGATGCGTTACCGAGAAGGCGACAGCAACATGCGCAGCGTGTGGATCTGCACGCGTAACGACGTCATCGGCAACGGCGCGGTGCTGCTCGCCGCGCTGGGTGTGTTCGGCAGCGGCACCGCCCTGCCCGACTTGATCGTCGGCGGGGTCTTCGCGTTTCTTTCACTTTCCGGCGGCTGGAAAATCGCCCGCCAAGCACGCGGTGAACTGCGTCAAGCGCGCGAGGCCGAACGTTCTGGAGCAACCGCCGCCGAGTCGCATTGAGCACGATGTAATACTAAGCATTATGGAAGAGGTGCCCCGACGACTCGCCGGGGCCTTTCATCGAGACCATTGGTGCCCAGTATTCTCAGAATTCGATGGCGACATGGCTCTTGGGCGTGCTGCAGCAACTCAGAATGTAGCCTTCCGCTTCGTCGTCCTCGGTAATGCCGCCGTTGTGTTCCATGTTGACGTCGCCCGAGAGCTTCTTGACCTTGCAGGTCCCGCAGATGCCCATCCCGCAGGCTTTGGGAATATGCAGGCCGAGCTTGGCGGCGGCGGAATGCACGGTCTCCTCAGACAGAATACGAATACTCTTGCCGCTATTACTGAATTCGACCTGCAGCATGTCGGCGGTGTCGACCGCTTCCAATTCCGCTTCGGCCTGCTCGGCGAGTTCCTCCACATCCGCCCGGACATCGGCGGGCGTGGCCCCGAACGACTCCTCGTGATAGTGGCTCATATCAAAGCCGTTGCTCTTCAACACCTGCCTGACGGCCTTCATGTACGGTGTGGGCCCGCAGCAGAAGATTTCGCGCTCCAGGTAATCCGGCACCATCAATTCGAGCATCGCCTGCGCCAGATAGCCGCGAAATCCCGCCCAGGCCACACCGTTTTCATCGCCGCGCTCACAGACGATATGCAGCCGGAAGTCGGGGATCCGCGAGAAGATATGTTCCAGCTCGCGGTGAAAGATGATGTCGCGTGGCTCGCGCGCACTGTGAACGAACTGCAGGTCGACGTTGGCGTTGGTATCGAAGAACCAGCGCGTCATCGACATCAACGGCGTGACGCCGACGCCACCGGAGAGCATGAGCACCTTGTCGGCGGGATAGTCAATGACGTTGAAATCCCCCACCGGACCGTGAACGACAAGCTCACTCCCGACTTGCAGGTTGTCATGCAGCCAGTTGGAAACGCGCCCATCGGGAAGCCGCTTGACCGTGATCGAGAAGCTGTAGGGCACCGAGGGCGAGCTGGAAATCGTGTAGGAGCGCATGATCGGCTCGCCATCGATCTCCAGCTCCAGCGTCACGAATTGCCCGGGCTTGAAGAAGAACAGCACTGGCTGATCGGCCATGAAGCAGAAGGTGCGAACATCCCAGGTCTCCTGGATGATCTTCACGCAACGCACGTTATGGCGCCCGTTGGTCCAGGTCTGGGTAGTAACGGGATTGAAGAAGTTCAAGCTCATGAGATGGCTACCTGGTCGCGCGGCGGTATCTGACTGTTAGCGCATTGTGGTTGTGCCTTGCATCGACCACTTGCCTGCCAACGACACGCGCATGCCTGCTCCAGCCACTATCACGAGAGCAATCGCGAACTGACGTCGTCACCGCATCGGCCGATGTCGCGGGCAGACAATCCCCTCTGGTGGCAATACGCCACACTGCTCGACATTCACGCCTCTCACGCACACTCACTCAATGTCATGGCGCCATCCGTTATCGACCCGGCGCACGAAGAGGATGCCTTCATGGATCTGATCGCTACATCCGCACTCGACGATCCCTTGGCCGCCGCGCGTGACGCGACCGCCGACATGCTTCGCCAGCGTCGGCGCACGTATTCGCTGCCGCAACCCTTCTATAATGACCCGCGCGTGTTCGCGCTGGATATGCAGGAAATCTTCACCCATGAGTGGCTGTTCGTCGGCATGACCTGCGAACTACCTGCCAAGGGCAATTACCTGACCGCGCAGATCGGCGACAACCCCATCATCGTGGTACGCGGCGACCAGGGCACTCTGCATGCCTTCCACAACGTCTGCCGCCACCGTGGATCGCGGCTGTGCACGCAGGAGAAAGGCAAGGTCGCCAAGCTGGTCTGCCCCTATCATCAATGGACCTACGAACTCGACGGCCGCCTGCTGTTCGCCGGGCAGGACATGGGCGAGAATTTCGATCTTTCCGAGCATGGCCTCAAGCCGGTAGCAGTGAAGAGCGCCGGCGGCTTCATCTTCATCAGTCTCGCCGAGCAACCGCCAGCCATCGACGACTTCCTGGCGACACTCGATGAGTACCTGGCGCCTTACGAAATGGACAACGTCAAGGTCGCGGCGGAATCGAACATCGTCGAGCAGGCCAACTGGAAGCTGGTCATCGAGAACAACCGCGAGTGTTATCACTGCAACGGCGCCCACCCGGAGCTTCTCAACTCGCTGATCGAGTTCGACGACACCGAGGATCCGCGCGCTACCGATGCTTATTGCGACTTGGTCGCCCGCCAGCAAGCCCATTGGGATCACCAGCAGGTGCCCTGGGCGCTTAAGCGCTTCGGCAAGCGCGAGCGTCTGACCCGCACGCCGATGGTCGACGGCGTCATGTCGATGACCATGGACGGCAAGCCCGGCTGTGGAAAGTTGATGGGGCGCCTCCAGAGCCCGGACATGGGCTCGCTGCGCATTTTGCATCTGCCCAATTCCTGGAACCATTTCATGGGCGATCATGCCGTGGTCTTCCGGGTGCTGCCGCTGGGCCCGCAACAGACCTTGGTAACCACCAAGTGGCTAGTCCGTGGGGACGCCCAGGAAGGCGTCGACTACGATCCGCAATGGCTACGCAAGGTATGGGACGCCACCAACGATCAGGACCGGCAACTGGCCGAGGAGAACCAGCGCGGCATCAACTCCATCGCCTACCAGCCCGGCCCCTACTCCGAGACTTATGAATTCGGCGTAATCGACTTCGTCGACTGGTACAGCGAAACACTGCTCTCGTACCTGGAATCGGAGACGCCTTCGTTGCAGGTCGTGCGGGGCTGACCTCCGACGCTATATGCTGATATGGCATGCTCCGTCATCCCGCGCCGATACCGGCGCGGGATCAACGGTAGAGCTTGCCCTCGCCCACCATGACAGCCTGGCCGCCGATGCGAATGGTCATGGCAGCGTCACGTTCGACCCAGGCATGAATACGACTGGAGCGGCCCATTTCGATGCCTTGATCGATCTGCCAGTACCAGCGGCCGCCTCCCGTTTCCCGCGTTGCCAGGAAACCGGCCAAGGCGGACGCGGCACTGCCAGTGGCCGGATCCTCGCGTAGATTTCCGATTTCGGTGGAGAACATCCGCGCGCGTCGGGTTTCGTCGCCGGTACGAACATGCAGATAAATCTGTTCAATGCCGCTCGGCGACACATACCGGCTCCATAGTGCTGACGACGGTCGCGCCTGCGCCAGCGCATCGAGACTGGACAGTTCGACCAGGTGATACGCAAGACCACAAGAGGCGATCTCCGGATCATCAACCACCTGAGAAGCTGACAACCCGAGCAGTTCAGCGGCCGTGGTACTGTCGAGCGAGCTTGGTTGCACCTCGATTGGTCGAGCAGTCGTGAAACGCGCCATCTCCCCATCGAACCGCACTTCCAGATTCCCCACGCCCGCTTGCAACACCAGCGGCGACTGGCGCTCGGCTAAACCGAGTGAGGCAAGCAAGTGGGCCGACCCGATAGTCGGGTGGCCAGCAAAAGGCAATTCAGTGCCGGGGGTAAAGATGCGGATCGGGAAGCAGTTATCGGCTGTCTGCGTGCCGACGAAAACCGTTTCTGAGAGATTCAATTCGGTCGCAATGGCCTGCATCCGCTCGCCGGATATGCCTGACGCTTCCGTAAAGACTGCTAACGGATTACCCGCAAACGGCGTAGCCGTAAAAACATCGAGTAGATAGTAACGGTCACCGGCCGTGTCCATCGGTTCACCTCCCTTGCGCGACGAGTGGCATGCAGGATGACGTCTGGTGGGATATTAACCGGCCGGTGATCGCGAAGCGAATCGCGGTGCGAGAGCCAACGGAGTGCCTGTGGACTCCCGTATGACACGCCAATGCCGCACCGGTATCGGCGCAGCGTTGGATGTTGGAGGCTGTGCTTATTCGTCCGCGCGCAGGCGAGGCAGTAAATGTGTGTCGATTGCCTGACGAACCGAGGGCAGCATTTCATCGCTGTGCTGCAACATGTCGTGAATGGCTTCAGGCAAGCCTTCCACGCCGACTTCGTTGTACTTGCATGCCGCCATGCGGGCACAGGTTTCGGGGCAAGCACCGTCGGGAATGCGCACGCCCAGCGCTTGTAGGCGTTGACGAAAGTCGTCGCCGTCGATCAGTTCCGCGAGCATCATGTCTTCCCCTCCTCGAGTGACGGCGCGCCGGTATGTGTCGCCGGTCGCGGCCGCGATGGTCGTCGTTGTGGGCGATCACTGCCGTGAACGCCTATCGCCATCGGCATTATTCAAAGTTTAGGAGAGCGGGAGGCGAAATGCCCGCTCCCGTGTCGTCAACGCGTGAACACCACGGTACGCCTGGCATGCAGAAACACCCTGCGCTCCAGATGAAGCGATACCGCCCGCGCCAGGGTCAAGCATTCGATGTCTTTGCCCTTGGCCACCAGGTCCTCGGGATAATCGGCATGACTGACCGGCTCCACCCCCTGGGTGATGATGGGGCCTTCGTCGAGGTCGTCGTTGATGTAATGCGCAGTGGCACCGACCAGTTTGACGCCTTTTTCATAGGCCTGGTGATAAGGCTTGGCACCCTTGAATCCCGGCAGCAGAGAGTGATGGATGTTGATCGCGCGCCCACTGAGACGCGCGCACATCTCGCTGGAGAGCACCTGCATGTAGCGCGCCAGGATCACCAGCTCGGCGCCGGTGGCCTCAATCACTTCGCGAACACGGGCTTCCTGCTCTGCCTTGGTCTCGGGCGTGACCGGAAAATGATGATATGGCAACCCGTGCCCGGCTACCAACGATTCGAGATCAGGGTGATTGGAGATCACCGCGCGAATCTCCAGCGGCAACTGACCGGTGCGGTAGCGATACAACAGATCATGAAGGCAATGATCGGCCTTGGAGACCATGATTACCACCGGCGTGCGACGCTCTGGCGGGGTCAGTTCGAAATCCATCTCGAACTCGAGGGCCCGGGTCGCAAAGTCGGCCTCGAAGGCCTCTGCGTCGAAATCAGCGGCCAGAGGGCGAAATTCGGTACGGATGAAGAAACGCTCGCCCAAGCGGTCGTCGAACGACTGCTGTTCGGTGATGTAGCAATCGCGCTCCTTGAGGAAGCGGGTCACGACATCCACGGTACCCAGGCGGCTGGGGCACTGTGCGGCGAGGATCCAGGTATCGTCACTGCGGCTCATGGCGGCTTTCTCGAGCGACACCGATACCATATTCTTCCCCTGCATCCAGCAGCCACCGGTACACGTAGTCGGCGAAACTGCGCCGCACAATGAGTTCCCAGCGCGCCTCGTCCGGGCGACGCAGAATGACGTTGGTCTTGGCGAAGAGCGTGGTCACGCCCTTGCCCACCGTAAACGCATGCGGGTCGACATCGTAGACCGTCGACTTCATCAGGACTTCCTGCGCCGCCTCTCCGGAGAGTTCAATTAGCGTCTGCCCCGCACTGACGTCGACGATGGCGACATGCGCCCCGCCGAGATGCGCGCGCAGCCGCGTCTCGAGGCCGAAGGTCTCGTCGCCGGGAACGATCAGCAGCCACTCGTCGGGCGATAACCATTGCACGGAACGCTGACCATCGGCGTCGACGGTGAGCGAATTAGGGCGGCCGGGCAGGCCGATGCCGAGCACCTCGCGCAATGCCTCGTCGAGCACGATGGCACCGCCGCGCAGGATGAGATGTCCCAGAAATGCCCGCTCGCCAATCACCGCATGGCTTTTCTCGCCAGACGCCTCTCCGGGCGCGGGCATACCGCTGCGCTGGAAGGAGTACGCCAGCGGCGACTCAGCCGTGACGGTGGCGTGATCGGCGCGGGCGTCGTAGACATGGACCGAGTTAGACATGCTGGCGCTCTCCCTTGGGATCGACGAATTGGGTACCGACGATTTCGGCTTCATGCACGCGGCCATCGGCCATGGGCAAGTAGACACTCTCGCCAAGGCGCTGATGCCCGCCCTTGACCACCGCCAGCGCAAAGCCGCTTTCCAGCGTCGGGCTGTAATAGCTGGAGGTGACATGGCCCACCATGGGCATGGGAATGGCGTGATTCGGCTCGAAGACGATCTGGGCGCCCTCTTCCAGTACCACGCTCGCGTCCTTGGGTTTGAGGCCGACGAGCTGCTTGCGCCCTTCGCGGCGCGTGTCGGAACGCGTCAGCGCCCGCTTGCCGACCCACGGGAACGGCTTGTCGTAGCCGATGGCCCAGTGCATGCCGAGATCCTCGGGCGTCACCGAACCATCGGTGTCCTGGCCGACGATGATGAACCCCTTTTCGGCACGCAGGACGTGCATGGTTTCCGTGCCATAGGGGGTCAGATCGAAGGCCTCGCCACGGGCGAACAACGCCTCCCAGACGTGCATGGCGTAATGCGCCTGAACGTTGATCTCGAAGGCCAGTTCCCCGGTGAAGGAGATACGGAACACCCGCGCAGGCACCCCGGCCACATGCCCCTCGCGCCAGTCCATGAACTTGAACGCCTCACGGTCGAGGTCGATATCGGTCAAGTCGGTGAGCAGCTTGCGCGCCTCGGGACCGGTCACGGTCATCGTCGCCCAGTGATCGGTGACCGAGTTGAAATACACCTCGAGTTCCGGCCATTCGGTCTGGTGCCAGAGTTCAAGCCATTCCAGCACCGGCGCGGCGTTGCCAGTGGTGGTGGTCATCAAGAAGTGATTCTCGGCCAGGCAGCTGGTGGTGCCGTCATCCATCACCATGCCATCGTCGCCGCACATCAGTCCGTAGCGCACGCGACCAGGCGCCAGCTTCTGCCACTTGTTGGTATAGATGCGGCCCAGGAACTCGCGGGCATCCGGCCCCTGAATATCGATCTTGCCCAGCGTCGAGGCATCGAGAATGCCCACGCCCTCGCGAACCGCACGGCACTCGCGGGCCACTGCTTCTGCCATGCTCTCGAGTTCGCCATCGGCACGCTTGCGTGGATAGTACCAGGGGCGCTTCCACTGGCCGACGTCCTCGAACTCGGCGCCTCGGGCGACATGCCAGGCCTGCATCGGCGTGTAGCGCTCGGGGTCGAAGAGCTCGCGGCAGTGGCGACCGACCACGGCACCGAAGGTCACCGGCGTATAGTTGGGCCTGAATACCGTGGTGCCGGTTTCGGGGATACTCTGCCCCAGGCAGCGCGCGGCGACCGCCATGCCATTGATATTGCCCAGTTTGCCCTGGTCGGTGCCGAAGCCCATGGCAGTGTAGCGCTTGACGTGCTCGATGGATTCGAACCCTTCGAGCGTCGCCACCTCGATGGCGGAAGCGGTGACGTCATTCTGCAGATCGACGAACTGCTTGGGCGCACGCAGCGTGGCTTTCTCATGCGGCACCTGGAACAGCGCGCAGGCCGGGCCTTCATGGCGCGACGCGACCCGCGGCAGGTCCGCATCGTCCACGGTGACGTCGAATCCCAGCGCCGTCGCCGCGTTCACGCCAGTCTCGACGCCATCCGCCAGCACCTCACCCAGCGGATAGACGCCACGCGCACCGCCACTCGCGGTGACACCCGCCACGGTCGAGGGCACGAAACCGATGATGGCGTCGTTCCATACCGGACGCGCGCCGGTATGCGAAGCCAGATGAATCACCGGGCTGTAGCCGCCGGAGCTGGCGATGGTATCGCACTCGAGCGTCTCGACCTTTCCGGTGACCTTGAAGGCGTCCACGTCGATGGCCGCCACGCGTGCCGCCGAGACGCGCTGCGTCCCCTTGGCCTCGAGCACGGCGCTGCCGGTGATGACACGAATACCCGCCGCCTTGGCCTGCGCAACGAGGTCGCCCTGCGGCGCAGTGCGGGCATCGACGATGGCGACCACTTCGCGTCCAGCCTCCTGCCAATCCAATGCGGCGCGGTAAGCGTGGTCATTGCTGGTGGAAAGCACCAGCTTGTGGCCGGGCACCACGCCGTAGCGACGAATGTAGGTCGACACCGCCCCCGCCAGCAGGTTGCCGGGGACATCGTTGTTGGCATACACCAGCGGACGTTCATGTGCGCCGGTCGCCAGGATTACCTGGCCGGCACGTACCCGGTGCAGCCGCGAGCGCGCCTGGCGATGACCGGCCTGAGATGGCGCACTATCGCCCAGGTGCTCGGTACGGCGTTCGTGGAGCGTCACGAAATGATGATCGTGATAACCATGCGCAGTGGTACGCGGCAGCAAGGTGACGTTGTCGAGTTCCGCCAGCGCCGCCAGCGTCGTCTTCAGCCACTGAGCGGCGGGTTGATCGTCCAGTGTCTCGCGCGTGTCGAGCAGCGAGCCCCCCATCGCCTCCTGCTCATCGGCGAGGATCACCCGTGCCCCGGCACGCGCCGCCGCCAACGCCGCGCTCAAGCCTGCAGGACCTGCGCCGACGACGAGCAGGTCGCAATGCCGATGCATGTGATCGTAGATATCCGGATCGGGCTGTGTCGGGCTACGCCCCAGACCGGCCGTCTTGCGGATGTATTTCTCGTAGGTCATCCACATCGAGGCCGGTGCCATGAAGGTCTTGTAATAGAACCCTGGCGGCATGAACGGGCTGCCCAGCTTGCCGATCCAGCGCATGATGTCGCGCTGCGCGTCGGGCCAACCGTTGGTGCTACACGCGACTAGACCGTCGTACAGCGCCTGCTGGGTAGCGCGCACGTTGGGCACTTGGGTCGCCTCCGTCGCGCCCAGTTGAACCACCGCATTGGGCTCTTCCGCACCGGCGGCGACAATGCCGCGCGGGCGCGAGTACTTGAAGCTGCGATTGACCAGGTCCACGCCATTGGCCAGCAAGGCCGAGGCCAGGGTATCGCCGGGATGGCCGGTATATGAGCGACCATTGAAGGTAAAGGTCAACGCCTGCGTGCGGTCGACCTGGCCGCCTTGCGCCAGGCGGTTGGGCTGTGATGCTGTCTGGCTCATGCCTGCGCTCCCTTGACCGACGCCAGGGCGGCGTCGCTGGCACCCACGGTCTGCTGGCCGCCCCCGGCGACCTGCACGCTATCGTTTTTTTCCTCACGCGCCAGATGCTCGGCACCCACCGTCGGCTGCTCACCCATCTTGTAAGTTTCGAGGATCTCGTAACTCACCGTATTGCGCGTGATGTTGAAGAACTTGCGACAGCCCACCGCATGCAGCCACATCTCGTGATGGATGCCGCGCGGATTGTCGCGGAAGAACAGATAATCGCCCCACTCCTCGTCGCTGCAGGCGTCCGGCTCCTCGGGACGCGCGATATGCGCTTCGCCCTTGGGATGGAACTCCTCTTCCTCGCGCAATTCTTCGCAATAGGGGCAGTAGATATGAAACATGGTTATTCTCCCTTAGTGCGCGACGCCAGCGGCGCCGTGCTCATCGATCAACGCCCCGCTGTGGAAGCGGTCGATGGAAAACGGCGCGGCGATGGGATGCATCTCGCCCTTGGCCAGGCTCGCAGCGAACACATGCCCCGATCCCGGCGTTGCCTTGAAGCCGCCCGTGCCCCAGCCGCAGTTGAAGTAAAGCCCTTTGACTTTCGTTTTGGAAAGGATCGGACAGGCATCCGGGCAGGTATCGACGATGCCGCCCCACTGGCGGTTCATACGCACCCGGGAGAAGATCGGGAACATCTCGACGATGGCCTGCAAGGTGTGCTCGACGGTGGGATAGCTGCCCCGCTGGCCGTAGCCGTTATAGCCGTCTATCCCCGCGCCGATGACCAGATCGCCCTTGTCCGACTGGCTGATATAACCGTGCACGTGATTGGACATCACCACGGTATCCAGCACCGGCTTGAGTGGCTCGGAGACCAATGCCTGCAGCGGGTGCGATTCCAGCGGTAGATTGAAACCGGCCATTCGCGCCAGCACGCTGGAATTGCCCGCCGTCACGCAGCCTACGGTCTTGGCCTCGATATCGCCGCGATTGGTATGCACGCCCTGGATCTGCCCGTCGCGAATCTTGAACCCGGTGACCTCGGTGTTCTGCAACAGATCGACGCCCAGCGCGTCGGCGGCGCGGGCGTAGCCCCAGGCCACGGCATCGTGGCGGGCCACACCGGCGCGTGGTTGCCAGGAAGCGCCCATGACCGGATACCGAGCACGCTTCGAGCAATCCATGATCGGCACCAGCGACTGGACGCCTTCGGCGTCGAGCACTTCACCATCGATGCCGTTGAGGCGGTTGGCATTGACCCGGCGCTGAATGTCACGCATGTCCTGCAGCGTATGGCCCAGGTTGAGCACCCCACGCTGGGAGAACATGACGTTATAGTTGAGCTCCTGGGACAGCCCCTCCCAATGCTTCATGGCATGCTCGTAGAGTGCCGCCGATTCATCCCATAGATAGTTGGAGCGCACGATGGTCGTGTTGCGCGCGGTATTGCCGCCGCCCAACCAGCCCTTTTCCACCACCGCCACATTGGTGATGCCGTGCTCCTTGGCCAGGTAGTAAGCAGTCGCCAAGCCATGCCCCCCACCGCCGACGATGATCACGTCGTAGCGCGGCTTGGGCGTGGGATTGCGCCATTGGCGTTGCCAATTCTCGTGGTGACGCAGCGCGTGCTTGACGAGCCCGAAGCCTGAATAACGTTGCATACCCTCTCCCCTCCGCGGCCCCCGTGCTCTGGACTGGCACGACGACGTGTCTTTACATGCCGCGATGGTAGCCCTGTCGCCCCTCGGGCGGAGTGCTTGCAAACGTCACGGCCGGATGCGTTTGCGACACACCGGCGTAGACGGTCACGTTATGCTCAACCGGCTGGCGGCATACTTGAACTCGGGAATCTTGCCGAAAGGGTCAAGCGCCGGGTTGGTCAGCATATTGGCAGCCGCTTCCAAATAGCAGAAAGGCACGAACACCATGCCTTGCTGCATCAACGGGTCGGCACGTGTCTTCAGGGTGATACTGCCGCGGCGGGTGGTGATGGTGACTGGCTCGCCCGGTGACAACCGCAGGCGGCCCAGCTCCGACGGGGCAAGGCTTGCCACTGCTTCGGGCTCGAGATCATCGAGCACCCGAGTACGCCGGGTCATTGAGCCAGTGTGCCAGTGTTCCAACTGGCGTCCGGTAATCAGTACCGTGGGGTAGTCGTCGTCGATGGATTCATCCGGCGGCAATGGCCGGGTCGGTGTGAACGTCGCCCGTCCGCTCTCAGTGGGGAAGGCGTCGGAGAACACCACGTCGGCACCGGGGGCATCCTCGGCAGGACAGGGATAAGTCACCGAGCTTTCTCGCTCGAGGCGTTCCCAGGAGATATGGTCGAACGAGGCCATACCCTGCTTCATTTCGGCGAACACCTCACGCGGATGCGTGTACTCCCAGCCCAGCCCCAGGCGATTGGCAAGCGCCTGGATGATCCACCAATCGGGCTTGGCTTCCCCGGGCAGTGGCACGGCGGCACGGCCGAGCTGCACCTGGCGATTGGTATTGGTCACGCTGCCGTCTTTCTCCGGCCAGCTCGAGGCCGGCAGGATCACATCGGCGAATTGCGCAGTCTCGGTGACGAACAGATCCTGCACCACAAGATGCTCGAGCTTGGCCAGCGCCTTGCGTGCGTGATCGAGATCCGGGTCGGACATTGCAGGATTCTCGCCGAGAATGTACATCCCCTTGATGCTGCCGTCCGCGATGGCATTCATGATCTCGACCACGGTGAGTCCCGGCGTTTCGTCCAGCGGCGTGTTCCATAGCTCCTCGAAGGCACTGCGCACCTGGGCGTCGCCCACCGGCTGGTAATCGGGCAACACCATGGGGATCAGGCCGGCATCGGAAGCCCCCTGCACGTTGTTCTGACCGCGCAGCGGATGCAGGCCAGTGCCGGGGCGACCGGTCTGACCGCAGGCCAACGCCAGCGAGATCAAGCAACGGGCGTTGTCGGTGCCATGCACGTGCTGGGAGATGCCCATGCCCCAGAAGATCATCGCCCGCTCGGCCTGCGCATAAAGCCGCGCCAGCTCGCGAATCAACTCAGGCTCGACGCCACAGGCGGGTGACATCGCCTCAGGCGTCATGTCACGCACATGGGCCTTGAGTGCTTCGAAACCCTCGGTGTGAGCATCGATATAGGCCTGATCAAAAAGCTCTTCACTGATGATGACGTTGAGCAAAGCATTGTAGAACGAGACATCGCCGCCAGGGGTAAAGCGCACGCTGCGGTGGGCGTAGGCGTCCAGCGACTGGCCACGAGGGTCGAGGATGATCAGCTTGGTGCCATTCCTGGCCGCCTGCTTGAAGTAGGTGGCCGCCACCGGGTGGTTGATCGCCGGGTTGCAGCCGGTGAGGATCACGACCTCGGCCTCGAGCGCCTGCATGAAGGAAGCCGTCACCGCCCCTGAGCCGATGCACTCCATGAGCGCGGCCACCGAGCTTGCGTGGCAGAGGCGGGTGCAGTGGTCGACATGGTTGGAACCGAAACCGGTGCGCACCAGTTTCTGGAACAGCCAAGCTTCCTCGTTGGAGCATTTAGCGCTGCCGAAACCGGCCAGGGCGTCGGAGCCATGATTTGCCTTGAGATTGGCAAGCCCCCCGGCGGCCAGATCCAGCGCCTCTTCCCAACTGGTCTCGCGGAAATGGGTCAGCGGCTGAGCAGGGTCGAAGTCGGGATCGAGCCCCTTGGCCACCCCGGAACGACGGATCAAGGGCGTGGTGAGCCGTGACGGATGGCGCGGATAGTCGAAGCCGAAGCGCCCCTTGACGCACAGGCGGTTCTGATTGGAAGGTCCCTCGCGCCCCTCAACGAAGAGAATCGCGTCGTCCTTGACATGGTAGGTGAGCTGGCAGCCCACCCCGCAGTAGGGACAGACGGAGTCGACGGTACGGTCGGCCACCGCTGAATCGCCACGGCCTACCTCGTCGACCAGGGTCGCTGGCATCAGCGCCCCGGTCGGGCAAGCCTGAACGCATTCGCCGCAGGCCACGCAAGTGCTCTCACCCATGGGGTCGTCGAAGTCAAAAACGATCTTGGAGGCGGCACCGCGATGAGCCAATCCGATGACGTCATTGCCCTGTACTTCGCGACAGGCACGCACGCAGAGATTGCACTCGATGCAGGCGTCTAGATTGACGTTCATCGCCGAATGGCTGGCGTCATGGGTCGATGAGGCCCTGAGGGAATGTTCGGGAAGATTCACATGGCGCACGGTGGACGACGCTCGATCAGCCCGCGCCGGTAGCCGCTGGCGCACCGCAGAAGCATCGATGGCTAGTTGATCGGCCATGGCCCAGAAGTGACTCGATCGGTCGGGACTGTCGTCACGTTCGGGCTGGTCGGCAAGCAGCAGCTCCATGACGCCTTCCCGGGCCGTGCGGGCCCGCTCGGAGCTGGCGCTATGGACCACCATGTCAGGGACCGCCTCGCGTAGGCAACTGGCGGCCAGGGCGCGTTCGCCCTCGATTTCCACCATGCAGGCGCGGCAGTTGCCGTCGGCGCGGTAACCGCTGGCGTCCTTGAAACACAGATGAGGAATGGTCTCGCCGGCACGCTTGGCCACCTGCCAGAGGGTCTCCCCTGCATTGGCGCTCACCCCCACGCCATCCAGGGTCAGGGTGAAGCTTTTGTTTGAGCTCTGCTCGCTCATGTTCTGTCTCCCTTATCCCTTGATGATTACGTTCTGGGCGGCGAGTTCGCCGCGGAAATCCTTGAGCAGCCCCAGTACCGGGTTGGGGGCCGCCTGGCCAAGGCCGCAGATGGAGGCATCCATCATCACCTGAGAGAGGCGCGTCAGGGTCGCAGCGTCCCATTCGTCGCCCTCGAGCAGCGTCAGCATTTTCTCGGTGCCCACCCGACAAGGAGTGCACTGGCCGCATGACTCGTCGGCGAAAAAGGCCAACAGGTTGGTGGCCACGCCGCGCAGATCGTCTCGGTCGGACAGCACGATCACCGCCGCCGAGCCGATAAAACCGCCGTGCTCCTGAAGGGTATCGAAGTCCAGCGGAATATCGGCCTTGCTCGCCGGAAGAATCCCGCCGGAGGCGCCGCCGGGCAGGTAGGCGGCCAAGCGGTGACCCTCGGCCATGCCGCCGCAGTACTCATCGATCAACTCATTGAGGGTGATGCCCGCCGGGGCCAGATGCACCCCGGGATGCTTGACCCGACCGGAGACCGAGAAGCTGCGCAGTCCCACACGGCCATGGCGACCATGGCCGGCGAACCAGTCGGCGCCTTTCTCCCAGATCAACGGGATCCAGTAGACAGTCTCCACGTTGTTGACCAGGGTGGGGCGGTCGAAGAGCCCCTTCTGGGCAACGAAGGGGGGACGATGGCGAGGCTTGCCGGGCTTGCCCTCCAGCGACTCGATCATCGCCGACTCCTCGCCGCAGATATAGGCGCCGGCGCCACGGCGCATCACGATATAGCCCGACGCCACCAGTCCAGTGGCCTCGAGCTCGGCGATGGCCTTGCGCAGTACTCGATGAAGGCCCGGGTACTCGTCGCGTAGATAGATGTAGAGCGCCTCGGCCTCTACCGCCCAGGCGCTGACCAGGGCCCCTTCGAGGAAGCGATGCGGTGAGCGCTCCAGATAGACGCGGTCCTTGAAGGTACCGGGCTCGCCCTCGTCGGCGTTGATGGCGCAGTAACGTGGGCCTGTCTCCTGGCGCACGAAATACCATTTCTTGAAGGTCGGGAAGCCGGCCCCGCCCAGGCCACGCAAGTTGGCGGCTTCCAGCGTCTGCATCAGCGCCTCGACCGTGATGCGTCCCTCGTGGCAGTCGGCAAGCAACCCATAGCCGCCTTCAGCGCGATAGTCCGCCAGGCGTTGCCAGAGAATCGCCTCGGGATGGTAGTGGCCGGTATCGATCACCGATTCCACCCCTTCGTGTGTGGCGAAAAGCACATGGTGATGCCCCACCTCCACCACCGGCGCGGTGTCACAGCGGCCCATACAGGGGGCACGTACCACCTTGACTGCCTCTGGATCGACCCCGGCCGTCAGTTCCTCCTTGAGGGCTGCGGCGCCGGCCAGCCGGCAGGAAAGCGAATCGCAGACCCGCACCGTCACCTCGGGCGGTGGCGCCTGGTCGTCGTGGACCACATCGAAGTGGGCATAAAAGGTCGCCGTCTCGTAAACCGCTGCCATGGGCAAGTTCATGTAGGCGGCCAGCGCTCGGAGCGTCACCAGCGATAAGTATCCATGGGCGTCCTGGAGGGTATGTAGATGCTCGATCAGGAGGTCGCGGCGGCGCCGTTCGCCGTCCTCGCGCTCATCGCCGAGGAGCTGGCGAAGCGCCGCCAGGGCGACGGGAGGCAGATCACGACCACGGAGCTTACCGCGGAAACGACGCTTGGGAGTGAGGGTTTCGACGGTCATGGCGTGCTCATTATTATCGGTAGGCTCTTACTTGCCCGGGAGCGTGCTGTCCGGCGGGACAGACCGCCATGGAAAGCACCTCCCGGCTATTGGCCATCCTGTTCTGAAACAGGCGCCTCGTTGCATGTTAGCCCCGGTCTCGCGCCGGGGCCATTCACTGCCGCTCAGGCGGCCACGCTGCCGTGCGGATCGATGACGAATTTCTTGGCCACGCCACCGTCGAAGTCCGCGTAGCCGCGCGGTGCTTCGTCCAGGGAGATGACCTCGACATTGACCGCATCGGCGATATTCACCTTGTCGAACAGAATCGCCTGCATCAGTTGCCGGTGGTACTTCATCACCGGGCACTGGCCGGTATGGAAGGAATGTGACTTGGCCCAGCCCTGGCCGAGACGCATCGACAGGTTGCCGTGTTTGGCTTCCTGGCTCTCGGCGCCGGGGTCTTCGGTGACGTAAAGCCCGGGGATGCCGATCTGGCCGCCTGCCCGGGTGACGTCCATGCAGGCATTGAGCACCGTGGCAGGCTGCTCATGCGCGTGGTTGTGGCCATGACAACGCGCCTCGAAGCCCACTGCATCCACCGCACTGTCCACTTCACGTGCGCCGAGGATGGGTTCCAGCATGTCCGCCATCGGCGTGTCCTGGCGCAGGTCCAGGGTCTCGCAGCCGAAGCTTTCGGCCTGACCGAGACGCTGCGGGTTCATATCGCCGACGATGACGCAGGCGGCACCCAACAGTTGAGCGGAAACCGCTGCCGCCAGGCCTACCGGGCCGGCCCCGGCGATGTAGACGGTGCTGCCGGGACCGACACCAGCGGTGGCACAACCATGGAAGCCGGTGGGGAAGATATCGGAGAGCAGCGTCAGGTCGCGGATCTTGTCCATGGCGATGTCGCGGTCGGGGAACTTCAACAGATTGAAGTCCGCGTAGGGCACCATGACGTACTCGGTCTGGCCACCGACCCAGCCGCCCATGTCGACATAGCCATAGGCAGCACCCGGGCGCGCGGGGTTGACGTTGAGACAGATCCCGGTCTGGCCTTCCTTGCAGTTGCGGCAACGCCCGCAGGCAATGTTGAAGGGCACCGAGACGACATCGCCGACACCGATGAATTCGACGTCACGCCCGCACTCGACGACCTCGCCGGTGATCTCGTGCCCGAGCACCATGCCGCTGGGTGCGGTGGTGCGTCCGCGCACCATGTGCTGATCGCTGCCACAGATGTTAGTGGTGATGACCTTGAGAATCACGCCGTGCTCGCATTTGCGATTGCCCAGCGCCAGTTCAGGAAAAGGGATCGGTTGGACCTCGACATGGCCGGCGCCCATGTAGATCACGCCGCGGTTGGCTGCACTCATGGCTATTGTCCTTTGGTTTCGTGGTGAGAGGCGTCGTGGCGTCAACGCCACTCTTCGACCATAGCCCTCTTGCTGGCGCGTACTGTTCCCAGCGAGTCATCGCCATGCTCAAAAGAGACATTGCCGTGCCAACCGCAGCCTCGCTTACCGTTCGCTCCCTTACCATAAGCGCGGCTTGTTCCAGCTCCGGGAGCGTGCTATTCAAGCAATGATCGAAATACGCCCTACCCCCGGCGTGTACCTGCCGCCCATTCGCCACCGGAGTTCGCCATGGAGGCCTCGACCGCCGCCACCTCGTCTCGTTCCCATCCTGCTCGCCTGACCGGCATGAGCTGGGCGCATTTTCTCAACGACGGCGCCGCCAACTATCTGCCGGGCGTGCTGCCAGCGATTTTGATCTCGCTCAATCTCTCGGTGGCGCTGGCGGGCACGATCATGGCGGCCTTGTTGATGGGCCAGGCACTGCAGCCACTGGTGGGGATTTTCGCCGATCGGGTCGGTGGCCGCGTCATGGTCGCTCTGGGGCTCGCCGGTTCGTCGCTGGGCGGCGCCCTGGTAGGCTTCGCCTCGGGCTTTTGGCCTCTGCTCGGCATTTTGATGCTGATCGGGATCTCCAACGCCTTCTTTCATCCCCAGGCGCTGGCCGGCATTCGTCATCTGGGTGGCGAACGTCCGGGGACCGCGATGTCGATCTTCATGGTCGGTGGTGAGGTGGGACGCGGTGTATGGCCGGCCCTGGCGAGCTGGGTGGTGGTGCAATGGGGCCTGGGCTACCTGTGGCTGCTCGCCCTGCCCGCGCTCGCCACATTACCGTTCATGCTGCACTGGGCGCCGCGTCTGCCGCCACGCGCCGCGGATGCCACCCCCGTCGCCTGGCGTCTACATGCCGGCCCGCTATCGCGGCTGGTGACTTTTTCCGCCCTGCGTTCGCTGATGATCCTCTCGGTGGTGACCTATGTACCACTGATGTGGGCCCAGGCCGGGGGCGACCTGACCACCGGCGCCAGTTTCATCACCGTCATGCTGGTCGTCGGCGTGATCGGCAACCTCGGCGGCGGGCGGCTCTCGGATCGCTTCGGTCGCCGCCCGGTGTTGAGCGTCGCCATGAGCGTCTCGGTCATCATGCTGGCAGCTTTCCTGTTGGCCGAAGGCATCTGGCTATGGATCGTGCTCGGCGTGCTGGGCATCAGCCTGTTCGCGACCTTGCCGCTGGGCATCCTCATCGCCCAGGACATCCTGCCCGAGAATCGTTCGCTGGGATCAGGCATGGCGCTGGGCCTGGCCAACGCGCTGGCGGCCCTCGGCGTAATGCTGCTGGGGCCGGTCGCCGCGATTTGGGCGCCCGCCGCGCCACTGTGGATCGCCCTGGGCGGCGGTGTGGTCAGCATCTTCCTGGTCAGCGGCCTGCCCGAGCACATGGAAAAGAAACCTCGGTCAGGGATAGCATGAGTTGAGATATAGGAGGAGCTTTCGAATGCGGATCGAGTCGTTCATTCAACGCCTGGCGCCGATCGACGATCACGCCGATGCCCCGCTCAGCGAACGTCGACGCATCTATGAAGCCCTGCATGCCGAATATCGTCCGGCCGATCCGGAAGGCATGCAGGTCAGCGACGACGTTGTAGCCGGTGTCGCCGTACGCCGCTTCCTGCCAGCACAGACCATGGGCGAGTACATCGTCTATGTGCATGGCGGTGGTTGGAACCTGGGGTCAGCGAAGAGCCACCACGGGATCACCGCCGATCTCGCCGAGCGGCTCGAACGCGAAGTCATCAGCGTCGACTACCGCTTACTGCCGGAAGCGCACTACGGTGAGGCGCTGGACGATTGCCGCATGGTGGTGGAGGCGCTCGCGCCCGCCGCCGTGATCGGTGACAGCGCCGGCGGTCGACTGGCACTCGACATCGCGGGCGCGAGCCAGTGGTCAGGAATCCTGGGCGTGATCTATCCGGTGGTAGGCACGCCGACAGCCGAGACTCTTGGCTCGGACGCACCGCTGCTATCATGCGCGGATATTCTCTCGTTGTGGGAGATGGCCGCCAACGACGTGCCCAAGCTCGACCCACATACCCCGCCCGCCATGCGCATCGAGGCATTGGCAGTGGAGCACGACCCGCTGACGCGGCCGCTGGAGCAGGCCATCGAACGCTGGCGTGCGGCCGGCGCCTCGGTCGGCTACCGATGCGCGCCGAACATGGTTCATTCGGCACTGCACGGCCACGCCGAACTGCCCGACATGGCCGCCGCCTGGCAGGATTTCTGTCAGGCGATGCACACTCGCCTCGGCGATGCCTGAAACGTCGCGCGACCGTCAGTTTCCTAGCTGTGCCTTGACCGCGTCGATGGCCGGTTCACCCGCCTTGGTGGTCACACCCTCCAGCCACTGCGCCACGGTATCGTAGTGGTTGCGGATCCACTCGCTGGCGACTTCGTCGGCGGGTCGCTCCTCATAGCTGTACTCGTAGATCCACGCGTTCTGATCCTCGATCGCGACCCGATACTGCGACAGGAAACGATAGAGGTTGGCATCCTCCGCTTTTAGATCGGCCGGCACCACGGTCCAGACCGTACTCTTGATATCGGCAACGCCGCTATCGTCGGCATCCTTCAGGTAATAAAGGTCGTAGCTGACGTTCATCCAGTGCGGTTCCCAGCCGACGAACGTCACCCACTCTCGGTTGGCGATCTTCTGCTCGGCGTAGGCAAGCATCGCCGAGGTCGAACTCTCGCGCAGCTCCCAGTCGCCGAGTCCTGCTTTATTCTCGTCGATGGCGGCCAGAATGGCGTCGTTGATGCCAGTGCCAGCTTCAATACCTTGAATCTCGCCATCGAACCGCTCCCGGTATCGATCGAGATCGGCGACGCTGTCGACGCCCGCCTCGTGGACATATTCCGGCACCACCAGCCCCGAGTTGGCGTCATCGATGTTCTTCGTGAGCTTGACGACCTTATCGTCGGCGACCAGCGGTTCGATCATTTCCTCTTCGATGGGATACCAGCCACCGAGATAGACGTCGAGGTCGTCGCTGGTCAAGCCATTGAGAATGACGCCCACCGCCAGCTCGCTTTGCTCGGTGCGATACCCCATGGCACCGAGAAGTTGTGACGCGACCTCCGACTTGACCGTTACCCCCGGCCACGGCGGTACTCCGAAGCGCACGGTGTCGAGATCGGCTTGTGCCGGTCCGGCAGCAAGCCACGCCAACGGCAACAAGGTGAGCAAAGAACGAAATGACATCTTGCGCATGCGAGGACTCCATCGATTATTTGCGATTCTCCTACTCTGCGCTACTTCGCTGCAAAGCTTTGCCATAAGGCGACGGAAAATACGCGCAAAGCGCCCCCACATGCGTTTACACCGATGGCTTCCGCAGCCCCCTCAACAACGAGCCCCTCACCGCAATACGTCTTCTTCACGCAGTAGCGTGAGGATCGCCTCGGCGCCTTGGGTCGGGGTCACGTCCGTCAGCACCTGCCCGCCGCCACCTTCGGACTTGGCGGCAGCGGCCTTGAAGCGATCCCGCGCCGAGGCGGCCTTGACGATCTTGAGGCGTTTGGGACGCTGGCGTGCAGGCTGCACCTGCCATGCGGCCCATTCTTCATCATCGCTCACCGGACCTGTCGTCATCTCGAACGCGCCGCGTCGGGCCGGCCCGTAGGCGCTCTGGCGCGGCGTGGGGGCCGCATCGTCGACGGTAACGATAGCCGGCAGGCGAACCTTGAGTCGCCGCCGCTGACCTCGCGGCAGGGCCTGGAGCAAGGTCGCCACGCCGTCCTCGACGCTTTCCACCGCCGCCAGGCCACTCACCAGAGGCCAGCCAAGGCGTTCGGCAAGCAGGTAGGGCAACAGCCCCGAGCCTTCGCCCCGTTCGGCACGTTCGCCGGCGATCACCAGGTGCGGCGACGTCGCATCCAGGGCCTCGGCAAGCGCAGGCAGCACATCGGCGCCCTCGGGCTGCTCGAGTAGCGACAATTCGGTGAAGCCCATGCCCAGATAGCCGCGCAATGCCGCTTCGCTGCTCTCATCGCGTTCACCGGCATGCAGCAGATGCACCTCGGCATTCGCCAGGGAGCGCGCCAGCTCCACGCCCCGGGCATCCTGGTCGGCACGCCGCGCCCTTCCCGTCAGCGGATGACGACCGACGGAAACCAGCACTGTCACTTCGAGTCCTGGCGTCATGGCGGATTCAGGCTGCATCGCGTTTCTCCTCTCGTGCCTGTGCCACCAGGGCGACCAGCGCCTCGAGTATTTGAGTCGAGTCCCCGATCACCGCGAGATCGGCGCGTTTGATCATGTCACACCCCGGATCCATGTTGATCGCCACCACCTTGTCGCAGGTCTGAATACCCTGTAGATGTTGGATGGCACCGCTGATGCCCACGGCCACATAGACCCGTGCCGTCACCCAGGTGCCGGTGGCGCCTACCTGACGGTCACGGGCCATGAAACCATCATCCACCGCCACGCGTGAGGCGCCTTCGGTGGCCCCCAATACCTCGGCGGCATGATGGAAGCCTGGCCAGTCCTTGACGCCATTGCCGGCGGAGAGAATGAACTCCGCCTCGGACAGCGCCACGCCAGACGGGTCGACACTCACCTGGCCGAAATCCTGGATACGCGACAAGGTCGACGGCAACGGCTGAGGCAAGGCCAGTTCGGCGGCAGCGTGACGCGTCTCGCTGACCGGTTCGGCACATTCGGCCAGCGCCAGGGCGACTCGCGGCAAGGGGCGCCTAATGTCCAGCGCCCCCGCCGCGCCCCGCGCGGTGCACTGCCAGCCCATGACAGCCTCGGCATCCGCTGCGACCTGCCAGACGCCCGTCGCCGGTCGCTCGCCGAGACGCGCCGCCAAGCGCCGACCCAGTTCACCGCCACCCAGCTTGGAGTCCGGCAGCAGCCAGTGGCGCGGTGCCCAGGCCTCTTCGACTAGAATCAGCGCGCCTAGGCGTGCCTCGGGGGCATAGCCTGCAACTTCCGGTGAATCGAGATGCAGCAGGCGGTCGATACCCGCTTCACCGAAGTTCGCCTCCTTGTGGGGACCGAACACCACGGCCACCACCGCGCCCCGGGCTACCTGATCGGCATCGGCGAGCTGGCGTGCCAGGCCGAGCAGATCCCGGTCATGCCCGCTCAAGCGACCGCCGGCCATGTCCGGTACCACGGCGACCATGAAGTCCGGCGCTTCGATCTCGACCAACGGCTTGCGCTCGGCAGGCGGTGTCGCCGCACCGCCACCACCCGCGCCCTGCTGTGTGCCGCTGCGGTCGATACGCTTCACGCCATTGGGGCCGACGAACCCCACCGCATGCGGATTCCTGCGTACGAGACCGCCAGGGCCCCACCATTCGCTGGCCGCGCCCTGACCCGCCGCCAGGAGCACTTCAGCATGGCGCGGATGCAGACGGTTGCGGGCGATCCATTCCTGGCGGGGATCGCGACGCGGAAGATCGCTCATGACATGACCTCCTCGGTGGCCTGCGGGGTCGAGGCATCATGCGGCGCAGATGATGTCGCCGCCGGCGTGGCATCCAGCGCGGCGGCGACCATCTCGGCGATGTCCTTGACCGCGACTTCTTCGTCGCCCGTTGGCGGGACGACACCTTCGAACATGGCCGTGCATTGCGGGCAGCCCACCACCACCTGCTCGGCCTGAGTCTCGCGCACGTCACCCATGCGCATATCAGGGATACGTTGCTTGCCGGGAATGTCGGTGACCGGCGCCCCGCCACCGCCGCCACAGCAACGCGAGCGATAGCCCGAGCGCTGCATCTCGACCAGCTCGACACCCAGCGCTTGCAGCACCGCGCGAGGTGCTTCGTATTCACCGTTGTAGCGGCCCAGGTAGCAAGGGTCATGATAGGTCACGCGCACCGCTTGACCCGGCGCCAGTCGCAACCGACCAGCCTCGATCAACTGATTGATGAAAGTGCTGTGATGCCAGACCGGGTAGCCAGCTTCCTGCCCGTCTGTATAGAAGGCGCCGTATTCATTCTTGAGCACGTGAAAGCTGTGCGGATCACAAGTGACGACACAATCGAAGCGATACTGGGAAAGCGTGGCGATATTGCGCCGCGCCAGCGACTGGAAGGTCGCCTCGTCCCCGAGACGGCGCGCCACATCGCCACTGTCGCGCTCTTCATTGCCAAGCACGGCGAAGTCGACATCGGCAGCACGCAGCACCTTGACCAGGGCGCGCAGCGTGCGTTGATTACGCATATCGAAGACGCCGTCACCCAACCACAACAACACCTCGGCGTGCTCGACGTCGGCCATCAACGGCAGCTCGAGATCCGCTGCCCAGTTGAGCCGCCCACCGGGATCGAAACCGCCAGGGTTGTCGGTGGCAATTAGATTGTCGATCACCTCGGCGCCCTTGCCGGGGGTCGCGCCTTCTTCAAGGGTCAGATGGCGGCGCATGTCGACGATGGCATCGACGTGCTCGATCATCATCGGGCATTCCTCGACACAGGCCCGGCAGGTGGTACAGGACCACAGCGTCTCGGCATCGACCAACGCCTTGCCGTCTTTTGTAGAGGCCGGCGCGACGATGGGACCATGCGGTGAGCCTTGGTGCTCACCCACCGGGCGATCCCCAAGCCCTTGTGCAGGGTGGGGGCTGCCGGCATATTGGGCGTCGCTCCCCCCGGCCATGCCCACCACCATGTCCTGGATCAGCTTCTTGGGATTGAGCGGCTGACCCGCGGCGAAGGCCGGGCAGACCGCTTCGCAGCGCCCGCATTGCACACAGGCATCGAAGCCCAGAAGTTGGTTCCAGGTGAAGTCGGAGGGTTGACCGACACCCAATGGTGCCTCGGCATCGTCGAGATCGAGCGCCTTGAGGCCGGTGGGTGGGGATCCACTGTGCTGCGTATCGGAAAACCGCTCAGGGCGGCGATGAAAGGCCAGATGCAAGGCGCCGGCGAAGGCATGCTTCATCGGCCCGCCCCAGGTCATGCCGACCACCAGCTCCGCCAGGCCCCAGGCCACCACGGCGGCCAGCACCAGCGCGACCAGCCAGCCGCCCATCCCTTGTGAAAAGCTGGGCGGCAATATGTCCACCGCCGGCAGGGTGACGACGAAAATACCCAGCGAAAAGGCCATCAGGCTCTTGGGCAGGCGCATCCATGGCCCTTTCGACAAGCGTGCCGGTGGATTGCGCCGCCGCCGCACGACGAACAGGCTCCCCGCGAACATGATCGCGCTGGCCGCCAGCAGCAGCCAGCCCAGCACTCCCCCCAGCGCTTCTGAAGCGCCGAGTCCCAAGCCGTGCACGAGGATCGCCAACCCCAGCGCCGCGACGAACCCCCCGGCGGTGGCCACGTGGGTATTGGCCATCACCTTGTCGCGCGCCACCACATGGTGCAGGTCGACCAGATAACGGCGTGGCATCGCGATCAAGCCGCGGAAGATAGATACCTGCGACGCTCGTCCCCGACGCCACAGGCGCACACGCCGCCAGGCGCCGAGCGCCGCCAATGCCAAGGCAGCGAAGAGCAGTATCGGCAAGAGGATATCGAGCATATTAACCACCTCACTTTGGGGCTACGAGCTTCGAACTACGGGCTTCGAGCTACAGTGTTGCTCGCGGCTCGTTGCCCGAAGCTCGTGGCTGACGCGAAGCGCCTTCAGAAATCCTTGCAGATCCGCAGGGCGTCGTAGATCGCTGCATGCGTATTGCGCGGCGCCGTGCAATCGCCCACGCGAAACAACACGAAGCCGGATTGTGCATCGTCGTCCAGCGTCGCCAGGCTGGGTTGCGGCGCGGCGGCGTAGAGCGCTTCGAGATCGAGTTGTCCGTGATTGCGCGAGCGTGCCTTGAGCGCGTAATAAAGCGATTCATCAGGACGCACGCCATTTTCGACCACCACCTGATCGACCACGCGCTCTTCCTGGACGCCGGTGTATTCGTTCTCCAACACCGCCACCAGCGACGTGCCCTCGCGATAGACCTTATGCAGGGCCAGATCCGAGGTCATGATGACCTCTTTCTCGTAAAGGCTGCGGTAGTAGGTAGGAAAGGTCGTGCCGCCGACCGCGCTCCCGGGCTTGGTGTCATCGGTGACGATCTCCACTTGGGCGCCTTTGTCGGCCAAGTAGTCGGCCACCGAGACCCCGGTGAATTCGCAGATGGTGTCGAACACCAGCACGTTGTTGCCCGGCGCCACTTCACCGCCGAGGATATCCCAAGCGCTGACGACTAAGCTTTCGTCGCGGTCTTGTGCATACCCCCATTCCGGCACCTGGGTCAGAAACGGCTGGCCGCCGGTGGCGAGGACGACGATATCGGGGCGCAGATCAGTGATCGTCGCCTCGTCGGCGTGCACGCCCAGGCGGACATCAACCTTGAGACGTGTCAACTCGAGCTGAAACCAGCGCGTGATGCCGGCGATCTGATCGCGCTGCGGCGCCTTGGCGGCCAGCGTGATCTGTCCTCCTAACGCTTCGGCACCTTCGAAGAGCGTCACCGAGTGGCCGCGTTCGGCGGCGACGCGTGCCGCTTCCATGCCCCCCGGACCGCCGCCTACGACCACCACCTGCCGTTGAGGACCGGCGCTTTTCTCGATCTCGTGCGGCAACCCCATGTATTCGCGGGAAGTCGCCGCATTCTGGATGCACAACACGTCGAGGCCCTGGTACTGGCGATCGATGCAGTAGTTGGCGCCCACGCACTGCTTGATCCGATCGGTCTGGCCCATCTGGACCTTGGCGATCAGGTGCGGGTCAGCGATGTGTGCCCGGGTCATGCCTACCATGTCGACGTGACCGCCTTCGAGAATACGGTTGGCCTGGGTGGGATCCTTGATGTTCTGAGCATGGATCACCGGCGCGCCGACCACCTCCTTGATGCCCGCCGCCAGGTGCAGAAACGGCTCCGGCGGGTAGGCCATGTTGGGAATCACGTTGGCCAGGGTATCGTGGGTATCGCAGCCCGAGCCCACCACGCCGAAGAAATCGACCTGGCCGGTAGCATCGTAGTAGGCGGCGATGTCCTTCATATCGTCGTGGGTCAAACCATCCGGATGAAACTCGTCGCCACAGATGCGCATGCCGACCACGAAATCGTCGCCGACCTCGGCACGTACTGCCTTGAGCACTTCCATGCCGAAGCGCATGCGGCCCTCGAAGCTGCCGCCCCATTCATCGGTACGCTTGTTGACGCGCGGACTCCAGAACTGGTCGATCAGGTGCTGGTGCACGCACGACAGCTCGACACCGTCCAGACCGCCTTCCTTGGCACGCCGCGCCCCCTGGGCGAAATCGTCGATGATCCGCCAGATGTCTTCTTCTTCGATGGTCTTGCAGGTCGAGCGATGCACCGGCTCGCGAATACCCGAGGGCGACAGCAACACCGGCCAGTCGTGACCGTCCCACCGCGAGCGACGCCCCATGTGGGTGATCTGGATCATGATCTTGCCGCCGTGCTTGTGAACGGCGTCCGAGAGGTTGCGGAAATACGGGATGATGCGGTCGGTGGCCAGATTCACCGAACTCCACCAGGCTTGGGGACTGTCGATCGACACAGGTGACGAACCGCCACAGATAGAAAGGCCCACGCCGCCCTTGGCCTTTTCTTCATAGTATTTGACGTAGCGATCGGTGGTCATGCCGCCGTCGGTGGCATGAACCTCGGCATGGGCGGTGCTGACCACGCGGTTGCGAATCGTCAGCTTGCCGATCTCGATGGGTTGGAAAAGTGCGTCGAATGCCATCTTGGAAACCTCAGCCGGCAGTTGGGGAGCGGGGCGTGACCTGGAAGCGGCCGACATCGCAGTCCGGCTCGGCGGCGCTTTGGGTCTGCTCGGCGACGGTGCGCAATTCACTGCCTTGCGCGGCGAGAATCTGATCCATCGCTCCGGCGAACCAGCCAGTGAACATGTAATCCACCTTGTGGCCGACCTTGCCCTGCTGATAGACGAAGGCGCTGTCTTCCAGGCGTACACGGGCGCTGCCCGCATCGAGATCGAACGCCTCGGTGAAGAAGCGCCCCCAGCCCCGTTGCGAGAGCCGCTTCATGTAATGTTCGAAGACATCCACACCTTCCAGGCCATGGCATTCGGCTTCTTTCTCGCACCAGTGCCAGGCACTCTTGTAACCGGCCTGGTAAAGAATCTCGGCGTAGGTCTCGATGCCCAGCGCCTGCTCCACGGCGACGTGGTTGTTGACGAAAAAATGGCGCGGCACATAGAGCATGGGCAGCGCATCGGTCGTCCACACGCCGGTCTCGCTATCCACCTCGATGGGCAATTCGGGAGGCATCTTGGTCACGGTCGTATTCCTCAAATCTTGCTGATTGTTATGGCCCTGGCGCGGCTTCGAGCTTCGAGCTTCGAGCTTCGAGCTTCGAGCAGCATGATGGCTCGCGGCCCGTGGCTCGCCGCTCGTGACTTATTCTCCCCAGACCTCTTTCAACACTCGCATCCAGTTCTCACCCATGATCTTGCGCACCTGTCGCTCGCTCATGCCGCGTCGCAAGAGCGCCTCGGTGAGGTTCCCGAACTCGCCGATGGTGCGAATGCCCTCGGGGTTGATGATGGTGCCGAAGTTAGTCAGGCGTCGAGCGTAGCCCTTGTCGTGGGTGAGCCACTCGAAGAAGGCTTGATCCTGCCCCTGGGTGAAATCGGTCCCGATACCAATGGCGTCCTCGCCGACGATGTTCATCACGTATTCGATGGCTTCGACGTAATCGTCGACGGTGGCGTCGACACCGGCACGCAGGAAGGGGGTGAACATGGTCACGCCGACGAAGCCGCCATGCTCGGCGATGAAACGCAACTCGGCGTCGGACTTGTTGCGGGGATGTTCCTTGAGGCCGGACGGTAGGCAATGGGAGTAGCAGACCGGCTTCTCGGACGTTTCGATGACCTCGCGAGAGGTGGTCTCACCAACGTGGGATAGATCGCACATCACGCCCACGCGGTTCATCTCGGCGACGATCTCGCGACCGAAGCCGGAAAGCCCGCCGTCACGCTCGTAACAGCCGGTGCCGACCAGATTCTGGGTGTTGTAGCACATCTGTACGATACCCACGCCGAGGCGCTTGAAGACCTCGACGTAGCCAATCTGATCCTCGAAGGCATGGGCGTTCTGGAAGCCGTAGATGATGCCTGTCTTGCCTTCTTCCTTGGCACGGGTGATATCGGCGGTGGTGTGCACGGGCCGCACCAGGTCGTCGCTCGCAGCAAGTAGCGCGTTGGTCTGGACGATATTATCGACGGTGGCCTGAAACCCTTCCCATACCGAGACGGTGCAGTTGGCAGCGGTCAGACCGCCCCGACGCATGTCTTCGAGTAGTTCGCGGTTCCATTTGGCGATGATCAGACCATCGATAACGATGGCATCGTCGTGTAGTGCTTGCGCGGTCATGGGTCTCGCTCCCGGGGATGGCGTCATGTCGCCAGCTTAGCCCCGTCCCCGAGACCGTCGACGCTTGGAAGCGACGAGGAAAATTCCAAATGCGTCACGCCTTGTCATCGGCCTTAACGCAACGAGGCCGCCCGATGATCGGACGGCCCCGGAAGAAGCGGCACCTCGGCCGCATGAATAACGCGAACACGCACTATCCCAAATGCACACTCGCGTAGGTGGGCTCACCCTGCGCCTGGGCCAGGGCCTGCATCGCACTGGAGGCGCGCGGCGCAACATAGGCGTCGTCTTCATTGCCCGTGCTCAGATTGGCGGGTGTCAGCGTCACGCTGGCGCTCGCCAGACGCATCTGCCGTTCGTCGCGCGGCGGCGTGCCGAAGTATTCCCGATAGCATTTGGAAAAATGCGGTGTGGAGACGAACCCGCAGACCGAGGCGATTTCGATGATCGACATCGAGGTCTGACGTAGCAGTTGTCGGGCGCGAGTCAGACGCAGCTTGAGGTAATAGCGCGACGGCGAGCAGCTCAGATATTTCTGGAACAATCTCTCGAGTTGGCGGCGCGAGACGTGTACGTAGTTCGCCAACTCGTCGAGGGCAATGGGCTCTTCCAGGTTGGCTTCCATCAGCGCCACGATCTCGAGCAGCTTGGGCTGGCTGGTGCCCAGCACATGCCGCAGAGGCACACGCTGTTGGTCTTGTTCGCCGCGCACGCGGTCGCAAATGAACATGTCAGAGATCGCCGCCGATAGCTCGCGGCCATGATCACGGGCGATCAACGTCAACATCATGTCCAGTGGCGCGGTACCGCCAGAGGCCGTGGCTCGGTCACGGTCGATCGAGAACAGTCGAGTCGTCAAGGAGGCACGCGGATAGGCTTCCTGTGCGGCGGCCTGGAATTCCCAGTGAATGCTGCATTCGTAGCCGTCGAGCAGTCCCGCCTTGGCCAGCGCCCAACTGCCGGTGCACAACGCGCCGATGCGTCGCGACTGGCGTGCCTGGGCCTGCAGCCACAGCACATGTTCACGCGTGACATGACGCTGGATGCCGACACCGCCACACACGAACACCATGTCGAGCGCCAGCGGCTCATGCATGCCATTGTCGGGCGTGATCAGTAAACCATCGCTGGCCCGCACCGCCTCGCCGTCCGTACTCAGCGTGGTCCACTGGTAAAGTTCACGCCCGGCCAGCTGGTTGGCCATACGCAACGGCTCCACCGCCGAGGCCAACGAGATCAGCGTGAAATTATCCATCAACAAGAACCCCAAACGCAGCGGCGCATCGGGGGCGGTAGGCGGCGCGGGACGATCGCTCGTCATGGCCATCAGCGGTTCTCCTCGGGTCACGTTCGGAGCCACTGGTAGTGCTTCACCAGAGGTGTATTGTCATTATAGGAAGTTGGTTTCAACGTCTTGAGTGTGACGAGATGACGCCCCCTCAACGTATCTAAAAGCGTCGTTTCACGCTATCAAAAACGACATCTCTATGACGTTTTCAAAAAAATGCCCCACACCAATTCATCTGGGCGGGGCATGAGTCCGGCGTGGCGTCTAACGCTTTCGCTGCAGATGCTCGGCGTGATAGCGCAGATGCTCTTCGATGAAGGTAGCGATGAAGAAATAACTATGATCATAACCCGGCTGACGGCGCAGGGTCAGCGGATGGTCATGCTTCTCGCAGGTGGCTTCGATGCGCTCGGGCATGAGCTGTTCATCGAGGAAGTTATCCGCCTCGCCCTGATCGATGAACAGCGGCTGGCGCGATGCCCCCTTGGCAATCAGTTCGCAGGCGTCGTATTGCGTCCATTTGCCGTGATCCTCGCCGAGATAGGCAGTGAAGGCCTGCTGCCCCCAGGGCGAGACGATGGGATTGACCACCGGGGCGAACGCCGACACAGAGGCGTAACGCCCAGGTTGACGCAGAGCCAACACCAGCGCGCCATGACCGCCCATGGAGTGCCCACTGATGGCTTCCCGCCCGTTGAGCGGGAAATGTTGGCGCACCACCGAGGGCAGCTCTTCCGTGACGTAGTCGTACATGCGGTAGTGCTTGGACCACGGCGCCTGGATAGCATTGACGTAGAAGCCTGCCCCCGACCCGAAGTCGTAACTGTCGTGCTCGCCGGGTAGATCGGTGCCACGCGGACTGGTATCCGGACAGATGATGGCCATGCCCAGCTCAGCGGCCACGCGATGCGCGCCGGCCTTCTGCATGAAGTTCTCATCGTTGCAGGTCAGCCCCGAGAGCCACCATAGCAGCGGCACCTTGTCGGTTTCCGCCTGGGGAGGCAGGTAAATGGCGAAGACCATCTCGCAGTCGAGCGCGCGCGAGTGATGCTTGTAACGCTTCAGCCAGCCGCCGAACGACTTGGTGGCGGAGACCAGCTCCAACGATTCGGATATGGTCATGTATCCTCCTTGTATCATGCCGGGGCGGGCGCCGATATTGGCGCCCGCATATCAATCGCGCGGCATCGGGCGCGATGGATCACCTTTCGCCCGGCATCGGGCGCGATGGATCACCTTTCGCGCGGTATCGGGCGCGATGGATCAATAGTGCAACACGGTACGAATGCTCTTGCCGGCGTGCAGCAACTCGAACGCCTCGTTGATCTCCTCGAACGCCATATCCTGGGTGACGAACTCATCGATCTTGAGCTTGCCGTTCATGTAATCGTCGACGTAACCCGGCAGTTCGCTGCGGCCCTTGACGCCACCGAAGGCGGAGCCCTTCCAAACGCGCCCGGTAACCAGTTGGAACGGCCGCGTGGAAATTTCTTCACCGGCGCCGGCCACGCCGATGATGATCGATTCGCCCCAGCCCTTGTGACAGCACTCCAGTGCGCTGCGCATGACGTTGACGTTGCCGATGCATTCGAAGGAGTAATCGACGCCGCCATCGGTCAGGTCGACGATCACCTGCTGGATGGGGTCCGAGTAGTCCTTCGGGTTGACGAAGTCGGTGGCACCAAACTGACGCGCTAGCTCGAACTTGTCGGGATTGACGTCGATGGCGATGATACGGCTCGCCTTGGCCATCTGTGCGCCCTGAATGACCGCCAAGCCAATGGCCCCCAGGCCGAACACGGCGACAGTGGCACCTGGCTCGACCTTGGCAGTGTTCATCACCGCGCCGATGCCGGTGGTGACGCCACAGCCCAGCAGGCAGATCTTGTCCAGCGGCGCTTCAGAAGACACCTTGGCCAGTGAGACTTCCGGCAGCACGGTATATTCGCTGAACGTCGAGCAGCCCATGTAGTGGTGCAGCGATTGGCCGTCCTTGGAGAAGCGCGAGGTGCCGTCGGGCATCACGCCCTTGCCCTGGGTGGCACGGACCGAACTGCACAGGTTGGTCTTGCCGGAGAGGCAGAACTTGCACTGACCGCACTCGGCGGTATAAAGCGGGATGACGTGATCGCCGGGCTTGAGGCCGGTGACGCCCTCGCCGACTTCCTGGACGACGCCTGCCCCTTCATGACCCAGCACCGCCGGAAAGTTGCCTTCCGGATCGGCCCCGGAGAGGGTAAAGGCGTCAGTATGGCAGACGCTGGTCGCCTTGATCTGAACCAGTACCTCGCCGGTCTTGGGTCCTTCGACGTCGATCTCGGCAATCTCCAGCGGTTTGCCGGCTTCCCAAGCGATGGCGGCGCGTGATTTCATCAGGCATTCTCCTTCGTCGATCGTGGCGGCGCCCGATGCGCCAGCAAAGGCAGTCTAGGCGCGCGTGGTTAACCCCACCAGTCTAGGCAGTGGGCGCGCTTGGATAAATGCTTACGACATCACAACATTATTGCCGTGGAGCAACAATGCAGCGCTGGGATCGCATCGAGGCTTTCATAGAAGTCGCCCGCTTAGGCACGTTTTCCGCCGCTGCGCGGCATCTGAAGGTTTCCACTTCGCATGTGAGCCGTCTTGTCGGCCAGCTCGAAAGCCAGTTGGGTACGACGCTTCTATACCGCACCACGCGCCAGACGCGTCTCACCGACGCCGGCGCGCTCTACTACCGGCATTGCCGCCACTTGTTCGATGGCTTTCGCGAGGCCGAGGAAGCCATCGTCGACTTCCAGTCGCGACCCAAGGGCACATTGCGGCTGACCTGTGCTACCACGTTCGGCGAGCGCTACATAGCCCCACTGGTCAACGACTTCCAGCGCTTGCATCCGCAACTCGAAGTCGACATGCACTTCACCAACCGTCAGGTCGAATTGATCGAGGAAGGCTTCGATGTCGCCATTCGCATGGGCGTGCTGCGTGACTCGAGCCTGATCGCGCGGCGGCTGTGCGAGCGTCGCGAATACGTAGTCGGCGCGCGGGAATACTTCGAGCGCGCCGCGCCGCCCCATTCGTTGGCCGAGCTGCCTCATCACAACTGCCTGCGCGGCTCCCGCGATAGTTGGCTGTTCGAGGTCAACGGCCAGCGCCGAGAAATACGTATCGAAGGCCGCTCGCGCGCCAACTCAGGGCCGGCACTGCTCGATGCTGTATTGAAGGGCCTGGGGCTGGCGCAGTTGCCCGACTACTACGTAGCGCCGCACTTGGCGCAGGGGCAGCTAGTGTCGGTACTGGATGCCTATCAGTTCACCGACACCGCGGTGTGGGCGATCTATCCGCGTCACCGGCACCTCTCACCCAAGGTGCGTCAGTTCGTGGACTTCCTGGTCGCACGCTTGCCGGACATGTTACAAGCCTGACGCGTGCCTATTACGACAATCTCGTGGCTCATTCTCCCGAGATAGGCCCCAGCCCATCACGCAGATATCGCCCGGCGAATTCAGCCTCTCGGGCCAGGGCATCGGGATCGAGCAATTCGATCCACTGGCGCTCGCGGATCAACAACCCATCCTCGCGAAACCCGCTCAACGTCCGGCTGACATGCACCGAGGTGAGGCCCAGCGCATCGCCCAGTTGCTGCTGCGACAGCGGCAGACGGAAACGCCGCGTGGCGTGCGGCATGGTACGCTGCAGACGCATGTACATCTCGTAGATCAGGTGGGCCAGCTTCTGGCGCGCGCTGCGCCGTGCCAGATTGATCAGACGCTCGGTCAACAAGGCCTGCTGTTGCGAGGACACGGCGAAGAAAATCATCGACAACGTAAAGGATTCGCGAAACACCTCGATCAGTCGACGGTGAGGGAAATCACAGACCACACCGTCGTCGATCATCATCACCCCTGAGAGGCGCTCATGGAAGGCGAATTCGCGCAGGCCGATGACATCCCCCGGAAGCAATATCTCGAGAATCTGGCGCGAGCCGTCCTCCATGTCACGGAAGGAGTACGCCCAGCCCTTGGAAAGCGTACAAAAACGCCCCGCCGGATCGTCGGTTTGCCATAGAGCCTCACCGCGTTCGACCTCGCGCGGCTCGCGCTCGAGCGAGTCCAACAGAGCCTCGTCACTCTCGGTGAGATTGGCGTAATGCCGGAAATGGCGGATGATACAGCTATCTGTCTCGCTCATGAGCGACCTTCTTATCTCGTCGGAATCCTGAACGGGCGCCGAGTCTATCCCGGCAACACCATGCGCGCTATTTTGCGAGGGAATAAAACCACAGAAGGCCTCGCGGTGCGATCCCGAATCAAAAAAAGGACGCCACACGGGCGTCCCAAAGGGTTGATCGAACGATTCGACATCAGCATTCGATGGCATTCACCGCCAGGCCACCGCGCGAGGTTTCCTTGTACTTATCCTGCATGTCGGCGCCGGTATCGCGCATGGTACGAATGACGCGGTCAAGGGACACGAAATGCTCACCGTCGCCACCCAGCGCCATCTGTGCGGCGTTGATCGCCTTCACCGAGGCGATGGCGTTGCGCTCGATGCACGGCACCTGTACCAGTCCGCCGATGGGATCGCAGGTCAATCCCAGGTTGTGCTCAAGGCCAATCTCGGCGGCGTTCTCGACCTGTGCGGGCGTGCCACCCATTACCTCGGCGAGCCCGGCTGCAGCCATCGCGCAGGCCGAGCCGACCTCGCCTTGGCACCCGACCTCGGCACCGGAAATCGAGGCATTCTTCTTGCACAGGATGCCGATCGCGCCGGCCGTGAGCAGGAAGTCGACGACATCGCGTTCACAGGCATCCGGCTGAAACTGCATGTAATAGTGCAATACCGCCGGCACGATGCCCGCTGCACCGTTGGTCGGCGCGGTCACCATGCGCCCACCGGCGGCGTTTTCCTCATTGACGGCCAGGGCGAAGACATTGACCCAATCCATCGCCGAAAAGGTCGAGGCGATCACGCTGGTATTGTCGCTGGCCGCCTGCAGGCGCCGATGCAGCGTGCTGGCCCGGCGTTTGACATTGAGCCCACCGGGCAACACGCCATCGTGGCGCAAGCCGTTGTCAACGCAGTCTTTCATCGCCTCCCAGACACGCCACAACGCGTCGCGAACGCTTGCCTCGTCGCGCCAAGCCTTCTCGTTTTCGAGCATCAACTCGCTGATACGTAATCCATGCGTGCGGCACAGCATGAGCAGCTCTTCCGCCGTGGCGAAATCGTAGGGCAACGCGGTAGTATCGGAATCCAGCGCGCCGCTGGCGGCCTGCGACTCGTCAACGACGAAGCCGCCTCCCACGGAGTAATAGGTGTTGCGATACAACTCTTCGTCGTGGGCATGAGCGATGAGACGCAATGCGTTGGGATGATAGGCAAGCGGCTCTTCATGCCATTGCATGTCGCGTGCCCAGGGGAATGAGACAGGATGCTGGCCGGCGAGCATTAAAGTCTGCGCTTCGCGTAGCTCCTCCATGCAGGCGGGGACTATCTCCGGGTCGATGCATGCGGGACGTTCGCCCATGAGCCCCATGATCACAGCCTGGTCAGTGCCATGCCCTTTGCCAGTGGCGCACAGCGAGCCATGCAGATGCACTTCGATGCGCGTGACACGCGTCAGCCAATCATGTGCGCGCAGCACATCGATGAAGTCGCAGGCCGCACGCATGGGGCCGACCGTATGCGAACTGGACGGTCCAATTCCCACCTTGAATAGATCGAACACACTGATTGCCATGCGTGTCACCTCGAGCAGTTTTCATGAATCAAATTTTCTAAACGAGCTTGTCAGTCACTCGATTTAATTCTAGCTTGGTGCCAGCCTTAACGCTGGGCAACGGAGAATAATTCGACCAAGCTTTAGAATTACTAAATCATGAGCCGTACCCTGCACGCCCAAACCCATGCCTGGCTGAAAGTCTTCGCCATCAGCGCGCGGCACCTTTCCTTTACCCGAGCCGCTGAAGAACTGCATGTGACGACCGGTGCGGTCAGTCAACAGATCAAGCAGCTCGAAGCGCGACTGGGTTTCAAGCTCTTCCGCCGCCTACCACGGCGCCTGGAGCTCACCGATGAAGGGCAACGCCTGGCCACGGTGGTCGACCAAGCTTACGATGCAGTGGGGATGGAGGTTCGGCGACTGCGTACGGGGGTCATGAGCGGCGTTTTGCGTTTGCGTTGCGTGCCCTCGTTTCTCGCCAAGTGGCTGATGCCGCGACTGACGCGATTGCAGGCACGCTTTCCCGACATCGAGTTGCATGTCGCCTCCGAGGACAGCAACCTGTCACTGCGCGAGGGCGAGTTCGAGCTGGCCATTGACCTCAACGACGGACGCTACGCCGGCTTCCAGATCACGCCACTGATGGATGAGGAGATCTTTGCGGTATGCTCGCCACAGCTGTTGCGACGACGTCCGCCGCTGGTGCGCCCGGAAGATCTGGGCTACTACCCGCTGTTGCATGACGTCACCGCGTGGCGCGGCAGCCACGATTACGCCGAATGGGAGCACTATCTGCATGCGTTGGGCGACGAATCGGTCAACGTGCGGCGTGGCTACACCTTCAATCGCAATCACTTGACCGTAGAGGCGGCCATCGCCGGCATGGGGGTGGCGATTGCACGGCGCACGCTGATTACCGACGAACTCGATACCGGCGCATTGATCGCACCGTTCGCTGGCGCCGTGGCGACCGGCAAGACCTATGGCCTGGTCTATCATCCCGGCGCACTGGACGACCGGCGTGTACGCGCCGTGCACGACTGGATCGCCGAAGAAGCGGCCCGCGACAGTGATCATTGAAAGACTCGATCACCGGGTAAAGCTTTTTTTGCGCTGCGCCTGACGAAACGTTTAAGGTTTAGATGGCAAAAATGACTCAACACTGAAAACTTCTTAAGTACAATGCGCTAACCGCCAATAAGGCATATCTCGCGTCAACGACGCAATCGACGCTTACCTGAGACGGAGAATTCTCATGGACAAACGTTCGCAGGACGATACGCAAGAGCCGAATGAGGGCTCCGAGGGCGTACCGGCTCCGGATGGGCCGGCCAACCTGATCGATACCGACTACGTCATTGGTCAAGACAACATAACCTCGACGAAGTTCGGCATCGACTTTGACCTTCATGGCAAGGTCTTCACGATCTCCTCACTGGTGATCCTGTTTTTCGTCATCGTGACGCTGGCATTCCAGAACCAGGTGGCACCGGTCTTCAATGTCATGTTCTCGTTCTTGACGGGCAGCATGGACTGGTTCTTCATCCTGGCTGCCAATATTTTCGTGGTACTCGCCGTCGTACTGATTTTCACTCCGCTGAGCAAAGTCCGCTTGGGGGGCGCCAACGCTACCCCTGACTTCAGCTACGCCGGCTGGTTCGCCATGCTGTTCGCGGCGGGGATGGGCATCGGTCTGATGTTCTATGGCGTCTCCGAGCCGCTGACGCACTTCGGCACCTCGATGCAAGGCGCATCGAGTGCACCACTAGGCGGCGCCGCAGGCAATGAGCAAGCGGCCATGCAACTTGCCATGTCCGCGACGATTTTCCACTGGGGGCTTCATCCCTGGGGCATTTACGCCATCGTGGCCCTGTCATTGGCGCTGTTCTCCTATAACAAGGGCTTGCCGCTGACCATGCGCTCTATCTTCTACCCGATTCTGGGTGAGCGCGTCTGGGGATGGCCAGGCCACCTCATCGATATCCTGGCGGTGTTCGCCACGCTCTTCGGTCTGGCGACCTCTCTCGGGCTGGGCGCTTCTCAAGCCTCTGCAGGGCTGCATTATCTGTTCGACACGCCCAACACCAACGTCACCATGGTGGTACTGATACTGGGTATTACGCTGGTGGCACTGGGCTCGGTACTCGCTGGTGTCGACAAGGGCGTGCAACGCCTCTCGCAGCTCAACATGGCGCTGGCCTTCCTGCTGCTGATGTTCGTGATCTTCGTCGGCCCGACACTACTGATCGCCACCGGCTTCTTCGAGAACCTGTGGGGTTACGTCAAAAACCTGCCCGCCCTCTCCAACCCCTTCGGCCGTGAAGACACTGGCTTCACGCAAGGCTGGACGGCGTACTATTGGGCCTGGTGGATTTCCTGGTCACCGTTCGTAGGGATGTTCATCGCTCGCGTCAGCCGTGGCCGCACCGTGCGTGAATTCCTGATTGCCGTGCTGCTGGTGCCGACACTGGTGTCGATCCTGTGGATGACCGCTTTCGGCGGCACCGCCATCCACCAGGTCGTTGCCAATGGGTTCGAAGGCGTCCAGAACGCCGCTTTGGAGCTGCAGCTGTTCACCATGCTCGGCCAACTACCACTGACCGCGATCACCTCGTTCGTGGGGATCATACTGGTGATGGTGTTCTTCATCACCTCCTCGGACTCGGGCTCACTGGTCATCGACTCGATCACCGCCGGCGGCAAGGTCGACGCGCCCAAGCCTCAGCGCATCTTCTGGGCCTTGATCGAGGGCGCGATCGCCATCGCCCTGCTGTTGGGCGGCGGCTTGACTGCTCTGCAAACCGCAGTGATCACCACAGGCCTGCCCTTCACGCTGGTCCTACTGGCAGCTTGCTACGCCATCGTCAAAGGCCTGATGAGCGAGCCGCGCAGCGGCTAACGCGATGTTCCCATTCACGATATAAAGAAGGCGGCCCGTGGGCCGCCTTCTTCGTTTTCAGGACCTCTCTTGCGACAACGCCCTCCGTACAAAACGAAACGCTCGCCTATTAGCTCCAGATCTCGCTCAGTGGCGTGTCGAGGCTGTAACGATGCGCGACCTGGGCTTGCAGTAATTCGGCAGTCGCCAGAGCATCGATCAAGGCATGATGCGCCTGGTAGGCTGGCAAACCATAGCGCGTGCGGCTATCGGGCAAGCGAATCGACGCCGGCGGACGCCCCGACCAGCGCCGCAGACGCGCCCACCACGACTGACGATGCAGACGCGCCTCCAGCGACATGGTGTCAATTACCGGGAAGTGAATTCCTTCGCCACGCCGTGCCTTGACGGCCGCATTCAGGAAGGTGCGCTCGATATGGCGATAATGCACCGCGACGATGCGCCCGGCCATCACGGCCAATAGCTCATCGAGAACATCATCAAGGTCGGGGGCCTGCTCGATCTCGCTATGAGTAATATGGTGAAAGGTGATCGAGCGCTCATCGAGAGGGCGCGGCGGCCTCACGATCCAGTAACGTCGCTCGGCGAGCCGGATGCGCTTCAGGTCGAAAGGCACCACGCCGATACTGACGATGGCGTGACGTTGCTCATCAAGGCCGGTGGTTTCCATATCCATGGCCAGCATCGGCACGTCACCGATAGGCGTCTGCGGCGTGGGTACACCGACATCGAAGTAGCGCTTCAATGCCGTATCACGCGTTTGCTCGCGACGTGCCATGAAATGGTCCGCCCATGTCGGCGGCGTCGGGGAGCGGCGTGCAAGCAATGGCTTCATTCAAATATCAGCGCTTTTGGGAAGGCATGGGGTAACGGAACTTCAAGAACTTTTGGGCATTACTCAGGACTTGGAAGGCATCCTTGAGATTGTGCCGCTCGTTATCCGAGACGTTTTCGGGCTCGATATTATTGTCAGGTTCACGCTCTTCCTGAATATCGATGACCTGGTGACGAATACGTACCATGGCGATGAATTCCAGGGCATAGCGAATCCGTTCCCCGGAATGCCCCGCGAGCAAGCGAGTCTTATTGATCTCCTCGAGACGCTCGAAGGAGTTCTGCGCCCGTGAGCCGCAAGCCAGCGCATGCACGCGGATCAGATCGACCAAGGGCGCCGTGCCGCGACGCTTGAGATTGATCGTGTTGTTCTGTTCGCCGTCTTTTTCCATCACGAAAGTGCGGAAAAAACCAAGCGGAGGCGTACGATTCAGTGCATTGCGCGCCATCGCGGCCAGAAAGCGCGGACGCTGGGAAGCACGCTCAGCGACCAGGTCTTGCAAGCGCTCGACGAATGCCTCATCGCCATACACGCTGTCGAGATCGAAAAAGATGGAGCTGTGCAGCAGGCGTTCGGCGCTAGGATTGTCGATCCAGTCGCTGAAGTATTGTTGCCATACGCGCAGTGGCTGCCGCCAACGCGGGTTGGTGGCCATGATGTCGCCCTTGCAATAGCTATAACCACAGGCCGCCAGCCCATCACTGACGCGGCGTGCCAATGTCAGGAAATAGGCGTCATGCTGCTCGGGATCGAAACTATCATCGAGCACCAGCGCATTATCCTGATCGGTGACAATGGATTGCTCGTTGCGCGCCATTGAGCCTAGCGCCATGAAGCAATACGGCACCGGGGGCGGCCCCAGCTCTTCTTCAGCCAGCTCCAACAAGCGCCGTGTGAACGCCCGCCCGATAGTCGACAGCGAACTGCTGACCATCTGTGAGTTATCGTCTTCGTTGACCATACGGACAAAGGCGCCACGCACGTCCTTCTTCATCGCGGCGAGACCACCGACACTGGGCTGACGAAAAATATTGTCGACCAGGTACAAGCTACTGCGGGTTTCATAGCGCACGATATCAGACAGATGCAACACACCTATCGGGCGCCGACGATGCAGGATCGGCAGGTGATGAATATTGTTGCGCAGCATGCGCAGCATCGCCTCATAGACCGACTCGTCGGATTGAATGGTAATCGGACGCGCATCGATCAAGCCGCCGACAGACGTGCTCGCCGGAAGGCCTTCGGCCAGAACGCGGTTACGCAAATCATGGTCGGTGAGTATGCCGATCATACGGCGCGGCTGCCCATCTTCATGCATAAAGGCATGCGAGTCATCCGGCGCTTGTGGCGCCGCCAGCACCAGCACCGAAGAAGCACTGTGCTCGCCCATGCGCTGCGCCGCCTCCTGTACCGTGGCGTTGCTTTCCACCATCACCGGCGCGCGCGAGGCTAGCTTACGCACCCGCGTAATCAGCATCTCATGACCCCTGCGCTGCTGATCGACGGTAGACTCTAGGCGCGGCCGCTCGACCTCGACGAAATCGGCAAAATTATCGTCTGCATCGCACAGATGTTGAAACGCCGCGTGAGGAATGAAGTAGATCAGCGTGTCTTCGATCGCACGTGCCGGAAAACGCACCCGACGATCCCTAAGTAAGTCGAACTGACCAAAGATGTCGCCTTCGCTGAGGCGGTTGTATAGATCGCCGTTGCGACGATACAGGTCGATGGCTCCACTACGAATGTAGTGAAGGTAGTCGACGGCATCTCCATGACGGTAGATATCGGTTTCGGCTTGAAAGTACCCGACCTCGACCTGACCGGCCAACTCATCGAGCAAGTCGTCGGACAACTGCTCGAAAGGCGGGTACTGCGCCATGTGCTGACGAATCTCCAGCAATTCTGCTTGCATGCAACCGCTCTCCGACAATGGTAGGACGACATCGTTAGTTTGAAATCCCCTCCAGCTTCTGTAAAGCACTACCTGGCAGATAGGAAACAGCGTTTCTCAAGGTTCATTTTCTTGCTAAAATTAAGCATTAACCAATTTCCAGTCACCACCGCCGCAACGCACGCCAGAGACCACGTATGACGCATTCGCCTCCGCCCCCCGAAGCCATCGGCTTCAAGGCAACTTGCCTTCGCGCACTTTGCTATATCCTGATCATCGTCAGCATCATGCAGCTGGTCATGTTGGACGCTCAATCCGGCGTCGGCCGGTTTTCCGAGACGTCATTGACCGAACTCACGCAGTCGGCATTACTGCTGCTCAGCTCATTACTGATGGTCTACCTATACCGCCGTCCCGACGCCATTCCCAATGTCAGCCTGTTGCTCGGCGCCTTTTTGTTCGCGTCCTTCGTCCGAGAGAACGACGCCTGGCTGGATCGCTACGTCTTCGACGGTGCCTGGCAGGTCATCGTGACGCTGATCGTGCTACCGACGCTGTTCGTGGTGATTCGCCACCGGCATGCTTTCGTCGAGGAGTTCAAGGCGATTTCCAACAGCCTTGGCTTCGGAATGTTCGCCGCCGGCTTCCTCATGACTTATGTCTTCTCACGCCTTTATGGCCGCACTGCCTTCTGGGAGGCCATGCTCGGCGAGAGCTTTCAACGCGTCATCAAGGATGCCGCCGAGGAGGTCACCGAGCTTGCCGGCTACATGCTGCTCTTCTTCGCCTGTATCGAGCTGGTGCTACTGGTGCGTCGGCGCCTCCGGTATCATGGTTGAAAGGATCGCCTTCATGTATGGCGCATAAAAAAACCCGCGAGTCATCTCGCGGGTTTTTTTGGCTCGCGCCTCGTTCACTCGTCGAGAAAAGTGCGCAACGGTTCGGAACGCGACGGATGACGCAGCTTGCGCAGCGCCTTGGCTTCGATCTGGCGGATGCGCTCACGCGTCACATCGAACTGCTTGCCGACCTCTTCCAACGTGTGGTCGGTGTTCATGTCGATCCCGAAGCGCATGCGTAGCACCTTGGCCTCGCGCGCCGTCAAACCGCCCAGCACGTTGCGGGTCGCCTCGATCAGCCCCTCACCGGTGGCCAAGTCGATCGGCAGCAGCATAGTGCCGTCTTCGATGAAGTCGCCCAGGTGCGAATCGTCATCATCACCGATCGGCGTCTCCATGGAGATCGGTTCCTTGGCGATCTTGAGCACCTTGCGGACTTTGTCTTCCGGCATCTCGAGACGCTCGCCCAGCTCTTCCGGCGTCGGCTCGCGGCCCATCTCCTGCAGCATCTGCCGTGAGACACGGTTGAGCTTGTTGATGGTCTCGATCATGTGCACCGGAATACGAATGGTGCGTGCCTGGTCGGCGATGGAGCGCGTGATTGCCTGGCGAATCCACCAAGTGGCATACGTCGAGAACTTGTAGCCACGGCGGTATTCGAACTTATCGACCGCCTTCATCAACCCGATATTGCCTTCCTGAATCAGATCAAGGAACTGCAGGCCACGATTGGTGTACTTCTTGGCGATCGAGATCACCAGGCGCAGGTTAGCCTCGACCATTTCCTTCTTGGCACGACGCGCTTTGGCCTCACCAATCGACAACCGGCGATTGACCTCTTTGATGTTCGTGACCGGCAAACGCACCATTTCTTCCTCGAAGCCGATCTTGCGCTGGGCACGCAGGATATCGGCACGGAACGGCTCGATACGCTCGGCATACTTGGTATGCTTGGCCTTGAAACGGTCCAGCCATTCGAGGTCGGACTCGGCGCCGGGGAAGGAGCCGATGAAGGTCTTGCGCGGCACTTTAGCCTGCTTCACGAAGACCTGCATGATGGCCTTTTCCTGGCCACGGATCTGCTCGATGCTGATGCGGACCTGCCCCACCAGACGCTCGAAGTGCTTGGGCACCAACTTGATCGGCGAGAACAGCTCGGCAAGACGTGCCTGCTCTTGATTCGCTTCCGACGAGCCCAGGCCATGCGTATCGATCGCCGCCTTGGCACGCTCGTTCTGCTCGCGAATCTGCTCGAAACGCGCTCGTGCCTCTTCGGGGTCCGGACCGCCGCCGGTTTCTTCTTCCTCGGCGTCGTCATCGTCTTCGGACGCCTCACCATCCACGTCAGCCCGCTCGGGCTCGGGTTCCGGAACGTCCGCCTCAGCCACACCGGGGATCCCCTCGTCGGGATCGATGAAGCCCGAGAACAAGTCGGAAAGCCGCCCCGGCGCTTCCTCGTCCTGGGTAGCGTCATAGGCATCTAGGACGGAGTCCACGGCCCCTGGCAAATAAGCCAGCGAAGACATCACCTCACGGGTGCCTTCCTCGATGCGCTTGGCGATCTCGATCTCGCCTTCGCGCGTCAACAACCCCACCGTGCCCATCTCGCGCATGTACATGCGCACGGGATCGGTGGTACGCCCGACGTCGCTCTCGACTGCGGCCAAAGCGGCAACGGCTTCTTCCGCCGCCGACTCGTCGGTAGATTGATCGGACATCATCAGGGTATCTTCGTCAGGTGCTTCCTCGACGACGCTGATACCCATGTCGTTGATCATCGCGATGATGTCTTCCACCTGATCGGGATCGGCGATATCCTCGGGAAGGTGGTCATTGACCTCCGCATAGGTCAGGAAGCCTTGCTCCTTACCCTGGGCGATCAACTCCTTCAGACGTGACTGCTGCGTATTTCCAGCCATAGAAACCCTATCTCGACAATGGAGCACCTGGAAGCGAACGGATCGAAACGCTGCTAAGCCTGCCAGTATAGCCGCTAAGGGCTTTTTCCTGCCAGTGTCGTATTTGTCTTGTCATCCAGGTGTGCTAGTGTGTTCGGCTATCCTTTCGATATTGCCTACTAAATGGCGACGTTTTGCGCCAATTCAACCCGTCGCGGCAGGCATCTTCTCCACGACCGTCATGTTGGACGCGTGCCTCCCTTGAGTTCCATCAACAGCTCGTTCAGCTGCTGGCGCTCTTCTCTGGATAGACACTCCCCGGCCTGCATCCGGGCCAACAGAGCGTCATACTCTTCCTGCGGCGAACGCTGCGAATGGCGTTGACGCAACCCGTCGACCAGACCTTCCACCTCGGCGGCGCGTGCTTCGCGTGGCATCAATAGCTCCCGACGCGCCAGCCAAGCGAGTCGCTCACCTTCGGGCGTACCATGAAAATGCGCCAGCAACACTTGGGCGTTGCGATAGCCACCCGCGCGGATCAAGCGCACCACTTCGAGACACAGTGCACCATCGCCCTCATCGTCTGGGCACCAGTCGAGCGACTCGGGCAGACGACTTACCAGACCTGGCTCATGCACCAGCAAATGCAGCAGGCGACCAACGAGATTCAAGGCCCCATGCCCACCACGCGACGAAACGCCTCTGGGAGGCGCCGCCTCGGCAGAGGCAGCCCCCGCCTCGGGAGGAACGAGCGCCTGGCTTTCTTGTGTCTTATCTGCACGCGCCAGCAATGCCTGAAAGTTCGCTTGTTCGACGCCCGTGCGCTGCGAGAGTTCGCGCAGCAACAGCGATTTCAACACGCCCTCGGGCAGACGCTCCAAGGCGCGCAACACCGTGGTCACGAAACGCTCACGCTCTTCGATGTGCTTGAGATCGCGCCCCTCGGCCGCCTGGTCGAAGAGAAACTCCGAAAGAGGCGCGGCACACAGCACTCGATTCTCGAAGGCCTCGGTGCCTTCACGCCGTATCAGGGTGTCCGGATCCTCGCCTTCGGGGAGAAACAGAAAACGCACCTGGCGCCCGTCGATCATCGACGGCAACACTGTTTCCAGCGCGCGGCGCGCCGCCTGACGCCCTGCCTGATCGCCGTCGAAACAAAACACCACCTCGCCCACCAGGCGGAACAGACGCTGCAAATGATCTTCGCTAAGCGAGGTACCCAGAGTCGCGCAGGCGTTGCGAATCCCGAATTGAGCCAATGCCACGACGTCCATGTAACCCTCGACGACCAGCATGCGTTCCAGCCGCGCGTTGGCCTGACGCGCTTCGTAGAGACCGTATAGCTCGCGCCCCTTGTGGAACACCGGCGTCTCGGGGGAGTTAAGATACTTGGGCTTGGCGTCCCCGAGTACACGTCCACCGAACGCAATGGTGCGCCCCTTCCAATCCCGAATCGGAAACATCACCCGATTACGAAAGCGGTCGTAGCTGCGCCCAGAGTCCTCACGATGCACCAGCAGCCCGTACTCGATCTGTACCGCATCGCTGATGCCGCGCTCGCCCAAATGGCGCTTGAGCGCCTCCCACTTGTCCGGAGCAAAGCCGATTCCGAACTCGCGCACGACGTCCTCGGACAACCCGCGACGCTCGAGATAATCACGTGCGTCACTACCCTCAGCCATCGCCAGGCGCTCGCGGAAGAAGCTCGCCGACAGTTCGAGCAGGTTGACCGCCTCCTCTCGACGCTGCTCGCGCTGCTGGGCGCGCGGATCGTCGTCCCCTTCACGGGGGACGTCGAGTCCCAATCGCGACGCCAGCTGTTCGACTGCCTCGGGAAAACGCAGGTGCTCGAACTCCATCAAGAAGCGCAGCGCATTACCGTGCACGCCACAACCAAAACAGTGATAGAACTGCTTCTCGGCACTAACGGTGAAAGACGGCGATTTTTCCTGATGGAAGGGACAAAGGCCTGAGTAGTTGCGACCGGCCTTCTTGAGCTGAACACGTTCGCCGACGATCTCGACCACGTCGGTGCGAGCCAGCAAATCATCGATGAAGCGTTGGGGTATCTGTCCAGCCATGGCGGGGAGGCGCTCGACGAAACGTTGTCTGTATCGCGTAAATCACGGAGCCCGGCATCGCGGAAACAGCGAGGCGGGAAAAACAAGCGGCCACCCGATGGCAGCCGCTTGGCGTCCCTCTAAAAAGCGACCGAAGTCGCTTCTAGTACGATCAATACAACCGTTCGAAACGCTTGCGCTCGCGCTGCAGCTTCTTGGCATGACGCTTGACCGCCGCAGCAGCCTTGCGCTTGCGCACTGCGGTGGGCTTTTCATAAGTCTCACGACGACGGACTTCGGAGAGAACGCCGCCTTTTTCGCAAGAACGTTTGAAACGCCGCAGGGCGACGTCGAACGGCTCGTTGTCACGTACTTTTACAGAAGGCATTAACCAATCACCTACCTTGGAGAAAGATGAGTTTGGATTGAACGCACACCTTGTCAGCACGTGTTCAGCGTATGCCGAACGGCATGACGGGTGCACGACCCAGTCTTGCAGAACACAGTATTCTAGTCGCCGTACGGGCGCTTTGCAAAGCCTTTACCTTCTGCCCCCTGCCACGCCCGCCGCGAAAGGCGTAGAATGACGAGCTTCACGGGATAGCGGGGAAACCACGACACATGCGGGTATTGGGCATCGAGACCTCCTGCGACGAAACCGGCGTCGCCATCTACGATACCGAGCGCGGCCTGATCGCCGATGCGCTGCATAGCCAAATGGCGATGCATGCCGAATTCGGCGGCGTGGTGCCGGAACTCGCCTCGCGCGATCATACTCGCAAACTACTGCCGCTGATTCGCCAGGTCCTCGACGAGGCCTCGCTCGGCGGCAATGAACTCGACGCCATCGCCTATACAGCCGGCCCCGGGCTGGTCGGCGCCCTGATGGTAGGCGCCTCGACCGCACATGGCCTGGCGCGTGCCTGGGGCATCCCGGTACTCGGCGTGCACCACATGGAGGGGCACCTGCTGGCGCCGATGCTCGAGGACACGCCTCCCGACTTCCCGTTCGTGGCACTGCTGGTGTCGGGCGGGCACACGCAACTCGTCGAAGTGCACGGCCTCGGACGCTATCGCCTGCTCGGCGAATCGGTCGACGACGCCGCGGGCGAGGCCTTCGACAAGGCCGCCAAGATGCTCGAGCTCGGCTATCCGGGCGGCCCGCAAGTGGCCAAAATGGCCGCACACGGCGATCCCACACGGTTCCGCTTCCCACGCCCCATGACCGACCGGCCGGGGCTCGACTTTAGCTTCTCCGGACTCAAGACGCACACCCTGACCACCGCCAGAAAGCTCCAGGAAGCGGGCCCCCTCAGCGACCAAGACCGCGCCGATATCGCCCGCGCCTTCGAGGAAGCCGTCGTCGACACACTGGTCATCAAGTGCCGCCGCGCCCTCGACGCCACGGGGCTCAAGCGTCTCGTGGTGGCCGGCGGGGTCAGCGCCAATCATCGCCTGCGCGAGCGTCTCGATCGCGAAACCACCAAGCGCCAGGCGCAGGCCTTCTATCCGCGTGGACGCTTCTGCACCGACAACGGTGCGATGATCGCCTACGTCGGCGCGCAACGCCTGCTCGCCGGTGAACGCGACGACGCGACCATGCAGGCGACACCACGTTGGCCGCTGGCCTCGCTCATTCCTCCGGCGGCTTGACCCTTTCCTCGCGTTTCAAGCCGTGTTCACCCCCTTGCCCCAAGTGGCGAATGTTCCAGGCGTGGCGAACCAGCACCAGGGCCGAAAAGGCGCTCACCACCAGCGTCGCCTCGCGCGCCAACCAGTAGCTGGCCAAGGGAGCGAGCAAAGCCGCGGCCAGCGACGCCACCGCGGCAGTACGTGAACGCCACGCCAAGAGTCCCCAGCACAGGGCGCAGACCCAGGCCACCGGCGTCGCGATCATCAGCAGCACGCCGAAGGCACTCGCCACGGCCTTGCCCCCGCGCCCACGGTGCCACGCCGGATAACTATGCCCCACCAGCACCGACAACCCCACCGCACCCTGTATCCACAGCGGCAACGCCTCACGCTGCGCTATCCACAACACCGGCATGGCCTTGACCGCATCGACCGTCAGGGTCAAGGCCGCCGGCACCGCCCCATGCACACGCAAGACATTCGAAAACCCGGGGTTGCGCGAGCCCGCGTAACGCGGATCGCGACACCCTAACGCACGACACACCCAGATAGCGCCGAGTAGCGATCCGCTCAGATAGCCGGCAACCATCAAGGCAGCGACGGGCAAGACTGGAGACATGAGCTGAACTCCCTCATGGTGCGGGCGACACCAATGCATGGGCCTCGCCCATGATTCTGCCACCTCCATGACGTACAATCTAAGGTTTGCGACGCTGCGAAGCACTGACCAGGCTTCGCCGCATGAACGCCCGACCTAATGAGAGGATACGCCGTGGATCACGTGCTGATCGAGGCACTGGAAGTGGACACCGTCATCGGTGTCTACGACTGGGAGCGCACCCTTCGCCAGCGGCTGCGGCTGGATCTCGAACTGGCGACCGACATTCGCCCCGCCGCGGAACGGGACGATATCCAACTGACGCTCGACTACGCCGCCATCAGCGAGCGTATCGGCGCATTCGCCGAGGCCCATCAGTTCGCACTGGTCGAAACCTTTGCCGAACGCCTGGCCGAGACCCTGCGTCAGGAGTTCGCCATCACCTGGCTCAGTCTGACCGTCCGCAAGCCCGGCGCAGTCGCCAATGCCGCCGGCGTGGGTGTACGCATCACGCGGGGGCAGGCATGACGCATGTGACCGTCAGCATCGGCAGCAATATCGACCGTGAGCGACACGTTCGTGCCTGTCTCGACGCCCTCGCCGATGCCTTCGGGGACGTACAGGTATCGCGTGTCTTCGAAAGCGAGCCGGTCGGCTTCGAAGATGGGCGCAATTTTTACAACCTCGTCGCGGCGTTCCACTCCACTCTCTCGGTCGGCGAACTGCAAGCCTGGTGCAAGCAGATCGAAGCCGACAACGGACGTCTCCCGGGGAGCCCCAAGTTCAGCCCACGCACCTTGGATATCGACTTGCTCACGGTGGGCGACCGATGCGGCCATATCGAAGGCGTCGACCTCCCGCGTGACGAGATCCTCCACCACGCATTCGTATTACGACCACTCGCCGAGTTGCTGCCGGAGACGCCGCACCCCGAAGTAGGGCACGCCTATGCCGAGCTATGGGCCGCGTTCACGAACGGCGACCAACACCTGTGGCCCGTGACCTTCTCTTGGCGTGGCCGGACGATCTCGCGCCCGGATTGACGCCTCGGGAACGGGCCGCGTGATGCACACTGCTTGCACATTGCGTGACGCTTTCTTGCGCGGGCGTCCCGCATGATGCTGCCATCGCCCGGTCATGCGCCCTTGTCACGGCCGCTTCGTTCATCAAGAGTCGCCCCATGAAGTACTGGCTGCGTTTCAAGCGTCCCCGCATCGCGCGCATCAGCCTCAAGCTGTTCGCCGCCATCCTGCTGACCAACGTATTGATCGGCGGCATGAGCTTTTTGCTCATCGCCCGCAGCCTTGACCAGGGCTTCATCGACTATCTGGAACGGACCCAGGCCAATCGCGCCGATACCCTGGCCACCGCCCTCGCCGAACGCTGGCAGGAACATGGCAACTGGCATTGGCTGCGCGATGACCCTGGTGCCTGGCATCGCTTGGTGCGCAACCAGCTCTGGCCGGGCGAGCGTCAGCCACCCAGCGGCATCGACCGCGAATTGAGCGACGCCCGGGATTTCGTGGTACTCGATGCTGAAGGTGAAGTCGTCATCGGTCGCCCACTGCCAGCCGGCAGGCCACCTTCCGACGCGGAGCCTCCCCCAGAGCCCCGCTTCATCGACATCGAGCATCAGGGCCAAGTCGTCGGACGACTCGGCTACTTGCCGCCTGCACAGCTCATGGCGCGCATGGATCGTATCTTCCTGCAGCGCCAGCTGCGCAACATGACGATCATCGTCGCTTCGCTGTCGGTGGCCTCGCTGCTGCTCGCTGCGGGCCTGGCCTGGTGGCTGGGACGGCGTGCCCGCGACATGACCGCCGCGACCCGCCGCATGACCCAGGGCGACTTCGACGTGCGCCTGCCCGAACGCGGTCATGACGAGCTTTCCCGCCTGTCCGCCGACTTCAACGTGCTCGCCGAGACGCTGGACGCCAATCGTCGTAACCGCCAGCAGTGGGTCGCCGATATCGCCCATGAGTTACGCACGCCACTGGCGGTCTTGCGCGGCGAGATCGAGGCGATCGAAGATGGCGTGCGCCCACTTGGCGACGAGACCCTCACCTCGCTCGCCCAGGAAGTTTCTCAGCTCGAACGCCTGGTCGACGACCTACGTCTGCTTGCCCAGAGTGACGCGGGCGCCCTGGAGATCTACCTGGCCCCGCACGATCTGGCAGATACCCTGAGGGCGCGACTCGACGAGGCACGCGGTTGGCTGAACACACGCGGCATCGCGCTGGATGCCGAGATCGGCACCGCCCCGGCGCCGATTCGCGGCGACCCACAGCGGCTGCGTCAATTGTGGAATAACCTGCTGAGCAACACCTGTGCCTACACCGACGCCCCGGGCCAGCTGCGCATACGTCTCGAGCGTCATCCCGATCATCTACGCCTGACTTGGGAAGACAGCGCCCCCGGCGTCGCTGAAGAAGTGCTACCGCGCCTGACCGAGCGCCTTTACCGGGTCGAGGGTTCGCGTAACCGTCGCAGCGGCGGCAGCGGCTTGGGCCTGGCGATCGCCAGCGCGCTCGTCGACGCGCACGGCGGCACGTTGACCCCATCTTCTTCGCCGATCGGCGGGTTACGTTGGACACTCGTCTTTCCACTGCGCCACGCCGTCGACACCCTCGATCGCCATGTCCTCGATCACGACACGCCCTCAAGGCCAGCCGGAGCCCCACATGACCGCCCCCATCCTGATCGTTGAAGACGAACCCAAGATCGCCCATCTGGTCGCCGACTACCTTCAACAGAGCGGCTACGCTACGCACCATCTCGTCCACGGCGACGAGGTCATGCCCTGGCTGAACGGCAACGCGTCCGCACTGGTACTACTCGATTTGATGCTGCCCGGTACCGACGGCCTGACGCTGTGCCGACACATCAACGACGACCATCCCACGCTGCCCGTGATCATGTTGACCGCGCGGGTCGAAGAGATCGACCGACTACTCGGCCTGGAGCTGGGCGCCGACGACTACATCTGCAAGCCATTCAGCCCGCGGGAGGTCGTGGCGCGAGTCAAGGCCGTACTGCGTCGCTTGCAACCACACCATGAAAACTCTATCTCTACCCCGCCCCTGCATCTCGACGAAGAAGGCTGGCGCGCTCTGGCCCAAGGGCACGACCTCGGCCTGACCGCCGTCGAGTTTCAGTTGCTCAAGGTCATGATGCACGCCCCGGGACGGATATTTTCCCGCGATCAACTGATGGATCACATGTATCGCGACCACCGCATCGTCTCCGAGCGCACCGTGGACAGCCACGTCAAGAAATTGCGCCGCAAGATCGCCGACGCCTACCCTGAGCGTGACATCATTCGCTCCGTCTATAGCGTCGGGTACAAGTACCAGCCCGACGCTTGAGTCTTCCTGTCGTCGGCACAATAAAAAGCCACCCGCCTTGAAAGACGGGTGGCTTTTGCATACTTCACAGACGGCGCCTTGGCGACGCCGTCAATCGACGTCTTACCAATCAGCGCGATGACCGATGCGCTGCTGATCCTGTGTATCGCTGGGCAGGTCGGTCTGCTTTGTGTTGTGCACTGAAATATAGTGCCGGGCCTTCGCGGTGGCCACACTGTCCGCGCCCGAAGTATCGAGCTGCTGGAAGCTCACGGATGCCTGATCGACACCTTGGCTGGTCTGCAGCGACTCGTGATTGACCTGTAACGCTTCGTTGGAAGCGACGCTGGCTTGAGCGGCAACCGGCAGAGCGGCGAGTGCGACGGCGGCAATAAGGGTACGTACTTGCATGATGGTTCTCCTTGCGTGTTCATGTTCGCTTGCGAACGTTGAGTAAACTATATAGCAAGCTAACAATAAACGCAATAACAAAACTGACAATCGCTCCTATAGCCGAAAACTATACGACCAAACAAGCATTGTGCAGTGTCTTTTCCTGATTGAAGTGCTTAACGCAGAATTAAGACCACATCCCCACCGAATCTCATAAACACGAAACAAGACATTCTTGTACTGTAATTTCTAATATTTTTCGCAATCGAACTGTCGCAGCGCCTGTGGCATTGACCGTCACGGGCGCTGCAGCAGCACCACATCGTTACGCGGGAACATTATCGTCAGCCCATGATGCTCGGCGAGGTAATCAAAACTGCGCCTGGCGAAGAAGCAGACATGCGTCGAATCACGCATGTAACGCCAGCGGGTAAGGTCGGTGACGCCATCGCTGCGCTGGGTCATGATGCCCAGCCAGCCGCCGTGACGTAGCCGCGCGATCAAGTCGGCCAATACCCGCCCCGGCGCATGCAGATGCTCGACCACTTCAGTGGCGGTGATAACGTCGTAATTCCACGCCAAGCGCTCGGGGTACGGCGCGTAGAAAGGGTCGAAGACCGTCATGCGATGCCCGGCCTCTGCAAGCATCAGCGACAACGTCGGCCCCGGCCCGCAACCGAAGTCGAGCCCGTGCGAAGTAGGCGGCAGGCGTGCCAGCAAAGGATCGCACAAGCGTGCCAAAAAGCGGCGATAGCCTGGGTCGTCGGGCGAATTCTCGTGGAGATCATAAACCGCGCGCTCTTGCTCAGCCGTGGGATATTCCCCGGGAGCGACGAAGATCAAGGCGCAAACCGGGCAGCGATAATAGCTGCGTGGCGGCGCGCCCGGGGAGGGTACGCTGCGAGACGCGTCACACAGGGGGCACACTGGCGTAATCACCGGCGATGTTGCTCGTTCTGTCATTGAGCCTCGCATGGCTTCGTAGATTGATCGGCCCGGCGGCGAGCATTCGCCGACAGGCACTCTCGCGACACGCGCTCGCGCATCTTTCGACTGGATGCAGACCGCCTCAAGCGTGCATGATGTCCTTCCCCCTTGGGGCCGACCGTCACTTTTTTGGATAATCCGCCATGCTCAATGCCATCGACCATTTGGTGGTAAACGTCACCGACCTCGAGCGCAGCATCGATTTCTACACACGCGTGCTTGGGCTCGAGGCACGCTACCATGATGCGACACGCACCGATCTCTATCTGGACGATTTCGCCTTGCGCCTGCACGCTGCACAAGCCACGGTCGACAGTCCTTACACTACCACGCCGAGCAAGCAGACCATGGGCTTTCGCAGCTCCCTGCCCCTGGCAGAAGTGGAGGCACACCTGGAAGCGCTGGGAGTGCCGCTGGCTGGACCGATGGATAAAGGGCAGGCTGAACATAGCACCGCCGACGCGCTTCGCGTTCGCGACCCGGATGGCAACCTGATCGAGATTTCACGACCTAGGCGCCGCTGACCTGACAAGATGGCCACCGACATTGTATGCCCGCGTGGGCAGGCATATGCCGCGCAATCTGTATAATACGGGCCTATCGTCCGCCGTAACCGATGATGCCATGAGTTCGATGTCCGAAGACGCTTCTTCTCCTTTACGCGCACGCGCCATCTCCCTGCTGTGGCGCACCCTGGCACGCATGACACCGCACCGACTGTGGCAGTTGGCTCGTCTGATCGGCCCGCTGATTCTCGCTTTCAGTCGCCGCGAACGTGACGTGACGCGCATCAACCTCAGACACGTCTATCTGGATATGCCGGCACGTCAGCAACGACGCCTGACACAGGACAGCCTGACGCACTCCTCGGCCACCATGCTCGAGCTGGGCTTTGCCTGGATGGCCGCCCCAGAACGCGTCGAGGCCTCGATCCGCGCCGTGCACGGTCGTGAACTGCTCGACGACGCTCGCGCCGAGGGGCGTGGCGTCATCGTACTGGCGCCGCACTTCGGCAACTGGGAAGTGCTCAACTTCTGGCTTTCCAGCCACTTCCCGTTCACCGCCATGTATGAGCCTCCCAAGATCGATGCCCTCGACCCGGTGATCCGGCACGGTCGCGAACGCATGGGGGCCCAACTGGTCCCTACCAATCCACGCGGTGTCGCCTCGCTGCTCAAGGCACTCAAGCGCTGCGAGGCAGTGGGGATCCTCCCCGACCAGGAGCCCGACTGGGGAAGCGGCGTGTTTGCCGATTTCTTCGGCCGCCCCGCCTATACCGCCACGCTGTTACCCAAACTGGTCGCTCGAACCCAGGCCCGCGTGGTTACCGGCGTTGCCAAGCGTTTACCCGATGGGCGCGGCTTCGCGATTCACTTTCTCGCAGCCGACGACCGCGTCTACGACACCGACGAGGTGACATCGACCGCCGGTGTCAACGCCTGCGTCGAATCCGCCATCGCGCTCGATCCGGCCCAGTATCAGTGGGAGTACAAGCGCTTCCGCAAGACCCCGCAACAAGCTGCCAAGCATCCCGACTTCAAACGCTTTCGCATCTACTGAGCTCTCGGGCGCGGCGCTGATTTTTGTCTACACTGCTCCAGAGAGTTTCTTGAGGAGTCGTGCATGATCGCTCACCACACTGCCCAGGTGCTGAGACGAAGCGCGCCGGTGCTTGCTAGTCTCGGGCTGAGCGCCATGATGTGCGTCTCCGGTCAGGCTCAGGCGCTGACGCCGGTGGAGGTTCTCGGCAACGCGGAACGAGCCAATGTGCCTGATGGTGCCAAGCTCGACAAACGGGTAGCACTGGGCTCGCCCCGACTGATCAGCTTCGGGCCCGAGGACGAGATGTTCATCGGCTCCCAAGCGGGGCGCCTGTATCGCCTGCAACCGCCTTATGATCGTATTGATGCGGAGATCCCGCTGTCCGGTTATCCGCATAGTGCCGTAGTACACGAAGGCTATTTGTACGTGGCGACCACCGATCGTCTCTACCGCACGGCGTATTCGCCGGGACAGGACGTCACGGAGATGGATTTCGAGGGCGTCGCCGACTTGCCCGGCGGTAGCGGCCACGCCTCGCGCTCGCTATCCGTGGGACCCGATGGCCGGCTCTATGTCGCTCTCGGCCTTCAAGGCAACTGCTCGGCGCAACGCGTCACTACGGACATTGCCTTCGAGGACCGGCGAGGCGGGGTAATGGCGCTCGACCCCACGCGCGAGGCACCCGCATGGACGCCCTACGTCAGCGGGCTACGCAATCCCATCGGCATGGCCTGGAGTCCACAAGGGACTTTGTACCTCAACAACAACGGTCCCGATCATTGGGGTTATGAAGCGCCACCCGAACTGCTGGTACGCGCCGAGGCCAAGAGCTTTCATGGCATGCCGTGGTATCAATGGAATGAAGGTGAATGGCAGCGCGATGAGTGCATCGACTCGGCACCGCCCGCCGGGCGTGACACGCTTGCGTCGCCAGTGGCGACGTTTGCCGCGCGTAGCGCCCCCATCGGCCTGACCTTCCTGCCTGATGACAACCCATGGCAGGTGGATATGGTCACCGCCATCCATGGCAGTTGGGCTACGCAAGCATCCGGGGGCCGCGCTACCCGCCGACCGCCCAAGATCGTCGGCATCCGACTCGACGACGACGGACGCCAGGGCAAGGTGATCGACCTGGTCAGCGGCTTCCAGGCGGAAAACGGTGAGCGCTGGGCGCGCCCCGCGGGTATTGCCTACCGTGACGGCGCGATTTATTTCACCGCCGACGATGGCGATACTGGCTTGTACCGCCTGACGCTCCAGGCATCCCAGACGCCCTGATTCGAGCCCCCTAGCGCTTGTCCAGATGCGCCTGGCGCGCGGCGACCTCGGCGAGCCCCGACCAATCCTTGTCGCCATCGCCGTTGGCGAGGGCGTCGAGTAGACGGTCGCGGACCGCGCTGCCCAATGGCAAGGCGACGCTTTGCTCATCACCCGCGCTCAAGGCCAGCCCGACATCCTTGTGACCCAGACGCATCGTGAACCCGGCGGGTTCGAAGCGCGCTTCGGCGATCATCTTGCCGTAGCCCTGATAAGCCGGCGAGGCGAACAACGTATTGGTGACGATATCCAGAAAATCGCTGGCCTCGATGCCGTACGCGCGCGTTAGTGTCGAAGCCTCGGCCATCGATTCGATGGCACTGGCGAGCATGAAATTGGCGGCGATCTTCGCCACATTGGCACGCTCGGGTGATTCACCCAACGGCCAGACAGCCTGACCCATGGCGTCGAGCACGGGTCTGACCCGCTCGAGTTGTGCCGGGTCGCCGGCAGCGATGATATTGAGCTTGCCCGCCGCCGCGACGTCCGGACGCCCCAGCACCGGCGCGGCGACATAGCCTACGCCCAGGCGTTCGTGAAGCGCCGCCATGCCACGGGCGAAAGCCACCGACACCGTGGCCATGTTGATGTGAACACTGCCCTTCTTCATCGCCTCGATGGCCTTGCTTTCCACCAGCACCTGATGCGCGGCTTGATCGTCGGCCAACATGCTCACCAGCACCTCACATCGCGCCGCGTCGGCCGGTGTCTTGGCGATCTTGGCGCCCTGTTCGGCGAGCGCTTCGGCCGCCTCGGGGGAGCGATTCCATACCGTGACCTCATGCCCCGCCTCGAGTAACTGCTGCGCCATGCCACGCCCCATGGCGCCCAGGCCAATGAATCCAACTTTCATGTTCAACGCTCCTTTGCTTTGTTTTCCCTGGGACATTAGCACGCAAACGAGGATTTGACGTCCCTCTGGTCCGTACATCGCACAGGGATTTCATTCGGGCGATACCTTGCTAGACTCTAGACGACAGCTTGACGGGGTGCCGGTGGAACCGGCTGAGATCGTCCTGCGCTCGCCATCAAGGCGGACGCCACGACGGATCCCGACGAACCTGATCCGGCTAGTACCGGCGTAGGGATCAAGCGGGGGCGCAACACCTGAAGATGCATTCACCGTTGCTCACCTCTCCCGCCTACGCTGTGCGCCGGCCTGACTTGCGTCATGACCTGGAGCACATATGACATCACCGCAATTTCTTTCCGACACCGCCCGCGTCGACGAGGCCGCCATTCAGGCGCTACCCGGCTCGCGCAAGATATACGTGGAAGGCTCACGTGCGGACATCCGTGTGCCCTTTCGCGAGATATCGCTATCGCCGACCCGCACCTCCGGCCAGGATGAGAAAAACCCGCCGTTGCTGGTCTACGACACCTCAGGTCCCTACACCGATCCTGAGGCGAAAATCGACCTGCGCAAGGGGCTCCCCGAGTTACGCCGCCGTTGGATCGATACGCGTGGCGACACCGAATGCCTCGACGGCCCTACTTCCGAATACGGTCGGCGCCGCGCCAACGACCCCATGCTCGCCCCGTTACGCTTCGAGCTGACCCGCACACCGCGACGCGCCAAATCGGGTAACAACGTGACCCAGCTACACTACGCTCGACAGGGCATCATCACACCCGAGATGGAGTTCATCGCCATCCGCGAGAATCAGCGCCGCCAGGCCCTCTCTACAGCGTACTCAGGCAACCAGGAAGTCGAGCGCATCCTCGGCCAGCAGCATCCCGGTCAAGGCTTCGGCGCACGCCTCCCGGAGGAGATTACTCCGGAGTTCGTGCGCGATGAGGTGGCCGCAGGGCGGGCGATCATCCCCTGCAACATCAACCATCCGGAAACCGAACCGATGATCATCGGCCGCAACTTCCTGGTGAAGATCAACGGCAATCTGGGGAACTCGGCGGTAAGCTCGGCCATCGAGGATGAAGTCGACAAGATGACCTGGGGTATACGCTGGGGCGCGGACACGATCATGGATCTCTCCACCGGGGCCAACATCCACGAAACGCGCGAGTGGATCGTCCGCAACTCCCCGGTGCCCATCGGCACGGTCCCCATCTACCAGGCGCTGGAAAAGGTCGGCGGCGTTGCCGAAAACCTTACCTGGGAGATTTTCCGCGACACCCTGATCGAGCAGGCCGAACAGGGTGTGGATTACTTCACCATTCATGCCGGTGTCTTGCTGCGCTACGTGCCGCTCACCGCCGAGCGCGTCACCGGTATCGTTTCCCGAGGCGGCTCGATCATGGCCAAATGGTGTCTCTACCACCATGAAGAGAGTTTCCTCTACACCCATTTCGAGGATATCTGCGAGATCTGTAAGCGCTATGACGTGGCGTTCTCGCTGGGCGATGGCCTACGCCCCGGCTCGGTGGCCGACGCCAACGACGCAGCCCAGTTCGCCGAACTCGAAACCCTGGGCGAGTTGACCAAAATTGCCTGGAAGCACGACGTTCAGGTGATGATCGAAGGGCCCGGCCACGTACCGATGCAATTGATCAAGGAGAACATGGATAAGCAGCTCTCGGAGTGCGACGAGGCCCCCTTCTACACCCTAGGTCCTCTGACCACCGACATTGCGCCGGGCTATGACCACATCACCTCCGGTATCGGCGCGGCGATGATCGGCTGGTACGGCTGCGCCATGCTCTGCTATGTCACGCCCAAGGAGCACCTCGGTCTGCCCAACAAGGACGACGTCAAGACCGGCATCATCACTTACAAGATCGCCGCGCATGCCGCCGACCTGGCCAAGGGGCATCCGGCCGCCCAGCGCCGCGACAACGCGCTGTCCAAAGCGCGTTTCGAATTCCGCTGGGAGGATCAGTTCAACCTGGGGCTCGACCCGGATACCGCGCGGGAATACCACGACGAGACACTACCCAAGGATTCCGCCAAGGTCGCGCATTTTTGCTCGATGTGCGGGCCCAAGTTCTGCTCGATGAAGATCAGCCATGAAGTGCGCGATCATGTCTTCAAGGATCAGGGCCCCAAAGATAGCGGCGGCAAGGAGGAGTTTAGCGAGGTTGAAAGCGCACGCCGCGACGGCATGCGCGAACAAGCCGAGAGATTCCGCGCGCAGGGGAGCATCTTATACCGCGAGATCTAACACGCGCCGAGACGAAAAAAGCCACGCCGTTCATAGGCGTGGCTTTTCATTTCGAGCACGTTAGTCGAGATCAGCGTAGCGAAGTCATCAGCACTTCGGTATCGGTCACCTGAAAGTCGATCGACATCATGATGCTGAGCGCCGTGATGGTGAAGATCGAAAAGATGAACACCTTCTTGGCCCACACACGGTCGTCGCCGGTGCGATAACCACGAAGCGCCATGACGAGCCAATAAAGCCCCATGGCCGCCGCCACCGCGAAGTAACCATACCCAGCGTAACCGGCCAGCGTGAGCATCAGGGTCGCACCCAGGAACGCCAGGATATACCAGAAGATATAGTGCTTCGCCGCCCTCACACCATGCGTGACCGGCAACACCGGAATCGACGCCGCGCGATAGTCCTGATAGCGAAAGATGGCGATAGCGTATGAATGCGGCATCTGCCACAGACAGAAGATCAACAGCAACGTCAGCGCACCGAGATCGAACTGACCGCTGACCGCACAATAGCCAACCACCGGCGGAGCCGCGCCCGACAAGCTACCCACCAGGGTGCCATACACCGAGTGCCGTTTGAGATACAGGCTGTAAAGCCCGACATAGACGACGAACCCGAGCAAGGCGAACAGCGTCGCCAAGGCATTGGTGCCCAGCGCCAGGACCAAGAAGCCTGCGATACCCAACACACTGCCGTACGCCAGCGTAATACCGGGTGAAATCAGTCCCTGGACCGTGACACGTCCTTGGGTACGCTCCATCAAACGGTCGATATCGCGATCGATGTAGTTGTTGAACACGCACCCGGACGCGATCACCAACGCAATCCCGATGACCGTGGCCAGGAAGAGCATACCATCCACGCTTCCTTGGGAAGCGAGGAAGAAGCCCCCGGCCACGGAGATCAGATTGCCGAAGATGATGCCCGGCTTGGTAATGGAGACGTAGGGTTTGAGCATCACGCTGAGCGACTCACCCACCAAGCATCATGTTGGCGTGCAGGTTCTGCATGATCCATAGCGACCCACCCACCAGGATGACCAGGATCAACGCCGTGAAGATAAAGGACCCTGCGTTCCACCCCTCTTCGGTCTTGAAGTCCAAGTGCATGAACATGATCAGCTGCACCAGTACCTGCAATATGGCCATGATCGAGATCGTCACAACGATGGCCATATTGCTGAAGCCGCCGCTCATGACCATCCAGAAGGGAATGATCGTCAACACGAGGGAGAGAATCAAGCCAATCACATAGGACTTGACGCTGCCGTGGTTGCCACCATCGTGGGAAGCATGTGCATCGCTCATTACAGAACTCCCATCAGATAGACGAAGGTAAAGACACAGATCCACACGATATCCAGGAAGTGCCAGAACAGACTCAGGCACATGATCCGCGGACGCGTCTTGTCATTGAGGCCCTTCGTGTAAAGCTGGACGATCATCACCAGCATCCAGATCAGGCCGAAGGTCACGTGAAGACCGTGCGTACCGACCAGGGTGAAGAAAGAGGATAGGAAAGCACTGCGATCCGGTCCGAAGCCTTCGGCAATCAGATGATGAAATTCATAGATTTCCAACCCGATGAAGCCGGCACCCAACAAGAACGTGATGCCCAGCCATCCTTTCACCTGCGCCACACGGTCGGCATGCATGGCCAGTACCGCCATGCCATAGGTAAAACTACTGAATAACAGCAGGAAAGTACTGACCAAAATCAGCGGGAGCTCGAAGATATCGGCCCCAGAAGGGCCGCCCGCCGTGCCATTCATGAGCACGGCATAGGTCGCGAAAAGGCTCCCGAAGATGACCAGGTCACTCATCAGGTAGACCCAGAAGCCGAATACCTTCATGGCACCCGCATCGTGGTGCTCATGTTCGTCATGAGCATGAGCGTCATGTTGATTAACAGTTTGCGTCGTCATGATTACGCCTGCATCTCCAGCCGTTTATGGTGCTCGCGCTCAATACGCTCGACTTCCGCCGCCGGGACGTAATAGTCGATGTCGTCATTGAAGACACGGAACATGAAGGCTACGAACATGCCGATGGCACTGACACCGGCCAGCCACCAGATATGCCAGACCAACGCGAACCCGAAAGCGATGCTGATCAGACCAATGATCGGTCCCGCCACGGTGTTCTTCGGCATATGAATGTCTTCATATTGAGTCGGCTTGTCCGCTGCCATGCCTTTCTCTTTCTTCGCTTCCCAGAAGGCATCGACGGAGCCGACGTTGGGTAGATGCGCGAAGTTATAGAACGGCGCGGGAGAAGATGTCGACCACTCCAGTGTACGCGCGTCCCACGGATCGCCCGTGATGTCGGCATTCTTCTCGCGATCGCGAATACTCACGATGAACTGGATCACGGTGCAGGCGATACCGCAAAGAATGAGGACAGCACCGAACCATGCCACGATCATCAGCGGCTGCCAATCGGCATTGGCGTATGACTGCATGCGGCGTACCGCACCGTAAAAGCTCAGGATATAGAGCGGCATGAAAGCCAGGTAAAAGCCGGTAATCCAGCACCAGAAGGAACGCTTGCCCCACTTCTCGTCGAGCGTGAAGCCGAAGGCTTTCGGGAACCAGTAGGTAAGACCTGCCAGCATACCGAACACCACGCCGCCGATGATGACGTTATGGAAGTGGGCAATGACGAACAGGCTGTTATGCAGCACGAAGTTCGCGCCGGGCACGGCCAGCATCACCCCGGTCATGCCACCGATGGTGAAGGTGATGATGAAGCCGAGTGTCCAGAGTACCGGCGACGTGAACTCCAGCCGACCGCGATACATGGTGAACAGCCAGTTGAATATCTTCACCCCGGTCGGAATGGCGATGATCATCGTCGCGATCCCGAAGAAGGCATTGACGTTGGCGCCCGCCCCCATGGTAAAGAAGTGGTGCAGCCACACCACGAACGACAAGACAGTGATACAGGCCGTCGCCCAGACCATGGTGTTGTAACCGAACAAGCGCTTCTTGGCAAAGGTCGCGATGACCTCGGAGAACACCCCGAACGCCGGCAGGATGAGAATGTACACCTCAGGATGGCCCCAGGCCCAGATGAGATTGACGTACATCATCATGTTGCCACCCATATCGTTCGTGAAGAAGTGCATCCCCAGGTAACGATCGAGTGTCAGCAGCGCGATGGTCGCGGTCAGAATCGGGAAAGAGGCAATGATCAGGATGTTCGCGCACAGCGACGTCCAAGTGAAGATCGGCATGCGGAACAACGTCATGCCCTTGGTACGCATCTTCAAAATGGTGACGAAGAAGTTGATACCGGTCAGGGTGGTCCCGATCCCCGATATCTGCAGTCCCCATATCCAGTAATCGACCCCCACGCCGGGACTGTACTGTATGCCCGACAATGGCGCATAGGCCAACCAGCCAGTCTTACCGTATTCGCCAATAAGCAGCGATATCATGGTAAGCACCACCCCCGCGACGAACAGCCAGAAACTCAGGTTGTTCATGAACGGGAAAGCCACGTCACGCGCGCCGATCTGCAGCGGCACGACCAGGTTCATCAAGCCGATGACCATGGGCATGGCCACGAAGAAGATCATGATCACACCATGCGCGGTGAAGATCTGATCGTAATGCTCGGGCGGTAGATAACCCTCAGCCCCACCGGCGGCCAGAGCCTGCTGGGTACGCATCATGATCGCGTCGGCAAAGCCGCGCAGCAGCATGACCAACGCCACGAGGAAATACATGATACCCAGTTTCTTGTGGTCGATGGAGGTCAACCACTCCGTCCATAACCACTTCCACTTCTTGAAATACGTCAGCACGCCGATGATGGCCAAGCCACCCAGCGCCATGACAATAGCCGTCACGACGATGATCGGCTCGTGATAGGGAATATCGTCAAGACCAAGTTTTCCGAACATAACCTTACTCCGCTGCCTCTGCGCTCATGGTCGTTTCGCCATGGCCTTCGCCGTGCTCACCTTGGCCATTGCCACCCTTGAAGCTCTTGATGATCTTGCCGTAAAGGTTGGGCGTCACGTCGGAGAAATATTCCACCGGATGATCCGTGGAGGGTTCCGCCAACTCCTGATAGCTCCCATTGAAGGTGAGCGTCTTGGGCGACTCTCGAACCTTTTCGACCCAGGCGTCGAAGTCATCCTGCGGCAAGGCGAGTGCATCGAAGGTCATCTCCGCAAAGCCCTTGCCACTATAATTGGAAGACTTGCCGGCGTAGACGCCTGCTTCATTGGCGACCAGATAGACATCATTATCCATGCCCGCCATGGCATAGATCTGACTGCCAAGAGTAGGAATGAAGAACGAGTTCATCACCGACGCCGAGGTCACTCTGAAGTGCACCGGCACATCGACCGGCATGGCCACTTCATTGACCGTGGCAATGCCTTGCTTGGGATAGATGAAAAGCCATTTCCAGTCCAGGGCGACGACCTGAACTTCCATGGTCTCACCCTTCGGCGCCAGCGGCTTGTGCGGATCCAGCGAGTGTGACGTTTTCCAGGTAATGATTCCCAGAAACAGAATGATCACACAGGGCACGAGCCACACGACGGCCTCGATCTTGTTGGAGTGCGCCCAGTCCGGCATGTACTTGGCGGCATGATTGCTATGCCGATATTTCCAGGCAAACACCACCGTCATGATGATGACGGGGATCACTACGATCATCATCAGCCAAAAGGCAGTGATAATCAGCGATTTCAGCTCTACCCCGATCTGACCTTTCGGGTCCACCAGCGCCGCGTCACAGCCACTCAGCAACACTGCGATCAAAGGTAGGACACCGAGCCATCCCAGGTTCTTCTTGATTCTCATTGCATGGCCTCACTCAAGCATGGGAAGACGTTGCAGCGCTTGCTCATTGAATGCTTTCCTCCGCTAGCGACCCGTTGAGCTCGACAGTCAGGCGGGATGGCAGATTCGCTAGCGAATCACTAGCGACTTGCAGCGTGTCCAAGCGGTCATGTATAGCGGACTGACCGCTTGGACACGCCCAACTACTTGCATCCCGACAGGCTGCCGAATCCCAGCTGCCAATGTCACGAGTGTGGTGCACTCTGAAAGTTGGGCGTCACGCGCATGCTAGGCAATGGCGGTTGTCTTCGCCATCGACGAGCATACATCGCTTACACACTCTGCTCCCTGATCTACCTGCAAGAGGACCGTAGTCCGCTCGAGCGCGAGCAGGGGCCGACGGGGCGGAATTCTGAAGCAAAACCAGGTGAAATAGAAGCGACTAATTGCCGCAGCCATGTCGCACTCTAAGTCATTTGACTGAGCAGACGCCCATACGATTGTAGGGGGTAGCGCAGGGTCCCAGAAAGACGCCATGGCATAAGATCAGAAAAGATCCGGCGCAAGCAACAGCAACACCACGCCGGCCCCTGTGGCCAGCGAAATCCCACCCCCCCATAGCATCATCCTGCGCACTTGTTGCCAGGTATCGTGAACACGTACGGCACGCGCCACCTTGGCCTTTAGCTCCGCGTAACGGGCGTATTCGCCATCGGCGCTGATCGAGAAGTCGTTGGCCACGTTACCGTTCCAATACGGCGCATGACTCAACCCCATACGCGCGCGCAGCAGCCCGATACCTGTCAGGGTGCCATAGAGCTGGTCGTATTCACGCTTGCGCGATTCGACACGCAAGACATCTTCGGCGTCAGTCTTGACGGCCTGATTTTCGCAACGCGCAATGGCCCGCGCGATGTCCGCGTCGCTGGCCGACACGTGTATGTCCAGTCGTCTATAAAGATCACGCATGTTGGCGCATCAAATAATCGTAGGCGTTCTTGATTCGCTGAAAGCGCAGCGACGCTGTGACCATCGCCTCCTGACTCTGAGCATGATAACGATCGGGATGGTATTTTTGGGCCAGACGTCGGTAGGCGCGCTTGATATCGCTCTTCTGTGCGTTTTCCATCAAACCCAGCACGGCCAATGCTCGCTGGGCCTTTTCATTCCCCGCGGCATGCCCCTTGGCGTGCGCTCCTTCGTGGGAAAACCCCTCATGAGAGAAACCCTCGCGGTGCCGCTTTTCCTCGCCTGAATGCTGACCGCCATTCGTCTGCTCACGCTGCCCGGTGTCCGCGCGCCGCCAACGCCAGCGACGATTGCCTCGACGTTTTCCCTTGGCATGCTCACCCTGGCGATGGTGCCGTTCATGCTGGTTCTCCTCTTGCGATTCCTGATCGCCACCGGCACGCTCCCGGAAGTCCTCGCCACGTGCTCCGCGTCGGCTTTGCCGAGACGAATCCCCATGGTCGTGGTCGGCCCCTTCGCGTACTCGCCAGTAATCTGCGGCACTCGGATCCTCGGGCGCCACCAGCGGGTAACCGGCGACATCCCGGAACAAGACCTCGAACCTCTCGGGCACCACGCCCAGCAGGTCGGCCAGAAACCTCAACACATGATGTTGGCCGGCCGCCAATACACCTTCGTGGGTCGCCACATGAATCGCCTGACGCAGAAAGGTTTCCCGGCGCGGTCCACGATAATAGCGCTGCAATACTTCCGCTGCGAGCTGCAAGGCCACGAAATCTGGCGTACTTGCCAGATCGACGATCAACTGATGGCCATGGTCGTGGCGAAAGTCCCCCGTGAGCTCGTCGAGCAGGACACGCTTACGGTCACTCAAGGCATCCTGCCCATCGCTCATTGCCAACCATGCCAGCAACAACAACGCAGCCGTATCGGCCTCGTTACGGCTGCTGAGCAATAATCGCTCGAAAGACGTAAAACGCGATGATGCCATGCCAGCTCCTGGCTTTCGGATTGTTCGTTATAGGTGATCGCCGCGTGGCGTGCGAGCATCCTATGAGCATCGGCCGCTGGCTGCATAGCTTTAACGGCGACGCCATGACATGAGTCATCCCCTTTTTCTAGATAGTCATCTCCATAGTCGCGATCAGTTCGTGTCGGGTGGCGCATCGCTGGCATCACCACTGGCTGTCGTGGCACGTTCGGTCGCAGTCGGCAAATTCGCGACCTCGCCAGTTGCCTGCTCGAGACTCACGCTCATGCGCGGCATGGCGAGCTCCACGCCCAGCTCATCGAAACGCCGCTTGAGCCGCAGATTGAAGGCCCGCGCCACGTCCCACTGCATGATCGGTGCCGTACGCATGCGCATGCGCAGAATCGCTGCGCCGGCATCGAAACTTTCCACCCCCTGAAGCTCCAGCGGCGACCATATATAATGCCGCATCATCGGATCGCGACGCAGCTCCTCGGCTACTTCACGCACGATAGCGATCGCTTCATCGATCTTCATGTGATGCGCCACGCGAATACGCATCAGGGCGACACCGAATTCCCGTGAAAAATTCTGGATCCCCTTGATCTGACTAAAGGGGAGCGTATGCACGATGCCATCCAGGTCACGCAAGCGCACGGTGCGCAGACTCAACCCCTCGACCGTCCCCGTGTGTCCACTCAGGTCGACGAAGTCGTCGATAGCCAACGAGTCCTCGATGAGGATGAATAGCCCCGTAATCAGGTCCTGAACCAGCGTCTGAGCGCCGAAGCCCACCGCCAGACCGATCACCCCGGCACCAGCCAGCAGCGGCGTGACGTTGACCCCTAGATTGGCCAACGCGACGATGACCGCGATGATCACGATGGTGGCGAAGACCACCTTGCGAATCAGCGGGGTAATGGTCTGCGCGCGCGTGCTCTGAGCCCGCGTACTCTGCGCCCGCGCGCCACGCCCCCGTTTCGAAGACAGTAACGCGCGCTCGATCGCGGTATCGACAAGGATCCATATCAACCATGCCAGCAACAACGTCATGCCGATGCTGATCAGCGATTGCCCGATACGCTGACTGATCCCCTCGTCCCCGCCAAAAGCCAGCAACGACAACCCCCAGACGCGCATCGCCAACTCGGCGAAAGCCAGCCAACTGATCAGATGCGCCAAGGTATAGCCAAAGCGCACCAGGCGGCGTTGATACTGCGATTGTCGACGCTGCTTGGAAGGCTGTTCGGCATGACGATGAATCAAGCCATTGACGATCAGGGTCACCACCAGCAAGCCGGCGGTCACGATGGCCTTGGCAAAGGCGCTGCGCGAATCCCCCTCGGAGGTCAAGATGGCAATAAGCGAAACCACGACCATGAACAGGACCGGCACATGCCACAATGTACCGATCACTCGAATCAACTCACTGCTGGCACGCTTATCACGCCGGTAACGATAGGGCCGATTGCGGATCAGATGCTTGATGGGACGCTTGAAACGGATCGCGAATGCCCCTGTCAACAAGGCCGCCGTGACGTTGGCCAGCATCGATATCATCTCAGCCAATGATGCCCCCAGAGCCGAGCGCAGTTCCGCAGAATTCGCGGCATCGCCCAACGCGACCAGCGCGCCAATGATGAACAGCCATCGAGCGGCGCGGCGATGCAGAATACGCAGGGCGACACGACGATGGCCATTGGCGAACAACGAAAAGACGACTTCGCAGACGGCGGTGAACAAAATACCGCACAGAGTGATATAAGCGATCACCATCGCCAGCGTCATCCCCAACGTGGACGTCGTCATGCCATGCACGACGCCTAGGGTTATCCCGAAAGCGAGCCCCCAAGGGAGCAGGCGCCGCAGCATGTGACGCACCAGCATCCAGGTGCTCGGTTCAGCGCTGAGCGTGAGCTGCATGTCCATGCGCTTGGCTAAACGACGCCCGCCAACCACCATCAGCGCCGCGCTACCACCCCACAACCCCAGCACCCAGGCGAAGTCGCCGATGAGGTGCAGCAGCGACTCCAGCGATGCGACGCGTTGCATCAGGGTATCGCCTGCCCGCTCACCCAAGTGCTGCCAATACTCGAGCGGAGTCATGACCTCGCCGGAGTCACTCAGCGAGGTCAGCGAGTCGGCGATGGCACCCAGCAACCCACGCGGTGACTCGGGCTTCGCATCAGCACCGGCGACTTCCAACGAGGCCCGCAATTCACGTAGCTGCGTGAGCAAGGCCTCTCGACGCCCTTGATCCTCGAGCAGCGCGATAACACTATCCAGCGATTCACGTGCCTGCTCTTTCGATGGCGTCGTTCCTTGCTCACCTGGGCTACTGCCACCCCCGGACAATGCCGCCAGCGGCGATGCACTTTGCCCCCACGCCGCGCCGGAAAACACCAGTAGCGCACATAAGAGTACGAGCCATCGGCCCCAATGCGCCGCTCTGTTTGTCATGCTCACCTCGCCTTGTCTTTCCATCGTCACAGAGTGCCCTAACCGAACGTTGCAACCAACCGACAGACCTCAACCAAGCGCATAAAAAAAGCCAGGGCGCGAGGCCCTGGCCATAATACGATTCAAACGGCGATCAGTGGCGGCTGGCCGGTGGTGCGGACGCCGCCGACGCCTCGTCGTCATCCTCGTGATGGGAGGATACACCCCGCTTGCGCTGCAGCCACTCCTGCACATTGGCGATCATCGTGTAGAACGCCGGCACGAAGAAGCTCGCCAACACGGCCACCGAGACCATGCCCATCGCCACCGTGGTACCGATGTGATGGCTATTGGTATCGTTGGCGCCACTCGCGATGGCTAGTGGCAAGGTGCCGAAGATGAACGCCAGCGAGGTCATCACGATCGGCCGGAAACGCAGCTCGGAAGCGGTGATCGCGGCCTCTCTGATCGACTTGCCGAGTTCGCGCCGCTGCAACTCGGCGAACTCGACGATCAGGATGGCATTCTTGGCCGCCAACCCGACCACCACCAGCATACCCACCTGGACATAGACACTGGTATCCAACCCACGCAGCACGATCCCGCCAATGGATCCGATAAAGGCGAATGGCACTGCAGTGATGACCGCCAGCGGCAGCGCCCAGCTTTCGTACTGCGCCGCGAGGATCAGGAAGACCATCAAAATACCGAAGGTAATGGCAATCAACGCGGCATTGCCGGCATTGACTTCCTGGAAGGAAGTACCCGTCCAGCCCATGCCCCACTCGTTGCCGAGCTGTTGCTGCACCACTTCTTGCATCGCGGCAATCGCCTGGCCCGAGCTATAGCCCGGCGCAGGCTGGCCCTGAAATTGTGCCGACGGGTACACACCGTAACGCGTTACCACCGATGCCGCCGATTGCCGCTCCAGGGTCACGAACTCGGAGATCGGGATGCGTTGACCATCGCCGCCACGCACGAAGATTTGATCAAGATCATCGGGTGTCTGGCGATATTCGTCCTCGTTTTGCATGTAAACTTGGAAGTTACGGTTCTGATACGTGAAATAGTTCACGAAACCACTACCCAGCGTATTCGACAGCGTCGTATTGAGATCGCTGAGAGACACGCCGTAGCTAAGTACCTTCTCTCTATTCACTTGAGCGCGATACACGGGTGTAGAGGCACTAAACGTCGTAAACACACGGGCCAGTTCCGGGCGCTGGTTGGCGGCTTGCATGATCTTGCCCGCCGCCTGCATCAGTTCCTTGGAATCGGCTCCGCCGTAGGATTGCAGATAGGCAGTGAAGCCGCCGGTGGTCGATAGCCCGATGATCGGCGGCATATTGAAAGCCATGGCGGTACCGCCCTCTAGCCCGGCAGCGATCCGGTTGATCTTGGCGATCATCTCCGTGACGGTTTCCTGACGCTCGCCCCATGGTTTCATGGTGATGAACATCACGCCCTTCGACGTATTGACCGCACTGGTCAGCATGTCGTAGCCCGCGACCGCCGTGGAATACGCCACTGCCGGATCCTGCTCGATCTTGTTGCTCAATTTGTCCATGAAGGCCGTCGTGCGCGCCAGAGAAGCTCCCGCAGGCAAATTCACACTGGCAATGGCAATCCCTTGGTCCGTTTCCGGCACCAATGTCGACGGATTGCTTTGGTACAGCCAGTAAGAAGAACCAATGATTAGCGCCGTCAACACCAGCGTCAGTACCCAGGCCTTTACCAGCAAACGCACGACCGCCATGTAACCCCGCGTCACCCAATCGAAGAAGCGATCGAACAACCGAAAGGGCGTCGAGACAGCACGCGCGAGCTTGGAAGTGCCTATCTCTGACTTGTGCTTGACGAAAAGCGCACTCATCGCCGGCGTAAAGGTCAACGCCACGACTGCCGAGATCGCTACGGAAATCGCGATCGTCAACGCGAACTGCTGATAGATCTGCCCGGTAAACCCGCCCAAGAATGCTACGGGAATGAATACCGCCGCCATGATGAACGAGGTCGCAATAACAGGGCCACTGACTTCCTTCATGGCCGTAATGGCCGCCTTGCGTATGGATATACTGGGGTCTTCCTCCAATAATCGCTCGACGTTTTCCACTACCAATATCGCGTCATCGACCACGATACCGATCGCCAATACCATGGCGAACAGCGATAGCAGGTTGATCGAGAAACCGAACATGTACAGTCCGGCGAAGGTCCCCACCACCGAGACCGGCACCACCGACATGGCGATGATCGTGGTGCGCCAGTTCTGCAGGAAGATGAACACGATGACCGCCACGATCAACAAGGCTTCGATAAACGTATGGAATACCGAATCTACCGAAGCACTGATGAACAATGTCGTGTCATAGGGCACTTCGTATTTGAGCCCCGGCGGGAAACGCTTGGACAGCTCGTCCATCTTGCTTTTGACGGCCTCGGCGGTTTCCAGCGCATTGGCGCCCGGCTGCTGATTGATCATGATCGGCGTCATCGTATTGCCGTTCATGTTGGCATTGATCGAATAGGAGGATGCCCCTAGTTCGACACGTGCCACATCACTCAGGCGCAACGTCGAGCCGTCGGCGTTGGTGCGCAGGATGATATTGCGAAACTCATCCGCCGTAGAAAGCCGACCCGGTGCCGTCACCGTATAGGTATAGGCACGCGGATCATCTTGGGGCGCCTGCGACAAGGCGCCCGCCGGGGTCGCGGTATTCTGTGCGCGAATGGCGCTCGTGACCTCGGCGGTGGTGATATCGTATTGCGCCAATTTACCCGGCTGAAGCCAGATACGCATGGCGAATTCGCCACCGCCCAGCACCTCGGCCGACCCCACGCCCGGCACCTGGCGCAGCTCATTGAGAATGTTGAGCGTGGCATAGTTCTGCATGAAAATGCTGCCGTACTCACCACTCGGCGAAGTCAACGCCACCAACATCAGGATACTGCTCGAGCTAAGCTCGACCGTAACGCCCTGCGACTGCACCGACTCGGGCAACTGGGACAACGCCTGCTGAACGCGATTATTGACATTGATGGTATTGATATCGCCATCGGTGCCGATCTCGAATGAAACGTTCATCTGCATCGAGCCATTATCGGCACTGGTCGAGGTCATGTAGATCATGTTCTCGACACCATTGATCGCCTCGGCGAGCGGCGCAGCAACGGTCTTAGAAACCGTCTCGGCATCGGCCCCAGGATAGGTTGCCTGTACCGATACCGTCGGTGGCACCACACTGGGATATTGCTCGATGGGCAAGACACGCATCGCCATTATCCCGATCAGCGCGATGATGATCGAGATGACCGTGGCGAAGATCGGTCGCTTGATGAAGAAATTGGAAATATTCATCCGTCAGGCTCCGCTCGCCTGCTTGGCTTGGCTCGTCGAGGACGAAGACTTGGCATTCGACTGTTTCTGAGCTGCCTGCGACTCGCCACTGGTGCCGGGAACTGTCTCAGCTTCGCCATCAAAAGGCTGGGGATCGACGGCCGCTCCCGGGCTAAGGTTACCAATATCACTCACCAGGACACGGTCACCTGAATCGAGGCCGGATTTGATGATCATCCACGCCCCTGCGGTATCACCCAACTGAACGGTACGTGTGCGTATCTTGTTATCTTTGCCCAGTACATAGACTTGAGGGCCCATTAACCCCTGAGTCACGGCAATTTCGGGTACTGCGAACACGTTATAGCGCTTCAAACCTTCCAGCGTGACGCGCACGAACTGGCCGGGCAGATAAAACCCATCGGGATTATCGAAAAAAGCATTGGCTTGGACGGTGCTAGTGTTCTCATCGACACGAGAACCTAAAAACTGGATGCGTCCGGTCAGGCTATCTTTCGGCAATCCAGGAATTTGCAGGTTGGCCGTTACCGTCTGCTGACCATTTTCATGTCGCTGACGACGAAGCTGGAAGGCTTCTTCCTGGGGAAGCTGAAAACGCACTTCGAGAGGATCAAGCGGCGTAATCGTCGCCAGCTCGGTACCATCGTTGACGAGATTGCCAAGGTTTACTTCGCTCAGACTGATCATGCCCGATGTCGGCGCTTCAACATCCGTGTAGTCGAGATCGATACGTGCGCTATCCAAAGCCGCCTGGGCTTGCGCAACATTGGCACGCGCGACCTTCAGGTCAGCGAGCGCCTGATCGCGCTGCTGGACACTGACCGAATTCTGCTTCAACAAACGCTGATAGCGATTCGCATTGGCTTGTGCCAACTCGGCATTGGCCTTGGCACTCGCCAGGTCCGCCTCACGTTGTCGCACGATGGCCTCATAGACTTCTGGCTCAATCGTGTAAAGACTCTGGCCTTTCTCTACCTGCTCGCCAGGCTCGAAGTGGCGCTCCTCCAACATCCCACTTACCCGCGCCACCACGGTGACATCGTGATCGCTACGCAACATGGCGGGATAGGACTTCTCGAGCGTGATATCGCGCTTGGTCATTTCCATGACCTGAGCCTTCGTGGGCGGAGGGGAAGCGCTTTTCGCCTGCTGTTGGCCGGCGTCATCGCTGCCGCAGCCCATCAACAGAACACCCGCCAACGCCACGGCCACAAGGCCCCGGCGCTCATTCCCTGTCGTGGATACCATTGGTATTTTACCTTGTTTGATCGAGATCAATGATGGCCAAGACTACACGCATACATACATGAATGTAAATGCCATTCACTTGGGGTATGATGACTAAAAAGTCTCGCCTTTCGGTGCTTACACCCCATCGTCTAGCTGGATTCATCAACGAGATCACGCCATGCCCCGCAGAACCAAAGCCGAAGCCGAGGCCACACGAGAAGCCTTGCTCGATGCCGCCGAAGACGTCTTCCTCGAAAAGGGCGTCTCACGCACCTCCCTCGAGCATATTGCGCGCCATGCCGGCATGACGCGCGGCGCCGTGTATTGGCACTTCAAGAACAAGGCCGACCTGTTCCATGCCATGCTCGACCGGGTCAAGATGCCGCTCCAGCAGATCATCGACGACATCACCGCCGAGCGCCAGGCCACAGGGCCGCTGGATACGCTGCGTCTTGCCACACTGCACGCTTTCGATATGCTCGAGCGTCCTCGCTCGTGTCGTGTTCACACCATCTTGATCCATCGCTGCGAATTCATCAGCGACATCAACCCGGTGGAGCTTCAGAACCGGCTGGCCTCGGATTGCCGTGAGGTCGTGCGGCGCTGTTTTCAGCAGGCCCACGACGAGGGTCTGCTCATCGACGCGATCGCACCGGACGTTGCCACCCTGATGCTGCACTCGATGATCGGCGGTCTGGTACACGACTGGCTCCGAGCGCCCGATAGTTTCTCGCTGCGCGAAAGCGGTGGCGAGGCCATAGACAGTTTGTTCTACCTCATCACGCGGCACGCCTAAGGTCCTGCTGCATTGCAGCATCACGTCTATACTGGTGACGTGTCGATTTTCAGGACCATGCCGTGGATGAGCTTGTTCTGCTCCAGCACCGTGAACTCGAGATCGCCGTGCGCGTCTGGCATCCCGACGCCCCTCGGACACTGATCGCCTGGCATGGCCTGTCGCGCCATGGCGGTGACTTCGAGTTCCTGGCGCGCCTGCTGGGCCCCCGTTGGCGGTTGATCGCTCCCGATATGCCAGGGCGCGGCCTTTCCAGTTGGTCGCTCTTTCCTGCCTACGATTATCTCTACGCACATTACATGCGTATTGCCATCGCCGTCCTCGATCACTTCGAACTCACGAGCGTTCCTTGGCTAGGCACGTCGATGGGCGGGCTACTGGGGCTACTATTGGCCGCCGACGCGTCGCACGGCAACCGCGTAGCGGCCCTTATTCTCAACGATGTCGGTCCCACCATCGAAACCAAGGGCCTGCAACGCCTGGCGAATCACTTCATCTCGACGCAGCGCTTCACGACCTTGAAGGCGCTGGAGTCGGAACTCCGCGATCACTACCAAAGCTTCGGCATCGACAGCGAAGCGGTATGGCAACGCCTGCTCCTGGACAGTGCTCGGCGTTTACCCGATGGTAGCTGGAGTCACCATTTCGATCCGCGTATCGCCGAGCAATTCGTGCACGACACACCCCGCGACCTGTGGGCCGCCTGGAAAGCTCTGACTTGTCCCTTGATGACGATACGTGGCATGCAATCCGATATCCTGTCGCGCCAGACACTATCGATCATGCGTCACCACCAACCCAGCACCCGTATCCTCGAAGTGCCTGGGTGCGGCCATGCCCCCATGCTCGACAAGCCTTCCCAAAGCGCCCCGATCGCCGCGTTTCTCGACACGCGTCGGGTACGTGAACGGTGTGTCCCGCCTCCTGCTGGCATCACATGGTGGCAACGCATGTGGTCCCGACGGCATTAAGTCGATTGCAAGCGCGCAATAGCCCGCTCGACCCCCGCCCGGTAGGCACCACCGAACAGCAGCAAGTGATTGAGCAATGGGTACAACTGGAACAAGGTCTCGCGGCGCTCCCAGTCATGGGGGCGAGCACCATCCCAGTATGCCTCGAAGAACGCTTCGCCCGGCGCGCCGAACAGCGTCAGCATCGCCAGATCGACCTCCGGGTAATGATAGTAGACAGCAGGGTCGATGATGGCCGGGCCCTCGGGCGTGGTGAGCACATTGCCGGACCACAGATCGCCATGCACGAAGCTTGGCGATACGTCAGGCAACCACGTCTCGAGCCGACCAGCGACATCGCCCAGGGCGTCCAGCATCGTAGCAGGCAGCAAACCGCGTTCAACACAGGCCGTGCCCAACGGCATCAGCCGCTGCTCGCGTTGAAACACGCGACCATCATCACAGGGCGTGTTACGCTGCGTCGTGGGCCCGCAGCGGTTATCACTCGGCCATCCATGATGCTCGCCGTGAACGGCGTGCAACTCGCGCAGACCTGCACCTAACCTCGCCGCATCGCGCTTACCGCCCGCTGCCAACGCTTCCATGATCAACCACTCCCCTTCCTGGACGATCACCGTCGGCACTTTCAACCCTGTGTTCGCCCGGCGCAGGGCGCGCAAACCTTCGGCTTCGGCGGCCAGGGCCTCGGGAGTGTCACGCTTGACCACCACCGCGCCCTGATCGGTTTCCAACCAGGTGACCTGGGCAATATCGCCCCCCGCCAAGGCCCGAGGCTCACCCCGAGCGACGAGATGTTGCGATGCCAGCACGGCACGCAGCGACTCCTGCATATTGACCTCCCATTAACCGGTGCCCCTTTCCTGAACCGCACCGCCCGTAACGCCATGGAGGGCGGCGCGTAATCAACGTTCGTCCGACGTGGATGTGCTTGCCGTGTCCGGTGCCGTATCGGCGCCTGTTTCCTTGCCTCGGCGCTGCTTCAACTCCTGCTGAAAAAGCGCCTGGAATTCAGCAATGGCTTCATGCTCGGTCTTCCTCAAGGTCTCCACATCATGGCGATGCGTGTAGGACGTTGCCAGCAACTGATTATCGAAGTCACGGAAGGTGCGCACGGCCTCCAGCGCATTGGAACCGGGATAGCCCAAGCCCTTGAGTACTTCCACGCTCATTTCCATGCTCGAGGCGAACGTCTCACGCACGACGGTATCGACGCCAAGCTCCATCAACTGCCAGGCATGATGACGATTGCGCGCGCGGGCGAAAGTTTTGATCTGCGGGTAATGGTTGCGCACCATCCGCGCGATGGTCAGTGCCGCTTCCTCGTCATCGACGGCGATCACAAGCACCTTGGCTTGGGCGAGGCCCGCTGAGCGCAAGACGTCGAGACGCGCGGCGTCGGCATAATAGATGCGCGAGCCGAAGCGACGAATGAATTCCACCTGGGTGATATTGGGATCGAGCGCGGTAAAGTTGATGCCCTGCAACTTGAGCACGCGCGCCACCATCTGACCGAAACGCCCGAGTCCCGCGATTAGGACCGGCGGCGTCTCGTCGCCGAAGTCCTTGTCGTAGGGACGGCTCTCCCGCATCCGAACGGCGAGCCAGTTACCACCACGGTAAAGAAACGGCGTGAGCGCCATGCTCAAGGTCACTGCTGCGATGCACAGGCTGGCGATGCGTTGATCGAAAACGCCCGCACTCACCGCCGCGCTGAGCAACACGAAGTCGAATTCACCGCCCTGAGCAATCACCGTCGCCAAGCGCGGGATCTCCTGACGCGGCAAGCGCGCCGCCATGCCCACCAGCGCAATGACGACCAGCTTAGCCACCAATAACGCCAAGGTGATGCCCAGTACCCACCATACCTCGTCGACAACGAGCGGCAGGTCGACCGACATGCCCACGGCGATGAAAAATAGCCCCAGCAGGATGCCCTTGAAGGGTTCTATGTTGGCTTCCAACTCGTGCCGATACACCGTATCCGCCAGCATGACGCCACCGAGGAAGGCCCCCAACGCCATGGACAAGCCCGCCCACTCCATGACGAGCGCCATGGTCAGCACCATGAACAACGCCGCAGCAGTGAATACTTCATGCACACCACTGCGCGCGATGAACGCCAGTACGCGCGGAAAGACCAAGCGCCCGAAGACGATCGCCGCCAGCACCATGCCCACGGCCTTGCCGATATCGAGCCACACCGCACTACCGTGGCCGCTCAGGTCGCCCGCGAACAATGGCAATAAAGCGAGTAGCGGGATGACCGCCAGGTCCTGGAAGAGCAGGATGGAGAACGCCGTCTGTCCATGGGGTGTCGCCAGACGATGCTGTTCATTGAGAAGCTGCAAAGCGAACGCCGTGGAAGACAGCGCCAGGATCAGCCCCAGTAGCATCGCGAGCTCCCATGCCAGCCCCAATGCCAGCCCGATGGGGGTCAACAGCATGCCACACACCAGCAGTTGCAGAAGCCCCAGGCCGAACAGTTGCTTGCGCATGCCCCACAGGCGCGAGGGTTCCATCTCGAGCCCGATGAGGAACAACAACATCACCACGCCGAACTCGGAAAAATGCAGCACTTCCTCAGGCTCGGCGATGAATCCCAACACGGACGGCCCTAGCAGCAGCCCCACCGCGAGATACCCCAGTATCGAGCCCAATCCCAGACGTTGAAACAGCGGCACAGCGATGATGGCCGCCCCTAGCAGTGCCGCTGCCTCATAGAAAAAGTTCATGTGCTAGCCTTCCTCATATGATCCTTCCATGGCTGCGCCACGGCACGCTTCCCTGCGATGGCTTCTGCTCATTGTACGTGGCGAAACGGTAAGCGTTCACGGCATGCCAAGCGATAGTCGCCCATGGCCTGGCGCTCCTCGACACAGAACCGCGCGACCGCCTCCCGAAATCCGATATGCGGCAAGTAATGCAGCGAAGTGCTTAGCTCAGGCGAGAAGCCACGAAGCAACTTGTGCTCTCCCTGAGTACCGGGATCGAAGCGTTGCAAGCCCTGTTCCAGGCAGTATTCGATGCCTTGGTAATAACATGCTTCGAAGTGTAGGCAGTCGGCAACGATTTCACTGCCCCAGTAGCGTCCATATAACGTATCACCGCCTCTCAGGTAGAGCGCCGCGGCGACCGGCGTATCGCCCTGGCGCACCTGCACCAACATCAGCGCCTCACTCATCGTCGCGCGCAATCGTGTGAAGAATGCTTCGCTGAGGTAGGGCATCTGCCCACGTTCGAGATAGGTAATACGATAGCAGCGATAAAAGTGAGCCAACGCCGCAGCATCGATGTCGTCTCCGCTCAGTCGACGCAGGCTCAGCCCTTGTTCGGCGACCTTGCGACGTTCACGGCGAATCTCCTTGCGCCGCTTCCCTACCATTGACGCCAGAAAGCCCTCGAAATCACCGTAGTCGGCATCGCGCCATTCGAAACGCACCGCCTCACGCCGCAGCAAGGCCGGCCACTGCGCTTGCCATTGCACAACTTCGCGCTCACCGGCAAACAACAAATGCCAACTCGACAAGTCGTCGCCCCGCGCCTCAAGAAAAGCCGCTACCGTCTGTATGGCCTGGGCGGACGAGATGTCGGACGCCACGGCCAGGCGCGGCCCGACGGCAGGGGTGAAGGGAATGGCGCTCAACTGCTTGGGATAATACCGTCCACCGGCACGCTCCCAGGCGTCAGCCCAGCTCCAGTCGAAGACGTACTCGCCAAAGGAATGCGTCTTGAGATAGTGCGGCAGCACGCCCACCAGGCGCTCGCCCTGCCACAGCGAAAAGTGGCGCGGCACCCAGCCACTCTCGGCGTCCACACAGCCGGTGCTTTCCAGGGCATCCAGGAATTCGTGCCGCAGGAAGGGATAACTCCTGCCTGCCAACGCATTCCATGTTTCGAGCGGGACATCGGCAACACGCGTCAGCTCCCGTACCGTCAAGCTCATCGCTACGCCTCCCGAAGCGGATTCCCGAATATCACGGCTCATGCTAGGGTGAGGCCAACCCCTTTCTGGAGCAAGCGATGCCCCGCGACACGCCCATGCCATCCACGCCGCCCCCAACGCCGCCACAACTCAACACTATGGCTATCGCCGCTTTTGCGCTCAGCGTGCTGGGCATCTTCGTGCTGCCTAGCGTACTGGGGGGCGTCGTCTGCGGCCATCTGGCACGCCGGCAGATCCGTCGCACGGGCGAACAAGGCGACGCCTGGGCACTGGCGGCACTCATCCTCGGTTATCTGCTACTCCTGCTGTCGATCGCGGGCTTGTTATTGTTCGGCGGCTTCATGATCACCATGTTCGGTGTCATGGCCTTCATGTAAGCACTTTACCAGCCGACGCACAGCCCGGTGGCAGTGGTGCCTATCGTATAGCTGCGCTAAGCTGGCGTCCCCGTTTCGGAACCTCGCCGTATAGGATGCACGATGCTGGATTCGCTCCTCGACAACGACTTTTACAAGTTCACCATGCAAAGCGCGGTCATCAAGCGCTTTCCTTATGCGCGAGCTCGCTATGCATTTATCAACCGGGGCGATCATACCTTCCCCCCTGGCTTTGCCGAGCGGCTACGCGAGGCAGTGGACGCCATGGCGAACCTGTCGCTGACCCTCGAGGAAAAGCGTTACCTGGAACGCACCTGCCCTTATCTCGACCCAACCTACCTCGATTTCCTCTCGGGGTTTCATTACGACCCCGGCGAGGTCGAGATCGTCCAGCAAGGCGGGCACTTTACGCTGCGCATCGAAGGACTCTGGTACCGCACCATCCTGTGGGAGGTGCCCCTAATGGCGCTGATCAGCGAGATCTGGTATCAGATGGGGGACGGTCAGCGCGATTCCGATGCGCTCATCGATACCCGCACCCGCGACAAGATCGAGCATTACAAGCGCTTGGGCCTCAAGATTGCCGAGTTCGGCACCCGTCGGCGCTATTCCTATGACGTCCACGACCGTGTCGTGGCATCGCTATGCCACCACGGTGGCGATACCTTTTCCGGCTCGAGCAACGTGCATCTTGCCATGCGTCACGGCGTCAAGCCGATCGGCACGCATGCCCATGAGTGGTTCATGTTTCACGGTGCGCGCTTCGGCTTCAAGATGGCCAATAGCCTGGCCCTGGAGCATTGGGTAGATGTCTATCGCGGCGATCTAGGCATCGCGCTGACCGACACCTTCACCTCCGCCACCTTCTTCGATAGCTTCGACAAGAAGTTCGCCAAGCTCTTCGACGGCGTGCGTCACGATAGCGGCGACCCTCTCGAGTTCGCAGCCGCCACCATCGCGCATTACGAACGCATGGGCATCGACCCACGCACCAAGACCATCATCTTCTCCGATGCCTTGACCCCGGAGCGTGTGGAACGCATCGACAATTTCTGTCGTGGACGCATCACCACCGCGTTCGGCATCGGCACCAACTTCACCAACGATGTCGGCGTCACCCCCATGAACATGGTCATCAAGATGACCGAGGCACGTCCTGAGGGGCAGCACTGGATACCCGTCATCAAGCTCTCCGACGTCCCCGACAAGAACACCGGTGACGCCGACATGATCGAGCTCGCCAAACGCGTGCTAGCCCTCTCCCGGCGAGCCTGATACACCCGCGAGATAGCAGTGGCGAGGGCGGCGCGATGCACGCCACCAGGTTGCGCGTCAGTCCTTGTTGAGTGCCCGATCCAACGCCACCAAGGCAGCCTGCCAGGAGGCCGCGTCAGCGGCGGCGTCATAGGCCAGCGGCAACTCAAATTCCTTGGCCTTGGCATCGGATGCCGGATTGCTGAAACCATGCTTGGCGCCAGGATATTGAACCACCCGCACCTCGGCGCCTTGCTCGCTCAACGTTTGTGCCATCGACTCCAATGCCTGCGTCTCCACCAACCCATCGTCCGCACCATTATGGATCTGCACGATGCCATCGAAGGGTTGCGGTTCGGACACTGCCTGGGTGGGGCTGCCATGGAAACTGATCGCCGCCTCGATCGGCATGCCCGCCAGCGCCATGTTCATCACCACGCCACCGCCGAAGCAATACCCGATCGCGGCCATGCCACCATCGCTTACATACGGCTGCTTGCGAAGCTTGGCCATGGCCGCTTCGAGACTCGCGCGCGCCGTCGGCCAATCGCTCATCACGCGCTGGGAAAACGCCTTGGCATCCTGCGGATGCGCCGCTGTCTTACCCTGGCCATACATATCGACCGCCAGGGCGACGAAGCCCAGTGCCGCCAACTGATCGGCACGTGACTTGGCGTAATCGTTGAGCCCCCACCATTCATGCACCAATAATACCGCCGGGCGCGGCTCATCGTCGTTGACGTTGCGTGCCAGATACCCCTGATACGTCTTCCCGCCGGTGGAATACTCAAACGTGTCGCCGACGACCTTCGGGCCTTCCACGGTCTCCGCCCAGGCACCGAAACTCAGCATGCTCAGCAAGCAGATCAGCAGAATTCGCATCATGTTCTTCTCCTTGATTCTTATACCGTGTCCAGATAACGCTCGTCGATATCGCATACGAGGATCGGGTTATTGCATAACATGCTCATACGGGCGATGGCGGCGCCTGATGCACGCGGTTGCGGCCATTGCGCTTGGCGGCATAGAGCCCCATGTCAGCACGGTGTAGCAGCGACTCCACGCCCTCGTGGGAGTAGCGTTCCGCCACGCCGAAACTCACCGAGAAGCTCAGCCATTCGCCATGAAACTCCACCCGAACGCTTTCGAATTTCTTGCGTAGCCGCTCTGCCAGCAACGCCGCGTCGTTCAGCGACTGACCAGCCAGCATCAACGAGAATTCTTCACCACCGATGCGCCCGAAAACATCGTGATCACGCAACGCAGTGCGGCACATTTCGCCCACACAAGCCAACACCAAGTCGCCGGCCGCATGCCCCCAAGTGTCGTTGATCGTCTTGAAATGGTCGATATCAAAAATTACCAAGGAAACACGCTGAGCGACATGATCGGCGGCTTCCAGACCACTACGCAAGCAACTCAAGTAGGCGTCTCGATTGAGCGCCCCGGTGAGACTATCAGTTGTCGAAAGCTCCTGCAGGCGATGCTCGCGATGCTTGCGATCAGTGATATCGCGGGCCACCGCGAGGATCCATTCGTAGCGCTCACTGGCAGGATTCAGATAGGGCGAGCAGCAGGTCTCCAGCCACACATAATGACCGAGCCGGTGGCGCATGCGTAGCTCCATACGCAGTGGCTCGCCATGCCGCGAGGCATCGCGTATCAGGCGCTGCACGCGCGGCGCATCGTCCGGCGGCAACAACGCCAGTAGTCCCCGATCGTGCAAGTATTCAGGACAATGCCCAAGCAGGCCGCGTATCGACGGCGACGCGAAGCGACACTCGCTCTCAGCGTCCATCAGTACGATGGCATCGCTGATATTTTCGACAATGAATCGGTAACAGCGCTCATTCTCGGCTAGCGCTTCGAGGCGCGTCAACGCGGCCTGAGTCTCGCTAATATCGGCCAGGGAACCGACCAACTCGATCACTTCGCCTGCGGCATCACGCTGCACTGCAATATCGTCTTGCACGTAACGGACGCACTCTTCGGTACCCAAAATGCGGTAATACAGACGAATACGCGACTCGCCCGCTGCCAGCCCCGCAAACAGACGCGCCTCGACTTCCTGGGCATCGCGCACATGCTCCAACCACAAAGCTGGAGTGGCCTGAAGTTGCGCCCGCGTAGCGCCGATCAGCGTCGCAAGATTATAGCTAACGTAGTGCAGATCGTTGCGCCACCAGCCGGGGCCGGTCGCATACAGGATGGCGGGAGAGCCCTCCAGCAATGCTTCGCAATCACTAGGAAGCGTGGAGAAATCCTTCGCGGCCGGTATATCCATAATGAGTCATAGCCCCACTTCACAGGCTTAGTGACGAATTCACACGACCGCTAACTAGACGAAAGCACCCGCTGACTACCGCACCCCGGCTCGCCGCTGCGGCGAGACTGGTGAGGCCTCCGGCTCGGGTTGCCCAACGGTTTGGCGATCATGTGTCTCGAGATAGGCCGACACCAAGGTGCGCAGCTCTTCAATGCTCAGCGCCACACGCTCGCAACGGGACTGTCCCGACCAAGCGACGTAGACGGCAGGCGTGTCGCGCGATTGATCGACACCCGTAATTCTGCCTTGGCGATTGCGATGTCCGTCGCGCAGCATGACACCGACCAGCCGATGAGCCTGTTGCACAAAATCGCGCATGATGCCCGTTCCGTTGATGAGAAATAATGCATGCCCCTGTGAGTCTACCACAGAAGGGACACGAGCCCGACCCTACCTTGAGCCTAGGCCCGCCACGGCGTTGCGTCATCTCTACAGGAGCTTAGGCATCGTCACGAAAGTTGCAATCCGATGGCCATGCAGTACTGCCTTACTTTGAACATCGGCCACAGGGGATCGAACCTTGAGTGTCCCGACAGAAAAAAGGCGCCCTGAGGCGCCTGATTTCCCGGGCACCTGGCGTACCCGATGGAAGCGAGAGCGAACGGATAACGATCGAGCGGAGCCGTGAGTGCGCGAGACGTGTATCCGGACGCTCCCACACGGGGTGGTTACGTCACCGACAATGGCCTTACTTGGCCGCGTGCATTGCCAGTGCCGTATCCAGCATACGGTTGGAGAAACCCCACTCGTTGTCGTACCACGCCATCACCTTGACCAGACGACCGTTGACGCGCGTGTGATTGGCATCGAAGGTGGACGAGTTGGCATCGTGGTTGAAGTCGATCGACACCAGTGGCTGGGCGTTGGAGGCCAGCACCGGGGAGCTCTCCGCCGCCTTCTCGACGATGGCATTGATTTCATCCCGGGTGGTGTCACGACCTGCGGTGAAGGTCAGGTCGACCAGCGACACATTGATGACCGGCACGCGAACCGCCAGGCCATCGAACTTGCCCTCGAGCTCTGGCAATACCCGGCCCACGGCCGCTGCAGCCCCCGTCTTGGTAGGAATCATCGACTGGGTCGCGCTACGCGCCCGGTAGGGATCCTTATGGTAGACGTCGGACAGGTTCTGGTCGTTGGTGTAGGCATGCACCGTCGTCATCAAGCCGTTTTCGATGCCTACCGCATCGTTGAGCGCCTTGGCGACCGGCGCCAGGCAGTTGGTGGTGCAAGAAGCGTTGGAGACCACGCGATGCTCGCTGGTCAACACGTCCTCATTGACGCCAAATACCACCATGGCATCGGCATCACCACTGGGCGCGGAGATCAGCACACGCTCAGCGCCGGCCTCGAGATGCTTGGCGGCGGCATCACGCTTGGTGAAGAGCCCTGTACATTCCATGACCAGATCGACATTCAGCGATGTCCAGGGCAGGGCGGCCGGGTCACGCTCGGACAGTATGCGGATACGGTCGCCATCGACGTTCAACGACTCGTCGTCGTGGCCCACTTCGAACATGAAATGCCCATGCACGCTATCATGTTTGAGTAGATGGGCGTTGAGCGACGGGTCACCCAAGTCATTGATGGCCACGACCTCGACGCGGTCGCGATAGCCGTTTTCGTAGAGAGCCCGCAGGACGTTACGGCCGATACGCCCAAACCCATTGATTGCAATACGCAGCGTCATAATGGCTTCCTCTCTTTAATTGGCACTTTGATTGGCGTGAACCCAAGGATACGATAAGAACCTTTTGGAAGAATACTACAACTATTCCCTCAATTTGGCCAAAAGACGCACGACCATCAAGGTATTTTTTGCTAAATTTACTTACATGATCACCCACCGCACTTGATGAGGTCCTGACATGCCACTGAATCAGACCGTTGCCGACGTTACTCGCCGCATCGAAGAGCGTTCCAAGGAACGCCGTGCGCTCTATGAAAAGAACATGCACGATCAGTACAAGCGCGGAGTGCACCGCGGCGAACTCAGTTGCGGCAACCTTGCTCATGGTGTGGCCGCCTGCGGCAGCCAGGACAAGAACCAGCTCAAGCTGATGAATTCCGCCAACCTAGGCATCATATCGGCCTACAACGACATGTTGTCGGCACACCAGCCCTTGGAAACCTTTCCCGCCACCATCAAGGACGCCGCTCGACAAATGGGCTCGACCGCCCAGTTCGCCGGTGGCGTCCCCGCCATGTGCGATGGTGTTACCCAGGGTCAGCCGGGCATGGAGCTGTCGCTGTTTTCACGTGATGTCATCGCCATGGCTACGGCGGTAGGCCTATCGCACAACATGTTCGATGGCGCCTTGTACCTCGGGGTGTGTGACAAAATCGTTCCGGGGCTGTTCATTGCAGCAGCGCGTTTTGGCCACCTGCCGGCCACCTTCGTGCCCGCAGGCCCGATGCCCAGCGGCCTACCCAATAAGGAAAAGGCCCGGGTCCGCCAGCTGTTTGCCGAGGGCAAGGCCACGCGTGAAGACCTGCTGGAAGCCGAGTCGCAGTCCTACCACAGCCCCGGCACCTGCACCTTCTATGGCACCGCCAACTCCAACCAGTTGATGATGGAGATGATGGGCCTTCACCTGCCGGGGACATCGTTCGTCAATCCTGGCACCGAAATGCGCGAGGCCCTGACTCAGTTCGCCACCCAGCAGACGATTCGCAACACCGAACCGGGCGGCGATTACCGGCCCTTCTACAAGCAGATCGACGCGCGTGCCATCGTCAACGCCATCGTCGGCCTGCTCGCTTCGGGCGGCTCCACCAACCATACCCTGCACTTGGTGGCCATGGCTGCCGCTGCGGGGCTAACCCTGACCTGGGATGACTTCACCGACCTTTCCGCGGTGACGCCGAGCCTGATGCACGTCTATCCCAACGGTCAGGCAGACATCAACCACTTCCAGGCCGCAGGCGGCATGAGTCTCCTGATCCGTGAACTGATCAAGGCCGGGCTCATCCACAGCGACATTCCGACCGCGTTCGGTACCGACATGACGGCGTACACCAAAGAGCCCTTCCTCGAGGACGGAGAACTGATCTGGCGCGAAGGCCCCGAGCAAAGCCTCGATGAGGACGTCCTGCGCCCGGTGTCGACCCCCTTCTCCCCGACCGGCGGACTGACGGTGCTCGACGGCAACCTGGGGCGCGGCGTGATCAAGATCTCCGCCGTGAAGCAAGAAAATCGCCTGGTAGAAGCGCCCATTCGGATCTTCGAGGATCAGAACGACCTGCAGGGCGCTTTCGAAGCCGGCGAGCTGGACCGTGACGTCATCGCCGTCGTCCGCTTTCAAGGGCCCCAGGCTAATGGCATGCCCGAGCTGCACAAGCTCACCCCCTACCTCGGGGTCCTGCAGGATCGCGGCTACAAGGTCGCACTGGTGACCGACGGCCGCATGTCCGGCGCCTCCGGCAAGGTCCCCGCGGCGATCCACATGACGCCGGAAGCCCTCGACGGCGGCCCGCTGGGCAAGCTGCGCGACGGCGATGTCGTGCGCCTCGACGCCGACAACGGTAGTCTGGAAGTAAAACTCGACGCACAGACCTGGGCACAACGCGAGCAGGCCGTCGGCAATCTCGACCACTATCATGTGGGCCTGGGACGCGAACTCTTCGCCGGCTTCCGCCAGCTCGCCATGCGCGGCGAGGAAGGCTGCAGCGTGTTGGGTGGCTTCGAGGCTGCGGACCTTCAGCGCCAAGAGACACGAACGCAAGGCGGGGACGCTTGAATGACTCGACCTGCCTTGATTGGCGACATCGGCGGCACCAATGCCCGCTTCGCCTTGGTGACGCCGGGGGCGTTCGATCTTCAAGCCATTCGAACGCTCCCTTGTGCCCATTACCCCACACTCTCCGATGCAATCCGCGCCTACCTCGACGAGGTGGGCGCAGAAGTTCCTAGCGAGGCCTGCCTCGCCTTCGCCTGCCCCGTGCACAACGATGAAGTCCGCATGACCAACAATGCCTGGTGCTTCTCCAAGCGCCAGGTCACTGAGGAATTCGGCTTCGAGCTGTTCAAAGTCATCAACGACTTCACCGCACAAGCACTGGGTGTTCCCCACGTGGATGCCAAGGACCTGGTGCCACTAGGAGAAGGCGAAGCTGCCCCGGGCAGCGCAAGATTGATCTTCGGCCCCGGCACCGGCCTGGGCATGGCGGGTCTCTTTCCCGGTCAACACGACTGGATACCACTTCCCACCGAAGGCGGACACGTGTCCTTCGCGCCCACCGATGCGCATGAACGCGACCTGTTGGCGTACTTTCACCAGCATTATGGGCGCGTCTCGGTGGAGCGTATTCTCTGCGGACAGGGCTTGCTGGATCTTTATCGCGCACACGCGCACCTAGCCAAGCAGATTGCTCACTACAACACACCCGCCGAGGTCACCGGCGCGGCACGCGCAGGCGATCCACTGGCTCGTCAGTCCCTCGAACGTTTCCTCAAGATTCTCGGCGATGTCAGCGGCGATGCAGCCTTGATGCTCGGTGCGCGCGGCGGCGTCTATCTGTGTGGCGGTATCCTGCCACGCCTGCTCGATTGGCTGCCCCACAGCCACTTCCGTGACGCCTTCGCCGACAAAGGGCGCATGCACGCGTACACTGCTCACATTCCCGTGTGGGTGGTCACAGCACCCTGGAATGGGTTGCTGGGTGCCTGCGAAGCGTTACATAACGAGGAGGTGGCATGATTCCTGATTCCCTGCGTCAATTGCTCGACGCGACCCAGGGGCAACACGAAGCCGAATGGCAAGGGCGCCGCGTACTATTGTTCAATGCCGACTGGGGCGAGCTAGCGGTCTCTCTGCAAGGCGCCCAGGTGCTGCATTTTCGGCCCGCTCCCGCACACGGTGATGGTTGGCTGTGGGTAACGTCCACGCCACAAGCCGTACCGGGCACGATACGTGGCGGCATCCCAGTGTGTTGGCCATGGTTCGCCGACGAGTCGCCGGACGGTCGCGGTCCCATGCATGGCACTGCGCGTCAGGCAGAGTGGCGACTGGACGGGGTCGACGACGAGGACGAAGGCGTCGAGGTGCACTTGTCGCCGACCACGCGCCTCGACGAACAACTCACGCCCCGCGTGGTGATCCACGCTAGCGCCCGGCGTCTGCATGTCGAATTGATCACCGAACACCTGGGTGAAACACCGGTGAAACTGACAGCGGCATTGCATACCTACTTCACCGTTGCACACGCTCACCAATGCCGTATCGAGGGTCTGGCCGGCGCGCGCTACCTGGACAAGCGCCTGGACTTCTCCGAGGCGCACCAGCAGGGCGAACTCGGCGTACGCGGCCCGCTGGATCGCATCTACGAATCCAACCGCCCCCTAGTGCTCGACGACGGCGTACGCCGTTTCAAGATCGCCAAACAAGGCAGCGATTCGACGGTAGTCTGGCACCCCGACACCGACTTGCCCGGCGACACACCCATCGATGCCGGCCATCGTTTCCTATGTGTCGAGGCCGCCTGCACCCGCCTCGACCCCGTATGGCTGGTGCCCGGCGCCCAGCATCTCCTGGCCACCACGCTGACCCGCGAGGACATGCCCCAATGAGCGACGAGTTGACTTTCGACGTCCCTTTCGTGCTGGGCATGATGCGCCTCCACGATCGCCCCGAGCTGGCCGACGCCACACGTTTGGCCGACTGGATCGAGGCGCGCCTCGATGAGGGGCTCGTTTGGTTCGATCACGCCGACATCTACGGCAACCGCGAGTGTGAACGGTTGTTCGGTGAGGCCTTGTCACGGCGTCCAGCACTCAAGGGCCGTGTCAAGGTGATCACCAAGACCGATATCGTGCTGCCCGCTCGCGACACGTCGCGTTTCGGGGTCAAGCACTACGATACCTCTCCCGACTATCTCAACGCGCGGATCGACGCCTCGCTGGCACAACTCGGCGTCGAACGCCTCGAACATTTCCTGCTACACCGCCCAGACCCGCTGCTCGATGCCCACGCTACTGCAGCCGCGCTGGATGCCGCCATCGACGCCGGCAAGATCGGTGCGGTGGGGGTTTCCAACTTCTTGCCCGAGCAATGGCGACGCCTGCAAGCCGCCATGCGCCATCCGCTTGGCGCGCATCAGTTCGAGCTGTCACTGGCACGTCCGGAAGTGCTTTTCGATGGATTCTATGATGCCGTAATCGCCGACGACCTCGCGCCCATGGCCTGGTCGCCACTAGGCGGTGGATTAGTCTTCGAGGATGTCCTGGGCAGCGCGCTGGAGCATTTCGCCGCAGAGTTCGAGTCGAGCACCGCCGGATTGGCACTGGCATGGCTACGACGCTTACCAGGACATCCGGCGCCCGTCATCGGTACCCTGAAGGAAAGTCGTATTCAAGCATTGCACCGTGACAGTAACCTGACGCTGGATCGGGCCACTTGGTTCGCATTACTCGAAGAGGCACGTAGTCACCGTGTGGCCTAGCCAGCGTCTCGCATGCGGCTTTCGTCGAATGACCATTGTGGACCCGATGGCAAGCTGACACGATTCACCCAACCGACCCGCGTGGTCATGCCGCTCGACTCATGAAGAAGGATGACGCCATGTTCCAACTCACGCGCAGCGTCACCTGGCGCGCTCTCGAACGTCTTCACCGCGAGACCGCCAATGATCGCATCAGTGATTACTTCGCCGCCGACCCCAAGCGTTTCGACAAAATGAGCCTGCGTGTCGGCGGCCTGTTCCTGGATTATTCCAAGCACCACGTTTCGGATGCCGTGCTCGCCAAGCTGATCGAGCTCGCCGACCACTCGGCACTGGTCCAGCGTCGCGCACAGATGTTTTCCGGCGACATCATCAATGTCACCGAAGACCGCCCGGTCCTGCACACCGCCTTGCGCCACCTCGGCGACGAACCGGTCTATGCCGATGGCAAGGACGTCATGCCCGAGATTCAGAGCACGCGCGAGCAGATCAAGCGCTTCTCGGAAGAAGTACGCAGCGGTGACTGGAAGGGCTATAGCGGCGAGCGGATCAAGGACGTGGTCAACATCGGCATAGGCGGCTCGGATCTGGGGCCCAACATGGCCTGCCGAGCGCTGCTCAAGCACCGCAACGGCGAACTCAATTTTCACTTCGTTTCCAACGTCGACGGCGCGCACATCCAGAAAGTGCTGAGAGCACTCGACCCGGCGACCACGCTGTTCATTGTCTCGACCAAGACCTTTTCGACCCAGGAAACGCTGCTCAACGCCAAGACCGCGCGGCGCTGGTTCCTCGACCATGCTGGCGAAGATGCCGATGTCGGCGCACATTTCATCGCGGCCTCGACCAATCGCAAGGCCGCGATGGAATTCGGCATCCGCGAGGAAAACGTCTTCGAATTCTGGGCCTGGGTCGGCGGGCGATACTCGATGTGGTCGTCGATCGGTCTGCCCATCGCGTTGTCCATCGGCTTCGAAGGGTTCATGGAACTCCTCGAAGGTGCCTACGAGATGGACCAGCACTTCATCGAGGCGCCGTTCGAGCAAAATATGCCGGTACTCATGGCGTTGATCGGCATCTGGTACATCAATTTCATCGGCGCCGAGACGCATGCCATCGTGCCCTACGACCAGGCCTTGCATCAGCTGCCATCGTTTCTTCAGCAGCTCGACATGGAATCCAACGGCAAGTCGGTGGATATCTTCGGCCAGCCGGTGAACTACAAGACCGGCCCCATCGTCTGGGGGCAAACGGGCTCCAACGGGCAGCATGCGTTTTTCCAACTGCTGCACCAGGGCACGCGCTACGTGCCCATCGACTTCATCGCCTCGCTCAAGCCCGAGCCGGAATTCGAAGATCACCACTTCGCCCTGCTCACCAACATGCTGGCGCAGGCCAACGCCTTCATGGAAGGCAGTCAGGACGGTAGCCAGCTCGATCCCTACAGCTGCCCCGGCAACCGCCCCTCGAGTACACTACTGCTCGATGAGCTGACACCCAAGAATCTGGGCGCGCTGATCGCCTTGTACGAACACAAGGTCTTCGTCCAGGGCGTGATCTGGAATATCAACTCTTTCGACCAGTGGGGCGTACAACTTGGCAAGCGCATCGCCGGCGAAATCAGCGAGCGCATTGACACCAACGCCGCAGATTTCGATGTGTCGACCCAAGGCCTGCTGTCGCTGGTGCGCGAGCACTTCCCCGCGCCGCAGGCGGCGTCGACGCCGGACGACAAGAAACCGGGCAGCAACAAGAAACCACGAGGAAAGACGTCATGACACCGCTCATTGCCTTCGGTGAGGCGCTCGTCGACATGCTGTCCAATCGCCTGGATGGCGCCACCGGCAACCTCCCCGAAACCTTCACACCCTATGCGGGCGGCGCGCCGGCTAACGTCGCCGTGGCCTGCGCTCGCCTGGGGCTGCCGAGTCGTTTCTTGGGCATGGTCGGCGACGACCGCTTCGGCGACTTTCTCGTCGAGGAACTCGCGCGTCATGGTGTGTCGGTCGAGGACATTCGCCGCACGCGCGAGGCGCGCACGGCTCTGGCCTTCGTCTCGCGCGATGCCCACGGCGAGCGGCGCTTCGACTTCTACCGTCCGCCCGCGGCGGATCTGCTCTACCGCCTTGAACACCTTCCCGCAGGTATCTTCGCCGAGCCAGTGATCCTGCATCTTTGCAGTAACAGCCTTACCGATGATGCAATCGCCGAGACCACGCTGAGCATCGCCGATATCGCCCGGCGCGGCGAAGCCTTGATCAGCGTCGATGCCAACCTGCGCCACAACCTGTGGCCCGATAATCGCGTCGATATCGGCCGTGTCACTGCCCTGCTCGACCACGCGCATCTACTCAAGCTGTCCCGCGAGGAGCTCGACCTGCTGCGCGGCGATCACGACACTGATACCTGGCTGCAATGGCGCCTGGCCGCCGGCGTGCGAATGATCGTGATCACTGACGGGTCAGCCCCCGTCATCGTGCACCGGCTTGGCGAGGTGATTCACGTCACACCGCCCGAAGTGACGGCCGTGGACACCACTGCGGGGGGAGACGCCTTCGTGGGCGGCCTGCTGGCACAACTGGCCGAGGCCGATGTCACGGCCGCCACACTCGGCGACTGGTGCCAGGACGAGACCCGCTTGCGAGATGCCACCCAACGCGCCTGTCGCTGCGGGGCCTTCGCCGTCACCCGCCCCGGCGCTTACACGGCGCTGCCCACGCGCGACGACCTCGACGCTATGCCCTGAAACAAGCCGAGCGCCCATCTTGGGCGCTCGCCGTGGTTGTCGTCTCGTGCCATGCGGACATCAACAACGCCGCTCTGCCCCTACAGCGCTGCTGCCACTTCTTTATCGTCATTCATCTTATCCAGGGTGCCTTCCAGCGTCTGGATCCGATCATGATACGTTGTGATCGCCTGCCTGCCCTTCTCGGCATCGGCGAATGACCAAGTCTCATTTTCGGCCCCCTCGATAATAGTGGTATAGACGGCCAGCTCAATCGCTTCTCGAACGGCTAGCTGCGGGGGGTCATTGCGCGTAAACCCTGCTTCCAATTCGAAAAGCTCATCGACGGCAACGTAACGAAATACCGAGCCCTGCACCAGGAAGGAATAAATCTTCTTGGTTGTCGTAACACTGTTCAACACACGGCCTGTTTTCACGCTGACGAGGCGCATATTCACGGTCACCAGATCGCTGCGATATTCAGTATTGGCACCAATGCCGAGGTATCGGGCTCCAACGCCGCCTGTGGAGAGGTTCGTCTCATAGGCGATAATCCCCCCTTCGACAATGACACCGGCAAATGTCAGGGGAGGTAGAGGCGTTGCCGATGCACCGTTGAACTGCTGACGAGTGGACTGAATGACTTGGCGCTCTCTGAGTAGATTGGGCAGCCCTCGACGCTCCATGACATTGAACCATTGACCTTCCCCTGCTTTTTCCAATACGTCCACCATGATGGCGTCAGCACCTTGTGTGACCGCACGCGAATATTCCGCAAAATTCTCATTCGGCTTGTATTGCCCGGTCAAATCGGAAAACTCATACACAGCAATATCGATCGGACGCGCGGCAGCCGGAAGTTTTTCGAGCAACGATGATGTCTTGGTTTCCTGAACGAAGCCAGCGGGCTCCGACGGCATCATCTGGCCAGATACACAGCCGCCCATCATCAGCAACGCGCTCAGCCCCAAAAGTCCCTTGATAATATTCATACCGCACCCGTGAGTTCTTATAGTATAAGATATATCGCACTAGCATTACTGACCTATAGGCGATCTAGGAATATTTACAACATTGGTATTGATGCCATCCGAAATATTCACGACAACTCTGTCGCCAACCGTCTCGTAAGACACCATGGCACCGTCCAAGGAAAAGCTTCCCGAGGGTGGAGCACCATCCTGGAAAATAGCCTCCGATAGCTGACTCGCCGAACCAGCGATCATAGTATTGCGTATGGCATCCGCAAACTTGTCAGCCGTCGTCTCTTCCTCGAACAAAGATGAGTAGTCATCGCCATCATCCTTGTACTGATTCTGCACATCGGCCGTCTGCATAAGATAATTTATATAAAAGGGATCTCCCCCGAATGCGGGATTAATAGGTTGATATACCAGATCACCCGCCAAAGCACTGGGTGTGATGCCGAGCGTTGCAAGCAACGCCCCCCCCAGGAAAAGACGAAAATTCACTCGACGTATCATGACACTCTCCCCTATCTATCAAAATTATTCAGAAATCGCTTTACTGATACGGCCGTGCGGCGTATCCAGCACCACAGACGCTTCATGCTCACTTCCAGAAAACACCAATGGCGGACGATTTTGAATATTCTCGCCTCGCTGCAGATGCAATACCTTTTTATTCCCACCCACAACGACGATATCGGAAGTAAGAAGACTCCCTTTCTGATCGACGACGATGGCATTGCGCCGACCTACCAAACTGATATGAGACTCAAGGTCGTCTCCCACCTGACGTTGGTAGGTCAAATTCTTATCTCCCTGTGAACTCACCACTGCCCTGTTACGATTCCCATATTGTAGGGTGTAGGTCACATTACTTTTCTCGGGGGGAGAAAGAGAAAGATCATCGAAGTATCCTGTTTCGATGGCATTGATTAACCCTTCTCCTGGTGTAGAGAAACTGGCGGCTTGACGCTCATTGTTATAGGTCGTACGTTCAGCCTCGGATATCTGCTCCACGAAGGCTAGGGAACTCTCTCCCATGGCGGCGGGTAACATCGGCACCATAGCCACTAACACAAGGAAGCCAAGCACTGCGGGGTGGTGTTTCATGATCTTCCTCCCATTTCACCTTGCAAGCCCTAGAGAGGACTCACGACCTCTTCTGCTTCACAGGTGGTACCGGTAAGCCGCTCGGTCACTGTCAAATGAAACTCCAACCAGCCTGCCGGTGCCAGCCGAAACTGCACGCGTGAGGTGACCACCTGCTCACCCGGTTGAAGTAGTTGGGAACCGGATTGCTCAATCGTTCCCGACCCACCCGGATCAATCTTTAGCGTTCGTAGAACATAGTCCGCACGCGTCGGCTTGACACTCTCAATAATGCCGACTGCCGTCACGATATCCTCCTGCTGCTCTACCGCTATCCGGCAATACAACTGGTTGAACACCTGTTGCCCCTCACTGGCAAGAGGATAAAAAAGCACACAAGCGCATACGAATTGTTTTATCCTGTAGAACATGATGACGCTCTCATAGCGCTTAATATTGCTTACCAATAAAGCTCCCCGGGCCACAACGAGCGCCCGGGGATCAACGCGCTCAGCTGATATTAGTTCTTCTGAAGAGCGTTGAAGGAATTACTATAACCATGCTGCGTATGAACGGTCACGTTATTATTCCCGTACTGCCGTGCGATCCCTTTGTTATCAACGCCACCCTGATGATAGGACATGGTATTATAGCTCCCATCTTGCAACCCTGTCATCTTGTTACCAAAGCCGTACTGCTCTGCCTGACGGACAAAGTTATTATTCCCTTCCTGGGTCAGAGCTGCCTTATTGAAGGCACCATGCTGAATTGCCCTGCTACCATCCGTGGCAACTCTGTTGCCATCTCCTGTTTGCGTGGTATTGAAGGAGTTTTTAGCGCCTACCTGATTCATATAGACTTCATTACTATCGGCAGCGGCGTATCCGCTCATCACGGACAGAATGCTTGCAGCCAGAATCAACTTTTTCATCTTATTCACCTTTGTACAGTTATAACAAACCTTCAGAGCCCTGGACCCCTTGATCCCTAGGCTCACTCGCGAGCGAATTATAATGTTTGAAACACTAGCTTAACGCTCACTAACAATTCTTGTCACAATGTAAAAAACCGTCAAACACAAAAAGGCCTAAATACATAAAAGAATGACATCATATAAATCATGAAATTTTTAATAAAAACAACCAAACTCCTCATACCTATCGATATGCGTCATCATCCGAAAAAACAGAAGACCTATTTAAGTAGCTTTCAACTCAACACGTTACGTCTTGAGTCATCGCACTATTCAGTACCAGAGCGCCGCTCGCTGAAAACGATGCGCACACGGCCATCTGAATGCATCGCCGCTCAGTAAAGCAATGCGCTCAACACCAGACGCGGAAACACGACGAGCGCCCGTTACGGGCGCTCGTCGTGGCTATCGACTCAGTTTTGAGGGAGCATTACGACTGGCATGTCGAGTGGTTCGTGATGCGCTTCGAAAGGTAGTGAGGCTTACAGCAAGGCGTTGAACTGCTTGAGCCATTCGGGATGCGCGGGCCACGCCGGGGCCGAGACCAAGCGACCACAGGTCACCGCCTGATCGGCCGCAAGATCGACGAATTCGCCGCCTGCCAAGCGTACTTCCGGCGCACAGGCGGGATATGCCGAGACGCGCCGTCCGGCAAGCGACGTCGCAGCGGCAAGCAACTGTGCTCCGTGGCAGATCGAGGCAACGGGCTTGTCGGCCTCCAGGAAGTGCCGCACAATGGCCAGAACACGCTCATCAAGGCGCAGATATTCTGGGGCGCGCCCTCCCGGCACCACCAGCGCAGCGTAGTCTGATGCCTCGATCTCGGCGAAGCTGGCATTCACGATGAAGTGATGGCCGGGCTTTTCGGAATAGGTCTGATCACCCTCGAAATCGTGGATGGCCGTTTTGACGCTATCGCCCTTTTTCTTGTCGGGACAGACCGCGTCGACGTCATGTCCCATCGCCTGCAGTGCCTGGAAAGGCACCATGATCTCGTAGTCCTCGACGAAATCACCGACAATCACGAGTATTCTGGCCATGCGTTGAGCTCCTGCGGGAAGGTGGGAAACGGGTTGCTTTTTGCTCTTTCAGCGTAGTGCCTGGCACGCCATGCCGCACATCAAGACGGCGTTACACTTCCGGCTTACCAATCAGCGTGGAATACTACCGTGACGGCGAGTTGAGCCGATGAAAGGTGCTAACCCCCCATAAGCAAAAGCTTTTGCGTGCCCCACCCGGCTCACATAGAGTGGCCGCTTCCGAAGCGACTTACACCACCAGGAGCGGGCATGCTGGCCGGACTTTTGTTGATACTGCTTCCCCTGATCGTGGGCTACCTGGTGCCGGTACGTCATAGTGGCGTGCTTGCCATGATCGACCGCGGCGTCAATGGCTCTGTCTACGTCATCCTGTTTCTGATGGGTATCAGCCTGGCGGGGCTCGAGGATCTGCTCGGCCAGCTGTCGCAGATGAGCGGCCAGGCCGCGACGCTGTTCGCGATCATCACCCCCCTCAATCTGATCGCGCTGGCCTGGTTATCACGCCGCAGCCGCCTGCGCGCCGGACAGTCGCCTCGCCTCCCCGATGCACCGACCAGCACCGGCGCGGCTTTCCTCGGGTCGCTGTCGCTCGCCGGCGTGGTAATTCTGGGGACGCTGTTCGGCGCGGCGGCCGGCCATTGGGGCGCCGGAATCGTGCATGCCTGGTCGGAGCCACTCGCCGAATGGGCGCTCTACTTGCTGCTGGCATTAATCGGCTGCCAACTGCGCAACTCAGGCATGCCGCTCAAGCAGATTCTTCTCAACCGCCATGGCTTGATCATTGCGACCAGCGTGGCCCTCAGTTCGTTGCTCGGCGGCTTGTTGGCCGCTCCACTGCTCGACCTGCGCTGGAACGAAGGCCTCGCCATGGCTGCCGGTTTCGGCTGGTATTCACTCTCGGGAATTCTCATCGGCGATCAACTCGGCCCAGTACTCGGCGGGGTCGCCTTCTTCAACGACTTGGCGCGCGAGCTTTTCGCCTTTCTGCTCATTCCGCTGCTCATTCATCGGGCCACACCGCTGGCCATCGGCTATGGCGGCGCCACGTCCATGGACTTCACCCTGCCCGTCATCCAGCAGCACGGCGGCGTGGCCTGCGTGCCCATCGCCATCGTCAACGGCTTCTTGCTGTCGCTACTCTCGCCACCGCTGATCCTGCTCTTGCTATCCTTCTGACGCCGCTTGCGACCATGGCCCAACTGCCATGTCCTGGCGAGAATGCTAATCTCCAGAAACGTTACCGCTAACATGGCGGCATAAAATAACAACGGAATGGGGAGACACATGCCGCGTCGTTCGTCGGGTCGCGTCACTCTGCAGCATATCGCCGAACGCGTCGGCGTCAGCAAAATCACGGTATCGCGGGCCTTACGTGAACCCCAACGCGTTTCCGAAACTCTCAGGCTACGTATCGAGGAGGCCACTGAGGCGCTGGATTACGTTCCCAATCGCCAAGCCGGGGCACTCTCCAGCGGACGCAGCCTGAGCGTGGCATTGCTGGTGCCATCGATTTCCAACTCGGTGTTCTCCGAAGTCCAGCGCGGCGTCGATGAAGGGCTGCGCGAGGCGGGTTACCAGGTGCTCATGGGCCACACCGGGTACTCGATTCTCGAGGAAGAACGACTGATCGATATCTTCCTCGCCTACGGCGTCGACGGCTTCGTGCTCTCCAGCACTCGACACACCGACTACGCCCAGCGCCTGCTGAGTCGATCGCGCCTGCCGGTGGTCGAGACCATGGAATTGACCGACACTCCGCTCGATATCAATGTCGGTCTCGATCAACGCGCGGCCGGTCGCGCCATCGGGGAGGCCTTGATCGCTGCCGGCTATCGGCGCATCGGATTCTGCGGCGCACGGCTCGATTATCGCGTTCAGCAACGTCTGGCCGGCTGGGAAGATGCCTTGAAAGCGGCGGAACTGTCGACGCAGCGCTGCCAGACGACGCCGCGTCCCTCGTCCTATCGCCTGGGCGGGGAACTGCTGTCAGCCATGCTCGAACGTTGGCCGGACATGGATGCCGTGTTCTGCTGCAACGATGACCTGGCGGCAGGCGCCTTGTTCGAATGCCAGCGACGGCGTCTCGATGTGCCCGGTCAGTTGGCCCTGGCGGGCTTCAACGGCCTGGATATCACCGACGCGACCTGGCCGACGCTCACCACCGTGATCACGCCACGTCGCACCATTGGTGAACAAGCCGCGCGTCTGCTCGTCAAGCGCTTGCAAGGGGCGCCGCGCGAGCCATCCCGCCATGACATGGGCTTCGAGATCGCACTGCGTCAAAGCACCTGACGCACTAGCTCTTCTCTCAACCACCGCTCGCACTCTCAAGAGGCATGCTCGGTATCACCACGCACCAGGCCTTGCACGCTGAGGGCGACGACGTCGTCCAGCGACGCATCGATGTTAACGGTAACAGCCTCGCCTTCTCCCGGCGCCTCGAGTGTGGCCAACTGGCTATCGAGCATGGCTTCACCCTTGAAGAAGTGATCCTGACGCGCCTTCAAGCGCTCCAGCAGCACCTCGCGCGTGCCGGCCAAATGTACGAAACATAGCGCATCATCACCGCCACGCAATACGTCGCGATACTCGCGCTTGAGCGCCGAACAACCGATTACCACCGTTTCACGATTGTCGCGCCCTTCGCGCACGAGTTCAGCCAAACGTGCCAGCCAACCAGCGCGGTCGTCATCATCGAGCGGCTCACCGCGTGACATCTTTTCCACGCTAGTCGTCGAATGATAGTGATCACCATCGATGAAACGTCCATCGAGCGCCTCGGCCAGGCGTTCACCGACCGAGGTCTTGCCGCAACCCGACACGCCCATGACGATGACCCGCTGCGTCTTGCCTGTCGATTCGCTCATATTCACTCTTCCTCGTTCTCTATTCGCCTTTCAAAGCATTGTTATGCATGCAATGTTACCGGTAACATTCATTTTCCTAAATCCGACGCCAAGGCACAACGCGACCATCGCCGTATTCCCCGCTGCCGGTCGCGCCTCCAATAGAGGTTTCGTTCACATGGATAACGCCACCCCCCTGCTCCTTTCCGCGCTGGGCGGCATCATATTGCTGTTGTATCTGGTCATGCGCCTGCGCCTGCATGCCTTCGTTGCACTCTTGACCGTCAGCTTGATCGTGGGTCTCACCACGGGGATGAATCTCGAGGCCATTCTGCAGTCCGTGCAGGACGGCATGGGGGGCACGCTTGGCTTCGTTGCGACCGTCGTGGGTCTTGGCGCCATGTTCGGTAAGATGCTGGAAGTCTCCGGCGGGGTCGATCGCCTGGCCAGCACATTGCTCGATCGTTTCGGAGAAGACCGCTCACAGTGTGCCATGGGGTTGACTGGCTTCCTGGTGGCAATCCCGGTGTTCCTGGATGTCGCTTTCATCATTCTGGTGCCGCTGATCTATGCCCTGACACGCCGCACCGGACGCTCCCTACTTTACTATGGTATCCCGCTTCTCGCCGGACTTGCAGTTACCCATTCGTTCATTCCCCCGACGCCGGGACCGATTGCCGTGGCGGAACTGATCGGCGCCGACCTGGGCTACGTCATTCTCTTCGGGGCCATGGCGGGCCTGCCGGCCATGATCATCGCGGGGCCGATCTTCGGGCGCTATATCGCCAAGCATATCGACGCTGGCATTCCGGACTACATGGAACTGCCCAAGGACGAGATCGACAACACCGGCCTGCCGAGCTTCAAGCTGATTCTCTCGATCATTCTGCTGCCGCTGATGCTGATCGTGCTCAACACCGTCTCCGGTGCGGTGCTGTCCGACGATAGCCCAATCGTCGCCGCCCTGGCGTTCGTGGGTCATCCCTTCGTGGCGCTGACGCTGGCGACGCTACTGTCGTTCGTGTTCCTGGGCACACGGCGTGGCATGAGCCGCGAGAATGTCATGGAAGTCGCCACCAAGGCACTCGAACCGGCCGGCATCATCATCCTCGTCACCGGTGCCGGCGGTGTCTTCAAACAGATGCTGATCGACTCCGGCGTCGGCGAGGTCATGGGCCAGATAATGGCCGACAGTGCCCTGCCGCCGATTCTGCTCGCCTTCTTGATCTCTACCGCCGTGCGCGTGGTACAAGGCTCCGCTACCGTGGCAATGATTACCGCCGCCGGACTGATGGCGCCCTTGATCTCGACACTGGGCCTGGAAGGGCCGGTACTCGGCTTGATCGTGATCGCCATCGCCTCCGGTGCCACCGTGCTCAGTCACGTCAACGATTCCGGTTTTTGGCTGGTCAACCGTTACTTCGGCCTGACCGAGGCACAGACCCTGAAAAGCTGGACGGTAATGGAGACATTGATCGGGCTGGTGGGTCTGGTGGTCGCACTGATCATCGGTCTGTTCGTGTAATGCCACGCCGCGCACGCAACGCATAAAAACGCAGAGGGGGCAATCTGGCCCTCTCTGCGTTGTATATCACGGTGTCTATACCCTTGCTCTATGCCTTGCCAGGCACGGGCGGTTCTTATAAATCATACATCCTGACCGCATCCTCAATGGCTTCCAGTCGACGCTGGCCCAGCGCTTCTCCCAGCGCCTTGCCACGATACCCTTCGTCGAGCAACGTGCGCGGTTCGATCTCGATCGCTTTTTGCCAAGCCTCGGCGACGAATTCGGCCAAGGCCGGGGCCGTCAACGCCAGATAACGCCGCAAGGGTTCGACACGCTCGCGACGCCGCCAGGCGTCGATGGCATCGAACCAGGCCATCATGTCGTTCGCCGCCAAGGCCCGGCCTTCAGCCGTCTGCTGCAGCGTCCGGGTGCGTGCGACCTGGCGAGCCAGGTCGCGCCACGCATTGGGCACACGCAGGCGTTCGCACAAGGCGTCGCGGGCATCGTCCGTCAACGCTTCGAGCAATCGCGCCCAACGCCACATCGCGGGCTCTTCGTTGGCAGGCAATACCGCCATGGACGCTTCACCGCACGCGAGAACGTGGTCGTCATCCAATTCCGGCATCCATACGGCCAGGGCCCCGCACTCTCGCAGCGCCCGGAAGTAGGCGATGGGACGCGGTTCTGCCAACGCCTTGACGGTCTCCTGCCAGACACGCTCGGCAACGAGGTGACCGATTTCGCCACTACCGCATAACCGACGCATCAGGCGCTTCGTGTCGTCGGCGATGACGAAGCCCAGATCACGGTAGCGCGCCCAGAAGCGTGCCGTGCGCAGCACACGCAAAGGGTCTTCGACGAACGCCTCGGAGACATGACGCAGCACGCGCGCCTCGAGATCCTGTGCGCCCTGGAAAGGATCGACAAGATGCCCCTCCGCGTCTTCCGCCATGGCATTGATGGTCAGGTCGCGGCGAGCCAGATCTTCCTCGAGGGTCACCTCGGGGCTGGCGTGAACCACGAACCCGGTATAGCCGTGGCCCTGCTTGCGTTCGGTACGCGCCAGGGCATACTCCTCATGGGTCGCCGGGTGCAGGAAAACCGGAAAGTCGCGCCCCACCGGGATGAATCCCCGCGCGGTGAGTGCTTCCGGGGTGGCACCGACCACGACCCAGTCTTCGTCGGTTACCGGCCAACCCAGGCGCGCATCACGCACCGCCCCACCGACCCGGTAGACGGCGAAATCCTCGAGCACATCGCGCGGCTCGTTCATGGGTTCAGTGCTCGACTCGCTCGGGATGACGTGCGGCCCAGTCGGTGAAGCCGCCGTCCAGGCTATAGACATCGCTAAAGCCCTGGGCCGCCAGCCAGGTCGCCGCCTGCCGACTGGAATGGCCGTGATAGCAGACGACGACCATGGGGCGTTCGCGCGGCGCCCGCTCGAACAATGCCGCCACGCTGGCATTGTCGAGGTGGTGGCTGCCGGGAATATGACCCTGTGAGTAACTCAAGGGATCGCGGATATCGACCAGCGTCACCTCACGGGCGTTATCGAGCCAATGAGCCAGCGTGGTCGGCGCAAGGTGGGTAAAGCTCGTCTCGTCGGACATGTAATCGCTCCTTGTGGGGGTCAGTATCAACGCCGCGGATGCGCCGGCTCGACGTAGCGTTCAGCGCTTTCCAGATCGACCGCGGTCAGCTCGCCGCCCCATACGCAACCGGTATCCAGCGCCAGGGCACGCACGCGGGCGTCGGGGGTCTTGCCCTGAAGCGCCGCCCAATGGCCGAAGACGATACGTGGATCATCATGGCGCGGGTAGGTGAACCAAGGCGCAAAACCGGCAGGCGCGCTGTCCAAGCCTTCCTTGGCGGCGAAATCGAGGGTGCCGTCGGCCGCGATGAAACGCATGCGCGTGAAAGTATTGACGATCACCCTTAGGCGCTCGATACCCTCAAGGTCGTCCGTCCAGCGCGCCGGCGAATTGCCGTACATCGACGCCAGGAAAGCGCCCACCGCATCGCCACGCAGCACCGCCTCGACCTCGTCAGCGTAGTCGCGCGCCTGTTTCAGCGACCAATGCGGCGGCAGTCCGGCATGGACCATGGCCGCGTCGAGCGCAGCGTCATGTACCAGCAACGGCTGGCGACGCAACCAATCGAGCAGTTCATCGCGGTCATCCGCCTCCAGAATCGGTTGCAGCGTATCGGAACGCTTGAGCGGCGCGTCGGCCCAGGCCGCCGCCAGCAAATGCAAGTCGTGGTTGCCGAGCACGACCCGAGCGCTGTCACCCAGTGCCTTTACCGCACGCAGACAATCAAGCGACCCCGGCCCACGATTGACCAAGTCGCCCACTAGCCACAGGCGATCACGCCGTGGATCGAAAGCAATCCGTTCGAGCAGTACCGCGAACTCATCATGGCAGCCCTGCAAGTCACCGATGGCATATGTCGACATATCTCTCCCGACACTCAGTGTATCTGGTTGGGCCCCGCGAGACGGAAGGCCGCGATGGGCACCTCGAAGGCACGCTGCTCGGTCGTGTCCAGGCAGGTGTAACTCCCCTCCATGACGCCCACCGGGCCATCGAGCACCGCGCGGCTGGTATAACGAAAGCGCTGACCGGGGCCGATCAATGGCTGCTGCCCGACGACCCCCTTACCGCGCACCTCCTGCACCTTGCCGCTGCTCTGGGTTATCTGCCAATGACGTGCCAGCAGTTGAATCGAGCGCATCGAACGGTTGTGCACAGTAATCGTATAACTGAAAACATAGCGCTGCTCGGCGGGGGCGGACTCACCTGCCTGGTAGACGGGCTCGACCTCCACCTGCACATCGGCGGCCACTTCACTCATGGCGTCGCTCCCGCGACATGATTGGTAATACGCACCAGCTCTCCGACGTTCAGCGTCTGTGGGCGGCGCCCCGCGTCGATCTCCAACGCGTCCCAAGCCGCGTCATCAAGGCGGCCCTTGAAGTTGTTGCGCAGTGTCTTGCGGCGCTGACCAAAGGCCTCGCGCACGATCTCGGCGAACAGCGCTTCGTCATGCGCGACATGTGGCGGCTCGGCATGCGGCACCAGGCGCACGATCGCCGATTCCACCTTGGGCTGCGGAGTAAAGGCCTCTGCCGGAACCACGAATAGGTTGTCTACGCAACAGTAATACTGCGCCATGACCGACAGGCGGCCCCATGCCGAACTGCCCGGTGACGCCGCCAGACGCTCGACGACCTCCCTTTGCAGCATGAAATGCATGTCGGCAATGGCGCCGCGCGCCGTCAATAGATGAAAGATCAGCGGCGTAGAGATGTTGTAGGGGAGATTGCCGATGACGCGTAGCGGCTTGCCAGGCGTTTCTCCTTGCGCGGCAAGGGCGGCGAAATCGAACTTGAGCGCATCCCCCTCGTGGATGACGAACGCAGGATAATTGAAGAACTGCACGCGCAGCCCCGGAATCAGGTCACGATCCAGCTCGATGACCTCCAGCGCGCCGGCGGCATCCAGCAACGGCTCCGTCAACGCGCCTTGTCCGGGGCCGATTTCGATCAAGCGCTGGTCGGCTCGCGGCGCGATGGCGTGCACGATCCGGTCAATCACACCAGTGTCGCGCAAAAAATTCTGGCCGAAACGTTTACGGGCCTGGTGGACCGGAGGGCGATTGGACATGGGCGTTGCGTATTCCTTGGGGAAAATCGGGCATTCAGGGGCGAGGCGCACCATCACGAGCCATTCTGGCGGCCACCTCGAGCGCCACCCGTAAGCTACCGGCGTCGGCTTGGCCACTCGCGGCCAAGTCGAGCGCCGTACCGTGATCGACCGAGGTACGAATCAGCGGCAACCCCAGCGTCACGTTCGTGGCTTCGCCAAAGCCAGCGTACTTCAGTACCGGCAAGCCCTGGTCGTGATACATGGCGAGCACGGCATCGGCGTCGTCCAAGTGATGCGGCGTGAACAACGTATCGGCAGGCAAGGGGCCGACGAGGTCTAGACCATCATGGCGTAGCTCAGCCAGCGTCGGCGCGATGATATCACGCTCTTCAATGCCCAAGTGACCGTCCTCGCCGGCATGCGGATTGAGGCCGCAGACCAGGATACGCGGTCGCGCGACGCCGAAGTGGCGACGCAAATCCGCTGCCAGAATCGTGATCACGCGGCGCAGGCTCTGGGCATCGATGGCATCGGCTACCGCGCGCAACGGCAGGTGCGTCGTTGCCAACGCCACACGCAAGGGCGGCTTGGTACGCTCGGTGGCCAACATCATCACCACTTCTTCGACACCACAGGCATCACGCAGGTATTCGGTGTGACCAGTAAAACGGGGATAGCCGCCCTCGATGATCGCCCCCTTGTGCAAGGGTGCAGTGACCATGGCATCGGCATGGCCATCACGGCAGGCCGCAATAGCCACATCGAGCGTTTCAAGCACATAGGCGGCGTTGGCAGGGTCGAGCCGACCGGCCTCGGTAGGAGTTCGCAGTCGCACTGGCCACACCGGCAGAACGCCATCGCGAGACGCCGGCACCGTTTCGCCGTCGGCAAGCGGCACGATGCGTACCGCAAGCGACAATCCCGCAGCCCGCGCGGCCAGTAACTCAGGGTCGCCGACCGCGACGACACGTGCCTCGAGCACTCCCCACGACGCGGCCAAGGCCAGTGTCAAATCCGGCCCAATCCCTGCGGGCTCCCCGGTGGTCAGTGCCAATAGCGGGGAAGACGCCATCACTGCTGGCCGTCTTCCAGCCGATTGTCGATATAGGCGTCGGCGCGGATTTCCTGCACCCAGGCTTCCATCTCGTCATTCACCTTACGCTGAAACAGCGTCTGCCGAATCTGCTCACGTTGCGCATCACGGGTCACGTCCTTCTGGCGCCGATCCTCGAGCTTGATTACATGGTACCCGAAGCGTGAGCGCACCGGCTGCGACAACTCACCGACCTGCATATCGTTCACGGCATCCTCGAACGCCGGCACCATCTGCCCGGGACGCACCCAGCCGAGTTCACCGCCGTTGAGCGCAGTACCATCGTCGTCGCTATACTGCTGCGCGAGCGCGGCGAAGCTTTCACCGCCCACGATCCGCTGACGAATGTCTTGGGCCAACGCTTTGGCCTGTTCATCGTTACGGTTCGGATTGGTACCGATCAGGATATGGCGTACGCGGTTCTCGGTAACCACCGTCTTCTGTTCCCCCTGACCGCCACGCGTGTCGATACGCTTGACCAGATGGAAGCCGCTGGGGCTACGCACCGGCTCACTGACCTCGCCGTCGGCAAGCTGCGGTACCACATCGGCAAAGATCGTCGGCAACTGGTCACCACGGCGCCAGCCCAGATCACCGCCGGAACTCGCCTGCTCGCCATCGGATTCGGCCGTGGCGAGTTGCTGAAAATCGGCCCCGTTCTGCAACTGGCGATACAGGTCGCGCGCTTTGGCCCGTGCCTGCTCGACCTGCTCAGGGGTGGGCGATTGCGGCAGCGACACGAGAAGGTGCGCTAGATGGTAGGCCGTGTCGGATGAGCTGCCTTGCTGATCCAGATAGCGGTCCACTTCACGGTCGGTGATGTTGACGCGGCTGGCAACCTGGCCCTGCTGCACTTGACGCAGCAGCATTTCGCGACGCACTTGTTCGCGTACCGTGGCCAGCGACATACCGTCTTTCTCGAGCGAGTCGGCGAACTCATCCAGCGACATGCCATTGTTCTCGGCGATTTTGCGCACGGCGGCATTGAGTTGCGTGTCGTCGATGCTCACATTGGCGCGCTCGGCCATCTGCAACTGAATCTGCTCGACGATCATCCGATCGAGCACTTGGCGGCGCAGATCCTGCTTATCCGGCACGGGCATATTGCGACTGGCCATCTGTTTGCTCACCTGGGCGACACGATCCTCAAGCTGGCTCAGCATGATCGCGTCTTTGTTGACGACCGCCACGATGCGGTCCAGCGGCTGGGGCTGCGCCGACGCCACCAGTGGCGCCATCGCCATCAGTAGCATGCAGGCCAGAAAGGCGAACGATCTCAAGCGCATGAAGTCCTCTCTACGTTACTGTCTTAGCGTCGGCGCGGACGCCGACGGTGAATATTGGCAAGCTAGGTTTAGAAGCGCGTCGCCTGATAACCGGGGACCGCTTCTTCGAAGTAGCTGTCGGCTCCCTGCCCAACGCCACCCAATCCCTTGAACACGAAGCGCAAGAAGACGCCACGGTTCGTATAGTCGTCCTCGATGGTATTGGCGGTATCGTTATCTTCGATCCACTTACGCCAAACGAGCTGCACCGCCGCACAGCAATCATTGAACTGCACCCCTGCCAACTCTTCCAGGGCACGATCATTGGTGTTGTCATACAAGAAGCGGCCAATCAGGTCCAAGCTCGGCAGCGCCTGATACGCGAAGGACACATCGTAATTCTCACGGTTGTAACCCAAGCGGTCTTCTGCATCATCGGCTGGCTGGAACCCTTCGACTTGCCACGTGTAACCAAGGTTCAAAACATGGCCGGCGGGATCTTGGTACTGCAGATATGCCGACGCCTTCTCGGTCAGACTGCGATCGGGATCGTAGAACCACGAATAACGACTCCGCCAGCGCTCGCTCATCTGCCATTCCAGTTGAGTAATCACCGGCGAGCGGTCTCGCGTGGCGTTATACCAGTCCTGATAGTCCGACTCGCGATCCGGCAGCGTGTCGGGATTGCCATTCATGTTGATGTTGCGATTGGAGAAATAACTGCTCTGCCCCACCGACAGGGAGAGGCGTTCGCGCCCAGTCTCGTCTTCCAGAAAGCGTGTGGATGCGCCGTAAGACAGCTTGTTGACATCCCCCAGACGATCGGCGCCGGTGAACCTGTAAGGCGACCATAGCTGCCCCCAGGACACGGCCCGTTCGCTGGTGTCGAAATCGGGGAAACCGGTCTGGTCGCGCTCCGGCACATAAGCATAGTAGAGCCGTGGCTCTAGCGTCTGACGCCAATCATTGCCGAACAACGTGGTCTCGCGCTCGAAGATCAGCCCCGAGTCCACCGACAGAACCGGTGCCGTCAACGAGGGGTTTTCATCGCGGTCAGTCTGCCGGTTGCCGTAGTCGAGTTCATAGCTCGATTGCCAAAGCTGGGCACGTGGTTCGAAGAAGCCCCAACTGGGATCGGCGCGCCACCCCAACGCCGGCGTCAGGTGCACGCGAGAGCCGGTCGCAGACTCGCGAATGGGCACCTTCTGCTCATTGATGTCACGCCAGAAGTAGGTCACATTGGAATTCCACTCCTGATAGAAGCCACTGTCCTGGCGCCAGCGGGCATCGGCGGTCAAGCTAGGCAAGCGGTAGAACGGCTTGTCGTTCTCGGCGAGCGGGTATTCGAGCTTCTGATAGCCTTGAGCACGTGCATCGAGCAGCCAGGTCTCGCCCCGGTAGGTCGTGCGTGCCAGACGCCGCAAATGATCGGTATCTTGCTCGGCGAAATTGCGCCCGAAATCATCGAAGTAACGGCCATCGCTTGCCGCCCCATAGGCCAGTTGGTAATCCAGACGCGGCGAGAAACGCCCCGCGTGCTGATAATCGATGTACCAACGCGACTCGCCCTCGAAGGCGTCATCGGGATCATTAGGGTTGTCACTTGCCCCGCCCCGATCACTGGCCAGATACGCGCCCTCTATGGAGCCCTGATCGCTACCGAACAGATAACGGAACTCACCGCCTAACATGGCGCCATGTTCACTCATCCATCGCGGCGATAGGGTGGCATCGTAATTGGGGGCCAAGTTGAGATAATAGGGCTGCGTATAATCCAGTCCAGCGCTCGAGAAACCGAGCGTCGGCCAAAGAAAGCCACTCTGCCGGCGGTCATCGATGGGGAAACGTAGCCATGGCCAGTAGAACACCGGCACATCACCCATCTCCAGGCGCGCATGGGTCGCGGTACCGAAGCCTTCGGCGCGATTCAAGGTCACGTCACTACCCACCATGCGCCACAAACTGTTGCCTGGCTCACAGGTGGTAAAGCTGGCCTCTTCGAGACGGTAGCGGCCATCCGGCAAGCGCCGAAGCTCGACGGCATCGCCGCGTACGCGTTGCTCATGGATCACGTAGTGCGCATTGTTGACATGTGCGGCGTCGCTCTCTAACGCCATGCTCGCGTCACCGCCACGCACGAGCAAGCCGGGATAACGAACTGCCGTCGGTCCTTCGGCGAACGCGCGATCACGTGCCGCGTTGACACGCACACGCGGCGCTTCGAGCTGGGTATCGCCGCGCCGCAACACCACCTCGCCAGCGAGTATGGTGGCACCGCCATCGCCATAGGCAGCGGTGGCGGAAGCGGTACGAACTTGCCGGGGTGTGTCACCGGCGGACAATTGATAGCCCGGTTCGATGTAACGCCCGCTACAAAGTGCGCCATTCGGCGCTTGGTCGCCCCAGGATTGCCAATCGAGCTGCTGCGCGGGCAGGGGCGCGGGAGGCGCCGCGTGGGCAGCGCTTACCATCAAGCCTGAGAGGGCAGTCCAGAAGAGTCGCTTGCCCATGGTCCTCTGTGTCCTTGCCGAGTGGAATCGGTATTATACAGTCCCTGTCGCGTGCGTCTGCCTCGCGAGGGCGCGCTATTGAGTGACGCGACACGAAGATACTACGCGACGCCTTGATCGTCGGCGATACGCAACGACAATGGACGCGCCAGGGAGTTGACGCCCAGCATGCGGCGGCGAACCAGGCCCGTCAACACGCAACCCACGAGGAGCCCGCATGAACGAGCGCGCGGAGACCCTTCAACGCTGGATCGCCCGGCAACACGATCTGTCCCTCGGCGACTGCCGACTAGAACAAGTCGCCGACGATGCCAGCTTCCGTCATTATTATCGCTTGCGCCTGCCCGACGGCACCCCACGGGTGCTCATGGATGCGCCGCCCGATCGCGAGAACAGCCAATCCTTCGTGGATATCGCACGCGACTGGCGTGCAGCTGGGCTTCCCGTGCCCAGGCTCTATGCCGTGGACCTCGAGGCCGGCTTCGTCGAGATCGAAGATCTCGGCGACGATGTCATGCATCAACACCTGGATACCGCTGCCGCAACCAGCGTATGGTTCGAGCGCGCGCTACAGCTGCTCGAACGCGTGCAGCGCCAGGCGCCAAGTGTCGCGCTGCCGACCTACGACAGTGACCTGCTGGCACGTGAGCTAGACCTATTTCCCGAATGGTGTCTCACACGGCTGCTCGAAATTCCCGCACCGCCCAACTGGCCGGCGCTACGCGAGACGCTCATCGACAACGCACTCGCCCAGCCCCGGGTCGCCGTCCATCGCGACTTCGATGCCATGAACCTGATGGTCCGTGATGACGCGCTATGGCTGATCGACTTCCAGGATGCGGTACGCGGCCCTCTCACTTACGACCTCGTCTCGCTGCTGCGCGGACGCTACCGACTGTGGTCACGTGAACGCATGGACGCTTTCATCGACACATTTCACCAGCGGGCACAGGCCGATGGCCGACTACCCGCCGAGAGCGATGCCACTACTTTCTTGCGCCAGGTGGAAGCGATGGGCGTGCAGCGCTCACTCAAGGTCTTGGGGATCTTCTGCCGATTGGCACTGCGCGATGCCAAGCCGCGCTACATGGAGCGCCTCCCGCACTTCCTCGCGCATTTGCAGCAAGGGCTCACGGCGTTACCCGCGCAAGGCGACTTTCTCGCCTGGGTGGAGACCACCTTCACCCCTGCTCTGTGCCGAGAACTCGACCGTCGAGGCATCGCTCACTCCTTGAAAGAGCGCGCGTCATGAAGGCCATGATACTTGCCGCCGGGCTGGGGACGCGGATGCGCCCCCTCACCGACCATTGCCCCAAGCCGCTGTTGCCGGTCGCGGGCAAGCCGTTGATCGTGCATCACCTGGAGCGCCTGGCCGCGGCGGGCATCACCGACATCGTCATCAACGTCAGCTATCGCGCCGAGCAGATCGTCGAGGCTCTCGGCGACGGCCAACGCTTCGGCGTGTCGCTCGCCTTCAGCCACGAAACCACCCCCCTCGAGTCGGCAGGCGGCATTCGTCATGCATTGCCCTTGCTGGGCAATGCCCCTTTTCTGCTGATCAACGGTGACGTCTGGTGCGATATCGCACTGACGACCTTGCCCGGCCTGGGTGACGACCTCGCCCACCTGGTGTTGGTCGACAACCCCGATCACCACGCCGAGGGTGACTTCGCCCTCGACGACGCAGGACGCGTACAGCTCGATATCGCGCCCCGCCTGACCTATTCAGGTATGGCGGTACTCGCGCCCACGCTCGTCGCCGGCTTACCCGACGACACACCGGCCAAACTGGCGCCCTTGCTCCGCGAGGCAATCACGGCGGGACGTACAGGCGGCACTCATCATCGCGGAGGCTGGATGGATGTCGGCACCCCCGAGCGCCTCGCGACATTGGACGCTCAACTCCGCGGCATTTGAGATTGGCCAAGGGTATCCCCACATTGAGTGGACGCCCCGCACGGCGAGAGGCGACACCGACATACCGATCCCGTTACCATGCAACGTTTCCAGGCCACGCCATAAGCGCGCGGCACACGCAGACAGATGAGGAATCCCAGCCCATGAAAGCCAGCATCAAGTGGACCGATGGTCGCCAGTTCGTCGCCGAGGCCGGCAGTGGCCATAGCGTGGTGCTCGATGGCAACCCCGAGCACGGCGGTCGCAACACCGGTGCACGTCCCATGGAGATGATGCTCATGGGCCTGGGAGGCTGCACCTCGTTCGATGTCATGCAGATCCTCGACAAGGCCCGTGCCAACGTGACCGACTGCGTGGCCAGCGTCGAGGCCGAACGCGCGGATGGCACGCCCTCGGTATTCACCAAGATTCATGTGCATTTCACGGTGACGGGCCACAGTCTCAAGGAAGCCCAGGTCAAGCGCGCGGTGGAGCTTTCCGCCGATAAGTATTGCAGCGCGTCGATCATGCTCGCGCGCGGCGGCGTCGAGATGACGCATTCCTACGAGATCGTCGAGGCGTGAAGCGCCCGCGCGGCGTGTGCGTGACGATATAATCCGCAGGGCGGCGCGAAAGAAATTCCAATCGACAGATGCGCCGGTCACGGTGGATATGCATAATCGCGCCTTCCTGCATACGCATCTGCTCGGGTTCCGGCGCCTGTTCGTCGGGTTCAGTACCAACCTGCCAACTGGGAGGCTCGGGCGTGACCGATAATCTCCGACTCCACGGGTTCAACAACCTGACCAGCTCGCTGAGCTTCAATATCTACGATATCTGCTATGCCAAGACGGAAGAGCAGCGCAAGGCTTACATCGAATATATCGACGAGCTTTACAATGCCGAACGCCTGACGCAGATCCTCAAGGACGTCACCAATATCATCGGTGCGCACGTGCTCAACATTTCGCGCCAGGATTACGAGCCGCACGGTGCCAGCGTGACCGTTCTCATCGCCGAGCACGAGCTCGACGAACACGATCCCGAACATATCGAGCCGGGCCCGGGGCCGCTACCCGAAACCGTCGTCGGGCATCTCGACAAGAGCCACGTCACGGTGCATACCTATCCAGAGTCACATCCGGACAACGGCATCAGCACCTTTCGCCTGGACATCGACGTGTCTACCTGCGGCATGATCAGCCCACTCAAGGCGTTGAACTACCTCATCCACAGTTTCGATTCCGACATCGTGACCACGGATTATCGCGTGCGCGGCTTCACTCGCGACGTCGACGGCCGCAAGCTGTTCATCGACCACGACATCACCTCCATCCAGGACTACCTGGCGGAAGACACCAAGCGCGCTTACCAAATGGTCGACGTCAACGTCTATCAGGAAAACATGTTCCATACCAAAATGTTGCTGAAAGACTTCGAACTCGACCACTACCTGTTCGGCAGCACTCGCCGCGATTTGACCTTCGAGGAAGCCCGCGACATCGAGGATCGGCTACGCAAGGAAATGCTGGAAATCTTCTACTCCCGCAACCTCGACTGATTCGCTACGGGACGGCGGAGCCGTAAGCTCGAAGCTTGAAGAAAAAGCGAACCCCACCTCGATCTAGCCGAGGTGGGGTTCTGCTTTTGGAGTTACTTTCAGCTTCCGGCTTCAAGCTTATAACTCTAATACGCTTATAACTGATAAACCGATTTGGTCATCACCTTCGACATCACGCGCATGCCCAGTTTAAGCGGCATGGGAAAACGCGAACCACCCGCCTCCAGCGCCCAGCGTTCGTGATGCGCTTCGTCGGTACGCATCTGCTTGAGCACCGCCCGCGAGCGCCTGTCGCCATGCGGCAACTCGTGCATGTGATCGTCGAGATGCCGGCCGACCTGCTCTTCCGTGGCGGCGACGAAGCCCAGGCTGATGTGATCGCCCAGCTTGCCGGCCAACGCGCCCATGCCGAACGAGGCCGCATAGAACGCCGGGTTGAGATAGCTGGTCCGGCCATCGAGCTCGCGCAAGCGTTCATCGCACCAAGCGAGGTGGTCGATTTCCTCGGCCGCCGCCTGCTCCATCTGAGCGCGCGTCTCGTGCAGCTTGGCGGTTGCCCCCTGTCCCTGATAGAGCGCCTGGGCGCACACCTCACCGGTATGATTGATGCGCATCAGTCCTGCGGAATGACGACGCTCGGCGTCGGTCATTTCGGCATCCTGCGTGCCCACGGCGGGGTTGGCGCGCGACGCACTGGCGGCGTGCGGCACGAGCGTACGCAGGATGGTATCGAACTGCTGAATCAGGTTGTCGGTGCGGGAAAGCTGACGCGACATATGGGAGTCTCCATGCAATGAAGCAGAGGGTGAAAAGCGCGACCATCGTGAAACCGGGTCGCTCAAGGAGCGACCCGGCAGCATCGATGCGTCCATCGCTGGGAAGAAACGCGCAAGAGTCGCTGGCGCGTTACGGTCAGCCCGCTGGCCAAGTGAAGCGACGACCGCCCATCAGATGCATATGCACATGATAGACCGACTGGCCGCCATGGTCATTGCAATTCATCACCACGCGATACCCGTCCTCGGCAAAATCGAGATCCCGCGCCAAGCGTGCGGCGGTATGCTGTAACCGCCCGACCAACGCCAGATCGCCTTCTTCGATGTCATTGAGCGTGGCGATGTGCTTCTTGGGAATGATCAGCACATGCGTGGGCGCCTGGGGATTGATGTCGTTGAACGCCAACACATGATCGTCCTCATAGACGATATCGGGCTCGATATCGCGGTTGACCATCTTGCAGAACAGACAATCCATGAGCCTTTCCTTTTCGCGTCGATGTAGAAATAGCCGTCTAACGAAAGCGGCGCTGATCCAGTAACTGCGTCACCAGCGGCGCCAGAATCAAATCCATGGCCAGCGACATGCGCGCGCCCGGCACGACCAGGGTATGTGGGCGCGTCATGAAGGAATCGCGAATCATGGTCAGTAGATACGGAAAATCCACCGCATGCGGGTCGCGAAAGCGAATCACCACCATGGACTCGGCATCGGTGGGAATGTCCTGCACCTCGAAGGGGTTGGACGTATCCACCGTCGGCACACGCTGAAAGTTGATATGGCTACGCGAGAACTGCGGCTGAATATAACGCACGTAATCGTGCATGCGCCCCAGAATGGTATCGATCACCGACTCCTGGGAGTGACCGCGCAGATTGGTGTCGCGGTGAATCTTCTGGATCCACTCGAGATTCATCGTCGGGGCCACACCGACCAGCAGGTCGACATGCTTGGCGATATCGTATTCATGCGTCACCAGGCCACCATGCAAGCCTTCGTAGAATAGCAGGTCGGTGCCGCCGGGCACTGGCTCCCACTCGGTGAACGTGCCCACCTGATACCCGGCCTCGATATGCTGCTTGTCCTCGGCATGGATGTAATGACGATGCATGCCCATGCCCAGGTCGCCGTACTCTTGGAACAGGCCTTCGAGGCGATCGAGCAAGTTGGCTTCCACCGCAAAATGCGAGAGTTCGGACTTGCGGCTAGGCTCTTCCTCGAAGATGCGCGCCAGCTCATCGCGCGTGTAGCGGTGGAAAGCATCGCCGTCGACAAACGCCGCGTGAATGTCCTCGCGCGCGAACATGCGCTCGAACGTCCGCTTGACGGTCGTGGTGCCAGCCCCTGAGGATCCGGTCACCGCAATGATCGGATATTCACGCGACATGACGCGTCTCTCCGGCTCGCGAAAATCTCGACACTCGGCACATACTCACCGCGCGGTCGGCACTGCTCGATCGTACAGCTTCCATGTCGCGTTACCCTGCTCGTCGCTTATCGTTGTTTGGGCGGCATGCCGAGCGCCTCATGCGTTGGCGTCATCGCGCTCCCGGGCCACCGCGCGATGGGCGATGTCCCGGCGGTACACCACCTCGGGCCAATCGATCGCCGCCACGCCTTCATAAGCATGCTCGCGTGCCACTGTGACACGTGCCCCCAAGGCCGTCACACATAGCACGCGACCACCGCTGGTCACGACTCGACCATCGTCGCGCAGAGCGGTGCCGGCATGGAACACCTTGCAGCCCACGGCCTCGGCGCCCTCCAGACCTTCGATGACATCGCCTTTACGGTAGGCGTCGGGATAACCGCCCGCCGCCATGACCACGCCCACCGCCGCGCGAGTGTCCCAGTCGCATTGCTGGGCCACGAGCTGCCCTTGGGTCGCCGCCAGGCACAGCGCCACCAGGTCAGACTTCAAGCGCAGCAGGATGGGTTGGGTTTCAGGGTCGCCGAAGCGGCAGTTGTACTCGATCACCTTGGGCGCGCCTTGCGGCGAGATCATCAACCCAGCGTACAGAAAACCGGTATAGGGGTGCCCTTCGGCTGCCATGCCGCGCACGGTGGGCAGGATGACCTCATCCATGATGCGCTGCTCGACCGCCGCGGTCACCACAGGCGCCGGCGAATAGGCGCCCATGCCCCCGGTGTTGGGGCCGGTGTCGCCATCACCGGCACGCTTGTGGTCCTGGCTGGTGGCCATCGGCAACACGTGCTCACCATCTACCATGACGATGAAGCTGGCTTCCTCGCCTTCCAGAAACTCCTCGATCACCACCCGCGCACCGGCATCGCCGAAGGCATTGCCGGCGAGAATGTCGCGCACCGCCGTGTCGGCCTCCTCCAGCGTCATGGCCACGATCACCCCTTTACCGGCGGCGAGGCCATCGGCCTTGATGACGATCGGCGCGCCCTGTTCGCGCACGTAAGCCAGCGCCGGTTCGAGATCGGTGAAAGTGGCATAGGCGGCGGTGGGAATCGCATGTCGGGCCAGAAAATCCTTGGCGAACGCCTTGGAGCCTTCCAACTGGGCAGCAGCCTGAGTGGGACCGAAAACAGCCAAGCCCGCCGCTTGAAAACGGTCGACCACTCCCTCGACCAGCGGCGCCTCGGGGCCGACGATGGTCAGCCCCACGCCGTTTTCGCGGGCAAAAGCCTCCAGCCCTGGCAGGTCGGTGGCGGCGATATCCACGTTGGTGAGTTTCGACTCACGCGCCGTGCCGGCGTTTCCCGGCGCCACGAAAACGGCATCGACCCGTGGGGATTGAGCCGCCTTCCAGGCGAGTGCGTGCTCGCGGCCACCGCCGCCGATGATCAAAACCTTCATCTGGATAAGACCTTATGGAGCTATGACGAAAAGATCGGAGTATTATGGCAGAAAGCGTGCGCCACCACAGAACGAGAAGTCAGCGTTCCGGCTGATCATCATCCTGAGCTTGGTTCTGACGCATCATGCGCTGCCAAAAGCGCAGATTCTCCTCGGCCAGCTCGTGCATGGTTTCTACCGGCGAGTGACGTATCGCCTGCTGCCACTGATCCTGCATACGGCGCTGCTGCTCGAGCATCAGTTGCGTGCCTTGTTCGAGATAACGCGCCAACGGCAAGGGCTGCGCCATGGCATAAATGCGGATCAACTGTTCGAGCAAGGCGTTGGAAAAGACGTCAGCCTCATTGTCGTTACGCTGCTCCTGCTCGGTGATGATCGACAGCAGGATGGGCCGGGTCAGATCCTCGCCGCTCTTGGCATCCTCAACACGAAACGTGACCTCGTCGAGCACCAGACGCCGCAAGTCTTCCAGCGTCACATAATGACTCTGCTGAGTATCGTAGAGACGACGATTGGCATATTTGCGTATCACGCGCACGGCGCAGTCCTTACTGAGGCTTTCATTGCATTGTGCACCGACATTCGAGCAGCGCAAGCCACCCACGACAGAACAGGGGCATGAGAGTAGACTACGCACGCCATTCGCGGAGCTTTCATGAACCTCATCCTCTTCGACGACAACGACCGCCTCGATGCCCAACGCATGCATCTGCGCGACCCCGTGCGTCTGCGCCACCTGCGCGAAATACACCGTGCCGTCCCCGGCGACGAACTGAGTGTGGGCCTGGTCGGCGGCGCGCTGGGGCGCGGGCGGCTGCAATCGCTGGATGACACGGGCGCCGTCTTTACGGTGACTCTGGATCGCGAGCCCCCTGCATCGTTGCCGGTTCATCTGTTGCTGGCGCTACCGCGTCCACGCATGCTGGCGCGCACGCTCGAGCATGTCACCGCACTAGGGGTCAAACAACTCACCCTGCTGCATACTCGGCGCGTCGAAAAAAGCTACTGGCAGTCACCGGAGCTGACCCCCGAGAAGATCCGCCATCATCTCATCCTCGGGCTCGAGCAGGCACGCGACACGCATCTGCCATGCGTGACATTCGAGCCACGTTTCAAGCCCTTCATCGAGGACCGCCTGCCTGCACAGTTGAGCGGGCGTCGCGCGCTGATCGCGCACCCCGGCATGACCACGACCTGCCCCCGCGGCCTCAACGAACCCGTCACACTGGCCATCGGCCCCGAAGGCGGCTTCGTGCCTTACGAAGTCGAGCGTTTCGAGGCCCTCGGCTTCGAAGGCGTGCACCTCGGCGAGCGCATCCTGCGCGTCGAAACCGCCGTGACCGCGCTGCTCGCGCGACTTTTCTAACCTCGTTTTCTTCAACGCCTTCTGCGACACGATACCACCCAACCCGCCGCTCCGGCCTGATGGCAGTACGCTCACGACTCTCCTGCATCGCGCACGCTTTCGAGCAAGGCATGCGTGGGGAAGCCGTCCGGCGTCATGCCTTGGCTACGCTGAAATTCACGCAGGCCTCGCCGCGTATTGGGGCCCACAATGCCATCCGGCGGCCCGCCGGTGGAGAAGCCCAGCGCATTGAGTCGACGCTGCATCTCCTTGACCTGGGTGCGCGAAAGCGGTTCGAGATCGCGCGGCCAGTCGCCCTGAACACCGTCACCCCCCGCAATGCGTTCGGCCAGCATCACCACGGCCAAGGCATAGCTGGTAGAAGCGTTGTAGCGCATGATGGCTCGAAAGTTAGGGCCCACCATAAAGGCGGGACCGCGTGCGCCCGCCGGGGCAATCACCGAGGCCTCGTCGAACGACGGCCACGCGCCACCACGCACACGCACGCCTTGCAAACGCCACGCATCGCTGGAGTGACGCACCGAGAGTTCGCTCTGGGCGTAATCGAAATCATCGGGCAATGTGACTTCCACACCCCAGGGTTGGCCTGCCCGCCAACCGGCCTGCTCGAGATAATGTGCCGTCGAGGCCAACACGTCATCGATGCTGCCCCAGATATCGCGCCGACCGTCACCGTCGGCGTCGACGGCATAAGAGAGGAAGCTCGACGGTAAGAATTGCGTGTGCCCCATGGCACCCGCCCAGGAGCCACGCATGTGCTCGCGGTCGATGTCGCCGCTTTGCAGAATCTTCAAGGCCGCGAGCAGTTCGCGACGGGCAAAGTCCTGGCGCCGCCCTTCGAATCCCAGCGTAGCCAGCGCGTTGATGGTCGAAAAATGGCCAAAATAGCTACCGTAGTTGCTTTCCACGCCCCAGATCGCCGTCAATATCTCGGCCGGCACTGCATAGCGGTTTTCCGCGCGGGTTGCGGCATCACGGTAAGCGTCGAGTTTTGCACGCCCCTGGCGGACACGCTGATCGGAGACAGCTGTGTCCAGATACGCCCATACCGGCCGGGAGAACTCCGGTTGCGAGCGGTCGAACTCGATAATTCGAGGCTGAAAAGCAACATCGTCAAAGGCCGCCGACAACGTGACAGCATTGATGCCCTGACTCGCCGCATACACCCGGTAGTCCTTCACCCAGGTGGCGAAGTCCCGGGACACCTGCTCGTCCTCCATAGGGTCGTTGGTGCCAGCACTCGTAGTCTGCGCCGTTGAGCTGTCGACGGGGCCTGAGGAAGCAGCGGTATCGCTGGTCGCCATGCCTTGGCATCCCGCCAAGTAAAGTCCCAATGCGAGACTAAAAATGGGGTGTTTCATGTATCGATCCTTGTCAATGACGACGATGAGCAACAAGCGCCTGGCGATGCGGGGAAAAATCAAACCGACAAGCACGTGCCGGGCAGGGTCATGCTACCTAGCAGGCAACGCTGTCACCAGAGCCAGCACGCCGGGAAAAACATGCACCGCTGCATCTTTCGCCACCCAGGCTATAGCGAGGCCAGGAAGGTGCATGGTACATTCGATCGAACATCTCGTTTTGGCGCCCAACGTAACAAATCATCAAGCAATACAAGCCGCTGTACGCACAGCGTCGCGCCGAAACGTCCCGAAGAAGGAGAGACACCATGACAGGACACTCCCTGCCCGGCTGCCTGCCGCTGCGCATGCCCTGCCATTACGGTGCCCATCGTCTGTCACTCATGCCAGCCGGCGATGCAACCGACCGCACCCCCGCTTGGATGCTGGCACCACGAGGTATCAGACGGCCTTATCTGACGGATCCTCCCGCCGTCCGCGACTGACGTTCGCGCCGCCGCCGTCCATACTCGTATCCGAGCCTCCGCCCGGAAGGTCTCGGGTACTCTCAAACGCTAAACGACAAGAGCAAGTTGCATGTCATTGCTACTGATCGTGCTGTTGCCGCTGCTCGGCAGTCTGTTGCCATTGCTGAGTTCGAACCAGCGACGCCATCGATGCGCCCTGTTGACCGCTGCGATGCCTCTCGTCGCACTGCTGGTCACATTACGCGAAACCCCCGGCGTTCTCGCCGGCGAGGTTCCACGCCTGGCCTTTTCGTGGGTACCGGCTCTGGGGCTGGACCTCGCCTTGCGCCTCGATGGTCTTTCGCTGCTGTTCGTGCTGCTGATCCTGGGGATCGGGCTGCTGATTATCCTCTATGCGCGCCACTACCTGTCCGAAGCGGACAATATGCCGCGTTTCTATGCGTATTTGATGCTCTTCATGACCGCGATGTTGGGCATCGTGATGGCCGACAATCTCATTCTGCTATGGATGTTCTGGGAACTGACTAGCCTGTCGTCATTCTTGCTGATCGGTTTCTGGAGCCATCAGTCGGCCGCACGCAAGGGCGCTCGCATGGCATTGGCCGTCACCGGAATGGGCGGACTGGCGTTGCTCGCCGGCCTGATTCTGATCGGCCAGATCGTCGGCACCTTCGACATGCAGACGGTGCTCGACAGCCGCGATGTCATCCTCGCGGATCCACGCTATCTGCCAGCCTTGCTTTTAATACTGCTCGGCGCATTCACCAAGTCGGCCCAGTTCCCGTTCCAGTTCTGGCTTCCCCAGGCCATGGCCGCGCCGACGCCAGTGTCGGCCTTCCTGCACTCGGCGACCATGGTCAAGGCCGGGGTCTTCCTGCTGGCCCGCCTGCATCCGGCATTGGCCGGGTCGCAGGAGTGGTTGTATCTGGTCAGTCTGACTGGATTGGTGACCATGCTGTTCGGTGCCTATTTCGCACTGACCAAGCTCGATCTCAAATCGATTCTGGCGTATTCGACAGTCAGTCATCTGGGGTTGATCACCATGCTGTTCGGGCTCAACAGCCAAATGGCAGTGGTCGCCGGGATTTTCCATATTCTCAACCACGCTACCTTCAAGGCAGCGCTGTTCATGACCGCCGGTATCGTCGATCATGAATGCGGCACGCGGGACATCCGCAAGCTCAAGGGGCTATGGCGCTACATGCCGATGACCACCGCGCTGGCCGCCGTCACTGCAGCCTCGATGGCCGGGCTCCCTCTCCTCAACGGTTTTTTATCCAAGGAAATGATGCTCGCCGAGACGCTGGAAACGCAGCTCCTTGGCGGCCTGGCCTGGCTTATTCCCGCGTTGGCCACCATCGGGAGCATTCTGTCCGTTTCGTATTCGCTGCGTTACGTGCGCAACACCTTCTTCGATGGCCAGCCGCGCGAACTCAAGAAGACACCCCATGAACCACCGTTTCCCATGCGTTTACCGGTCCTGGTACTGGCAATCGTGTGTGTGGTCGTGGGCCTCTTCCCTGCCCTCACCGCCACGGGACTGTTGACGGCTGCCGCCGATGCGGCACTAACGACGACAGCACCCGAGCTCCACCTCAGCATCTGGCACGGTTTCAACCTGCCCTTGCTGATGAGTGCGATCGCGCTGACCGGCGGCTTGGTGGTGTATGTACTGCGCCAGCATCTGTTCACCTTCCATCGCCAATTCCCGTCGCGCGACTCATTGGCAATCTTCGAGGGCGCCGTTCAGCGACTTGTTCGCTTCTCGCAGTGGAGCATCGACACCCTCGAGAACGGCTCACTGCAACGCTACATGCTGTGGGTAGTGATCAGTGCCCTGGTCGTCGCCGGCATAAGTCTAACCGGCATCGAATCCTTGAAAGGCGGGTTGGCCGTTCAAGAGGCCAGCCCCTTGATCATCGTCGGCGCCGCGATCACCTGCTTCGCCGGCCTGGCAACGGCCTTTCTGCATCGCCGTCGCCTGATTTCGCTGATCATGCTTTCGGTGGTCGGCTTGATGGCATCGCTGATCTTCGCGCGTTTCTCGGCACCCGACTTGGCGTTGACTCAGTTGGCGGTTGAGGTCGTTACGGTGATTCTCTTGATGCTGGCACTGTTCTTCCTGCCGCAAAAGACACCCAAGGAGTCGAGCGCGTCGCGCATCGTGCGCGATGTACTGCTGTCGGCAGGCTTCGGTGGTGTGGTGGCGAGTCTCAACTACGCACTACTGACCCGTCCGTTAAACTCGATTTCGGATTTTTTCCTCGAAAATAGCGTACCCAAAGGCGGGGGCCATAACGTGGTCAACGTGATTCTGGTCGACTTCCGTGGCTTCGATACCCTAGGCGAGATCACGGTACTCTGTATCGCGGGAATCGGCATCTATAAGCTGCTCAACCGCCTACGCTTGTTCATGCCATCCAGTGACAGCGAAGGGCGGCCCTGGTCACCGGACCGCTACCCGATGATCCTGGCCTCGGTCTCCCAGACGCTGCTACCCATGGCCTTGTTGGTCTCGGTCTTCATCTTCCTGCGCGGCCATAACGCGCCGGGTGGCGGTTTCATCGCCGGGCTAGTGACAGCGGTGGCGTTGATCCTGATGTACATCGCCCATGGGGTCGAATGGGCGCAGCAGCGCTTGTCGTTCCAGTATCAACCGATCGCCGTCTCCGGCGTCACCATCGCTACGTTGACCGGTATCGGCAGTTGGGCCTTCGGGCATCCGTTCTTGACCTCGGCCTTCGGCCATTTCCATATTCCGTTGATCGGTGACGTGGAACTGGCCACTGCCATGCTGTTCGATCTCGGTGTCTACCTCACCGTGGTCGGTGCCACGCTGATGATCCTTGCCAACCTCGGTAAGGTGACCACGCCGCACCGTCCCTCCAAGCAGAAGGAGAAAGCGTGATGGAAGCGCTATTCGCGACCACCACGGGCATTCTGGCCGCCAGCGGACTATACCTGGCGCTACGCGGACGCACTTTCCCCGTGGTCGTCGGTCTGACGTTGTTGTCCTATGCCGTCAACCTTTTCCTGTTTTCCACCGGAGGGCTGACCACCGGCAAGGCGGCCGTCATCAGCGGAGACGCAGGCGAGTACACCGACCCGCTACCGCAGGCATTGGTGCTCACCGCCATCGTCATCGGCTTCGCCATGACCGCCTTCTCGGTAATCCTCGCGATGCGCGTGCGCGGCGATGTGGGCAGTGATCACGTCAACGGCAATCGCATCGACGAGCCGCGGGAGGACAAGTCCTGATGCAGCACTTGATCATTCTGCCGGTTCTGCTGCCGCTGCTCACCGGATTAGCACTACTGATCCACCGTGGCGGAGCACTGACTCTGCGCCGCACGACCAGCGTGCTCGCCACGCTTGCGCTGGTCGTCGTGGGGATCTTGCTGGTCGCCGAAAGCACCGATGGCACCATACGCTATTACGCCCTGGGCGACTGGCAGCCGCCGTTCGGCATCATCCTGGTGCTTGACCGCCTTTCCGCGTTGATGGTGATGCTCACATCACTACTGGCGTTGGGCAGCTTGCTATACGCCTGCGCCGGTGATGATGAGCAGGGCTCCAACTTTCACGGACTCTTTCAACTGCAGTTGATGGGCATCAACGGGGCCTTCCTGACCGGCGATATCTTCAATCTATTCGTCTTCTTCGAGGTGTTGCTCATCGCCTCCTATGCACTGTTGATGCATGGCGGCGGCAAGGCACGCACACATGCCGGCTTTCATTACGTGGCGCTCAACCTGCTCGGATCGATGCTGTTTCTGATTGCACTCGGCGTGCTCTATGGAACGACGGGGACGCTCAACATGGTCGACATATCGATGGCCATCCCGACCCTGAGCCCCGCCGATATCGGGCTTGTCAAGGCGGGCGCCCTTCTGCTGCTGATCGTGTTCGGACTCAAGGCGGCCATGCTGCCACTATATTTCTGGCTGCCACGCGCCTACGCCGCCGCACCTGCGCCGGTAGCAGCCCTATTCGCGGTCATGACCAAGGTCGGGATCTATGCGATCATTCGTGTCTACACGCTGATCTTCGGCGAGCAGGCCGGCCCCTTGGCCAACCTCGCCCAGCCATGGGTATGGTGGTTAGGCTTGGTCACGCTCGCACTCGGTGCCGTGGGCGTACTGTCCGCACGCGACATGCGTACCCAAGTGGCCTATCTGATTTTGATCTCGGTGGGCACACTCCTGGCGGGTATCGGCATGAACAGCGAGGCCGCACTGAGTGCGCTGCTGTTTTACCTGATCCATACGACCCTGATCAGTGGCGGCTTGTTCCTGCTGGTCGATGCCATCGCGCAACAACGCGGCAAGGCCGGAGCACGCATCGTACAGTCCCGCACGCTGACCCAGCCCGCCATGCTGGGACTGCTGTTCTTCGCCGGGGCAATCGCCATGGCCGGCTTGCCACCTTTGTCCGGAGCCTTTGGCAAGGCACTGCTTCTTCAGGCGGCGTCGACGGCGCAGCAGTATTGGCTGTGGCCAATACTGCTGACGAGCGGGTTGGCCACCCTGGTAGCACTATCGCGCACCGGTTCGACCATCTTCTGGCGGGCCTCGGGCGAGAAGACCGGCGCCACGCTGGGTCCTCTGCGTGCTGCCGGCACGTTAATGCTGATCGGCTGTGCACCGCTCATAGTCGCCTTTGCCGGTCCCATCACAGCGTTCACCCAGGCGACCGCCGCCCAATTGCTCGACCGTGACGCCTATGTGCAGGCTATCATCGCCCGTGGCGACACTGGAGGTGACGCATGATTCGTCCTCGCAAGTGGCTGCCGATGCCGTTGTTGTCCGTCTTGTTGCTGATCGTGTGGCTGCTGTTGATGAACAGTGTCGCACTGGGGCAATGGCTACTCGGTGGATTTCTGGCCATCGTCATTCCGCTGATCACCGAGCCCTTCTGGGAGGCGCAACCCAGGATCAAACGGCCTTGGCTCATGGTGCGCTATTTCTTCCGGGTGTTGATCGATATCATCATCGCCAATCTGGAAGCTTCCAAGGTCATACTCGACCCGCGAGGCCGGGCGCGCCCCGCCTTCGTCGAGTATCCGCTCGAGCTACAGGAGAATTTCGCGATTACCATGCTGGCCAGCACCATCACCCTCACGCCCGGAACGGTTTCGGCTCATCTGCGCATGGACGGCAAGACCCTATTGATCCATGTCCTGGATGTGGGTGATATCGACGACATGAAGCGTCATATCCATGAGCGCTACGAACGTCCGCTCAAGGAGATCTTCGAATGCTAGATGTTGCCCTCAAGATCAGCGTGGCGCTGTTTGCAATCGCGATCGTCCTCAATCTTTACCGAGTCACGGTCGGCCCTAGCCTGCCTGATCGCATCCTGGCGCTGGACACCATGTACGTGAATTCCATCGCTTTGATCGTGCTGTTCGGCATTTGGCTAGGGGATCGCACCTATTTCGAGGCGGCGCTACTGATCGCCATGCTCGGTTTCGTGAGCACCGTGGCGGTATGCAAGTACCTGCTGCGCGGCGATATCATCGAATAGCGGAGGGATCATGATTGCGTTATACACCCTGATGGAGGGCGTCATCGCCTTCTTCCTGATCGCCGGTAGCATCTTCGCCTTGATCGGCTCGCTAGGCCTGACGCGCATGAAGGATTTCTATATGCGTCTACACGGCCCTTCGAAGATCTCCACGCTGGGCGTTGGCTGTGTACTGCTGGCCTCTATCACTTATTTCAGCCTGCTCGATGGTGGCCCCAGCTTGCGCGAGTTGTTGATCACCATCTTCCTGTTCATTACCGCCCCGGTGTCGGCGCACATGCTGAGCAAGAGTGCACTGCACCAGAAACTCGCACGCGATCCTCGCACGCGCGGCGAACCCAAGGAGTTTCAAGAAGACGACGAGCAAACCGTTGAGGAAGCGCCCCAAGGCGATTCAAAACTCCCTTGAGCCGAATCCACACCACAACCACGCAAGAGCGCCCGCGCCGTGCAAAGGCTCGGGCGGCTCTTGCATCAGTCAGCCGCCTGTCTACCAACCTTGAGTATGTTGTTCGACGAGCGAGGCCAGCATGTCGATATGCGTGGCGCGGTCATTGAGCGCGGGAATGTATCGATAGTCGCCGCCGCCCGCCTCGGTGAAGTAACCGCGATTCTCAACCTCCAGTTCTTCCAGTGTTTCCAAGCAGTCGGCAGCGAAGGCCGGACTGATAACGTCGACACCGTCGAGGCCCTCGGCCCCCCACGCCTTCAACGTATCGTCGGTATATGGCTTGAGCCACTCCTCACGCCCAAAACGCGACTGATAGGTTTGCAGCCACGCATCGGACTCGAGCCCCAACGCGTCGGCCACCAGGCGACTGGTCTTTTCGCAATGTCGAGGGTAGGGATCGCCTGCGTCGGCATACCGTTTGGGGATGCCGTGATACGAAAACAACAAACGCGGCTGGCGGCCATGCGTCGCCCAATGTTCGCGAATGCTTTCCGCCAACGCCTCGATGTAGGCCGGATGATCATGATAATCCCGTACGAAACGTAGCTCCGGCAAGTGTGGACATGGCGCCAAGGCGCGAGCCAGCCGGTCGAACACCGCCGCCGTCGTTGTAGCGGAGTACTGCGGATACAATGGCAGCACCAAGATTCGCTCGACGCCAGCATTGCGGAAAGCCAGGCCGGCCTCTTCCATGCTCGGCTTGCCGTAAGTCATCGCCAGTTCGACAGGAATCTCGGTACCCATGCGTGTTGCCAGTCTATCCTTCAAGGCACGTTGCTGGCGGCGCCCGATGGCAAGCAACGGCGAGCCTTCGTCCTGCCACACAGAAGCATATGCCTTGGCCACGCGCGGCGGCCGTATGCGCAGGATCACCCCGTGCAGGATCGGCAACCATTTAATGCGCGCCAAGTCGATGACGCGTGGGTCGCCCAAAAACTCTGCCAAATAGCGACGTACCGCCGACGTGGTGGGGGCTTCGGGCGTGCCAAGATTGACGAGCATGACACCAAAGGGAGCTGACCCCATGAAACCTCTCCTATAAAAGACCGTGTCGCGTAGTGTAACAAGCCACGGGCATATTGCGCTTATCGCGTTATACTATTAAGACGATTTGTACAACATCTGAATAATTTACACCCAAGCCGTTACGGCTCGTGCTCGGTGATCAACTCAGCCTGACGCTGCCTATTCTGCAAAATGCGCCACCGTGTGCGACACTCGCCCTCTGCGAAGTCGATGAAGAGGGGCGCTACGTTCCCCCCCGCAGAAGATCGCCATGATGCTCGCCGCGATGCGGCATTTCGCCGCCGACCTGCGCCAGCGTGGATATCGCGTGTACACCCACTTCAACGACCCCGACAATCGACACACGCTGATCGCGGAAGCCGAGCGATTAGCGCACCTACACGGTTGCGATGAAATTCACGTGACCCGTCCAGGAGAATGGCACCTGCTGAATTGGCGCTTTCTGGAACGTCATACCGAGAAGCTCGCCGACAACCCTCGCATGCGTGTCATATACGGCACACTCGACAAGATGTCAGTACACAAGCGCAAGGCGTTACGCGAACGGGCGGAAACGTTTTTCGACTCGCTGAAATGGGCGCCGCCTTATGGGAAAGGCCAGCATGAAAGCGATTATGGCGAGTGAACTTCAAGGGAAAGGAGAATGCCCGATGCCTTGGCATCCAGGCCCCCGGCATGTCGCCGGGCGGATAAATGCTACGCAATGTTGGGTGAATGGCGGCCGTCGCAACGGCGGCGAAAGACGCAAGGGCCTGCTCATTCAGAACACCAGCGGCATGCGCGACGTCAACGGCGATTGGTAGTGCGGCTCGCGGCCAATGGCCTCGTCGTGAGCGACCCATTGAACGAGGTAGGCACGATGAACCCCCGCACGCTTGAGTTCGGCATAAACGTCATCCAGGGCGCGGAACAGCATCGGTTTACCGCCACTTGTCAGCGGATGGTGCTGGCCTTCGACGTCTTCCACGTCGACCCGATACAAGCGGCTACCCGCATGACTGATGACGCGAATTTCGAAGTTGTCTTTCTCTTGCACGAAGTGCTTGAGTTCCTTGATATCCATTGATGTTCTCCTTGGGAAAATAAAGTTCAACAAGGCGTTCGCTACCTGACGAGGCGCAGATCCATCTTGTCTCGTTCCTATGACAGGCCTGTTGCAATGAGTATGACGAGTAAGGGACAACAGGTCATTACGCACGCTACGCAGTAGCACGAATTATTGATGCGATGCATGAATTCCTAAGTTGGACTGCACGTCAGTGTCGAAGTTTCTTCCTTGAGCCGTACGACGAGTCGTCCATTGTCACTGCGCTTGGCCCCCTGCTTGAGGGCGCTCCAGTAATCACCGAAACTTCTTGGCGCCCCGCCGACCGGCACACACAAGGCAGCCACCGACAGACGTGGTAGTGGAAAGAAGCGCTGTGTACCGAAACGGTCCTCCGCCATGAACCCTCCATCTGCTTGTACAGCAGCAGGCAAACGGGGCACCAAGCGCGACATGAAAGCGTGCTGCAAGAAAGCGAAGAAGTCATGCAGGTTCTCGCGAGGCTCGAGCAGTAGCACGAAGTCGTCTCCCCCCAGATGCCCGAGGAAATCGCGCGGTCCTCGCATGTTATCCAGGGTCACGCCGACATCCAGCAGTACCTGGTCGCCCATCGCATAGCCGAAGCGATCATTGAATGGCTTGAAATGGTCAAGATCAAGATAGCACGCCACAAAAGGCTTACGTTCATTGACAAAGGTATCGAGCGCTGCGCGGATAGGTACATTACCGGGGAGCTGCGTAAGTGGATTGGCCTGACGCGCAATGGCTACCTTCTGCTCGGTGATCTGCTGCAAGAGTGTCACGACCTGCCCCATGCCGACGTAGTATCCGCGCCGGGTGACGACGAAGGCATCATCACGCTGCTCGTGTTTACGACCGGTCACCTTGCGCGACACTTGATCGAGCGATTCACTGACCTCGACGCACAACGGCGCGGTGTACATGGCTTTGGTTACCGGCTCGCGCCCGAAGAGATCGAAGCCAAAACGCTTGCCGACAAGCGCCATCACAGCCTCACGCGTGAGCACGCCTATCGGCCTCGCCTGTCTATCGACCACCGCCATTGCCGCTACCCGCGTAGCATTGCTGAAGTACTCGCTAGCCTCGGCCACGGTCACCGTCATCGCAAACGCGGGGTGCTCCTGATACGCTCCCCGATCCAGGCCTGCCTGCAGGGGATCCGCCCGACGCGCGGCGAGTTGCGACAGCCATGCATCCAACTCGGCGCGCTCGGCTTGCGGGGTCGGCGAAGGCCTAGCGAAGAACCATCCCTGATAGTAATCAGCACCCAGCTCATCCAGGCAGTCGAGTTCTTCCTCGCGTTCGACACCTTCGGCAATGATGCGTGCCCCCATGCTGTGGGCGACATCCAAAAACGCCCTGACAAAGCGCTGCTTGACATGATCGCGTTCGATCCCGGTGACGAAATGCCGGTCGAGCTTGACGAAATCAGGGCGAATCTGCGACCACAGACGCAGCCCCGCATACCCCTCGCCCAGATCATCCAGCGCGATCGTGAACCCCATCGACTGATAATGGCGCACGGCTTCCGCCATCAGATCGGGATCGATCCCCGGCGACTGCTCGGTGAGCTCGATCACCAGCCGGTGGGCGGGAATATCGTGCTGCCTCAATAGACGCAATGTTTCGCCACTGCGATGCTCGGGATCGAGCAGTATCTCCGGTGACACATTGACGAACAGCAACTCGTCAAGCCGTTCGTCCACCCATGCACTGATGGCACGCTGGCGACAGACAGCCTCGAGCGAGGCCAGCAACGACTGCTCCCGGGCGGCTTCGAACATTACCAGAGGGGCGGCATAAGCACTCTCTCGAGGGCCGCGTGAAAGCGCCTCATACCCGAAAACCTGACCGGAGCGCAGGCCTACGATCGGCTGGAAATGTACGTCGACAAGACCATCACGCACGATTTCAGCCAACCCTGGCTTGGGGCGGCAAGCACGAGAAGCCGTAGGAGGTATTTCTTTCATGTATATCATTAGGCCAGCGTCATATGACATTAATATGACGCCGCCCCCGCCGCCAGACAGTCTATCGCCTGGCCGCGCCATTCACCCGAGGCAACGTATCAAGAATCGCGCTGATAGGTGGATGGATCGATCGCCACACCCAAGGAGTTACGATCAACCCAGTTGCCCGCACGGGTTTCCTTGTAGCGAAACACCACGCGATCCCCGACTGAGACGGGCAGTTCGGCATCTTCGGTCTGATAGCTGTAGGTTTCGCCGTCGACGACCAAGGTATAACGGTAGAGGTCGGGCATCCCCAACCACTCCTTGAACGGCCCTTCACGCTCGACGCTTTCCAGTTGACCACGTCCCTCGAGCTTGGGGGTACGCTTCTTGCCACGTTGAAATCCGCTCGCCATCTCCCCTCCTGTTCACTTGCGAGCCGGCATTATAAGGCAACACCGGCCTGTTTGCCTTGCCGTTGTCACTCGCCCATATGCTGACCGTAGCTGTCGGGGGCGAGGTCCTCAAAGCGCGTGTACTTACCGATGAAGGCCATGTGCACGGTACCGATCGGGCCGTTACGCTGCTTGCCGATAATCAGTTCAGCCAGGCCATGGTTGTCGGGGTTGTCAGGGTTATAGACCTCATCGCGATAGACAAAAGCGATGACGTCGGCATCCTGCTCGATGGCCCCCGACTCGCGAAGGTCCGACATCACCGGGCGTTTGTTGGGCCGCTGCTCGAGCGAACGGTTGAGCTGCGACAGCGCGACTACCGGACAATTGAACTCCTTGGCCAGCGCCTTGAGCGAGCGCGAGATTTCGGAAATTTCGCCGGTACGGTTCTCGGAAAAGCCGGGGATCTGCATGAGCTGCAGATAGTCGATCATGATCAATCCGAGGTTGCCATGTTCACGCGCCAAGCGCCGCGCCCGCGCGCGCATCTCGTTCGGCGATAACCCCGCCGTGTCATCAATGAAGAGCTGTTTGTCCTTGAGCAGGTTGACCGCCGAGGTCAAGCGTGGCCAGTCCTCGTCTTCCAACTGCCCGGTGCGCATGCGTGTCTGGTCGATACGCCCGAGCGAAGACAACATACGCAACATCAAGGCATCGGCAGGCATCTCCATGGAAAACACCACCACTGGCTTGTCACTGGAGATAACCGCATGTTCGACCACGTTCATGGCAAACGTCGTCTTACCCATCGACGGGCGGCCGGCGATGATCACCATGTCCGAAGGCTGCAGCCCCGAAGTCATCTCGTCCAGATCGCGGAAGCCGGTGGAAAGGCCGGTCATCTCGCCCTGCATGTTGAACAGCTCGTCGATGCGGTCAACGGCCTTGCTGAGCAGGTCGCTCATGCCGATCGCCCCACCGGACTTGGGGCGATCTTCACTGATCTGAAACACCAGGCGCTCAGCCTCGTTGACCAACTCATCGGAGGGCCGCCCCTGCGGAGCAAAGGCCCCCTCGGCGATCTGATTGGCGGCCTGGATCAACTTGCGCAGCGTGGCACGCTCGCGCACGATGTCGGTGTACGCGCGAATATTGCTGGCCGACGGCGTGTTGCGCGCCAGTTCGGCCAAGTATGCTAGCCCTCCCACGCTTTCCAACTGATCGCGGTTTTCCAGCGCCTCCGAGAGTGTGACCACGTCGAGCGGATGTCCCGCGTCGGCCAGTTGTGCCATCGCATTGAAGGTCAGGCGATGCTCGTAACGATAGAAATCGTCGGCGGTCAGGCGCTCGGAAACCATATCCCAAGCGCTGTTTTCCAGCATCAGTCCGCCGAGCACTGATTGCTCGGCTTCCAGCGAGTGTGGCGGTACCTTGAGGGCCGCAGTTTCCTGATCGTGCTCGACGTATTCGCTCATGCTCGTTTCCTGACCGGTCGATATCGAGGTCGGCGACGTACAAACATTCGCCGCGTCGACCATGCCCATGATGCCGTGATCCCCCTGACGTTGCATCTCAGCGCCATGTTCACGAAACGGACGCTGTGGGCACAAAAAGGGCGCGAAGGTTACCCTTCGCGCCCCATTCCGGCATATCTGCCTGGTCGTAGTCGATTACTCGGCCACGACCACGATGCGAACGCTGGAGGAGACTTCCGCATGCAGTTGCAGCGTAATGTCGTATTCGCCGGTCCGGCGAATCGGGCCTTCCGGCATACGCACTTCGCTCTTGACCACGTCGAGCCCCGCCTGCGTCAGCGCATCGGCCAGGTCGCGTGGACCGATCGAGCCAAAGAGCTTGCCTTCTTCACCGGCCTTGGCGACCAGCGACAGCTCGATCTCGGACAGTTGCTCGGCGCGCGCTTCGGCTTCCGCCTTGCGCTCGGCAGCCTGTGCTTCGAGCTCGGCACGTTGCGCCTCGAAAGCGGCAACGTTTTCCTTGGTAGCCGGCACGGCGAGGCCATAGGGCACCAGGTAATTGCGGCCGTAACCGGCCTTGACGGCGACTTGATCACCCAAGTTGCCCAGCTTGCCAATCTTGTCGAGCAGAATGACGTCCATCTCGTTAACCTCTCATCAGTGGTTGCCGACCAAGCGTGCGCGGAAATCCGCGAAAATATCGATAACGGCCAGCAACAGCACAACCAGAATCGTGGGCCAGGTCGTCAGCAGCAGTGCATAAAAGCCGACCAACCAGAACCCGCTCATCCCCTTCAATCCAATCCAACCATGCACCAGCGCAATGCCTGCCACGAGCAACGGTATCCACGCCAACATCGTGGCCATCGGCATGGCCACCAACACGCCCAGTACACTCACGCCTACCAGCAGCAATAGCTCCTTGATATTCAAGCGCAGCGCATGGAACTCGTCGCGAAAGCCACCGGGGTTATACAACCCCGCTTGCCAACTACGCGCTAGTGCCAAACAAGCGACTGCTGCGAGCAGTACCACCAGCCCGGTGACACCGCCGATCAGCATGCCCGCCAATTGCTCGCTGGAAACGCCCTGAGCGCTCAACTCGGTGAGCATGGCATCGACGTCCGCCGAATTCTGACGCACCTGCTCAAGCAACGGCCCAGCCCCGCCCGGTGGCAGGAAGACGCCTAACTGCACCAGCACCACACATACCAAGGTGCCGGCGATCAAGGTCTCGCTCCAACGCATCCGGGAACGCAATATCGTCGCCATCAACGTCACCAGCAGTACGCTGGCAAGCGGAACGGCATCACCCTGCACCCACCACCAACCGGCTGGCAGCGCAGCGGCGATCAATACGGGCAGAGCGGAGCCCAGACCACGACGTAACGTTACCAACGCCGCAACGGCGGCACTTAGCCAGAACAGCCAGGGAATCAGCGCCGCAATCAACGCGACCATCGCCGCGTGCGGCGTACCGCGCATCACCCAACGGGCCAGTGCCTGCATCACGCCAGTCGCCTTGTTTTACTGGTGGCTGTCGGTATAGGGCAGCAGCGCCAGATAACGAGCGCGCTTGATGGCCGTGGACAGCTGACGCTGATAACGAGCCTTGGTGCCGGTAATGCGGCTGGGTACGATTTTACCGGTTTCAGTGATATAGGACTTGAGTGTATCCAGGTCCTTGTAATCGATGTACTTCACGCCCTCGGCGGTGAAGCGGCAAAACTTACGGCGACGGAAAAAGCGTGCCATGGTTTATCCTCCAGAGGTACGAATCAGTTGGCTTCAGCTTCAGCTTCGGCGTCGGCATCAGCGTCGGCGTTCGTTTCGGAACGCTCAACGTTCGGACGCTCGCTTTTCTCTTCACGACGACGCGGCTTTTCTTCGGCCGGCTTCATCATCGGAGACGCTTCGGTGACCGCCTCTTTGCAACGCACCACCAAGCTACGGATGATGGCATCGTTGAAACGGAAGATATTCTCGATTTCGTCGAGAGTTTCGCCGCTGCACTCGATGTTCATCAGCACATAGTGGGCCTTGTGGATCTTGTTGATCGGGTAGGCCAGGTGACGGCGCCCCCAATCTTCCAGGCGATGCACTGTGCCGCCGTTGTCGGTCACGAGCCCGGTATAGCGCTCGACCATGGCGGGCACCTGCTCGCTCTGATCCGGGTGGACCATGAACACGATTTCGTAATGACGCATGATAGCTCCTTACGGTTTGACAGCTTCCACGAGGCCCGTCACTTGGCACGTACAGGGCCACGAGAAGCAAGGAGAGAAAGTCTCTATGTTTCCGAACCCACTAAATGGCGTCCAGAAAGCCGATCAATTGTAGTGATCGTCCAGCCTGCTTGCAACTTGTCTCGACCGGTCATCAAGAGGCGTGGCGTTGGCGCACGGCCTCGAACAGGCACACGCCTGTGGCGACCGAGACATTGAGGCTTGACACGCTGCCCGTCATGGGCAATTTGGCGAGTAGATCGCACCCCTCACGGGTGAGTCGACGCATGCCTTTACCTTCAGCGCCCATGACGATGGCCACCGGGCCGGATAGGTCCACCTGGTAAAGACTTTGCGCCGACTCCCCCGCCGTCCCGACGATCCACACGCCATGCGTCTTGAGGCGCGCCATCGCACGCGACAGGTTGGTCGCCTGATAGACGGGCGTGACATCGGCGGCGCCGCAGGCCACCTTGCGCACCGTGGCATTGAGGGGTGCAGCCTTGTCCTTGGGCACGATGACGCCGTGCGCTCCCGCCGCATCGGCGCTGCGCAGGCAGGCGCCGAAGTTATGCGGATCGGTCACCCCGTCGAGTATCAACAGCAACGGCGGGGACGGCTGTTGCCAGGCGCCCAGGCGAAACCACAGAGCTTCCTCGCTCTCAGCCTGCAGCGGTGGCGCGAAGGCGATCACGCCTTGATGCACGGCGCCTTTCGCCACACCGTCGAGCGTTTCGCGAGCGACACCAACGCACTTGACACCTGCCTGACGGGCGCTGTCCAAAAGGCTGTCCAGGCGCGCCTCGGCACGTCCCTCCTGAATCCAGAGTTCACGTGGTGGCTGACCGCGCTCGAACAATGCCCGCACGGCGTGCACACCATAAACGGCGTCCAAGCCTTCAGGCGTCGCGATACGCGTCCGGATGGATTTAGCTTTCATGATGCTCCACCGCCCGTTGCATGGCGCCTACTCAACGCTTGTCTCCCTTGCCGCCGCCCTTGCCACCTCGCGAACGCCGACGTGGCTTGTTGCCGTCACGTTCCTTCTTGGTCGCGTTGCCGGCTTGCCCTGCGCCTTGCTTGCCGCGTGCCGAGGATCCATCGGTAGCGGACTTCTTGCGCCGGGCGGGGTTCTGCGGACGCGGTTTCTCGTCGGCCAGCTCGAAGTCGATCTTGCGATCATCCAGATCGACACGCGCCACCTGCACGGTGACGCCATCGCCCAGCCGATAGGACATCCCGCTACGTTCACCCTTGAGGCGGTGTTTCTCGGCCTCGTAGTGATAATAATCGGACGGCAGCGAGGTCACGTGGACCAGCCCCTCGACATAGACCTCATCCAGACGCACGAAAACGCCGAACTGCGTCACCGAGGCGATGGTGCCTTCGAATATCTCACCGACCTTGTCCGACATGAATTCGCACTTCAGCCAATCCTCCACATCACGCGTGGCATCGTCGGCACGACGCTCGGTCATCGAGCAATGTTCGCCGAGCTCGAGCATCTGCTCGAAGCTATACGGTGCCCATTTGCTGGGCGGCTCTACCGGCGCACCTTCGGCACGCAACACCGTGTTGGTCTGCCGCGGCCCACGAATCACCGAGCGAATGGCCCGATGTACAAGCAGGTCCGGATAGCGCCGGATCGGCGACGTGAAATGCGCATAGGCGGGATACGCCAGACCGAAGTGGCCATCGTTCTGCGGCGAATAGACCGCACGACTCATCGAACGCAGCATTACCGTCTGAATGACGTCGGCGTCGGGGCGACCCTTGATCGTCTCGGCAAGATCGCGATAGTCCTGCGGCGTGGGATCGTCGCCCCCACCCAAGGACAGCCCCAGCTCGTTGAGGAACAGACGCAGCTTATCCAGTCGTTCCGGCGAGGGCTTCTCGTGAATGCGATACAGCGCCGGCAGGTCATGCTTATCGAGAAAGCGCGCCGTCGCCACGTTAGCGGCCAGCATGCACTCCTCGATGATCTTGTGCGCGTCGTTGCGCGAACGCGGCACGATATTCTCGATCTTGCGCGCGTCGTTGAAGACGATTTCCGTCTCGGTGGTCTCGAAATCGATGGCGCCGCGTGCCTCGCGGGCTTCCCGCAAAATCGTGTAGAGACTCTTGAGATTCTTGAGCGACGGCACGAGGTCGCGATACTGCTCACGCAGTGCATCGCCTTCGGGACCTTCGTCATCGAGGATCCCGGCGACCTTGTTGTAGGTCAGGCGCGCATGGGACTGAAAGACCGCCTCGTAGAAGCGATAGCGGCTGATCGCGCCGTTCGGCGAAATGTTCATCTCGCAGACCAGCGCCAGACGATCGACCTCGGGATTGAGCGAGCACAGCCCATTCGAGAGCAACTCCGGCAGCATCGGCACGACCTGACCGGGGAAGTAAACCGAGGTGCCGCGCGTGATCGCCTCTTGATCCAGCGCGCTGCCCGGGCGGACATAGTGCGACACGTCGGCGATCGCCACCAGCAGCTTCCAGCTTCCGGACTTGGTCTTCCAAGCACAGACGGCATCATCGAAGTCCTTGGCAGACTCATCGTCGATGGTCACCAACGGCACGTCGCGCAAGTCGATGCGGTGTGCCTTGTCGGCCTCATCCACGGACGTGGACATGTCCGCGATCTCGGCATGCACGTCGGGCGGAAACTCGGCAGGAATCTCGTAACTGCGGATGGCGATATCGATTTCCATCCCGGGATCCATGCGTTCGCCGAGCACCTCCGTGACCTCACCCACTGGCTGGACGCGCGTCGCCGGCTGCTGAGTGATACGGGCCGAGACGATCTGTCCGTCACGCGCGCCACCGCTGACGCTATGCGGGATGATGACTTCTTGAGCGATGCGCGATTTCTCGGGAATCAGCACGCCGAATTCGGCGGTATTCTGGCGGTAGATACCCACCAGCGACTGCGTGTTACGGGCGATGACCTCGACGATGGTCGCTTCATCGCGCCCGCGCCGATCACGACCGCTGACACGCACCAGCACCTGGTCGCCGTCGAAGACACGCCGCATCTGACGTGGCGGCACCACCAAGTCGGGCTTCTTGCCGTCTTCTCGGATCAAGAAACCCATCCCGTCGCGGTGCCCCTGAACCTTACCCTTTATGAGGTCGAGCTTATCGATCAATGCGTAGGCGCCACGCCGATTGCGCAGAATCTGACCCTCGCGCTCCATCGCCGCGAGGCGACGACGCACGCCTTCCAGACGCTCCTCGTCATCCACCGCCAGCATGCGGCTAAGGTCTTCGGGTGTGATGGGCTTACCGTACTCTTCCAGCCGGGCGAAAAGATATTCGCGACTGGGGACAGGGTTATCGTATTTACTCGCTTCACGTTCCGCATGCGGATCGTCACTGAGTGTCCAATGGTTCATGGTAATGACTTCCTTACAGGCGAAGTGGCAAGTAAACGTCGTGCGCCGATGGCGTTGTTATGAAATTCAATCATGCTGCCAGTATAGCGGGCACAGCCAGTCGACCCAACCATGGCGGCTACCTGCCTTTCACGGCGCAAGACATGAAGCATGGCGAAGTGGCTTGCATTCACGCCCAAAATGGGTATTATACACCGCGCCTTGCCCAGGTGGCGGAATTGGTAGACGCGCTAGCTTCAGGTGCTAGTGTCCGTATGGACGTGGAGGTTCAAGTCCTCTCCTGGGCACCATCGATCCCCCGCTGGATTGATACGAGGCAACGCCCGGATGGCGGAATTGGTAGACGCGCTAGCTTCAGGTGCTAGTGTCCGTATGGACGTGGAGGTTCAAGTCCTCTTCCGGGCACCATCAAAAACATCAGTAAAGTGCATGCCGCGCCCAGGTGGCGGAATTGGTAGACGCGCTAGCTTCAGGTGCTAGTGTCCGTATGGACGTGGAGGTTCAAGTCCTCTCCTGGGCACCATCGTGCATGCTGCTTTCCTAAGTTTCGAAGCTCCCTCTTTTTCTGTAACACCTCTATTCTTTTATGGGTAACGCCCGGGTCGCCGCGCGACACGCTGCAATGCCCAACCCTGCGTCTCGATATCCGCTTCGAAAGGCGTTTCGACCTCATCTGGTAGGCGCGGAAAGAAATCGAGCCGCGTTCTTGCCTCGAGCTCATCGATACTCACCAGAAAACGGTCTAAGGGTTCGTCACCCCTTACCGTCTGCGGGATCAAAAACGCCAGCACTCGCGGATGCTCGCCGGGCGCCACGATAATCTTGTAGAACGCCTCCGGCACCTGGGTAAAACCGATTCGATGCAGAAACTGTGTATCGAAGACCGGCCCCGTCACCACCTGAAGCCGCCCGAAACGCGGTAGAAAATCGTCCATCACGACCTCTTCGAGGCGCTGCCAAACGCGCCGGTTCAAGTCGGGTCGTTGCGGCGTGATGTTGGTCATCTGAAAGGTATCGAGCTGCGCGTCGCGACCGTATACGCGGGCAATGGCGTAGTTGGGCGCCAGGTGGCCGCGATCATAACCACTGCGCGTATACTGATCCGAAGTAACCGGCCATAGTGAACGCCAGTCGCGTACAAACCCATTCGGCCGATCGCCAATGGGGCCATCCGCGGTGTCATGCAGCATGTAACTGACCCACAGCGGGCTGACCCGGATATCCGACCACCCCACCAGGAAGCCGTCGTTGCGCAGCACCCGGTTGAACCCCTGCCAGCTGGCCGTTTGCCACTCAGGCACGCCCATCCAAATGAGCTGCTCACGAACCTCACGCTCCTGCCAATACCACAGGCCGGAGCCCACCACAGCGAAAATCAAGGCAATGCCCGTGCCGCGCACCAAGCGCCGAAACTGATAGGAAATAACGGCGATCATGCCAGCGACGTATCCTTGTCTTGCAAAAACGAAACGTTAGATGTGTGAATATTCTGCACGCTACGGGCGCCGCTACCACCCCAACGAAAACATGGTCTCGAGGTCGTGGCGAGAATGGACCTGCATGGCATTCAGGGTCTCGGTATCATGGATCCCTTCGACCTGCATCAGACGCTCTGTCACGAGCTGGGCTAGAGATTCGAAATCACGCGTACGCGCAATCGCGACCAAATCGTAGCGACCGCAAGTGGAAAATACCTCGCTGATTCCCTCCAGGTCGGCCAGTCGTTGAGCGACCGCATTGGTCTGTCCCTTTTCCACGTCGATCAGAATCACCGCGCTTTGCATGACACTCTCCTGCTGCCTAACTGCACTCGAGGGGGCGTTGCATCGGGCTTTTTACCGGCACGCTCAAGATTCACCGCTACGGCACTTTACCGACGGCGCGCGGCCAGTATATCAGCCTTGCGCGCTTCGGCTAGCGACGCATTTCAGCCACTGCCTCGCCGTCGCCGGGAAGCGGCCACTGATAACGGCGCACGACCTCGTCATCTTCCACCGATTCCAGCTTGACCGTGAACCCCCACAGTTGATGCAGGTGGCGCAACACCGGATACAGGGTCTTGCCCAATGGCCGGCGCTGATCCTGGACGTGGCGCAGGGTCAGCGAACGATCGCCTCGAATATCGGCCTCCCAAACCTGAATATTGGGCTCGCGCAGCGACAAGGCATATTGCGTGGACAACGCCTCGCGCACGCGCCGATAGCCACGCTCATCGTGAATGGCACTGATGGTGAGCATCTCGTCGCGATCATCATCGACGAGGCTGAACAGTTTGAGATCGCGAATCACTCTGGGTGACAGGAACTGCTGAATGAACGACTCGTCCTTGAAGTTGCGCATCGCGAAATGCACCGTCTCCAGCCAATCACTGCCGGCGATCTCCGGAAACCACTCGCGGTCTTCCTCGCTGGGCGCCTCACAGATTCGACGGATGTCCGAAAACATCGCAAACCCCAGGGCATAGGGATTGATACCATTAAAGTGCGGGCTGTCGAACCCCGGCTGCTGCACGACGGCGGTATGCGACTGTAGAAATTCGAGAATCGTGCCCTCGTCGATAAGCTCCTCATCGTAGAGCCGATTCATCAACGTATAGTGCCAGAACGTCGCCCACCCCTCGTTCATCACCTGGGTCTGACGCTGGGGATAAAAATACTGCGCCAGCTTACGCACAATGCGTACGATTTCCCGCTGCCACGACTCGAGAAGCGGCGCGTTCTTTTCCAGAAAATACAACAGATTTTCCTGCGGCTCGGGAGGATAACGCCCGTACTGGTGGAGCCCCAGCGGATCATCGCCATCCTCCGCGAGCGCTTCCAACTCGCCGCGAGGCGCTTTTCCTGGAATCGTGCGCCACAAGGCATTCACCTGCGCCTGGAGATAGGCTTCACGTTCCTGCTGGCGGCGCGCTTCTTCCTCCGAGGAGATTGGTGAGGGACGCTTATAGCGATCGACGCCATAGTTCTGCAGCGCATGACAGGCGTCCAGGAGCTGCTCCACCGCCGTGACACCGTGACGCTGTTCGCACTCGGCAATGTACTTGCGTGCGAACACCAGGTAATCGACGATCGCCGAGGCATCAGTCCAGGTGCGAAATAGATAGTTGCCTTTGAAGAAGGAATTGTGGCCGTAACACGCATGCGCCATGACCAGGATCTGCATCATCAACGTGTTCTCTTCCATGAGATAGGCGATACAGGGGTCGGAGTTGATGACCAACTCGTAGGCCAGCCCCATCTGACCGCGCCGATAAGCCTGCTCGACGGACAGGAACTGTTTGCCGAAGGACCAGTGATGATAGCCCACCGGCATGCCCACGCTGGCGTAGGCATCCATCATCTGCTCGGAGGTAATGATCTCGATCTGATTGGGGTAGATATCCAGACGGTATTCCTTGGCGAGCCGGGCGATCTCGCGTTCATAAGCCGTCAGGATCTCGAAATTCCAGTCCGAACCGGTGGCAATGGGGGTCGATGCGGTACTCATATCACCTCCTCTGCGCGATGCCTCATTGCGCTGTACGCTTGCGGAACAGCTTGCGGAAGACCGGGTAGATGTCGCCCGGCTCGACGATCTGCTGCATCGCGAAGCGCTCAGGGTGGCGCGCCTGCACGCGCTCGTACTCCTCCCACAACGCCTGATGCGAATGCGGAGTAATCTCCACATAGGTGTAGTACTGCAGTTTGGCCATCAGCGACGACATGAGCAGGTCGCGGCAGATAGTCGAGTCGTCGTCCCAGTTGTCGCCGTCGGAGGCCTGAGCAACGTAGAGATTCCACTGCGTGGGCGAATAACGCTGGGCAATGATTTCGTCGACGAGCGTCAACGCACTGGAGACGATGGTCCCGCCGGTTTCGCGTGAGTAGAAGAACTCTTCTTCATCGACTTCCTTGGCTGCCGTGTGATGGCGAATGAACACCAGTTCGACCTTCTCATAATTGCGATCCAGGAAGAGATACAGCAGCAGAAAGAAACGTTTTGCGATGTCCTTGTGGCCCTGCGTCATGGAACCGGAGACATCCATGATGCAGAACATCACCGCCTTATTGGAGGGCTGCGGCTGGTCGACGAGATTGTTGTAGCGCAGATCGTAGGTATCGATGAACGGCACCGCGTCCAGGCGCTTCTTCAAACGCTCGACCTCGGCCTTGAGCTCGTGGATGCGCGTCGGATTGCGCAGCACCGGGTCCTTACGCTCCTCCAACTCCAGCGCCTCCTCGGCTTCACGCAGGGCACGCTTGATGGGCGCACGCATGCCGATACGCCGCGCCTGCGCCTCGCGCATCGAGCGCACGATATTGATACGCGACGGTACCCCATCGCGGGAGACCCCGGCCCGCACCGGCCGCACTTCGTCGAGGTCGCGCAGTTGCTTGCGTTCCAGATGCGGTAGTGCCAGACCATCGAAGACGAAATCGAGGAATTCCTCGCGGCTCAAGGTAAATGCGAATTCGTCCATGCCCTCGCCCTGATTGGAGGCACCGCCCTCTCCCGCGCCGCCTGCACCGTCGCCGCTCGGACGCCGTAGACGGTCTCCTTCGACGAACTCCTTATTGCCAGGGCTGACGATAGTTCGCGAGCCGCCAGGACCATGTTGAAATACGGGCTCGGAAATATCCTTGGTGGGGATCGAAACCTTCTCGCCGCGCTCCATGTCGGTAATCGAGCGCCGGTTGACCGCCTCTTCCACCGAGCGCTTGATATGGCCACGATAGCGCTGCAGGAAGCGCTGCCGGTTCACGGCGCTCTTGTGCTTGGCATTGGCGCGTCGATCAATGAAGTAGGTCATTGGCGACCTCCTCTGTTCAGTCGCCGGCAGCGGCACGTCTCCGCCGCCGGAGAAGGCCCGGTGTACCCGGGCGACTACTGAGACTTACGAACCCGCAAATACCACTCCGACAGCAAGCGCACCTGCTTCTCGGTATATCCTCGATCGACCATGCGCGCCACGAAATCCTCGTGCTTCTTTCGATCTGCGGTCGAGGCCTTGGCGTTGAAGGAGATCACCGGCAACAACTCCTCAGTGTTGGCGAACATCTTCTTCTCGATCACGCCCTTGAGCTTCTCGTAGGACTGCCAACTAGGATTCATGCCGTTGTTCTGGGCCCGGGCACGCAGCACGAAATTGACCACTTCGTGACGGAAATCCTTGGGGTTGGAAATACCGGCGGGCTTCTCGATCTTCTCTAATTCCTCGTTTAGGGCCTGGCGATTGAACAATTCGCCGGTCTCGGGATCACGGTATTCCTGGTCCTGAATCCAGAAGTCGGCATAGGTCACGTAACGATCGAAGATGTTCTGCCCATACTCGCTATAGGATTCGAGATAGGCGGTCTGGATTTCCTTGCCGATGAAGTCGACATAGCGCGGTGCCAGATACTCCTTGATAAAGCGCAGATAGCGCTCGAAGGTTTCCTTGGGCAGCTGTTCCTGTTCGAGGCGCTGTTCCAGCACATACAGTAGATGCACCGGATTGGCAGCGACTTCGTGGGTATCGAAGTTGAAGACCTTGGAGAGAATCTTGAAGGCGAAACGCGTCGACAGGCCTTCCATGCCCTCGTCGACACCGGCCGCGTCACGGTACTCCTGTAGCGACTTGGCCTTGGGATCGGTGTCCTTCAAGTTCGCGCCGTCATAGACCCGCATCTTGGAATAGATGCTCGAATTCTCGGGTTCCTTGAGACGCGAAAGTACCGAAAATTGCGCCAGCATGCGCAGCGTATCCGGCGCACAGGGCGCGGCATTCAGTGACGAGTGCTCGAGCAGCTTCTTGTAGATGTTGATTTCCTCGGAGACGCGCAGACAATACGGCACCTTGACGATGTAGACGCGATCCAGGAAGGCCTCGTTGTTGCGGTTGTTGCGAAACGTCTGCCACTCGCTCTCGTTGGAATGCGCCAGGACGATACCGTCGAAGGGAATTGCGCCCATGCCCTCGGTGGGGTTGTAGTTACCTTCCTGCGTCGCCGTCAGCAACGGATGCAAGACCTTGATCGGCGCCTTGAACATCTCGACGAACTCCATCAACCCTTGGTTGGCCTTGCACAGGCCACCGGAGAAGCTGTAGGCATCCGGATCATCTTGGGAATAGAGTTCGAGCTGGCGAATGTCGACCTTGCCCACCAGTGAGGAAATATCCTGGTTATTCTCGTCCCCAGGCTCGGTCTTGGAGACGGCAATCTGATTAAGACGCGACGGATAGAGTCGCACGACGCGGAACTGGGAAATATCACCGCCGTATTCCTGCAGGCGCTTGGCGGCCCATGGCGACATCACCGCCCGCAAGTGGCGCTGTGCGATGCCATATTCCTTCTCCAGCAATTCGCCGTCTTCCTCCGGCGAGAATAGCCCCAGCGGTGACTCGAAGACTGGTGAACCCTTGATGGCGTAGAACGGCACATGCTCCATCAACAGCTTGAGACGTTCGGCCAACGAGGATTTACCGCCGCCCACCGGCCCCAGCAGATACAGAATCTGCTTCTTCTCCTCCAGCCCCTGCGCAGCGTGTCGGAAATACGCCACGATCTGCTCGATGGCCTCTTCCATGCCGTAGAATTCGGAAAACGCCGGATAACGACGGATGACCTTGTTACTGAAGATACGTGACAGCCGCGAATCCTTGGCGGTGTCGATGACCTCCGGCTCGCCGATCGCCTCGAGCATGCGCTCCGGCGCGCTGGCATAGACACTAGGCTCTCGGCGACATAGTTCCAGATACTCCTGAAGACTCATCTCCTCTTGCTGAACGCGCTCATAACGGTTCTGAACATGATCGAAGATACTCATTAAACGCCTCCTTTCACGACCCGGGGTCGCTCATCGGATTCTGGGCTATCTATGTATCAGCGTAGACGGATGGAGAAGAAAGGGGCGATGCGAAACGTATTTCCTTTCAACGCAGCGGCACGCTCCTGGACATGAGAGCCCACAAACGGCCATTGGTTCGTTGAAATCCGAAAAAAGCGGGCAAGGCGAGAGCACCACAAGGCCCTCGCCCTGGCACTCGATCAAGCGGCCGACAATGCATCGCGCGCATCGTCGAGCAGCCGATCGAGCAGTGCTTGGGTGGTGTTCCAGGCACAGACGAAGCGCGCACCGCCAGCGCCGATGAAAGTGTAGAACGTCCAACCGCGCTGACGCAGCGTCTCGAGGACCGCGACGGGCAACGTCACGAAGACACTGTTGGCCTGGGCGGGAAACATCAATTCGGCCCCCGGCAAGGCGGCGAAGCCCTCCGCAAGATAACGTGCCATGACATTGGCATGCTCGGCGTTACGCAACCAGGCGCCGCTTTCCAACAGCCCCAGCCAAGGCGCGGTGATGAAGCGCATTTTGGAGGACAGTTGCCCCGCTTGCTTGCAGCGGTAACCGAAATCCTCCGCCAGGGCGCTATTGAAAAACACCACCGCCTCGCCCATCGGCAAGCCGTTCTTGGTCCCCGAGAAGCACAACGCATCGACGCCGACCTGCCAGGTGAGTTCCGCCGGGGAAGCCTCGAGCGATGCGCAAGCATTGGCGAAGCGCGCCCCGTCCATGTGCACGTGCAGACCATGTTTATCCGCCATGGCACGAATCGCCATCAGCTCATCGCGGGTATACACGGTGCCTACCTCGGTGGCTTGGGTCAGCGAGATCGTGCGCGGCTTGGGGTAGTGGATGTCGCTGCGCCGCGTCACCAGCGATTCGATACCCTCGGGCGTCAACTTGCCATCCGCACCGGAGCACGTCAGCAGCTTGGCGCCGTTGGAGAAGAACTCCGGGCCGCCGCACTCGTCAGTTTCGATATGCGCCAGCTCATGGCAGATAACGCTATGATAGCTCTGTCCCATCGAGGCGAGCGTCAGTGAGTTGGCGGCGGTGCCGTTGAAGACGAAAAACACGTCGCAGTCATAATCGAAGAAACGACGAAAGCGGTCGGCGGCTTTTTGTGTCCAGGCATCGTTGCCATAGGCGAGATCATCGCTTTCGTTGGCGCGCAACAGGTAGTCGAGCGCCTCGGGGCAGATGCCGGAGGTATTGTCGCTGGCCAGAAAACGCGGCGTACAGTCGGATTCCATGCCTTATTGTCCTCATGTGTGGCGAGAAGAAAGACGCTTGAAACGCAACACCAGGCGCCGGGTGCCAACACCTGCCGTTAACCTGCAAAAAATTGCGTCTCGATCCAGTCTACTCATCGCCGCCGCTCACCGGAAGCCCGCCGTCACGCACCTTCTTATACACGCACTTTCTTACACAAACGCTTTCTTATAGGCGTGCCGCCAGGCGAGTGCCCTGATCGATGGCCCGCTTGGCATCGAGTTCCGCCGCCGCCTGCGCCCCGCCGATGACATGCACCTCACACCCGGCCGCCGACAACGGCGCCTCGAGATCCTTCACCGGTACCTGGCCGGCACACACCACGACCGTCTCCACCTCGAGGCATTCCTGGTCACCATCACGCATGATATGAAGCCCCGCAGCGTCGATGCCGAGATATTCGCAGCCACTCAGCATGCGGACCCCACGCTGGCGCAGCGCGGCACGATGCACCCAGCCAGTGGTCGTGCCCAATCCCTTGCCGGGCTTGCTGGTCTTGCGCTGGAGCAGCGTCACCTCGCGGGGCACCCGCGGCGCTTGCGGTGTCACGAGACCGCCCCGCGCCACCAACGACAGGTCGACGCCCCATTCGGCACACCACGCCTCGCGGTCCAGCGCGGGATGCTCGGCATGAGTCAAGAGCTCCGCGACATCGAAGCCGATCCCGCCGGCGCCGATGATCGCCACGCGCGCGCCGACACACTCGGGGTGCATGATCGCCGTGGGATAGTCCACCACGCGTGGGTCCTCGCTACCAGGCAGCGATAACACACGGGGCGCGACTCCCGATGCCAGCACCACGACATCAAAGGCCTGCAAGCGTTGCGCCTCGACCGATGTATTCAGGCACACCGTCACATCCAGCGCCTCGAGCATGCTGCGGTAATAGCGCAGCGTCTCGTGAAATTCTTCCTTGCCGGGGATGCGCTGCGCATAGCGGAATTGCCCCCCGACCTCGGCCTCGCGCTCGAAAAGCGTGACGCGATGACCGCGCTGCGCCGCCGACACGGCGGTCGCCAGCCCCGCCGGCCCGGCCCCGACCACCGCGATATCACGCGGCGTCGTCACGGGCGCGAGCGTCAATTCAGTCTCGTGACAGGCGCGCGGATTGACCAGGCAGGAGGTCAACTTGCCCTGGAAGGTATGATCCAGACAGGCCTGGTTGCAGGCAATGCAGGTATTGATGAACGCTTCACGCCCTTCGCGCGCCTTGGCCACCCACTCGGGATCGGCGAGAAAGGGACGTGCCATCGAGACCATGTCGGCGTGCCCTTCGGCCAGCACACGCTCGGCCACCTCGGGCATATTGATGCGGTTGGTGGCAATCAGCGGCACCTTGAGCACCTCGCGCAGGCGCCGCGTGACCTCGGTGAAGACCGCCCGCGGCACGCTGGTGACGATGGTCGGTACCCGCGCCTCGTGCCAGCCGATCCCGGTATTGATCAGATTGGCGCCTGCTGTCTCGATCGCACGCCCCAGGGCCACGACCTCGTCGTGGCTGCTGCCGTCCTCGACCAGGTCGATCATCGACAGGCGAAAGATGATCAAAAAATCATCGCCCAGTGCCCGGCGAATGCCCTGCACGATCTCCACCGCGAAGCGCATGCGGTTCTCGAACTCCCCACCCCACTCGTCGTCACGGTGATTGGTGCGCCGACACAGGAACTGATTGATCAAGTAGCCTTCCGAGCCCATGACTTCGACGCCGTCATAACCCGCCTCGCGAGCCAATTTGGCGCAATTGACATAGGCCTCGACCTGCTCCGTCACCTCGTCGCCGCTCAACGCCCGGGGCGTGTGCGGATTGATCGGTGCCTTGAGCGCCGAGGGCGCCACCAGGGCGGGCGAATAGGCATAGCGCCCGGCATGCAAGATCTGCATGCAGATATGGCCACCCTCGGCATGTACCGCCTGAGTCACCTGCCGGTGCGCCTCGACTTCTTCCGACTCGGTCAATTTGGCGGCGCCTTCGAACACAGCCCCCTCGGGAATCGGGGCGATGCCACCGGTGACGATCAATGAGACACCCGCTCGTGCCCGCTCGGCATAGAACGCCGCCAGACGCGCGAAGCCGTCGGGCGCTTCCTCGAGATTGGTGTGCATCGAGCCCATCAGAATACGGTTCTCGAGCGTCACGGGGCCCACGGTCAGCGGGCGGAAGAGATGCGGGTACTGAGTCACGGCGTGTCCTCGCTTGCACTCGGTTTCAAACCACCATACATTTTCAAACAACTGTATGAACAGTGTAGCGAAGGCGTCACGGGAGGCAATCCCGACCAAGGGCGCAGGCAAGACTGCCTTCTCACGCTAGACAAGCGAGACCCGCATGGATTACCAGACCTCTCAACACCGCATTCCCATTGCCACCGGCGGCGAGCTAAACCTCACCCGCTTCCAACCGGAACTCACCCACGGCCTGCCCATCCTGTGCTGGCATGGCGCCATCGAGTCGGGGCGCATCTTCCACAGCCGTAGCGGCAAGGGGCTGGCACCCTGGCTCGCCCAGCAGGGCCATGAGGTCATGGTGATCGATCAACGCGGACGCGGCAGCGCCTCGCCGCGTCCGGCACGTGGGGCATCATTCTCGCAGCGCGAAGTCATCATCAATGAAGTCGCCGCCGCGCTGGCCGCCTGCCTGAACCTGAGCGGGCAATCGCGCTGCCATATCATGGCGCATTCCTGGGGTGGCGTCTTGATCGCCGCACACCTGGCGCGCGCCCCCGGCAGTCGCGAGCATATCGCCAGCCAGGTCTATTTCGGCACCAAGCGTCGGGTACGCGTCCAGAATCCCAGCAAGTGGCTCTATATCGACCTGATCTGGAAAGGGCTCGCGCCGCTGGCGCGCGGCCTATGCGGTTACCTGCCGGCGCGCGCGCTACGCTGGGGAAGTGACGACGAATACGCCGCCAGCCATGCGGACAGCGTCGCCTGGGTGCGCGAGACAGCGTGGCAGGACCCCGAGGATGGCTTCGATTACGCCGCCGCCCTGGCGCACGGAGGATTGCCGCCCACACTGCATCTGGCCGGTCATCGCGACAAGGCGCTGGGGCACCCCCGAGACGTGGCGCGCTTCGTCGAGGAATGCGGCCCACATCGGCATGCGCTACGCGTACTGGGACGCGAGAACGGCCAGGGGCGGGACTACGGGCATCTGGACATGCTGACGCACCCCGACGCAATGAAAGACATCTACCCGCAGGCACTCGCCTGGTGCCAGGCACATCAGGACGACGCGGTCTCGGTCGAGGAAGACACTGAGAAAACAGCGCGATAGGAGCGTATGCGCATGAAAAAGGAAGGCCCAAACGACAAAACCCCAAGTCAATGACTCAGGGTTGGCCGATGGCGATCGTGGCGGACCGGACGGGACTCGAACCCGCGACCTCCGGCGTGACAGGCCGGCATTCTAACCAACTGAACTACCGGTCCGCATTGTCCGATTTTACTCGGATTGGTGGGTGGTACAGGACTCGAACCTGTGACCCCCAGCATGTGAGGCTGGTGCTCTAACCAGCTGAGCTAACCACCCGGATCGCATACTGCTTGGTACTGCATGTTGCTGCTGCATGCCTGGTCGTCAATGACGCGTCGGCGAGGAAACCGTGGCGGACCGGACGGGACTCGAACCCGCGACCTCCGGCGTGACAGGCCGGCATTCTAACCAACTGAACTACCGGTCCGCTGAATACAATGCGGATCACACATTGTCGAATTTCCGATGAAGAACTGGCGGACCGGACGGGACTCGAACCCGCGACCTCCGGCGTGACAGGCCGGCATTCTAACCAACTGAACTACCGGTCCGCTGCATTCTTCTTTTACGTGTCCCCATCACTCGAAACGCATTTCGCGTAATGGTGGGTGGTACTGGGCTCGAACCAGTGACCCCCAGCTTGTAAGGCTGGTGCTCTTCCAACTGAGCTAACCACCCGTGGTCACGTGGCGCTGCATTCTACAGAGAGACTGTGGAAAGTCAACCGATTACATTCATCTGATTCGTTCACTTGCCTGCATGGCAGCGGCCACGACACGCGCCGCCTCCTTGATCAACGCTGCCTGATCATGCCCGGCTCGTCGTCGCGGCTGCCAGTCATGATCACCATCGTCAAGAAAATGCACGTGCGCCGTCGCCGGCAAGGCATATTCACGCACTTCGCTCTCCCCCCCGAACGGGTCCCGCGTGCCTTGCAACACCCAGGTTGGGCAGGTCAGATTCGGCCAATGCGCCAGTCGCGTGCGCTCGGGCTTGCCGGGCGGATGAAATGGATAGCCGAACAATGCCAGGCCCGCCGCTTGATCGCGTGCCGCCAGCAGACTCGCCACGCGCCCGCCCATCGACTTGCCGCCCAGCCACAGCGACGATGGTGTGTCGTCGGTGAGTGGGATCAACGCGTCGCGCCATACGGCCAGCTCGTCGACCAAACGCTCGACACGCGGCGGTGGGCGCCGACGCTCTTCGTGCCATATCCGCTGCATGTAAGCGAAATCGATGGCCCAAACCTGCACGCCATGCAGCGCCAGTGACTCGCGCAAGCGCTGCATGAAGGGCGATGTCTGCCCTGCCCCGGCGCCATGGGTCAGCAACAAGCGCCCCACACGCGGCTCGCCACGCACTTCCAGAGGGCCAAGGTCGTCCAGATAAAAATACTGCGCCGCGACGCCGGGCGAGACGCCGCTCTCGTGCAGTGACGTCAGTGAGCGTGGCGTCGCGGCATAGGCATGCTCGAAGCTCATATCAGCCAGTTCTCATTAGGTAGCAGGGTGCGTCACTATGCAGCTTTGACGGGGTTCACGCGCTCCCCTAAGGTAGGCGCGTCCTAGGAGAAAACGCCATGACCGACGACACCGCCATTCCGGCCTCGCCGATGCATGCCCATTGTCAGACATGCCGGCTCAATTCGCTGTGTCTGCCGCTGGCGCTGGGACTCGACGATCTCGACGATTTCGACGCCATCATCCGGCGGCGCGCGCCCCTCAAGCGTGGGGAAACGCTTTTCGATGCCACGACCCCGTTCACCCATCTTTTCGCGGTGCGCTGCGGCAGCCTCAAGCAAAGCGTCGCGCAAGCCCACGGCGAGGAGCGCATCACCCACTTTTACCTGCCTGGCGAACTCGTCGGTCTGGATGGTCTCGCCAGCGGTGGCCATCCGGGACGCGTCGAAGCGCTGGAAACCACGGCCGTATGCGCGATTCCCTTCGCTCAACTGGACCGCCTCTCCGTTGATCTGCCCGAGCTGCGCCATGCGCTCTACCGCAGCATGAGCCGCGAGCTTCACGACGACCGACACTGGCTTTGTCGGCTCGCCGGCCACACCGCCGAGGCACGCCTCGCCAGCTTCATCATCGACGTGTCGCGCCGCTTCCAGCGCTGTGGTTTCTCCCCCACGCGCTTTCGCCTGCCCATGGCGCGTGCCGATATCGGCAATCATCTCGGCCTGGCGGTAGAAACCATCAGCCGTTTGATGAGCCGTTTTAAGCAGGCCGGGTTGCTGCGAGCAGCACGCCGCGAAATCACGTTGCTCGAGTACGAGCGCCTCGCTGCCATAGCGCGCAGCGAGACGTCGCTTCGGGAGTGAACGTCACGCCTCGCGGGTCAGCACGTCGAGTGTCTCGATGCGCTTGCTCTGGAACTCGCGTTGCTTGTCTTCCAGCCCCTCGAAATCGAAAAGGTTGCGGTCGGCCAGCTGCGACGGCGCCACATTGGTGATCGACTTGAACATCGCCTCCAGGCGCCCGGGGTGTTTCTCCTCCCACTCCGCGAGCATCTCCTTGACCACCTGGCGCTGAAGATTGGGCTGCGAACCGCACAGATTGCAGGGAATGATCGGAAACTCGCGCCATTCGGCATACTCGGCGATATCGGCCTCACGGCAATACGCCAAGGGCCGAATGACGACATTCTTATTGTCGTCGGAGAGTAGCTTGGGGGGCATCGACTTAAGCGTGCCGCCGAAGAACATGTTGAGAAACAATGTCTCCAGCATGTCCTCCCGGTGATGGCCCAGCGCGATCTTGTTGGCACCGATCTCTTCGGCGAAGCCATACAGCGTGCCACGCCGCAATCGCGAGCAAAGCGCGCAGGTGGTCTTGCCTTCCGGGGTTTTCTCCTTGACCACCGAATAGGTATCACGCTCGACGATGTGGTAAGGCACGCCCACGCCATCCAGATATTCGGGCAACACGTGCTCAGGGAATCCCGGCTGTTTCTGGTCGAGATTGACGGCCACCAGCTCGAACGAGACCGGCGCATTACGCTGCAGGTTCATGAGGATATCCAACATGGTGTAGGAATCCTTGCCCCCCGAGAGGCATACCATGACCTTGTCGCCGTCGCGGATCATCCCGTAGTCGACGATGGCGTTTCCCACCTGGCGCCGCAGGCGTTTTTGCAACTTGTTGAATGCCAGTTTGTCTTGGCCAGTGAGTGCGTGCATGACGATAACGCTTTGACCTGCCGTGGTAAGTGAATCCTCTCATGTTACCACCGCAGGTCATCACGACGAAGTGTCGGCCCTGGCCGCTCAGGCACTGATCGCGCGTCCGTGATACAAGCGCAGATACATCAGCGCCGTAGTCACGGCATCGCCCAACGCCGTATGGCGCCCCATGATCGGCACGCCCAAGGCCTCACTCATGGCCTCGAAACGCACATCCGGCTCAATGTCCGGCTGCACGCGCCGGCGTTCACGCGCATACAGCCGGCAGACATCCAGCGTCCGGTTGGGCAGGTCGAACCCTGTACGCGGGCGCATGTGACGATTGATGACCGCGACGTCGTAATCGATGCACCAGCCAACCAACGGACGATTGCCGATGAAGTCGAGCAAACGATCAAGTGCATCGCCCAGCGCCTCGCCACCCCACAGATCGACGCCGCGCAAGCCATGAATGCGGATGGAGTTGCCCGACAGGCTCTCCGGTCGCTGCAGGCGCAGGTCCAGTGACTCGCTGGTCAGGACATGCCCATCGCGTATCTTGACCGCCGCTAGTGCCACTAACTCCGCGCGTCGCGGGTCCAGGTCGGTCGTCTCGCAGTCCAGGGCGATGACCTCGCTGCCGCAATACGGCTCGAAGCGCCAGGCGTGATGCCCGCCCAACTGGCGGCGCCGATCACCGGCACGACGTAATGCTTTTATCATCGCAACCTCCCCCCATGCCTCTGACGATAGCCCGCGCGCGCTGCCTCGGCCACTCGCCTCTATGCCTCTCGTGATCTCAGTATTCGAGATGAAAACGCTGCGACAAGCGTTGCTTGAATTCCTTGACCGTATGCAACGCCTCGCGCAACAAGTCACGCTCGAAACCACTGAGACGCTGCACGATCACGTGATTGGGCTCCTGTGACGTAGCGTTACTTTCAAGGCTTTCCAATTGCTGGCGCAGCCGCAGTTCGGAGAACAACGCCATGGCTTCGCCCAGATCGTCGGCGAAAGGGCGGTCGAGGCGGCCGTCGTCGACCAAGGCATCGAGACGCGCAAACGTCGAGGTGGCGGCGACACGGCGTTCCAGCGCCAACGTGCGTACGCCATGTACGATGGGAAAAAGCCCGCCTTTCTTGATATCGATGCCATGCTCCGGGCGCTTGAGGGTGCCAAACAGGGTCAGCGGCGTGGAGTAGCGCAACACGCCCCGAGCGAAGTACGAGAGAAGCAACTCATCGTGGGAACCGCGCGCGAATAAGTGTTCACGGAGCCCTTCGAGCAAGCTCGCGTTGCCGGCGATGGCATGGGCGTCGAGCATGATGGCGAGATTCATCAGCGAATCCGGATCGCGGCTTGAAGCCCAGCGGGCGATCTTGCCGCGCCATGCCGACTCGCTCGCCACCCACTGCGGATTGGAGACCATGATGTTGCCCGGACATGGCGGATAGCCGAGTCTGCCCAGTGTGTCGGTCAAGCTCCCCATGGCCTCCTCGAGACCCGGCCAATCGCTGCCATCGGCCAGGATCAGAGCATTGTCCTGATCGGTCTTGAGGATCTGCTCGCCGCGCCCTTCACTGCCCATGACCAGTAAGCATGCTTGCTCCAGCTGCGTTTCAGGCATCAGGAAACGAAACGCCTTATGGATGATGCGCCCATTGAGCGCCGCCAGCAGCTCCATGGCGAAACGTAGCTTCACCCCTTGCGCCATCAACGCATGAATCAGTTGTGGCAGTCGCGCACTGGCATGCGCCAGGGCATCGATATCTTCGGCTTGCTCGATCTGCAGGCTGACGACATGGGCACGGCTCGAAAAATAGCCCAGCACATCGGTCAATTCGACAACGCCCACCGCCTGCGCCCCTTCCATCACCACGACACGCGCCACTTCATGACGCGTCATGCTTACCAACGCGGTAAAGAGATAGTCATCGGCATGCGAGGTAATCAGCGTGAAATGCGCGATGCCGCCCACCTCGGCGGAATGCGGCAAACCTTGCTGAACCAGCGCATCGAGCAGGTCGGTCTTGGTGACCATGCCACAGCGTCCCGCATGACTGACCAGCAAGCTGTCCGCATGGCACTCACGCAATTGCGTAACGGCCTCGGCAATCGTGGTACGCCCCTCGACCACCACAGGCTCGCGCATGCACTCCGCCACCCGGGCCAGCATGAAGCGCGCCATGCTCATGCCCCCCTCCGCCCGCCGCTGAAGCACATCGTGTGCCTTTTCTGCCAGATGCTGGTGGAAGAAGTCGTCGAAGGCGGGATAGGCGTTACAGATCTCCTCAAAAAGCGCTCGCGGCAGCAAATAGCACAGGCTTTCCTGTTCGACCTGAAATCTATAACGGCTCGTACCATTGAGGATGCTGATCGCACCGAACAGATCACCCGCAGTGTAATGGCCGATGCGTCGGTCCCCCTCGCTGGCATTGAGGTCGAGCTCGGCCACTTCGCCCTTGTGAATCAGGAACACATACTCACCCCGCTGACCGGCATCGAGTATCACCTCGCCCTCATTGAAATAGGCGAGATCGACGCCGTCCCGGACACGCTGCCGCCCTGGTTCATCGAGTAGATTGAAAGGTGGCTGTGTGAGGTTGATATCGACCATGGTAGTACCCTCGTCCTGTGCCGGCCCTGGCACGACTTGGTGTCATCATTACCGCTTCATGTTCCTTATACTTTTCGGTAACACGGCCGAAAGATGCTTACCATATTACGCGTTCGAGGATAACAAAGCCGATTTTTATTACGACACATAGACTATCGTTCTACGCTGAAACCACGCCCCAAAAAAGCCATTGCCTGATGCCCCACAAGACTCGATGACGTCTTTTTTATAAGCCTGCTACGAATCCTTGGCTCCCCTCACAACCCAATGAAAAGCATGATAATTCAAAAAATGACTCTTTAAACTAATGGCTTGATACCAAAGTATGGGATTCTTTTTTCTCCGTCATTGGCCACTATCATCAGCATGGCTTTCAAGGCAATCCCAGGTAGTTAACACTCACTAGACAGCGCCGTCATTGTCGATAAAAGTCTAGCGCCACTATCGTATCAATGACGTCACCCTACAGAATGTTCTATACCTGCGATTGCTTTGAAGCGTTTCGCATACACTCATCACAACACCCACATATCCCTATCAGTGGAGAGCGACACCATGGCAGATGAAAAAACCAATGCCGAGGCTTACTGGAAAGCCAACGTGCGTCTAATAACCGGTTGCCTCATCGTTTGGGCACTGGTCTCTTACGGCTGCGCGATCCTTCTGCGCCCCCTGCTGTCTAGCATTCCCATCGGTGGCACTGACTTGGGCTTCTGGTTCGCTCAACAGGGCTCAATTCTGACGTTCATTGGCCTGATCTTCTTTTACGCCTGGAAGATGAACCGGCTAGACAAGCAATTCGGACTCGAGGAGTAAGCCAGCATGAGTCAATTTGCCATCAATATCCTGTTCGTCGGCGCTTCCTTCGCTCTATACATTGGTATCGCCATCTGGGCCAAGGCGGGCTCGACCAAAGACTTCTACGTAGCCGGCGGCGGCGTACACCCGATCACCAACGGTATGGCGATCGGGGCTGACTGGATGTCCGCCGCATCCTTCATTTCCATGGCGGGCCTCATCGCCGCCGGCGGTTACGCCAACTCCACCTTCCTGATGGGCTGGACGGGCGGTTATGTGCTGCTGGCCCTGCTTCTGGCGCCTTATCTGAGAAAATTCGGCAAGTTCACGGTGCCCGAATTCATCGGCGACCGCTTCTATAGCAAGACTGCACGTATGGTGGCAGTCGTCTGCCTGATCGTGGCTTCCCTGACCTACGTCATAGGCCAGATGGCCGGCGCTGGCGTAGCGTTTTCACGCTTCCTGGAGGTCGATGCAACCACCGGCCTAATCATCGCCGCCGTCGTGGTGTTCTTCTATTCCGTGCTAGGTGGCATGAAAGGCATCACTTACACGCAGGTGGCTCAGTACATCGTACTGATCATTGCCTATACCATTCCGGCGGTCTTCATTTCGCTAGAGCTGACCGGCAATCCGCTTCCGCCACTGGGCCTGTTCTCCGACCACAACGCTTCGGGTCAGCCGCTGCTCGCCAAGCTTAACGAAGTAGTGACCGCACTGGGCTTCGATGCCTACACGGCGATGGTGGACAACAAGCTCAACATGGTGTTGTTCACGCTCTCGCTGATGATCGGGACCGCTGGCCTACCGCACGTCATCATGCGCTTCTTCACCGTTCCCAAGGTGGCGGACGCACGCTGGTCCGCCGGCTGGGCACTGGTGTTCATCGGCCTGCTCTACCTGACCGCGCCGGCCGTGGCCTCCATGGCACGCTTGAACCTGATGACCACCATCTACCCCGACATGGCCGGTCAGGTCGAGAATTACGACGCCGCTGCCGCCAATCCCATCGCCTACGAAAATCGGCCGGAGTGGATTCGGACCTGGGAAGAAACAGGACTGATCACCTTCGAGGACAAGAACAACGACGGCAACATCCAGTTCTACAACGATGGTGCCGACTTTTCCGAGCGCGGTTGGGAAGGCAACGAATTGACCGTCAACAACGACATCCTGGTACTGGCCAACCCGGAGATCGCCAACCTACCACCCTGGGTGATCGGGCTGATCGCCGCCGGTGGCCTGGCAGCGGCACTCTCCACCGCGGCCGGGCTACTATTGGCCATCTCCTCGGCGATCAGTCATGACTTGATCAAGGGGGCCATCAATCCACGCATAACGGAACGAGGGGAATTACGAGCAGCTCGTATCTCGATGTCGGTCGCCATTGTGGTCGCCACTTATCTGGGCGCCAATCCGCCAGGCTTCGCGGCTCAGGTCGTGGCATTGGCCTTCGGTATCGCCGCGGCCTCGCTATTCCCGGTGTTGATGATGGGCATCTTCTCCAAGCGGGTTAACAACAAAGGGGCCGTCTCCGGGATGCTGGCCGGCTTGATCTTTACCTTGATCTACATCTTCGTCTACAAGGGCTGGTTCTTCATTCCTGGCACCAATAACTTGGCGGACACACCCGAAAACTGGGTATTAGGTATCTCCCCGCTGTCGATTGGTGCGGTGGGCGCGATCATCAACTTCGCGGTGGCCTACCTCGTTTCCAAATCATCCGAGGAACCACCTCGGGAGATCCAGGAACTGGTCGAAAGCGTGCGCTATCCCAAAGGTGCTGGTGGTGCTAGCAACCACTAAGCCATAATACCCATCGGCCCGGCGGGTCCGGGCCACGGGATCACACTATCGGGCTTCCCAGGGGGAGGCCCGATTTCGTTGCAGGGAGACATTATGATTTGGCAATTGATCGCGGCGATATTTGCCGGCCTCGGCGCGGCGGGGATCGGGTTGATCCTGCGGCAGCTCAGTGGCAAGCGCTTGCCCCGCTGGATCGTGCCGGCACTAGCAGGCGTGGGGATGCTCAGCTATCAGATCTACTATGAATACAACTGGCTGACTTCCAAGCAGCAGCAACTGCCCGACTCCGCCGAGGTCGTCGATGTCGAATATGATTCGATGTTCTGGCGTCCCTGGACGTATCTGTACCCCTTACCCGTCGCCTTCGAGGTGATCGATCGCGATCACCTACGCACCACCGAGGCCAACGGCCAGCGCATGGTGGAATTCATCCTCTACCGTTTCGAGAAACAATTCACGGACCGCGTGAGCCATCAAGCCTACCTGATGAATTGCAGCAAACGACAATGGGTGCCCCTGATCGGTGACGAGCGCCAACCGGACACCTCCGCGCTACGCGAGATTGGCGCCGACGCGCCGCTGTACCAGGCTCTATGTGAAACGCCCTGAGCGTAAGGACGACTGACGCGCACCAGCGGATTACCCTAGAATGGCGGCAGACATAGGGGAGAGAGCATGTTTGCTGGCTGGCTACTGATCGTCGTATCGCTGATCTACATCGCTGTATTGTTTGCCATCGCTTGGCGTGGCGACAGCCAGGCCAAGCGCCATGGACCGGGCAGGCGACGCCCCATCGTCTACAGCCTCGCGCTGGCAGTCTACTGTACGTCGTGGACGTTCTATGGCGCCGTCGGCGAGGCTGCCACGGCTGGCTGGTCCTTCGCCAGCATCTTTGTCGGCCCAATCCTGACCTTCCTGTTGTTCTGGCCCGTTCTGGCCAAGATGATCCGCGTCGCCAAACGCCAGAACGTCACGTCGATCGCCGACTTCATCGCCTCGCGCTATGGCAAGACCCAGTCGTTGGCGGCGTTCGCCAGCCTGGTGGCCTTGATCGGTACGCTGCCCTACATCGCCTTGCAGCTCAAAGCCGTCGCCTCCGCCTTCACCGTACTGACCGACAGCGGCGACCTGACCCGAGCGCCTGTGTTCGGCGATACGGCCTTCTATATCGCAGCCGTCATGGCACTGTTCGCCATTCTCTTCGGAACGCGACATACCGATGCCACCGAGCATCACGAGGGCCTGATTCACGCCATCGCCTTCGAATCGGTGGTCAAGCTGGTGGCGTTTCTGGTACTCGGCGCCTATGTCACCTGGGGCATGTTCGATGGCCTCGGCGACCTGTTCGGTCGCGCCGATACCTATCTGGAATTGCAGCGCCAGTTGACCGAGCAAGATTTCGGTCACGGTTTCTGGGCTCAGACGCTACTCGCGATGTTGGCGATCTTCTGCTTGCCTCGCCAGTTCCACCTCGCCGTGGTGGAAAACACCCATGCGGACGACGCCAAACGCGCCCGCTGGCTATTCCCACTGTATCTGGCCGCCATCGGTTTCTTCGTGCTACCTATCGCGGCGGCGGGCCTGACGGTATTCCCTGAGGGCAACGTCAATCCCGACACTTTCATGCTTGCGCTGCCCATGGCCGGCGGCAACGAATGGCTAGGACTGCTCACCTTCATCGGCGGGCTCTCGGCGGCAACCGGCATGGTCATCATGGCAGCCGTGGCGGTGTCGATCATGATTTCCAACGAAATCATCATCCCGCTGCTGTTCCGTCTACGCTGGTTCGTCACCGAAGGCGACTACGCCAAGCTGGTGCTCCGTGCGCGACGCGCGACCATCGTCGTCATCTTGCTGCTGGCCTACATTTTTTATCGCCTGATCGCCGAATACAGCACTCTGGCCTCGACGGGCATGTTGTCGTTCGCTGCGGCCGCCCAGTTCGCACCTGCCTTACTGGGCGGACTTTACTGGAAACGTGGCAATCGCCTCGGTGTCATTGCCGGCATGAATGTCGGGTTCGCGGTATGGGCCTATACCCTGCTGCTACCGTCACTGGTCCAGGCTGAATTGCTACCGTTGACCTGGCTGACCAACGGCCCACTAGGAATCGACTGGTTAGCGCCGACGCATCTTTTCGGACTCAACGTCGGCGACAGCTTCACCCATGGCGTGATGCTCTCGCTGGGGCTCAATCTGTTCTGCTATATCTTCGTCTCGCAGATCACGCCGCAGCGCGTCGTCGAGCGCATCCAGGCCTCGCTGTTCGTCGATAGCATCGAAACTCGACAGACATCGGTTAACCGCCCCTGGACCGGCGCCACCACAGTGGGCGATCTCAAGGTGCTGTGCGAGCGCTTCCTGGGCACCGGTCAGGTACAGCGCGCCTTCGAGGACTACTCCCGCCGCGGCGGCCAATCCGTGGACGACAACACCCGCGCCTCGATCGACGTCATCCAGTTCACCGAGCGTTTGTTGTCCTCAGTACTCGGGGCGTCCTCGGCACGCATCGTGGTCAACTCCGCGCTTCAAGGGCGTGGCATCGGCATCTCGGATGTCATATCGATCGTCGACGAAGCCTCGCAGGTGCTGGAGTTCAACCGCGCGTTGCTGCAGGCGACCATCGAGAACATCAACCAAGGCATCAGCGTGGTCGACCAGAACGCGCGCCTGGTGGTCTGGAACCAGCGCTATCTGGAACTGTTTCGCTTCCCCGACAACCTGATCCGTGTCAACGCACCGTTCGACAAGATACTACGCTACAACGCGCATAACGGTGAATACGGTCCCGGCGACCCCGAAGAGCACGTCGAACTCTTGATGGACAACATTCGCCAGGGGCAACCACACCGCTACGTGCGCTATCGTCAGGATGACAGCGTGCTCGAGGTTCAGGGCAACCCCATGCCCGGCGGTGGTTTCGTCTACACCTATCAGGACATCACCCAGCAAAAGCGCACTGAAGAGGCGCTGATCCGCTCCGAAAACAACATTCGCATCTATACCGACAACGTACCGGCGCTGATCGCTTATTTCGATAAGGAATGCCGTTACCTCTTCACCAACCGCGCTTACGAAGCGGCGATGGGCATCGACCGCAACGAGGCGATCGGTGAGCGCTTCGATCACGTCATGCCCGCCCAGGTCATTCGCGAGCGCTCGCCATGGATGCATCGCGCCCTGGCCGGCGAGCGAGTAAGCTTCGAAATATCGCAGGACGACGGCGACGGCGGCGTGCGTTACATGCTGGTGACCTACACGCCCCACTTCGGCGAAGGCGAGAGCGTACTCGGGTTCTTCGCCCTCTATCAGGACATCACCGAGCGTCGCCTCGCCGAAATCGCCTTGCGTGAAACCAACGAAAATCTCGAGGAACGCGTCCGCGAGCGGACCCAGGCGCTGTCGGAGGCCAACGCGGCCCTGCGCCAGGAAAACCGCGTGCGCGCCGAGGCCGAGTCGGCGTTGCGCCAGGCCAAGCAGGTCGCCGAGGAGGCCAACGCCTCGAAGACACGCTTTTTGGCCGCCGCCAGCCATGACCTCCTCCAACCGCTCAACGCCGCGCGTCTATTCACCTCGGCATTGGGACAGCAAGTCGAGGCCGATGAACTGCGCCATACCATCGGCCATATCGACAACTCTCTGCAGGCCGCCGAGGAGCTTTTGAGCACGCTGCTCGACATTTCCAAACTCGATGCCGGCGCCCTGACGCCACGCCGTTCGCAGTTTCCTCTGACTGATATCCTGCGCCCGCTGCGCGCCGAGTTCGAAGTCATGGCAGCAGATCGCGGCCTCGACCTGGATGTTGTCGCCACCGGCACCTGGGTGGACAGTGACCCCCAGATGCTGCGCCGCATCGTGCAGAACTTCCTCTCCAACGCACTGCGCTATACCCAGCAAGGGCGTGTGCTGATGGGTTGCCGGCGTCAGGGCGAGCATTTGAGCATCGAGGTCTGGGATACCGGGCCGGGGATTCCCGAAGCCAAGCAGGCGGAAATCTTCCAGGAATTTCGTCGCCTCGACCAGGCCTCGCGTCACAAGGAGAGCGAGAAAGGCCTGGGGCTCGGGCTGTCCATCGCCGACCGCATGAGCCGCGTGCTCGAGCATCCCATCAAGATTCGCTCGTGGGAAAACGTCGGCACCGTATTCTCGGTGTCGGTGCCCCGGGTCGAGGGACGCCAGCAGGAAAAAAGCGCCGAGGATACGCCCACGCGACGTCCCGGCAACAAACTCGCGGGCGCCAGAATCCTGTGTATCGACAACGAGACACTGATCCTTGAGGGCATGAAGGCGATGCTCGATGGCTGGGAGTGCGAAGTCTTCACCGCCACGTCCATCGGTGGCGCCAAGTCGGTGTTACGCCACCTGGACAGCGACCCCGAAGCCATTCTCGCCGACTACCATCTGGACAACGAAGTTACCGGGCTGATGGCTCTGGAAGCGCTTGAGGAACTCTGCGAAGGCCCCGTCCCGGGTATCGTGATCACCGCCGACCGCACCGACGAGGTCGCCGAGGAGATTCGTCGCAATGGCTACCAGTTGCTGCTCAAGCCGGTGCGCCCCGCCGCCTTGCGCGCGCTTTTGACACGCACTCTGCAAGCCAACCGCGCCGCTCGTCAGGATCGCTAGCGTCAGCGACGGACAGCAACGGGAAAAATGATAGTCACACTCAATCGCCTCTTGGGACAACGACTATTGGTCAAGCCAAGGCCTCTAAGTTAACCTTCAGACATTCGATTAACCATGGTTAACTTAGAGTCGCTACCATGCTGAGTACGATTTCCGACAGTGCGATACGCGAGCAAGCGGCATCGGCGCTCAACGGCACGGCCCGACGCTGGGGATGGACGGCCTTCTTCGGTCCCGCACTGATCGCGGCGGTGGCCTATATCGACCCCGGTAACTTCGCTACCAATATCGAAGCGGGATCGCGCTACGGCTATACCCTGCTGTGGGTGGTACTCGCCGCCAACTTGATGGCCATGCTGATCCAGACCTTGTCGGCACGCCTGGGACTCGCCACCGGGCGCAACCTGCCCCAGGTGATTCGCGCGCGCTATCCGCGCCCTGTGGTCTGGTGCTACTGGATACAAGCAGAGATCGTGGCCATTGCCACTGACCTCGCCGAGTTCCTCGGCGCGGCGCTGGCCTTCAATTTGTTGTTCGGGCTATCGCTGATGGAAGGCGCGTTGCTCACCGGGGCGATCACCTACCTGGCGCTGCATCTCTACCGTTACGGCTTCCGGCTCATGGAAATCGTCATCGGCGCGATGATCCTGGCTGTGGCGTGCGGTTTCATCCTCGAGCTAGTGCTCAGCCGACCGGCACCAACGCCCCTGCTCAAGGGGCTGTTGATCCCCGGCTTCCCGGACGGCTATTCACTCTATCTGGCAGCGGGCATACTCGGCGCCACGGTCATGCCACATGTCATCTACCTGCATTCGGCGCTGTCGCAGCAACGGATTCAAGTAAAAGACGACGCTCATCGCTTGCGCTTGATGCGTTACTATCGTCTTGATGTCATCATCGGCATGGCCATCGCTGGCGTGGTCAACATCAGCATGCTGGCCATGGCGGCGGCGGTCTTCCATGCTAATGGACGCCTCAATGTCGCCACTATCAGTGATAGCTATAAATTGCTGGCACCGATGCTGGGTCAGGTCACGGCAAGTCATGTATTTGGCGCCGCCTTGTTGCTCGCCGGACTGTCGTCGTCCATCGTCGGTACACTCTCCGGGCAGGTGATCATGCAAGGCTTCGTGGCCTTCACGATCCCTCTCTGGCTACGCCGCCTGGTGACCATGTTGCCGGCGCTGGTGATCATCATGCTCGGCGTGTCCGAGCAGAAAGCCCTGGTCGGCAGTCAGGTGATTCTCAGCTTCGGGATTCCATTCGCGCTAATCCCGCTGCTTTTCTTCACCGCCAATCGCCGTATCATGGGTAACTTGGTCAATCACAAATCGGTAACCGTGGTGGGCGGTATCGTGTGCACGTTGATCGTCCTCCTCAACGCGTACGTGCTATTTTCTACGTTCACGGGACACTGAAAGCAGGGGTTGCATGAAGTCTCAGCCCAAGCACGAATATTTCAAACGCGTCCGGCAGGATCATCAGACCGAACTGGTCGAGGATTATGTCGAGGAAATTGCGCACCTGCATACGCAGCTGGGAGAAGCTCGTGCCAGCGATCTGGCCGAGTGTTTCGGCGTCAGCGCAGCGGCAGTGTCAAAAGTCATCGCGCGCTTGAAACGCGACGGGCTTGCCGTCGCTCGCCCCTACCGCGGGATATTCCTGACCGACGAGGGGGACGCACTCGCCAAGCGCGTCATGGCGCGCCACCGAGTCGTCCTCGATGCCTTGCGGGCGCTCGGTGTACCCGAGGAAGTCGCGCGCGCCGACTCCGAAGGCATCGAGCATCACTGCAGTGAAGAAACCGTCAACGCCATGCGAGAATTCCTGCAGCGTCAGCCGCGTCCATAGACCACCGTCTTGCCTACGAGCAACGATACCCACAATCGCAGAAGCCGTTCCCGTGTCTAACGGGAACGGCTTCTTGTCTCTCACATGGCCTTGTGGATCGCCGCCTAGGACTCGACCTTGGGCGGCTCGACCTCGAGCTTCTGCGCGGCGATGACCGCCTGAGTGCGCGAATGCACCCCCAGTTTGCGGAGAATCGCCGTGACGTGCGCCTTGATGGTCGCCTCCGACACGTTGAGCTCATAGGCAATCTGCTTGTTGAGCAGACCTTCGTTCAACATGTTGAGCACTCGGAACTGTTGGGGTGTCAACGAGGCGATGGCTTCGGCGAAGCGCGCTTCATCTTCATTCGATTCCCCGAGAACATCGGCCATCGCCTCGGGCAACCAGACCTCCCCTTCGAGCACCTCACGGATCGCTTCGGCGATAACATCCAGCGATGAGGACTTGGGAATGAAACCCGACGCGCCGTAGTCGATGGCACGACGTACCACCGGCGGCTCCTCGCTGCCCGAGATGACGACCACAGGCACTTCGGGGGACTGACCGCGCAGTTGGATCAACCCCGAAAAGCCATGCGCACCCGGCATGTGCAAGTCGAGCAGGATAAGATCGGCATCTGGATGGCGCATCACCATGTCGGTGGTCGCCTCCATAGTGTCGGCTTCGACGATCTCCGCCTGTGGCGCTACTTGGCGCAACGCCTGGTTGAGCGCGGCACGAAACAGCGGGTGGTCATCGGCGACGATGAATTTCTGGGCAAAAGCCATTGTGTCTCCTCCGGATCCCCCTGGAGCGAACGGTCGTGCCGCGATTGTCATCGGCAAGCATTAGGTTCACTTCTTGTTTTCAGCATGTTACCCCATGCTGTAGACAATACCCAAGCCTTGCGTCGACGCACCCCCGAACGTTCCTGGTGGCACGAAAAAGCCGGCCATCGGCCGGCGGAAGTCGGGTGGGCACCCGAGGCGAGCTGGCGTGCCGCCCCGTGTCGAACGAACCGACGCTGGATACCCACCTCAACACGTGTCAACGATTAGCGCGATGCTCGATCAACTCATCGACCACGCTCGGATCAGCCAGCGTACTGGTGTCACCCAGGCCTTCGCACTCATTGGCGGCGATCTTGCGCAGAATACGCCGCATGATCTTGCCGGAACGTGTCTTCGGCAGCCCCGGCGCCCACTGAATGATATCCGGCGTCGCAATCGGTCCGATATCCTTACGTACCCATTGCGTCAATTCCTTGCGCAGCTCTTCGCTGGGTTCGGCATCATCACTCAGGGTGACATAAATATAGATGCCCTGTCCCTTGATATCGTGTGGGTACCCCACCACAGCGGCTTCGGCCACGCCACTGTGGGCCACCAAGGAGGATTCGATCTCGGCGGTCCCCATGCGGTGCCCGGAGACATTGAGCACGTCGTCGATGCGGCCGGTGATCCAGTAGTAGCCATCCTCGTCGCGACGGCAGCCATCGCCCGTGAAGTAGACACCTTCATAGGGAGAGAAGTACGTTTGCACGAAACGTTCGTGATCGTTCCAGATGGTGCGCGCCTGACCGGGCCAGGAATCGAGGAGTACCAGATTGCCCGAGGTAGCGCCTTCGAGCACATTACCGTCATTGTCGAGCAGCGCCGGCCGCACGCCGAAGAACGGCCGCGTGGCGGAGCCCGGTTTGAGATCGGTAGCCCCCGGTAACGGCGTGATCATGATGCCGCCCGTCTCGGTCTGCCACCAGGTGTCGACGATCGGGCAGCGCGAATTACCGATAACGCGGTAGAACCAGCTCCACGCTTCGGGGTTGATCGGCTCGCCCACCGAACCGAGCACACGCAGGCTGTCACGCCGACTGGAATCCATGATGTTCTCGCCATGCGCCATCAGGGCACGGATGGCGGTCGGCGACGTATATAGGATCGATACCTGGTGCTTGTCGATGATCTCGCCGAGACGCCCGTGCGAGGGATAGCTCGGCACGCCCTCGAACATCAGCGTGGTCGCACCATTGGCCAGCGGGCCATAGACGATGTAGCTATGTCCGGTGACCCAGCCCACGTCGGCGCTGCACCAGTACACTTCACCCTCGTGGTAGTCAAACACATAGCGATGCGTCAGCGCCGCATAGAGCAGATAGCCCCCGGTGGTGTGCTTGAGCCCCTTGGGACGCCCAGTGGAACCGGAGGTATAGAGAATGAACAGCGCATCCTCGGCGTTCATCTTCTCCGCCGGGCATTCGCTGGACTGGCGCTCGACCCACTCGTGATACCAGACGTCGCGGTCAGCGTGCCATTCGATCTCGCCGCCAGTGCGACGCACCACCAGTACCTTGTCGACGATCTCAGTGCCGTCACGGGTCATCGCGGCATCGACGTTGTCCTTGAGCGGTACGTGCTTGCCACCACGCACCGACTCGTCGGCGGTGATGACCACCCGCGACTGGGCATCGACCACGCGCTGAGCCAGAGCATCCGGCGAAAAACCGCCGAAGACCACCGAATGGATAGCCCCAATACGCGCGCACGCCAGCATGGCCACCGACGCCTCGGGAATCATCGGCATGTACAGGGTGACGGTATCGCCCTTGGTGACGCCCATTTCCTTGAGCGCGTTGCTCAAGCGGCACACCTCGGCATGCAACTCGCGGTAGGTGATGGTCTTGTCCTGCGCCGGGTCGTCGCCTTCCCAGATGATCGCCGGCTGATCGCCGCGGGTCTCGAGATGTCGGTCGAGACAGTTGTAGGCGGCGTTGAGCTCACCATCCTCGAACCAGCGGATATCTACGTTGGTGGAGGCGAAGGACGTATTCTTGACCTTGGTCGGCGCCTTGAACCAATCCAGAGACTCGGCCTGTTCCGCCCAGAAGCCTTCGGGGTCGTCGACGGAGCGCTGATAAAGGCTCAGGTACGTCTCGTTGTCCGCCCAGGCATTGGCGGCGAAATCTTCCGCCACCGGGTAGACTTTCTGCTGTTCGGTCATGGCTTCCTCGCAAAGGTCGAGAAATGGATGATCGACCACACCATTTACGGCGTGACCGTCCAATAATGTATGTCCAGCATATACCCGTAGCCCCCCTGGCGCCCTATTAGACCTTGGTATTATCAATTTTTCTTTTTAATTCATTGAGTTACATCACTTTTGCGCAACGAAACGCAAGCGCTGTCGACAATGTCGGCAATGATAGGCGGTGCCGCGTTGCGCCCGTGCATGCCGCCGCGCGGAAAATAGATGCTCGGTGGCGCATCCACAACGGTAGCAATATGGCGCGGGACTGGCACGCGTGACATCGAAACGATGCGTGGTACGTGGCGGCAAACCGTAGAGCTTTTGCATGACGGTACGCCATTCGTGGCCGTGCGGACGCGCCGGTGGCCCCTCGAGGTGAAAGACCAGCCAATGCGCCATCTCATGCGGGATCACGTCCACCATGAACGCCTCACGGTTCTCGCGCAGCAGGACCGGATTGAAACGCAGGCCACCACGGGTGAAGTGCGCCTGGCCGGCGCCTTTGCCGCGCAGGTCCAACCACACGTCGGGACGCGGCAGAGAAGGATGAACATCGAGGGCGACGTGCCAAGCCGCCTCGACACGCGCATGCAGCGCCTCGTGGAGAGCCGGTTCGTCGAGCGACGCCAACCAATCGTTATCGGGAGAGGGCAAGGTGACGGATATCATGGGATGCTAGAATGCCGCCCAACGCGTCAGGCGTCCACCACTCACCGACCGCTCCCTGCAAGAGGCCCATCATGTCCGAGACGTCGCCCCCCATGCCACTGCTCGACGACGCAGCGCTCGAGACCCTCGACGATTTTATGGAATCCGACCAAGTCGACCCCGAAGCGCTCGACTTGATCGGCACGCACGGTTTCCTCGTCGCGCTGGCGATCGCGCCGATCGAAACACCGGCCACGACTTGGGTCGCCGAATTGTTCCATGGCGAGCCCCAGTTCACCGACGCCACGCAGCGCGAGCAGATCCTCGGCCTCTGCGAGACACTCAAGCAAAATGCCATCGAAGCCCTTGAGCACGGTCATTTACCCGAATTGCCGTTCGATCTCGAACTCGGCGACATCGCCCCCGAGGAAACGCCCATCGGCGATTGGTGTGCAGGCTTCATGGAAGGCGTGTTTCTCAATGAAGTCGCCTGGTTCGAACACGACGAAGCCCGAGTCGCCGAACTATTGCTGCCCTTCATGGCATTGTCGGGGCTATTCGACGACGAACCCGACATGCACGAGTTGATCGCCGACAGCACCCGGGCCGAGGCACTCGTCAAGCAACTGCCCGAGCTGGTCCTGGACCTCTATCTGCATTACCGCGTCCCCGAGGAAAAACCCAAGCCCACACCACGCAAGAAGAAACCCGCCGGACACCCGGGAGGCAAGAGGCGCCGCTAGAAGAGACTCAACGCAGCCGCGTCATCCAGCCGTTGAGGGTGCCAAAGATCCACTCACGGCAGCGTTGCATCCACGGGCGCCGCTGCCATTGCGCCCAATGGATTTCTTCGCTGGTGGCGAAGTTGCGTTCGAATAGGGCCGCCACGTCGCTGGCAAAACGGCTGTCCTCGACTTCCTGGTTGGCCTCCAGGTTCCACTGCAAGCTCCAGTGGTCGAAATTGCACGAGCCGATCGACGTCCAATCGTCGACCAGTACGAATTTGGCGTGAATGAAAGTCGGCTGGAACTCGTAGATGCGCACCCCGGCCCGCAGGAGCCGTGCGTAGAAACGCTGCCCGGCATAACGAATGCCCGGATGATCGTGGCGCGACCCCGGCAGCAATAGCCGCACGTCTAGCCCCTGGCGTGCAGCACGGATAAGGCGTCGACGCAGGCTGAAGGTCGGCACGAAGTACGGCGTGCATAGCCACAATCGCCGCTCGGCAGTGGCGATACGCTGATGCAACGAATACCGGATCGCCTGGTAACGATGTCCGCGCCCGCTGATCATACGCCCACGCATGCCGCCTGTGAGTGGTGCGATGGGAGGCAGCGATGGCCAGTGACGCGACGGCGCCTTGCGACGCGTCAAGGGCGACTCCCAGAGCTGCGCGAACAGGCCGACCCAGTCCGCGACGACCGGTCCTTCGATACGTACGGCGACTTCATACCACGCCTCGACGAAGGAATCGACGGCGCCGAAACCACCGGTGAATGCCAGTTGCTCATCGACGATCAGCAGCTTGCGGTGATCGCGCGACAGGTTCTTGCCCAATTGATGCCAGGCCAGTGGATTGAAGAAACGCAGCGCCACGCCGCTCTCGCGCAAGCGCTCGCGATCCGCATGCGCGAGTTTCATCGAGCCGTAGCCATCGAGCAGTACCAGCACCGTGACACCCCGCCCAGCCGCCGCGCATAAGGCATCGATCACGCGTGTGGCAAGCGTACCCGACTCCATCAGATACAATTCGAGGTACAGCGTGGTGCGCGCCTCATCAATGGCTGAAAACAAGGCGGGAAGAAAGCGCTTGCCTTCCGGCAACAAGGTAAAACGGTTGCCTACTTGCCAACGTCCGCGCATGGTATCTCCTCGATTTGCCGCCTGCCGACGGCCCGAACATACGTTATTGACGCATGTTCGTGATGGCGTTGAAAAGCGCCGACCTTGGGCCTATACGCTGCGGCTGGCTATACTGCGACACCGCGTCCCTTCAAGGCTAATGGATGGCTGTTTCAAACAAGCTCCTCGCTCCCCTGCGCACCCTGTGTCGCGCGTTGCTCGACCGTTGGCTCGACTATCGTCATGTCGAAGCGCCACGGCCCGCGCTCGATGCCACGCGGCCCACGCTTTACGTGCTGCCGCATCCCGCCTTTTCGGACAGACTGGCACTCGAGTTGATAACACGCCGCGAGGGCCTGCCCAGCGCCCGAGCCAGCGTCGCGCTCGGCGATACGCATCTTCCCGCTTGTATCTCCCTACCCCGGCTCAGTCGCGGGCTGACGCAGGTACACGGACGACGCTCGCCGCATCTCGACACCTTGCTGGCACAGCTAGCCGACGACCCTGAGCGGGACATCCAGCTAGTACCGGTAAGCGTGTTCTGGGGGCGCGCCCCGGGCAAGGACTTCGGCTTCTGGAAACTACTCGCGGCGGATAGCTGGCAGTGGAGCGGACGCCTGCGCCGACTCTTGTCGATGGTCGTCAACGGCAAGCACGTCCAGGTGCATATCGGCGCCCCGTTGCAACTACGCTCAATGGTCGAGACGCGTCCGCTGCCGGCCGCCCAGCGCAAGACGGCACGCGTGCTGCGCGTTCACTTTCGTCGTGTGCGCGTCCGCGTACTGGGCCCCGATCTCTCACACCGCAACACGCTGATTCGCGGCGTGGTCGACAGCCCACAAGTGCGCCAGGCGATCTTTGATGCGGCCACCGCCCGCGGCAACAGCCTCGAACGCGAAACACGCCGCGCGCGGCGCTATGGCCGCGAGATCGCTTCCAACACCTCGTACCCCGTGCTGCGCTTCCTCTACCAGTTGCTGCGCCGGCTCTGGAATCGCCTCTACGACGGCGTCACCGTCAACGGTCTCGACGACGTCAAAGCGCTGGCCGGCGATCACGAGTTGATCTACGTGCCTTGCCATCGCAGCCATATCGACTACCTGCTGTTGTCCTACGTGCTGTTTCGCGAGGGACTGATGCCGCCGCACATCGCGGCGGGCCGCAACCTCGATATGCCAGTAATCGGCGCACTACTACGTCGCGGTGGAGCGTTTTTTCTACGCCGCAGCTTTCGCGACAACCGCCTCTATGCGGCGGTTTTCAACGAATACGTGCATCGCCTGATCGCGCGTGGGCATCCACTGGAGTACTTCATCGAAGGCGGACGCTCGCGCACCGGGCGGATGCTGGCGTCGCGCCCGGGCATGCTGGCCATGACGTTACGCTCCTTCGCCCGCGACCCTCGCCGCGAGGTCGCCTTCATACCGGTCTATGTCGGCTACGAGAAGGTGCTGGAAAGCGGCAGCTATCTCAAGGAATTGCGCGGCGGGCGCAAGAAGAAGGAGTCGCCCTTCGACCTGTTGCGCATCGTGCGTCGCCTGCGCCAGCCGCACGGCCATGTCACGGTCAATGTCGGCGCGCCGCTCATGCTCAGCGGCTTTCTCGACCGCCAGGTGCCCGACTGGCGGGACAACCGTCGCCAAACGCGTCCCGATTGGCTGCACCAGGCCGTGCCCGCACTGGGCGCCACACTGGCCCAACGCATCAACGCTGCAGCGGCCATCACGCCGGTCTCGCTGGTCGCTCTGGGGCTTCTGGCCAATTCGCACCACGCCATCGAGGCCGACCTGCTCGAGCGTCATATGCGCTTACTGGTGGACCTGAGACGGCATCTCCCGGGTGGCGGGCGCATCACCCTGCCCGATGGCGCGCCTCGGGACTGGATCACCCATACCGCTCAGTTGGAGTTCGTCGAACGCCGTCCCCAGGCGCTCGGCGAATTGATACTCGCCACGCCGGAACAGGCAACTTTACTGACATGGTATCGCAACAACGTCTTGCACCTGTTCATCGACATGGCGCTGGTCGCCTTCGCATATCGGCATAACGCCCGCTTTAATACGGAGGAGTTGCTCACCCTGCTGGGGCCCACCTGGCCGGTGCTCGCACATGAATTCCACTTGCCCGACGAGGCCTTTGCACCACGCCTGGAACGCGCCCTGGCAGCGCTGGCGTCGGAAGATTTGCTGATCGAGACCGATCACGGTTGGGAGCGCCCGGCAGGGCACCTGGCCAGCAGCGAACATCTGCGCCTCCTGGGCCGGCTGGTTCAACCGACTCTGGAGCGCGGTTATCTGCTGTTGGCCGTGCTGCTGCGCGAGGGAAGCGGCACCCTGACCCGCGAGGCGCTGGAGGAACAAAGCCGTCAGTTGGCTGAACGTTTAACGCTGCTCTCCGGGCTCAACGCCCCGGAGTTCTTCGACAAACGTCTCTTCAGCGGCTTGCTCGACACTCTCGAGGCACAGGGCTGGTTATGGCAGGAAAACGACAAGCTATGCTATGACAGCTCGCTCGACAACGCTCAGCGTCGCGGGCAAGCGCTCTTCGACCCCAGCCTGCGCCACCGCCTGACCCAACTGGTGCATCGCCAGGCGTCTTGAGCCATGAGGCCGCGTTACGCAGACTTCAGGCTGCGATGCACATAGAGATCATAGCGACTGGTTTTGCCCTCGAGCACGTGATCGGGTGCGGGGCCATCGAGCGGCGGCGCGCGGCGGGGGCGCTTGACCACTACCCGGTGCGTGGCAACCTCCAGGGCGGCTTCCAACAGACGCGGCGCATCGTCATCGTCGCCGGCCAGTTCGCGGAAGATGCGCATCTCCTTCTTGACCAACGCGCTCTTGTCGCGGTGCGGAAACATGGGGTCGAGATGCACTACCTGCGGCGCGACGTCGTGATGCGCTACAAGCGTCGCCAGCTCACGCGCGGCATCGCCATTCGCCAACCGCATGCGCGCCACGATCTCGGCGGCCTCGTCATCCGCTCGAGCACGCCGCACGCCATCCTCGAGCAGTGCATAAATCGCCGCCACGCGCTCGATCAGCAACACCTCGGCACCGAGACTCGCCAGCACGAAGGCATCACGCCCCAACCCCGCCGTGGCATCGACGATACTCGGCGTCACGCCATGCGCCAGCCCGCATGCCTTGGCGATCAGTTGCCCACGCCCGCCGCCGAAGCGGCGCCGGTGCGCGACTTTACCGGCAGTGAAATCGATCCGCATCGGCACGCCATAGCGACGCGTGTCGCCCGACAGCGCTAGCCCCTCATCGCGCATGGCCAAGCACAAGGGGGTGTCGGCATCCGCCTCGGGTTGCCAGGGCAGCCCAAGGCGCGCTGCCAGTGCGCGTACCGGCTCGCCGATGGCCATGACCCGTTCGCTCATACCACCCACACCAGCAGCACGACGCCCAGGATCAGGCGGTAGATGACGAACGGCAGCATGCCGATGCGATCCAGCACGGCCAGGAACAGCTTGATGCACAGCCACGCCGCGACGAACGACATCAGCGTGCCCGCGATGATGGTGCCCCAGGCCACGCCTTCGCCCGCCTCGACAAGCTCGATGCCCTTGAGCGAACCGGCGGCGAGAATCAGCGGGATCGACAGCAAGAACGAGAAACGCGCGGCGGCCTGGCGGGTGAAACCCAGCAACAAAGCCGCCGTGATCGTGATTCCCGAGCGCGACGTCCCGGGAATCAATGCCAGTGCCTGGGCGAGCCCGATGATCAGCGCATCGCGCAGCGACATCGCGGTCAACGCATGCCGGCGGCTACCACGTACATCCGCCCACCACAGCAGAAGCCCGAAGACCAAGGTAGTGATGGCGATCACCAGCGAAGCGCGAAGGTATGACTCGATGACGCTTTCCATTAGAAAACCGATGATGACGGCCGGCAGGGTGCCGATGATCACCGCCCAGCCCAAACGACTCTCCGGTGTCGCCGGCCCACCACGGCAATGCGCTACCCAGTCACGCAATATCTGAATGACTTCCTGGCGAAACGTCAGCACCACCGCAGCTAGCGAGCCGACATGCACCGCGACATCGAAGGCCAGCCCCTGATCGGGCCAGCCCAACAACTGCGAGGGAAGAATCAAGTGGGCGGATGACGAAATCGGCAGAAATTCGGTAAGACCTTGAATGACGGCCAGCGCAACGACGTGCAACCAATCCATGAGATGTCCTTGAAACAACGAAAACATGACGCTGCGTACGGGCGTGCAAGCACGCCATTATTATTCTCTGCGGCTTAGGAAAGCCTTAAGCGCGCTGCCAGGCTACTTCATTGCGTAGATACACCGGCACCGCTGCGTCAGGCGTCGGGCGCTCGCCCGACTGCCAGGCCTGCACAGCCAGATGGACCATGTCCTCGGCAGCCGGTTGCGGCTCGCGCAAGCATTGACCGAGCGCCGACTGCACCTCCACAGGCATCCGCTCGCGCAAGGTCCAGCCCGAGCCGATCCCCACCCAATCGACATCATGCGAGACCGCTGGCAGGCGCAATCGCTCCGGTGCCAACACGACCTCCGCCATGAGCGGCTCGAGCACGCCGTCATGACAGCGATAGGCTGCGGCATAGATCTCGTTCATACGCGCATCCAGTGCCGCCACCACGTAACGCGCATGCAGGCGCCGATGCGCGGCGAGTGCCAGAGTTTCCAGGGTGGATACGCCGATCAAGGGGCACTCGAGTGCGAAGGCCAGCCCCTGCGCCGTCCCGGCAGCGATTCGCAAACCGGTGAACGAGCCCGGCCCACGGCCGTAAGCCAGTGCGTCGAGATCGGAGAGCCCTACGCCTGCCTCGGCCAGCACGTCATCGACCATTGGCATCAAGAGGTGGGTGTGTTGACGCGGGGCGTCACGATAGCGGGAAATGACATGGCCATCGCGCCACAGGGCGCAGGAACAGGCGCTAGTAGAGGCATCCAAGGCCAGCAGAGTGGGCATCGGCGATCATCGAGCAACGGGTGAGCCCGCACTATAAACGGGCCACCGGCCATTGGCAAAATACCCGGCGTACTAGCTTCCGCAATGCTTGACGCAGGTCGCCATTGCGCGGCGTCAGGGACGCCGCGCGGGAGGGAGAAGGTTACCCTTCGAGCGCCGTCAGCACCTGCTGGCGGATCGCCTCGACACTACCGGTGCCTTCCACACGATGATAGGCTGGCGCGCTTTGCGGATCTTGCTGCGCCCATGCGCGGTAATACTGCACCAGCGGCTCGGTCTGTTCATGGTAAACGGACAAGCGGTTGCGCACGGTCGATTCCTGATCGTCGTCGCGCAGCACGATCGCTTCGCCCGTCACGTCATCCTTGCCCTCTTCCTTGGGCGGCTGGTACTCGACGTGATAGACACGCCCCGAGCCCGGGTGCACTCGACGCCCCGCCAGACGCTTGACGATTTCCTCGTCGTCCACGGCGACTTCCAGCACGTGGTCCAGCTTGACGTTGGCGTCTTTCATGGCGTCGGCCTGGGGGATCGTGCGCGGAAAGCCATCGAACAGGAAGCCGTTAGCGCAATCCGGCTGGGCGATCCGCTCTTTGACCAGCGAGATGATGATATCGTCGGACACCAGCCCACCGCTGCTCATGATCTCCTTGACCTTGAGTCCCAGTTCGCTTTCCTCCTTGACCGCCGTACGCAACATGTCGCCGGTGGAGATCTGCGGAATGTCGAAATGCTCGCAGATGAATTGGGCCTGGGTGCCCTTGCCTGCGCCCGGGGCGCCCAACAAGATCAAACGCATCGATAGTGCTCCTTGAACGAGTCATCACGTGTTCGTTATCGGCCATGGCATGCCCCATGAAGCACACGCCATCGCTTTGGGAATGGCCCATGACGATACCTGCACGGCTCGAGCGGCACAAGCACGCCCGCCTTACCTTAGCCATCCACGAAACTCTATAATGCGCCTATTTTCAGCGACTTGCCTAAGGCATTGCACTTTCGTCGCGCGCGTGACGGCCGGCTCTTTTTTGTCGCACCATAAAAAAGCGGCCCCCGAGGAGGCCGCTTCTATAATGTCACCTATGTGATTGGATCACATCAACAGGCGACGAATATCGCTCAGCGCCTGGGCCAAAAAGGCCGTGAAGCGCGCCGCATCCGCACCGTTGACCGCACGGTGATCGTAGGACAGCGACAGCGGCATCATCAGCCTTGGGGCAAACTCCGCGCCGTCCCACACCGGTTTCGTCTGCGCCTTGGAAACGCCGAGGATGGCGACTTCCGGGGCGTTGACGATGGGCGTGAAGGCGGTGCCGCCGATGGAGCCCAGGCTGGAGATAGTGAAGCAGCCGCCCTGCATCTCTTCGCGCTTGAGCTTCTTCGACTGCGCCTTGCCGGCCAGCTCGACCGATTCTTTGGCCAGGTCGATCAGCGATTTCTGATCGGCGTTGCGAATCACCGGGACCATCAGGCCGTCCGGCGTGTCCACGGCGATACCGATGTGCACGTAGTGCTTCTGCACCAGCGTTTCGCCGTCGCTCTTCAGGCTGACGTTGAACTGCGGGAACTTCTGCAAGGCGTAGGCGCAGGCCTTGATCATGAACGGCAGCGGCGTGAGCTTGGCATCCTGCTTGGCGGCTTCGTCCTTCATCGACTTGCGGAAGGCTTCCAGCTCGGTGATGTCCGCCTCGTCGAACTGCGTGACGTGCGGCACGTTGAGCCAACTGCGGTGCAGGTTGGTCGCGCCCGCTTTCATCAGGCGACCCATGGGCTTTTCCTCGACCTCACCGAACTGGCTGAAGTCGATGTCCGGCACGGCCGGAATACCCGCACCGCCACTCGGCGCGGCGCTGCTTCCGGCACCGCTGGCACGCTGCTTAAGCGCATTCTTGACGTAGCCCTGCACGTCTTCCTTCAGCACGCGGCGCTTGGGCCCGGTGGGCGTGACCTCGGCCAGATCGACGCCCAGTTCACGCGCCAGCATGCGCACCGCCGGGCCGGCATGCACATGCGCGCCCGCCGTCTTGTCGTCACCTTGCTTGTGGCGCGCCTCGGGGCTCGGCTCCCCCGTGGGCTGCTTGGCAGACGGCGTCGACTTGGCAGCGCTGGCTTTTTGCTGATCGGCATCGGCCTTCTGGTCCGCCTTGCCAGCCTCAGGCTTCTTGCCTGCACCGGCTTTCTTGGCCGGCTTCTTGCTACCAGCCACTTCTACATAGCCGATCAAGTCACCCTCGGAGACGCTGTCGCCTTCCTTGACCGACACCTCGACCACCTTGCCCTTGTAGGGGCTAGGCACGTCCATGGAGGCCTTGTCGGACTCCAGCGTGATCAGGGTGTCTTCCTCGCTGATCTCGTCGCCTTCGCTAATGGCCAGTTCGATGATCGGCACGTTCTCGCTGCCACCGATGTCGGGTACACGCAGTTCCTTGCGGCCACCCTCATCGCCGCCTTCTTGCGTCTGGTCTTCGGTGTCTTGCTCCTCGGCACCCGTGTCCGAATCGGCACTGTCGGAGTCGTCTTCTGCCGGGACTTCGTCGGCATCATCGTCTGCGCCGTCACCTTCGTCGGCGATCTCCATGCTGCCGATCAGGTCACCCTCAGAGACGCTGTCGCCCTCCTTGACCGCCAGCGAGACGAGCTTGCCGCTGTAGGGACTCGGTACGTCCATCGAGGCTTTGTCGGATTCCAGCGTGATCAAGGTGTCTTCCGCGCTCACCTCATCGCCTTCACTGACCGACACCTCGATGATCTCAACGCCTTCGCTGCCGCCGATGTCCGGCACTGTCACTTCAACGGTGCGCTTGCCGCCGCCGGAAGACTTCTTCTTCGGCGCCGCCTTCTCGGGCTCGGCTTCGTCCTTATCCTGCGACTTGGCGTCATCCTGAGACTTGCCATCGTCCTGGGAGGACTCCTCGGCGTCGCTATCGTCCTGCCCGTCGCCGCCTTCGGCTTCGAGCTCGAGGATATCGTCGCCCTCGGAGACGCTATCGCCTTCCTTGACCAACACCTTGACGACTTTGCCGCCCTTGGGCGCCGGGACGTCCATGCTGGCCTTGTCGGACTCCAGCGTGATCATGGTGTCTTCGGCGGCGATGACATCGCCTTCGGACACCGCCACCTCGATGATTTCGACGCCGTCACTGCCGCCGATATCGGGAACTTTGATGATTTCGCTACTCAAGGTCGCGCTCCTTTCCAATCTGGCAGTCTGGTCGTCCCGGCAACACATCGCGCCCGGGCAATACGACCAGACCAGGCAATCTGGCCATGGCCGCCGCCATGTTTAACCGGCAGCGGCACCTTGATGGGACACTTCAGCCCATGACATCAACGGGGCTCAAGACACCAGCGGGCTGGGCTTGGCGGGGTCGATGCCGTATTTCTTCATGGCATCATTGACGACCTTGGCGTCGATCTCACCGCGGTTGGCCAGCGCGCGCAGCGCCTGAATGGTCACGTAGTAGCGGTCGACCTCGAAGAAACGACGCAGCGCTTCACGCGTGTCGGAACGCCCGAAACCATCGGTCCCCAGCACATGGAAGTCACTCGGTACCCAAGCACGAATCTGATCGGCGTAGAGCTTCATGTAGTCGGTCGAGGCGATGACCGGCCCCTCGACATCTTTCAGCTGCTGTGACACCCACGGCTTCTCACGCTTCTCATCGTAGTCGAGGAACTGCAACCGGTCGTATTCGAGCGCTTCGCGGCGCAGCTCGTTGAAGCTGGTCACGCTCCACACATCGGCGACGACGTCATGCTCGTTCGCCAGCATCTCGGCGGCGGCTTCGACCTCACGCAGGATCGTGCCGCTGCCCAATAGCTGTACGCGCGGCTGTTTCTTGCGACCGTCCTTCTTGCCTTCCTGCAGCAGATACATGCCGCGAACGATGCCCTCCTCGCTGCCCTTTGGCATTTCCGGGTGCGGGTAGTTCTCGTTCATCACGGTCAGATAGTAGAAGCAGTTTTCCTTGTCCTGGAACATGCGCTTCAGACCATCCTGCAGGATCACCGCGACCTCGTGGCCATAGCACGGATCGTAGGCACGGCACGACGGCACGGTCGACATCAGGATATGGCTGTGACCGTCCTGGTGCTGTAGCCCCTCGCCATTGATGGTCGTGCGCCCAGCAGTACCGCCGATCATGAAGCCGCGCGCCTGCAAATCACCGGCGGCCCAGATCAGGTCGCCGACGCGCTGATAGCCGAACATCGAGTAATAGACGTAGAACGGGATCAGCGGCAGGTGGTGGTTAGCGTAAGCGGTCGCCGCCGCGATCCACGCGGAGATGGAACCGGCTTCGGTGATGCCTTCCTCGAGAATCTGGCCTTTCTTATCCTCGCGGTAGTACATGATCTGGCCGGCATCCATGGGCTCGTACTTCTGCCCTTCGGCGGCGTAGATCCCCAACTGGCGGAACATGCCTTCCATCCCGAAGGTACGCGCTTCGTCGGGAATGATCGGCACCACGCGCGCGCCCAATTGCTTGTTCTTGACTAGGCCGTTGAGCACACGCACGAAAGACATGGTGCTGGAGACTTCGCGGTCGCCGGAGCCCTTGAGCTGGCTGGCGAACATCTTGTCGTCGAGCCCGGGAATCTCGAGTGCCTCGAAGTCGTTCTTGCGTGCCGGCAAAAAGCCGCCGAGCTTCTCGCGCTGGAGATGCAGGTACTTCATTTCCGGGCTGTCGTCATCGGGCTTGTAGTACGGGATGTCACCGCTTTCGATCTGCTCGTCAGTGATCGGCACGCCGAAACGATCGCGAAACGTCTTGAGCGCGTCGGTATCCATCGACTTGATCTGGTGGGCTTCCATGTCGGCTTCGCCGCTGCCGCCGCCCATGCCGTAGCCCTTGACGGTGTGTGCCAGGATCACGGTAGGACGATTGCCGGCATTGTTGACCGCTTCATGGTAGGCCGCATAGACCTTCTGCGGATCGTGACCGCCGCGATTGAGACGGAAGATCTGCTCGTCAGAGTAGTCCTTGACCATCTCCGCGGTTTCATCGTACTTGCCGAAGAAGTGCTCGCGGGTGTACTTGCCACCCTGGGCCTTGTAGTTCTGGTACTCGCCGTCGACCGCCTCGTCCATGCGCTTTTGCAGCATGCCCTTGGTGTCCTGTTCGAACAACGGGTCCCACTGACCGCCCCAGACGACCTTGATCACGTTCCAACCGGCACCGCGGAAGACGCCCTCGAGCTCGTCGATGACGCGCGAGTTGCCGCGCACCGGCCCGTCGAGACGCTGCAGGTTGCAGTTGATGACGAAGATCAGATTATCGAGCTTCTCGCGGCTGGCCAGATGCAGTGCGCCCAGCGATTCCGGCTCGTCGCACTCGCCGTCACCGAGGAAGGCCCAGACCTTGCGGTCCTTCATATCCTCGAGCTCTCGCGAATGCAGATACTTCATCACGTGGGCCTGATAGATCGCCTGGATCGGCCCCAGCCCCATGGAGACCGTGGGGAACTGCCAATAATCCGGCATCAGGTACGGGTGCGGGTAAGACGGCAGGGCTTCGCCGTCGACTTCCTGGCGGAAGTTATCCATCTGTTCCTGCGTCAGGCGTCCTTCCAGGAACGAACGCGCGTAGATACCCGGCGTCACGTGTCCCTGAATATACAACAGGTCACCCTTGTGGTCCCCGTTGTCGGCACGGAAGAAGTGATTGAAACCCACTTCATAAAGCGTGGCACTGGACTGATAACTAGCGATATGACCGCCCAGGCCCTTATGCTTCTTGTTGGCGCGCAACACCTGAACCATCGCATTCCAGCGGATAGCTGAGCGAATCTTGCGCTCGATGAACATGTCACCGGGCATCTTGGCTTCACGATGCATCGGAATGGTGTTGCGATGCGGCGTGGTCCCGGAAAAGGGGGGTGAAGAGCCATCGCGACGCAGACGATCCGCCAAGCGGCTCATGATGTACCGAGCGCGCTCTTCGCCCTCATGCTCGATGACCGAGGCCAAGGAATCCAGCCATTCCGTGGTTTCGATCGGATCGAGATCGTTTCTTGCCTCCAGACTCATAGACGTCTCTCCGAATGAAGATTGTATGTCGGTCATGGCCCGTCTACGCATCGCGATGGGGCCTGTGGCGCTCTTCAGTGTGGGCGCGACCTTCTGTGGGTCGTGTCTCCGGGGAAAACTTTCTGTAATTTCCTTACAGCAGGGCGTGCAAGACGCACGAATTCAGGCCACGACGATACCGCAAACGCTGTCTGCTGCCAATTCGATAGGTCGCAAGCGACCTGCAAAATGCTTATTGCCCATACCACTCAGGACCAAGTCACGAGCCCAAGACAAAGGTTTACATGATGTAGTGAATTTACACGCACAATGAACGTCATGGCGCTTCATCCGGCATCTCCTCCAGGCAGCGATGGAAATAGGCCCAGTCGAAGGCCGGCCCAGGATCGGTCTTGCGCAGTGGCGCAATATGCGCGTGGCTGGTCACCCGCTCGACACTCAAGACAGGATAGCGCTCGCGCAAAGCGACAAGCACGCGTGCCAGGCAGCGATACTGCGCGTCGCGATAGGCGTGAATTTCATCGCCTTCCAGCTCGATGCCGATACTAAAATCATTGAGTTCACGGCGTTCACGATGGCCCTCCCACCACCGCGAGCGACCGGCATGCCAAGCACGCCGGTCGAACCCCACGAACTGTACGGCTTCACCGTCGCGGCGGATCAGCACATGTGCCGAAACCCGCAAGGTGTGAACCGTGGCAAAGTAGGGGTGCGCGGCGGGATCGAGACGATTGGTGAACAAGCGCTCGATGGCATCGCCACCGAAGCTCCCCGGCGGCAGACTAATAGAGTGCAGCACCAATGCCGACACTTCACCCTTGGGGCGCACATTATGATTGGGCGAGACGACGTGTCGCGCCGTGGTAAGCCAGTGATTGTCGACCCGCATGCCTGCTCCTATCTTTTCGGGACGCGCTTTTCGGGACGCGCCCCGATGAACAACGTACCCCTGACCGAAGCGCCGTGAACCCGGTATAATACTCATATTGTCGCACATCAAAGATAAGGCGCCCGACATGCAATATCGCGAAGCCCTTGCGGAGGATATCCGTACCAGTGCCGCCCGCCTGCTGGCCGAGGACGTCGGCCCCGGTGACATCACCGCGCAGTTGATCCCCGCCAAGCAGTGGGCCTGGGCGCGCGTCGTGGCCCGCGAGGACGCGGTGCTGTGCGGGGTGGCGTGGGTCGATGAGCTTTACCGGCGCCTCGACCCGAGCGTCAAGCTCCATTGGCATGCCGCCGATGGCGATGCTCTGGCGACCGATGAGACCTTTCTCGAGTTGGAAGGCCCCGCACGCAGTTTGATGACCGGCGAGCGCGCGGCCCTCAACCTGCTACAGACCCTCTCGGGAACGGCGACGCGCACGCGTCATTATATCGCGCAGGTTGCGGACACCGGCGTGGCGTTGCTGGATACGCGCAAGACCCTGCCCGGCCTACGCCTGGCACAGAAGTACGCCGTTACCTGCGGGGGTGGCCACAACCACCGCCTAGGGCTACACGATGCCTTCCTGATCAAGGAAAACCATATCGCCGCCTGCGGTGGCATTGCCAAGGCCGTCACCGCCGCGCGCCGCATCGCCAGCGACCTGCCGGTGGAGGTGGAAGTCGAAACGTTCGAGGAGTTGGACGCCGCCTTGGATGCCGGAGCCGATACCATCATGCTCGACAACTTCGATCTCGAGACGCTGCGCGAGGCGGTCGCACGCACAGCCGGGCGCAGCCGCCTGGAAGCCTCCGGCAATGTCAGCGAGGCAACGCTGCGCGATATCGCCGAAACTGGTGTCGACTGCATCTCCATCGGCGCGCTGACCAAGGACGTCAAGGCCGTCGATCTATCGATGCGCGTCGTGCGCACCGAAACGCTCTGACTGTCTTCATGCGCCGTTGCCGTTGACCTAGCGGGCTCAGCGGCCGAACGCCAGCATCCGCTCCAGGGGCTTCAGGGCCTGCTGACGCAGCGCCGCCTCGATGTGAATCTCGCCACCGCCGTCACTGAGAGCGCGCTCGAGGCGATCCAGGTCGTTCATCGCCATCCACGGGCAGTGCGCGCAACTCCGACACGTCGCGCCGTTGCCCGCCGTGGGCGCCTCGAAAAGCGTCTTGTCCGGCACCGCCTGTTGCATCTTGTAGAAGATGCCACGGTCGGTGGCCACAATCAGACGTTGCTGATCGAGTTCGCGCGCGGCCTTGATCAACTGCGAGGTCGAACCCACCACGTCGGCCAGTTCGACCACCCCCGCCGGCGACTCGGGATGCACCAACAAGGCGGCGTCGGGATAGACCTTCTGAAGATCCAGCACGCCCTGAGCCTTGAACTCCTCGTGCACGATGCAGGCACCATCCCAGAGCAGCATGTCGGCGCCGGTACGCTCGCGGATATAACGCCCCAAGTGCTTGTCCGGCGCCCACAGGATCTTTTCGCCGCGGGCCTGGAGATGCTCGATGACCTCGACCGCAATCGACGAGGTCACCACCCAATCCGCACGCGCCTTGACCGCCGCCGAGGTATTGGCATAGACCACGACCGTGCGGTCGGGATGCGCATCGCAGAACGCCGCGAACTCATCCGCCGGACAGCCGTCATCCAGCGAACAAGTCGCTTCCAGCGTGGGCATCAACACGGTTTTCTCGGGGGACAGGATCTTGGCAGTCTCGCCCATGAAGCGCACCCCCGCCACCACCAGGGTCGTGGCCGAATGCTGGGCGCCGAAGCGTGCCATCTCCAGGGAATCGGCCACACAACCGCCACTTTCCTCGGCCAGTTGCTGAATGGCGTCATCGGTATAGTAATGTGCCACCAAGGTGGCGTGGCGCTCGCGCAGCAAATGCTTGATCGTTTCGGACTGCGCGCGTTCCGGCGCACTCGGCGCGGCCGGAGAATACGCCCGGGCCAGCGGCGAAGCCGCTTCGGGCACTTTCGGTGTCATGATCGTCATCGTGTCTACCACTGTGACTGGCAGGGGCTCCCCCTGCATAACGAGAAGCGTCGCGCCGCGATCTCTTCGCGGCCACACCGCACCCGACATCATGATACTGCCCGTCGCTACCGGCTTGCCAGCATCGTGGCCACATCGATATCGCCATGAAAATGAGGCCCAGAACGCAAAAACCCCGCCTCATGCGAGACGGGGTTGAATGCTGGTGGGTCGTGTAGGATTCGAACCTACGACCAATTGGTTAAAAGCCAACTGCTCTACCACTGAGCTAACGACCCATAATATGTCAATTCAGACAATTTTTGGCGGCAATGGTGGGTCGTGTAGGATTCGAACCTACGACCAATTGGTTAAAAGCCAACTGCTCTACCACTGAGCTAACGACCCGCCGCCGGGTCTTCGAGACGTATCAACGCACCATGCCATTCAAGGGCACGTAGCCATGGTGGGTCGTGTAGGATTCGAACCTACGACCAATTGGTTAAAAGCCAACTGCTCTACCACTGAGCTAACGACCCGTCCCGACAGGGCGCACATAGTACTGATAACGCTCGACATTGACAAGATTTTTTTGCCGGGAAGCCGCTCATCGCGAGCGCCGCGAGTTCTTCGGCTTGCGCATGGCATTGACCGGGCGACGCTTATTCTTGTCGCGGCTCCAACGATTTTGCTCGTCGGGCGTCAACTCGGGCACCTTACGCGCTGGCAGGTCCGCCAATTGCGCCAGATCGTCGACTTCTTCCTGAGAAAGTTCGACCCATTCCCCCGCCTTGGCGCGCTTGTCGAGGAAAATATTGCCGTAGCGCACCCGCTTGAGGCGGCTCACCGTGAGCTCTTGCGACTCCCAGAGACGCCGCACCTCGCGATTACGGCCTTCGAGAATCACCACGTGGAACCACGTATTGATGCCTTCGCCGCCGAATTCTTGCACATCGGTAAAGCGTGCCGGACCATCTTCGAGCATTACACCCTCGGTCATGGCGGTCACGTTCTCCTGGCGGACGGCGCCCATCACACGCACCGCGTATTCGCGCTCGACCTGCGTGGAGGGATGCATCAAGCGGTTGGCGAGCTCGCCATCGGTGGTGAACAGCAACAACCCGCTGGTATTGATATCCAGGCGGCCGATGGCGATCCAACGCTCGCCCTTGAGGCGTGGCAAGCGATCGAAGACGGTGCGCCGCCCCTCAGGGTCACGACGCGTGCACAACTCGCCCTCGGGCTTGTTATACATGATGACGCGCCGCGGCACCTCCTCGGCGTCGCGCAGATTGACGGGGCGCTCGTCGAAGGTAACCCGATCGCGCGTCTCGACACGATCACCCAGCGTGGCCACCTGGCCATTGACCTTGACGCGGCCGTCGCTGATGGCGGTTTCCATCTCACGACGCGAGCCAAAGCCCGCACGGGCCAGTACCTTCTGCAATTTTTCGGTAGGCGTGTTCATGGATCGAACGTTGTCTCGTCTGTTGAATGTTCCGCGCCCGCCGCGTCGGAAGCCTTTGCGTCACCCTCGGCAGGCGACGCTCCGGCCTCCTCTTCCCGTCGGCGGGCGCGTTCGGCCAGGCGAGCTTCGAGTTCGGCGAAGCTCAATCCCGACCGCTCGGACGCCGTCCCGGCGTGCTGATCGTCGGCCATCCCGGCCGCCGTCGTGTCTGTCGTCTCTAGCGTGTCTGGCGCGGCCTCGGATGGCGACGTTGCCTGCGACGTATCCTCGACCGGTGACGTATTCTCAACGTTGTCGGCGTGACTGTCACGCGCCGATGGATGATCCGCGTCATTGTGCCCCAGCGACTGCTTATCGTTCCCCAGAGCCTCCTCGAAACGCGTCTCGAATTCCTTGAGTTCGTGCATCGGCGGCAGAGCATCGAGCGTCTTGAGACCGAAGTCGTCGAGAAAGGCACGCGTGGTGGCATAGACTGAGGGACGCCCCGGCACGTCACGCTGCCCGACGACACGGATCCATCCCCGCTCGGTCAGGGTACGCATGATTGAGCTGCTCACCGAGACGCCGCGCACCTCCTCGATATCGCCACGGGTGACTGGTTGACGATAGGCGATCAGCGCCAAGGTCTCCAGCAGCGCACGCGAATAGCGCTGTGGCTTTTCATCCCAAAGCCGCGATATCCAGGGCGAAAAGCGTGCACGAATGCGCACTTGAAACCCCGAGGCGGTCTCGATGAGCTCCAGAGCGCTATGCTCGAGGCGCTCGCCCAGGCGCGCCAGGGCATCGCGCAACTCACCGCGCGAGGGGCGCTCACGCTCGTCGAACAGACTCTCCAGGCGCTCGGCTGTCAGCGGCTCGCCGGCGGCCAACAACGCCGCTTCGCAGACCTCGTCGAGAGACGTGGGTGCCTCGTTCATTGGGGGTCCTCTTCGGCATCGGCAAAGGCGCTTTCCCCGCCGTCGTCCTCGTCCGCCCCGGCGGTGTCGCCGGCCGCCTCGACGACCAGCCGGGCACGCACATGAATCGGCGACAGCGGCGCGTTCTGCGCGATCTCGATCATCGCCTCCTTGGCCAGTTCGAGAATCGCCATGAAGGTCACCACCACGCCCGCGCGCCCCTCCTCGAGCGTGAACAACGCCTCGAACGGGGTATAACGTTGGCCATCCAACTGCTCCATGATACGTAACATGCGCTCGCGGGTGGACAGCACCTCGCGGCTGATCTGGTGAGATTGCTGAAACTCAGCCCGCTTGAGCAATCCCGACAAGGCGTGCAGAAGCTCATCCAGCTCGACCTGGGGATGAACCACTCGGGTCTCGAGCGTGGGTAACGCGGCCTGCGCCGCGACCCAATCACGCCCTTCGCGCGGCAATTCATCGAGCCCCTCGGCGGCCAGCTTCAGCTGTTCGTATTCCTGCAGGCGGCGGATCAACTCGGCGCGCGGGTCTTCGGCATCCTCGTCCTCGCCCTTGGGTGGACGCGGCAACAGCGTGCGCGACTTGATCTCCGCGAGCATCGCCGCCATCAGCAAATACTCGCCGGCCAGGTCGATCTCCAGCGCCCGCATCAATTCGACGTATTCGATGTACTGATGCGTGATCGCTGCCACGTCGATGCCCAGGATGTCGAGATTCTGACGCCGAATCAGATACAGCAACAAATCCAGCGGCCCTTCGAAGGTTTCGAGAAAGACGCGCAGCGCCTCGGGCGGAATGTAGAGATCTTCCGGCAGCTCGGTGATGGGCTGGTCGTGCAGGCGCGCCAATACCGCCGCTTGGGACGCGGCTGTCACGGTATCGGCACTGACGGGCTCGGCGGTATCACTCACGCGTGACGCTCTCCTCGACTGCGCCTCACGGCGCGACCTTCGACAAACGCGCAGTGTAGCAAGGCCATCGGGAGGCGAACACGCCCGCGTCACGCGCGATTGTCGCGCGGGATCAATACGCCTCGGCCGCATCGGCCTTGCGATAGCGCCCTGTATAGTCGAAGAGCTTGTCGCGGATCTGCCAGTAACGACCGACCTTGCGCCCCACGACGAAATCCGGGGCCTTGAGCCGATGCTCATCAGCGATGACCTCCTCCGCCGAGCGTGGTTGCCAGTCGATGCCCGGTGCGCGCAGGTGGTAGCGCAAAAACGCCAGCGTGAAGGCGCGACGCTGCGCGGGTGTTTCCAGCGCGAACCATTCGTCGAGCGTGGCGCCGTCCTCATCGTGATAGGTCACCTTCAAGCGCGGCAGCCCCCGCCCGTTGAGCACCGCTTGCAGCTGCATGCCCGACACGCGAAGCACCTTGGCTTCCTTGAGTCGTAGGGCCGCCTTGAGCTTGTCATCGGGATCGACCATGCGCTCGCTGCATTGATGGCAAGCCCGCGCAGCGATGTCGTTTTCCGCACCGCACTGATCGCACACCTTGAAGCGAAAACGAAAGTCACACTGCTTCCTCGTTGCCGGTTTTGACGTTGTGCTTTTAGCGCGGTTTCGGGCGCTATCAACAAGCCCTTGGCAGCGCCGGCCGTGATGCTCGATGACCAGGTCGCCATCACGCTTGCCCCAGAACAGATTGGCGTGCCCGCACGCCGGGCATTCGACCTGCACCGGTTCAGAATCTGAGTCCGGACGCGGTTCGCCGACTTCCGGTGCGTACAGGTCCCAGGGATTGCCCGCGTAATCGAGAATCAGGCAGTCTTCCTTGCCCGGCGCCAAGCGCAACCCACGCCCGACGATCTGTTGATACAAGCTGACGGACTCCGTGGGCCGCAGGATGGCGATCAGGTCCACGTGCGGCGCGTCGAATCCCGTGGTCAGCACCGCCACGTTGACGAGATACTTGATCTCACGCGCCTTGAAGGCCGCAATCAAGCGCTCGCGCTCCTTCGTGGGCGTTGCACCGATGATCAATGCCGACTGCTCGGCCGGCAGGTAGCCGATGATCTCCTGCGCGTGCGCCACGGTGGCCGCGAAGATCATCACGCCGCACCGCTCGTGCGCCTGTTCGACAACCTCGGCGATGATACCCGGCGTCGCCCGGTGGCCCTGCACGACGCGGTTCAACTCGGCTTCCTCGAAACCGCCATCGCGCCCCGGTACCAGGCGCGAGAAATCATAACGGGTCTGCCGACCATCCTCAGCGTAGAGCGCCGCATCCACGCGCTTGGGCGCGACCAGATAACCCTGCTTGACCATCAATCGTAGCGGTTGCTCGAACACACAATCCTGAAAGAAGCTCTCGGCGTCGCCACGCACCATGCCATGATGATGGCGGTGATAGATGAATCCTTGCCCCAGGCGATACGGCGTCGCGGTCAGCCCCAGCACCTTGAGACGCGGATTGTGCTTGCGCAGATGCGCGATCACGCGATGATAGCTCGACGGCGCCTTGCGCTGGCGGGCGTCATCGCTGGCAGGCGGGGGAATGCGGTGACATTCGTCGATGACCAGCAGCGTGAACGCACCCCACTCATCGTGTGCTTCGAAACGTGCCAAGCTATTGACCACGGACTGCACCGAGCCGAAGACCACTTGTCGCTCGCTCTCCTTACGCCCTAAGCCCGCGCTGAACAAATCCGCCTCCAGGCCGTAAGCCAGGTACTTGGCATGGTTCTGCTCGACCAACTCGCGCACGTGGGCCAGCACCAATACCCGCCCCCGAGCTAGACGCGCCAATTCGGCGATCACCAACGACTTGCCGCTACCGGTCGGCAACACCACCACGGCCGGATCGTCGCTCGCGCGAAAATGCTCGACGACCCGCGAAACGGCCTGTTGCTGGTAGGGTCGAAGCGAGGGCGCGCTCATGGCAGACTTCCAATCGGATCAAAAAGCGCATCCTACCATCGTCGGCAAGGTCGGCCAGATGGCAATACAGGCCTTGATCTCGCCTTTCCGCGCCCCGACCTCATGAGTGAGGCGCGGATGACAACGATCAACCCGTATCGCATTAACGTTTCCAGCAAGGAGGCCCTATGCAAGCACCGAGTAGTCCCGATTGTCCTGAATGCGGTAGTCGCGCCAAGCGTTTCCCTCCCGGTCGCGAGGGGCAATATCACGTTTTTTGCGCAGCATGCGACCATGATTTCGGGCGTTACGACCGCCTTGTCGCCGACTACCGTCATCTCCTCGACGACCTGGAAGCCCATCTCGGCACCTCGGATAACGCGCACCGCGACGTCTGAGGTTGTTATCGTCATTTTTCACTGACATCCGTTATCGGAGATCCTTCATGTCCTCGACTCAATCCCATTTCGTGGTGCTCGCCGAGTTCCGGATCAAGGAAGGCCAAGTGCCTGCCTTTCTCGCCCTGGCGCACAACGACGCCAACGAATCCCTGGCCAATGAGGAAGGTTGCCTGGCGTTCGACGTGCTAACGCCGGAAGGCAGCGACAATGTCGTCGTGCTGCACGAAGTCTATCGCGACCGTGACGCCTTCGAGCATCACATGCAGATGCCCCACTACGCGCCCTTCAAGGAAGGCAGCGCACCGCTGCTCGCCGACGAGCCGAGCGTACGCTTCTTCTACACGGCTATCCGCCCCGAATAAGTACGCGTTTCAGTCGAGCAGGCACGGCGATCTTGTGATGACGCATGATGCATATCCTCTGCTGCAATTGGCCCAGAAAACTTAAAGATGGGCGTTGAAGACCTTCATCAGCTCGGCCTTGTCCTCGAAGCCGACCCCCGGCATGGCCGGGATCGCCACGTAACCGTCCTCGACCGGGGTGGAATCGGCGAAACCGCCGAAGGGTGCAAAGACGCGCGGGTAGGATTCATTGCCGCCCAACTTGAGGCCGGCGGCAATATTGAGCGCGAATTGATGCCCGCCGTGGGGTATGCATTGGCGGGTCGACCAGCCGCGAATATGCAACTCGTCCAGCATGCGCAGATATTCCACCAGTCCATACGACAGCACCGGGTCCATCTGCAGGATGTCGCGATCGGCTCGCATGCCCCCGTGTCGCAGCAGGTTGCGCACGTCCTGATGCGAGAACAAGTTCTCCCCGGTTGCGGTCGGTCCGGCGTAGTGTTCGCATAGCTGGCGTTGCAGGGCGTAGTCGAGCGGGTCGCCCGCCTCCTCGTACCAACGCAGACCGTATGGCGCCAGGCCACTGGCGAAATCCAGCGTGTCCTGCAGGTCGAAGCGGCCATTGGCATCCACCGCCAGGCGCGACGCGTCCCCCACCACCTCGAGCGCCGCCTCGACACGTGCCAAGTCCTCTTCCAGCGGCACACCGCCAATCTTCATCTTGGTGGCCACATACCCCATTTCCAGGTAATCGCGCATCTCCTCCTGCAGCCCCTGGATTTCCTTGCCGGGATGATAATAGCCACCGGCGGCATAGACCGCGACGCGGGCGTCGGGCTCGCCATCGCCGAAACGCTCGGCCAGCAATTGCGCCAGCGGCTTGTTCTCCACCTTGGCGACGATGTCCCAGATCGCCATGTCGATGATACCCACCGCCACCGAACGCTCGCCGTGCCCTCCCGGCTTCTCGTTGGCCATGAGCGTGTCCCAGACCCGGAACGGGTCCAGGTTGCGACCGCTGTCATCGAGTAGCGAAGCGGGGTCGGCCTCCTGCAAGCGGGGCAGGAAGCGCTCCCGAAGCAGACCACTCTGGGCATAGCGCCCGTTCGAGTTGAAGCCATATCCCACGACCTGCCGACCATCGACCTTGGCGTCGGTGTAGATCGCCAGGATGGACACATCCATCTTGGCAAATGAAATGTAGGCATTGGCGATATCGGACGCGATCGAGACTCGCGCTTCCTTGATGTCGGTGATTTTCATGCAACTCTCCTTATTAAATAACGTGTTAAGACCAGATACCGGCCGGCAGCCTGACGCTCAGCACCTCAGTGAAAGCCACATAGAACACGCCGATCAATAGCGCCATGATGGGCACCCACATGGCTAGACGGCGTGCCGATACTGGTATCTCTATCCGGGCCAAAAACCAGGTAAAGCCAAAGAAAGCGATGGCCGTGGCCAGCAGAAATCCCAGCACACCAATCGCATACCACCAGGCGAACAGTATCGCGATAGCGATAACCAAGCGTAGCGGACTGCCTTCGATCTCGACCTGGCGCGCAGCCGGCTTGACGAAGGCCTTGACCATCAGAGCCAGCGACAGCAACACCGTCACGAGGATCATGGCACGTGGGAAAATAATACTGAGCCGCCCCAGTTCTTCGCGGGGTAGCCACAATAGCGCCGCGAAGGCCAAGCCCAGGATGCCCGCGGCCAGATCGGTATTGAGGCGCACGATCATGACTTGTCCTCCTCGTCAGGCTTGGCCTTGGCCATGCGACCGCTACGCTCCAGCCAGGCAGGTAGTAGTGATGTCGCAGCGCTGAGCAGCACCAGAACCGCCAGTACCTTGGATAGTGGGTTATCGACCAACCCCAGCCAGGGAATGGGATCGGCTATGGACATCAACATGGACTGCACATAGCCCTTTTCGGCGATGATGCCGAGGATCAGGCCCAACACGATAGGTGCCGCCTGGATACCGATCAGGCGCAAGAAGTACCCGATCGTGCCCAGCAACAGCATCATGCCGACATCAAGAAAGCTGTTACGCAAGGCATAGGTGCCCAGAATCGTGACCATCGCGATGCTTGGCAGCAGGAAGTAAAACGGCGTCTTGACCACCACACGGTGAATCAACCGACCACCCAGCAAGCCGACCGGCAACAGGAACACGGCGGCAAAGCCCATCGACAGGATGAAGCCGTTGGTCAGCACACCGGTTTCGGTGAACAGATCGAGCCCCGGGCGCAGGCCATGCATTAGCAGCACCCCGAGAATGATGGCATCCGGCGGTGCCCCCGGGATCCCCAACGTCAGCAGTGGCACCATGCTGCCGGCCACCATGACGTTGTTGCTCGATTCCGAGGCGATCACACCATCGACATTGCCCTTGCCGAACGATGACGGGTCCTTGGAGAAACGCTTGGCTTCGTTATAGGCCACCAAGCTGGTGACGTTGCCTCCCGCGCCCGGGATGATGGCAACGATCTGACCGATGATGCAGGAGCGGATCAGATTGATGGGCTTGCCGAAGATATGTTTGCTCATCTTGCGAATGGCGGAACCCACGCCGCCTTCGAGCTTGCCGCTTTCCGGCAGGGCACCGCGCCCCTGGGCCGCCATCGAGAGAATTTCGGGTATCACGAACAAGCCGATCAGGGCAACGATCAGCGCGATGCCACCCTGTAGCGCCGGCATGCCGAAAATGAAGCGAGTTTCGCCACCGATCGGCGAGACGCCGATGGTGCTCAGCAGAATGCCGATGCAACCGCCGAGCAGCCCCTTGAGCAATGAACCACTCGAGAGGCTAGCGACAAGGGTCAGGCCCAGCAGGGCGACCCAGAACATTTCCGCCGGGCCGAATACTACGGCAAGCCTCGCCAATGGCGGCGCCAGCAACAACAGGAACGCCACGCCGACGATGCCGCCGACCACCGAGGAAATGGTCGCGGCGGCCAGGGCTTCGTAGGCACGCCCCTGACGAGCCATGGGATAACCATCGAAGGTCGTGGCAATGGAGGAGGGCGTTCCGGGTGTATTGATCAGGATGGCGGTAAAGGCCCCACCGTAGATGGCGCCCATATAGACCGCCCCCAGCGCCATCAACCCCTGTAGGGGGGACATCGTGAAAGTGAACGGCAGTAGAACCGCCAGCGCCATGGTCGCCGTCAGTCCGGGCAAGGCGCCGATAAACAACCCTGCCGTTACCCCGACCAGGATCGTGACCAACCCTTCGAGTGTCAGGATCGAGAATAGGGCTTCCAGTAACATGTCCATAAGCCAACTACTCCACTAAATGCAGAATGGGTCGCGTCAGATGAACGGCCAGAACCCGGCCCTGCGCCCAGAAGGATCGCAGGGCCGGAGACGCATCACGTCGCGTTATTGGTTGGCTTTGGCTTCTTCGAGGATCGGCTGATAGGCCGACTTGAGTTGCTGCATGACCTTGTCCACCTCGCCATCGGTGATATCGGTCATGACGAAGCCGAGCGGCTCCTGTTTTTCAGCAATGCGCTCGTTAGTCTTCGCAAACGCATCTTCCAGCTTGTTAACGATTGCGTCCGGTGTTCCCTTGGGTACGGCCACGCCACGATAGGCACCCCCGACGATGTCATAGCCCAGCTCCTTGAACGTCGGGACATCCGGTAGCGCGGGGACGCGCTCTTCCGAGGCCACGGCCAGGACACGGGCGTTATCCTGCATCTGCACGCCGAGCATCGAATAGTTGAAGATGCCCGACACATGGTTGCCCTGTACCGCCGCCGGCAACGGCCCCGTACCGGTGAAAGGGATGTAGGTCACGTCGATACCGGCTTCACGCTCCAGACGCAAGGCACCCAAGTGGTTGGCGCTAAAGGTCCCGCTACCGCCCAGCGTTACCGCCTGCGGGTTCTTCTTAGCGTATTGGACCAGGTCGTCGAGGGTCTTGAATTGGCTGTCTTTGGGGACGATCAGGGCATTGGGTGTGGTGTGGAAGAACGTCACGATTTTCCAGCCATCGGTTTCGTAACCGGCATTCTCACGCATGATGGGCTGGGCGATGATGTGCGGAATATTGACGCCGATCATCTCGTAGCCCGTCGGCTCGGCACTGTTCTGGAACTCGCTCCAGCCGACGGCACCACCACCCCCTGGGCGGTGATTGACGTTTACGTCGACCCCCAATATCTCTTCCAGATGAGGCTCCTGGAAACGCGCGGTGACGTCGGACTCACCCCCCGGATCGAAGGGAATCGTATACGTGATGGGTTGTTCGGGATACTCGGCGAAGGCGATACCCGGCATGCCCAAGGCAGCCATCAGGGATAGCGAGCCTACCCAGCGTGTCGTGGCGAATTTCATTGGCGTACTCCTTGATCTTCTTGTGGTCTGGTGACGTTGTTCGCTCAATGGTGTTTGCCAATGTCATGGCGGAGCGAATGAAATGTCATACGCATCTCGTGTCGGGAAATGCGTACCGCACCTTTGAAGCTAGCCAACTTGTAAAATCTGTCCACTTTTAGAGAGTAGACCTTAGTCGGGCCAAGCAGGGGAAACATGCCCCTGCATATATAAGCCTATTAAAAATTATTTAAAACAATCACTTATTTATTTAACGTTCTTTTGATAAGAAACATATGCGTTCCAGTAGAGTTGTTTAAAATGGACATACCGACCTTGCTAACCCTCGAAGACGCGACGACGTGAGTTACCGATATGATCGCGCATCCGCTGGCAGGCCAGCTCGGCATCGCCTGCTCGAATGGCCTGAAAAATCCGCACATGTTCTTCCTGAACTTCCGGCAAGTGTTGTCCGGGACGACGCAACCCAAGGTTGCGTGCCAGATTCTGACCAAAATTGATCTGCGTCTTCAGGGAAAGAAGCGTGTCGCTGAAAAACCGATTATTGGTCGCATTGGCGACCGCCATATGAAAGCCGAAGTCCGCAGAGACACCGAGCTCCCCCGTCTGAATGCAAGCTTCCAGGCGCTGTAGCGCCTTCTCGATCTCCTTGAGCGCCGACGACGAGGCGTATTGAGTGGCGGCACGTGCCGACTCGCCCTCCAAGGCCGCTCTAAACTCGAAACAGCGCTGCATATCCGCCAAGCTTTCCAACGGTGCAAAGTCCAACATGGCACGGTCAGGGCGACGCATCACGTAACTCCCTGCACCCCGCTGCGACCGCACTAGACCATCTTCCCTCAAGCGTGACAGCGCCTGGCGTACAATCGGACGGGAAACCTGGTTCATCTCAGCCAGCTTGGCCTCGGAAGGCAGCCGGCTTCCCTCGCCATATTCGCCTTTGAGAATACGCTCGACGATATCCCCATAGACCTTGTCACTGAGCCGCAGGGGACGCGCCGATTCCTCGAAGGCACCGCCCATGGGAGACATCGCCAAGTGTCGGTGGACGTTGGACTGACTGGTCATTGATAGGGCCCCATAGGCAAAAGCACACCCCTTAAACCTAACGCATTTCGTCTCGACTGTTGATTATCGGGGCCCGATACACAAAGCCCGATGCCAGGAAACCGGCATCGGGCTATCGCATCACGAGGGGGTGTTAAACCACTTTATCCAACCGGTTCCAGGAACCCTCTCGCGGGAAAAAGACGCAATCAGTCCACCCAGACGCGCGCGTTGCGGAAAAGGCGCAACCAGGCGCCGTCTTCCTGCCATTCAGCAGGGCGCCAGGAGTTGGTCACCGCACGTGCTACGCGCTCGGGGTGCGGCATCATGATCGTCACACGGCCATCCGGCGTGGTCAGCCCCGTGATGCCTGCGGCAGAGCCATTGGGGTTGGCGGGATAGCGCGTGGTTACCTGGCCGTAGTTATCCACGTAACGCATGGCGATCTGATCGCTGGTCTGCATGCTACGTAAATGGCCGCTGTCGCGGAACTCGGCGCGCCCTTCACCGTGCGCCACGGCGATCGGCAGCCGCGAGCCTTCCATCCCAGCGAGCAGGATCGAAGGACTCTTCTCGACCTGCACCATGCTCACGCGGGCCTCGAATTGTTCGGACTCGTTACGCACGAAACGCGGCCAGTTCTCGGCACCGGGAATCAGCGATTTGAGCTGCGAGAGCATCTGGCAACCATTGCACACCCCCAGCGAGAAGCTGTCATCACGCTGGAAGAAGCCCTCAAAGGCATCACGAGCACGGCTATTGAAGAGCACCGACTTGGCCCAGCCCCCGCCAGCGCCGAGCACATCACCGTAAGAGAAGCCGCCACAAGCGACCAATCCCTTCATGGTTTCCAACTCGACGCGACCCTCGAGGATATCGCTCATGTGCACGTCGATGGCCGCGAACCCCGCGCGGTCGAAGGCCGCCGCCATCTCGACATGGCCGTTGACACCCTGCTCGCGCAGCACCGCCACGCGCGGCTTCTCGCCCCGCCCCACATAGGGCGCAGCAATGTCGTCGTCAACCTCGAAGCTGGGCTGCGCCGAGAGGCCCGGATCGCGCAGGTCGAGCAAGGCATCGAATTCGGACTTGGCACACTGTGGATTGTCGCGCAGCGCCTGCATGCGGTAACTGGTTTCGGTCCAGGTACGCTGGGCGATGGCCCGCGTGGTTTCCAGTAGCGGCTCCTCGAACAGCGTGACACGTACCTGATCGTCGTAGCGCGGCCGGGCAACCACACCGCAGGTTTCGAGTCCGGCGGCGGCGAGCTGAGCGAGCACGAACTCGGTATCGCGGCGGTTGACCTGAATCACGGCGCCCAGTTCCTCGGCGAACAAGGCGTCGAAGGCTTCGTAGGCGTCGTCGATCAACCAGTCGAGCTTGATCTCCAGCCCGCCGCGTGCGGCGAAAGCCATCTCCAGCAACGTTACCAGCAGGCCACCGTCGCTACGGTCATGATAAGCGAGCAACTTGCCGTCGGCGTTGAGGCCCTGAATGACGGCGAAAAAGGCCTTGAGATCTTCAGCATCGTCGAGATCAGGACACACATCACCGACCTGGCCGTACACTTGCGCCAGCGCAGACCCACCGAGGCGGTTCTGCCCCTGTCCCAGATCGATGAGGATCAAGTCGCTTTCATCCTGATCCAGGCGCAACTGCGGCGTCAGGGTGCGCATGGCATCGGTGACCGGCGCGAAGCCGGTGATGTCGAGCGTCAGCGGCGCCGTTACGCTCTTGTCTTCGTATTCACCGTCGGCGGTCTCTTCCTGCCACGCGGTGCGCATGGACATCGAGTCCTTGCCCACCGGGATGGCGATGCCAAGCTGAGGGCAGAGCTCCATACCCACGGCATGGACGGCGTCATACAAGGCCTGATTCTCACCGACATGCGCGGCGGCACTCATCCAGTTGGCGGAGAGCTTGATGTCGGAAAGCTTGGCAATCGGTGCCGCCGCCAGATTGGTAATCGCCTCAGCCACCGCCAGGCGCGCGCTGGCCGCCGGGTCGACTAGCGCCACCGGCGGCCGCTCGCCAAGCGCCATGGCCTCGCCGGCATGTGTATCGAAGCTTGCCGTGGTCACTGCGCAGTCGGCCACCGGCACCTGCCAGGGCCCGACCATTTGATCGCGCGCCACCTGACCGGTGATCGAGCGGTCGCCAATCGTGATCAAGAAGCTCTTGGAGGCTACTGCCGGCAGGCGCAACACACGATCCAACGCCTCGCGCAGATCGAGGTTGTCGAGCCCCAGCCCCGGCAGCGTTGACGCACGGCGCTCGAAGGCACGCGACATCTTGGGCGGCTTGCCGAACAACACGCTCATCGGCAGGTCGACGGGGCGCGTGTCGAAGTGGCCATCGTGAACCATCAGGTGATGGGCCTCGGTCGCCTCGCCGACCACGGCAAAGGGGCAGCGCTCGCGCTGGCACAACGCATCGAAGGCGTCCATGTCGTCCGGCGCTACCGCCAGCACGTAGCGTTCCTGGGCCTCATTGCACCAAATGGCCAGCGGGCTCATGCCCGGCTCTGCATTGGGAATATCGCGCAATTCGAAGCGACCGCCGCGGCCGCCGTCCTTGACCAGCTCAGGCAGCGCATTGGACAACCCACCGGCGCCCACGTCATGGATGAAACAGAGGGGATTGTCGTCACCCAATGCCCAGCAGCGGTCGATGACTTCCTGGGCGCGACGCTCCATTTCCGGATTATCGCGCTGCACGGAGGCAAAATCGAGATCCTCGCTGGAGGCGCCCGAGGCCATGCTCGAGGCTGCCCCACCGCCCAAACCGATCAACATCGTCGGGCCGCCCATCACGATCAGCTTGGCACCGCGGGGAATCTCGCCCTTGGCGACATGCTCCTCGCGAATATTACCGTAGCCGCCGGCCAGCATCACCGGCTTGTGGTAACCACGTCGTTCGATGCCGCCAGCGCCCACCGCATCCTGCTCGAAGGTGCGGAAAAACCCGGCCAGGTTGGGACGGCCGAATTCGTTGTTGAAGGACGCACCACCGATGGGCGCCTCCAGCATGATCTCCAACGCCGACTGAATACGCGCGGGTTTGCCGTAATCGAAGGCTTCCCAGGGCTGCACGAACTCCGGGATACGTAGATTGGAAACCGCAAACCCGGTCAGCCCAGCCTTGGGCTTGCCGCCGACGCCGGTGGCGCCTTCGTCACGAATCTCGCCCCCGGCCCCGGTCGCCGCGCCGGGGTGCGGCGCAATGGCCGTCGGGTGATTGTGGGTCTCCACCTTCATCAGGATGTGGATCGGCTCTTGTGTCGCTGCATAGCGCGCTTCCTGCTCGCGACCCGGCAACCAGGGGGCGGCAAAGAAGCGCCCGGCCTCGGCGCCACGAATCACGGCGGCGTTGTCGCTGTAGGCCGAGAGGATATCGTCGCTGGAACACGCGTGGGTGTTCTTGATCATTTTGAACAACGAATGCGACTGGGGCTCGCCATCGATGGTCCAGTCGGCGTTGAAGATCTTGTGCCGGCAGTGCTCGGAGTTAGCCTGCGCGAACATCATCAGCTCGACATCGGTCGGGTTGCGACCGAGTTCACGAAAAGCCTTGTGTAGGTAATCGATCTCATCGGCGGCCAGGGCCAGTCCCAGCGCATCATTGGCGTCGACCAACGCATCACGCCCGCCCTCGAGCACATCGACACGCCCCAGCGGTGCCGGCTCGTGATATTCGAACAGCTTGGCGGCATCGCTCGAATTGGCCATTACCGTTTCGGTCATGGGGTCGTGAAGCAACGTGACGAGCGCCGCAAACGTCGCCTCGTCGAGCTTGCCCTTGAGCGTCACGCTATACGCGATGCCGCGTTCGATACGCCGCACCTGGTGCAAACCGCAATTATGGGCGATGTCGGTGGCCTTGGAAGACCACGGGGACAGCGTCCCCAGGCGCGGCACGACCAAGAACAGCTGCCCCTCGGGCTCGGCGTCGGCGCCATCACGCACGGGGCCGTAGCTCAGCAGTTGCGCCAAGACCTCGCGCGCCGAGTCGTCGAGTTCGTCCTGGTGATCGACGAAATGAACATAATCGGCATGCAGCGCCTCGACCTCGGGCACGGCATCACGCAACGCGGCTAACAGCTTGGCATGACGGAAAGCGGAAAGGGCGGGCGCTCCTCGCAGTTCGAGCATGTCGAATGGGCCTCTGGGACAGCAAATAGACGATGCCGCGGGCGGCGGCCAATGAGCTGTCATGATACTGGAAAAGGTCCCGCCGGGCGAAGACGGCTTCACGATCTTGCACGTCGCGAGGAATCTCCGCCAGGTGACACAAGGCGCAACGCCCGCTAAGGTGACCCCTCTCATCGCTGACGCGAACCAGCATGCTTGATGTTCTTTTGCACTACATGCGGCCAGCTGCAACAACACTCGTTGCTCTGCTGGCGCTTTTAATTCCCGACGGCCGCACATCCCACGTCCGTGACACGGCGTTGTCGGCGATTTCCTCGCGTGACTACATCCAAGTAGCCACCCGCAACACGCCGACGACCTATTACGAAGGTCGCCACGGCCCCACAGGGTTCGAATACGAACTGGTGCAGCAATTCGCTGAGACACTGGGCGTCAGCCTGTCGACCGATAGCCATGGCAATATCAGCGATGTACTCGATGCCGTGCGCAGCGGCCGTGCCGACTTCGGTGCCGCCAATCTGGCACTCGACCCCATCGAACCCGGCATTCGTTACAGTCGTCCGATCATGTCGATGCAGCCCTTGGTGATCTATCGCCCGGGCATAGCGGCCCCTGAAGCGCCCAAGGACTTGCTGGGGCTGGATATCGCCGCGATCAAGGACTCGGGTACTAGCCGCGCCCTGCGAGACCTGCAGGAGAAGCTCCCCAAGCTAAGTTGGCAGGAAACCGACGAACTGGAGGTCACCGACCTCATCGAGATGGTCGAGAAAGGCGAACTCGATGCTGCCGTCGTCTACGCTCATCAATTCAAGATCAACCGTCTGTTCTTTCCCGACGTCGAGCGTGGCTTCGCATTGGGCAAGCCACAAAGTCTGGTATGGGCATTTCCCGAAAGCGACGGTGTCGCCCTCCAGCAAGCGGCTAACCGACTGATCGCGCGCATGCAGGAAACTGGAACGTTGAGCAAACTGATCGATCAGTACTTCGGCCATGACAACTATCTCGAATACGTAGGGGCGAGCATTTTCATTCGCCATACCCAAAAGCGCCTACCAAAATACGAAGACGCCTTCAAGAAAGCAGCTCGTAGAACCGGCTTCGACTGGAAGTTGCTCGCCGCATTGGGCTATCAGGAATCGCACTGGAAGCCGCGCGCCACATCGCCGACCGGCGTGCGCGGACTCATGATGCTCACCAATGCCACCGCCGCCGAGGTCGGTGTGACCAACCGCCTCGACCCTGAGCAGAGCATCAAAGGCGGCGCTACCTATCTCAAACATGTGAAGGGTCGGCTACAGGAAGAAATCACCGAGCCGGATCGAACCTGGATGGCCCTGGCTGCCTATAACGTAGGTTTGGGCCATCTCTACGATGCCCAGAAGATCACCGAAATGCGGGGTGGCGATCCCTACAGTTGGGCGGACGTACGCAAGGCACTGCCGCTACTGCAGAAGCGCAAGTGGTACAGCAAGGTGCGTCACGGCTATGCGCGCGGCGGCGAACCGGTGATCTACGTGCGCAATATTCGCCGTTACTACGAAATTCTCAAGTACGTGGACCGTAGTCAGCGTCAATTCCACCAGCTCGGTAAACGCGACGACACCTTCCCGCAAACGCCTTTCAATACCGTCCCGCCGGTGCTGTAGGCGATCGCCTCGACATGACCCGAGCGCGTCATTCACGTCGCGCCGCAAAAAACGCCTTGAGCAATTGCGTGGCGCGCGAGGCCAGCACCCCCCCTTCCACCTCGACACGGTGATTGAACCACGGCTGGGCAAACAGGTTGGCCCGAGACTCGACCATGCCGCTCTTGGGTTCGGCGGCACCATACACGACCCGACCTACACGCGCATGGATGATCGCCCCGGCGCACATCATGCAAGGCTCTAGCGTGACGAAGAGTATGCAGCTATCCAGCCGGTAATTGCCCAGATGCGCTGCAGCGTCACGCAAGGCACACACCTCGGCATGTCCACTCGGATCGTGACACGACACCGGGGCGTTAAAACCCGTGCCCACGATTTCACCACTGGGCTCGACCACCACCGCGCCCACCGGCACCTCGCCCGCCTCCAACCCCATACGCGCTTGATCCAGCGCACGGTGCATGTAGAAGGTATCGCTGCGCATCACAGGGGCACTCCGGTATGCTGATAGAATTGGAACAGTCGTATGAAAACGAGCCATTATAAGGATGCCGACATGACGCACCCCCTCGCCACCCTCGTCGACCTGTTGGGCCTAGAAACCCTGGAGGAAAACCTGTTTCGCGGTCGTAGTCAGGATCTCGGGCTTCCTCAGTTGTTTGGCGGCCAAGTACTCGGCCAAGCGCTTTCCGCCGCCACCCGGACGGTCGATGCGACACGCCGCGCCCATTCATTGCATGGGTATTTCCTGCGCCCCGGCGACGCCAAACGTCCAGTAGTGTATCAGGTCGACCGCGTACGAGACGGCGGGAGTTTCACCACTCGACGCGTCAGCGCCATCCAGAACGGCAAGACCATTTTCTTCTGCAGCGCCTCGTTCCAAGGCCAAGAGCCGGGCTTCAGCCATCAGCGCGAGATGCCCGACATCGCGTCTCCCCAGGCGCTGATCGAAGACGGCGCTGAGGTACAGCGCTTCGACGGTCATCCCATCGAGTTCCTGCATCTCCCGGATACCATCACCGACATGCCGCGCAAGCAACTGTGGTTCCGCCTGGCCGGCGAATTGCCCGAGGATGGCTCACTGCATCGCTACCTGCTCGCCTACAGTTCTGACTTCAATCTGCTGACCACCAGCCTCGTCTCGCACGATACCTTTTTCGGCGATCCTCGGTTGCAGATCGCGAGCCTCGATCATGCCCTGTGGTTCCACGACGATGTGACCATCAACGACTGGCTGCTGTATGACATGGAAAGTCCGTGGGCCGGCGGGGCTCGCGGATTCGCGCGCGGTAGCGTCTACGACCGGACTGGACGGCTGGTCGCATCGGTGGCGCAGGAAGGGCTGACGCGTCTGCGGGACTGAGCGCCGTGCTGGGGTGAGACATGCGAGCGCAGGTGCAAATCGATACGAATGGGGGCGGAAGCATCAATAAAAAGGCGCGGGCATAGCCCGCGCCTGACACGATCACTGGGTAAGCCGTCGCGGCTTAACTCAGCCGTTCTTCATCGATGCCATATCGATGACGAAACGATAACGCACATCGCCTTTCTGCATGCGATCCCAGGCCTCATTGATGTTCTGGATATCGATCATCTCGACATCGCAGGTAATGCCTTTCTCGGCGCAGAAATCCAGCAATTCTTGCGTCTCGGGAATCCCGCCGATCAGTGAACCGGCCAGCACACGACGCCGGAAGATCAGGTTGGCACCCGCCACGCCGGGCTCCAATGGTTGCATCTGGCCGACCAGAATGTGAGTACCGTCGTACTTCAAGGCCTGCAGGTACGGATTCAGGTCGTGCTCATTGGGCACGGTATCGAGCATGAAATCGAAGGTCTCGCTGACCGCCGCCATCTGCTCCTCATCGGTGGAGACCACCACGTGATCGGCACCGTTGGATTTGGCCTCGGCGATCTTGCTCTCGGAGCGCGTAAACAGCGTAACTTCGGCACCCAGCGCCTGGGCCAGTTTGACACCCATGTGACCGAGCCCCCCCATACCGATGACGCCGACCTTATGGCCCGGCTTGACGCCGTAATGCTTGAGCGGTGAATAGGTAGTGATACCGGCGCACAGCAGTGGCGCGGCAGATTTAAGGTCGATGCCTTCCGGCATGCGCAGCACGAAACGCTCGCTGACCGTGACCCGGTCGGAATAGCCGCCCTGTGTAAGGCTGCCGTCGTGGCGATCGGGGCTGCCGTAGGTCATGGTGAAACCTTCGGCACAATACTGCTCCAAGCCATCGCCGCACGCCTGGCAATGACGGCAAGAATCGACCATGCAACCCACGCCGACCACGTCGCCTTCCTTGAAATTGGTGACATCACTACCGACGGATGTGACCCGGCCGACGATTTCGTGTCCCGGCACGATCGGATACTGCGCCATTCCCCAGTCGTCGCGTGCAAAATGCAGATCGCTGTGGCAAACGCCGCAGTAAAGAATCTCGATAGCGACATCATCCGGGCGCGGTTCGCGGCGCTCGAAGGAAAATGGCTCGAGTGTTGACTCCGCAGAGTGCATTGCATAGCCCGTCGCTTGTGGCATAGCGGATATCCTATAAATGGTGAATGCAATCGCGTAGTGGCTCGGCGTCCTGAATGGACGATCACCAAGCCTCGATCGCGGACCCCGACAGTGTGGGCGCGAGACGGCGTCTCGACCATGCCCGATTCTGTGCAATGTTTGCCAGATACTGCTCCCAGCTCAAACGATAATCATGCCAGACAGCAAATTTCATGCACGATGTTATCCTATGGCGGCGTTCGCTATCGCCGAGGAGACGCCGATGACCCTGCTACCCCCCCATACCCTGAGTCCCGCGCGTCCTGCCGCCGAGCACACGCTGGAAGAACGTCTGGCATCGCGCCTGGCCCCTTTGGCCACGCAAGAAGGCTTTGCCGCTACTAGCTTGCCCGGTGTGCAACTGATCACCTCACACTGCGGGCACGCGCGCACTCCATTGATGTACGAGCCGAGCCTGGTCATCATCGTACAAGGCAACAAGACCGGCTATCTCGGTGACCGCATCATCCATTACGGGGCCGGCCACTACTTGATCCAAGCCATGCCGTTGCCCTTTGAATGCGAAACCCACGCCAGTGATACGACCCCATTGCTGGGCTTGTCAGTGAGCCTCGACATGACCATGCTCGGCGATTTGGTTAGCCGCCTACCCACAACGCACGCATCGCGTATGCCTGCGCCCATGGCCGCGGTGAGCATGGACGCCGACATGAGCGATAGTGTCATGCGACTGATTGACTGCTTGCACGACCCCGAACAGGCCGCAGCGTTGGGCGATGGCCGCATTCGCGAGGTGCTATTCGCTGCATTACGTGGTCCTCAGGGCGCCTCGCTACGTCAGTTGGTAGCCCATCACGGCCAATATGCCCGCATCGCCGAGGCACTAACTTTTTTGCACCAGCAATATACCCAACCCTTGAACGTGGAAAGCCTCGCACAACGCGTCAACATGAGCGCCTCGCATTTTCACCACCACTTCAAGCGCACCACGCAACTCGCACCGATGCAATATCTCAAGCGCTTGCGGCTACTAAAGGCACGCCTGCTTCTTACTCAGCAGGGCTACCAAGTGGCGCAGGCCGGCAACCAGGTGGGCTATCAGAGCGCCTCGCAGTTCAGCCGCGATTACAAACGCTATTTCGGACAAAGCCCCTTGGGAGACCGGCAACGCGCTGCCGAAACACCCGCCGCTTCGTGATATCTCAAGTGGCGACGCCGCCATGCCGATAACGTTATCCTGACGTAGGGCGTCGCGCCCTTCTCATGCTCTAGTACGCGCCGGGCATCGCCACACACCACCCGACGAGAATACACCGATCGCATGACTCACCATTTCATAACGCCTGGCCCGGCACCTCAGGCCATTCAGGGAAACTGGGATCCTTGGCTGATCGTCCTTTCCTGTTGCGTGGCATGGCTGGCCGCCAGCATCGGCTTGTTGATCGGTGAGCGCATGCAAGAAGCCGATAGCCGCCTACGCCGCGGCGTCTGGTTGATCACCGGCGCCGGCATGATGGGGCTGGGCGTGTGGAGCATGCATTTCACCGGCATGCTGGCCCTGCGCCTGCCGCTGCCCATGCAATACGATGTGGGGATGACATTCTTATCGCTACTCCCCGCCGTGCTCGGCAGCGGCTACGCCATGCGCATCATGGCCCGACCCGTCGCAACGCCGCGCTACTCGGTACTGGGTGGGCTGGTGTTGGGTGCGGGTATCGGCACCATGCACTACTTGGGCATGGAGGCCATGCGCATGCCCGTCGACGTGCGCTACGACGCCACACTATTCATCATCTCGCTCGGCGTCGCTCTGGTACTCGGTGTGGTGGCAATGCTGGCTCATCGCTACTGCGTTCGCCATCAACGCCTGACACACCTCGACCGCCGGCTATTCGGGGTCGCTGCCTGCATCGCACTGGCCATCAGCGGCATGCATTACGTCGCCATGTCCGCCACGTACTACCTCCCAGCACCCGCGCCCCATCACACGATGGAAACATCGGCCTCGTGGCTCGCCGTCAGTGTCAGCGGTGCCGTCACACTGCTATTGCTGGTCGCCGCACTGAGTGTCGCCATCGACCGGCGCTTGCAGCGCCATGCCCGTCAGTCGACGATGTCGCGTGAGCAGTTGATGGAAGTCATCGCCGCGATCAATGACGCTTTCCTGCTATTCGATGCCCAAGGCCGGATCGTGCTCAGCAACCGGGCCTTCACGGCCATGACCGGCTACACGTCCACCGATATTCAGGGCAAGCCGCTGTCAGTGCTCGAGCACTCCCAGGAAAGCGCCCACGTGCATCGCGATATCCGCCGCCACATCATCGACAGCGGACAATGGCAAGGTGAGATCAAGGCGCGGCGCAAGAACGGCCAGGCGTTTCCCGCGCGCCTCAGCGTCAACCGCGTCGAGTACAGCCAGGGCACTACCCGCCATTACGTCGCCACGCTCAACGACTTGAGTGCGCACCGCGAGGCGGAGGCCAAGATCCACCGCCTCGCGCATCATGACCCTCTGACCGACCTGCCCAACCGCCAGACCTTGTATACGCGCCTCGACGCCGTACAAGCTACGTGTCGTACGCGGGGACAAAGCGGTGCGCTGATCATGCTCGACGTCGACAACTTCAAGGCGCTCAACGACTCACGGGGTAACGCCGCCGGCGATATGCTGCTTCGCCATGTGGCGCGGCGCCTCAGGCGTTTCGCGCACCACGAACACGACCTAGCGCGCCTGGGCGGCAACGAATTCGCCCTGGCGGTGACCGGCTTGCCATCCGATCGCGACGCCGCCATTGCTGAATTGCAACACCACATGACCACCGTGCAACAAGCCACCAGCGGCGTGTACGATCTCGACGGCTTTTCGCACACCACGACGCACAGCCTTGGCGGCGTTTGGTTCAACGCCGAAGACGTAACAGCGGATGAGCTAGTCAAGCGCACCAGTTTGGCTCTCTCGCGGGCCAAGCAGGACGGTGGCAACGCGAGTCACGTTTTCCACCCAGAGCTGGAAGCCGCCTTAAAGGATCGCGTATGGCTGGAGACCGAGCTGCGCAAGGCCCTTCAAGACGATCAAATGCGCTTGCTCTATCAACCCCAGGTCGATACCGAAGGCACTACCATCGGGGCCGAAGCATTGATCCGCTGGCAGCATCCTGAACGAGGAACGATCTCGCCGGGCGCTTTCATCCCCCTTGCCGAGGAAACCGGACTCATCGTGCCCATGGGCCAATGGGTACTGGCAAGGGCATGCGAGCAACTGGCCCGTTGGGCAACTGATCCGGCCCTGGCCCACTTGCAGATCTCCATCAACGTCAGCGTTCACCAATTTCAGCAGCACGATTTCGTTGCCCAGGTGCTTGCCACGCTCGCCGACCATCAGGCGCCGCCCGAACGACTGACCCTGGAGCTGACCGAAAGCCTACTCCTCGCCAATGTCGAGGGCGTCATCGAGAAGATGATGCAGCTCAAACGTCATGGCGTAAGCTTTTCCCTGGATGACTTCGGCACCGGTTATTCGTCGCTGGCCTACCTCAAGCGCCTGCCGTTCAATGCCTTGAAGATCGATATCTCCTTCGTCCGCGACGTCCTCGTCGAAGCCAACGACGCCGCCATCGTCAAGACCATCATCGCCCTGGCCGACAGCCTGCAACTCAAGACCGTGGCCGAAGGGGTGGAAACCCTCCCCCAGCGCGATTTCCTCGCGCGGCTAGGCTGTCATCATTATCAAGGCTATTACTACGGGCGCCCAGGCCCCATCGAGGCTTTCGAGGCGCTTGTCACGCCGCCTCCCGCACGACATTCAGATCAGCCCTATCACGCCACGCACGGCCCATCACCCCACGCACGGCGTAGTAACCGCCCACCGGGGTAACCCGCCTCGCAAGCTGGCCTTGGTGAGGCGGTATGACTCGAACGCGCGCCCTCACACCACCTTGAGCGTCGGCCACTCGTGCCCCGGCCGCGCCATCAAGGTGTCACGCAAGGCCTCGCCCGCCGCGCCGCTGGTCAACATCACATCAAAGGCTTCGAGATCAGCGAAGAACGCCGGGCGCACCCGGTCGAGCTTGCTTTCGTCGGCGACCAGGATGCGCTGCACAGCGGTCTCGAGCGCCACCTGTTTGGGCACCACCTCGTGGAAATGAAAGCAGCTCACGCCCTTGTCGGCATGCACGCCGGCGGCGGATATGAATGCCTTGTTGATGCCCAGCCGGCGGATCGCGGTCACCAGCTCCTCACCCCCGAAAGACTGCGACACGGGGTAGTAGAGCCCGCCGAGCAGAACCAGACGCACGTGAGGAAGCGCCATTTGCTCGATGGCATTGGCGACGTTGAGCGCGTACGTCACTACCGTCAGCGGCATGTCGGGATCGAGCTGGGCGAACAGTGGAATCAGCGTCGTGCCACAATCCACGAAGATCGTGTCATCGGCCTCGACCATGCGCGCCGCCTCATCGCACATACGCTTCTTGGCCTGCGCAAAGCTGTCCTGCTGGGCGGCGAAATCGTACCCGGTGGACACTTGCGGATGCTCGGCCAGCAGCAAACGCCCACCGAGCGAGACGATGGTGTCCTGGCTGGCGGCGATATCGCGACGTATCGTCATCTCCGAGACTTGGCAACGCTGAGCGGCCTCGGCGATCGGCAGCATGCCCTCCGCACGCAAGGTGTCCTGTAGCCATTGAAGGCGTGCCGCACTGCGGCTATTCATGTCACATCTCCGTCGACATGCCGGTCGACGAGCATCGCTCGCCACTCCGGCACATTTTGTTAGCTTAGCCACAAAATTTCTGTTAAAAAAATAACAAAAGCATCCCAACAATAAAGACAAGGACACTACCATGCCAGCATCTTCTTGCGCGTCTTGCGGCACATTCACCGCCCGCGCGACCGACTCATCTAACCATCCAGCGGCGCCAGACGCTTGCACACCACTCGGGGACTCACGCCCATGACCGATCTCAAGTCCATCGCCCGTCAGGCGCTCGGCCTGATGGATCTGACCTCTCTCAACGACGATGACGACAGCGCCCGCATCCAGGCCTTATGCCGTCGTGCCGACACGCCCGCCGGTCGTCCTGCCGCGCTGTGCCTGTATCCGGCCTTCATCGAGGACGCCCAGCGCGAACTCGACGCCCTCGGCCTCACCCATCGCGTGCGCATCGCCACGGTGACCAACTTTCCCGACGGCGCCCCCAACGCCGAGCGCGCCGCGCGCGAGACACGCCTCGCCGTGGCTGCGGGCGCCGACGAAGTCGACGTAGTCTTTCCCTATCGGTCTCTGCTCGATGGCGCACCCGATGTCGGCCGCTTGCTCGTCGAGGCTTGCCGCGAAGCCTGCGGCGGTGCGACCTTGAAGGTCATCCTCGAGAGCGGCGAACTCAAGGACCCCGCCCTGATCCGTCAGGCCGCAGAGATCGCGATCATTGCGGGTGCCGACTTCATCAAGACCTCCACCGGCAAGGTCGCCGTCAACGCCACCCTCGAGGCCGCCGAGATCATGCTCGAGACGATTCGCGACAGCGGCCGCGACGTCGGCTTCAAGGCCGCCGGCGGCATTCGCACCACCGAGGACGCCAAGGCCTATCTCGAGCTGGCCGCGCGGATCATGGGCAAGGACTGGATCAGCCCCGCGCACTTCCGCTTCGGCGCCTCGGGGCTGCTCGATGCCCTGCTCGCTACCCTGGACATCGGCGAGACCGACGCCGCACCAAGCGGTTACTGAGGGCTATCCGGCAACTCCCATACGCAACGACAGACATCGACATTCACCGGCAGACAATAACAACGCGGAGCTCGCCATGCTGATTCAAGACATTATCCGCCGTAAGCGTGACGCCGAGGCCCTCGACGCCGAGGCCATCCACACCTTCATGCGCGGCGTCGCCGACGGCAGCGTAGGCGACGCCCTGATCGGCGCCTTCGCCATGGCGGTCGTGCTCAATGGCATGAACCGCGACGAGGCCATCGCGCTGACCGAGGCTACTCGCGACTCCGGCCAAGTCCTGCGCTGGAACGATCTCGACCTCGACGGCCCGGTGCTCGACAAGCATTCCACCGGCGGCGTGGGCGATCTCGTCTCGCTGGTGCTGGGGCCGTGGATCGCCGCCTGTGGCGGCCACGTGCCCATGATCTCGGGGCGTGGGCTCGGCCATACCGGCGGCACGCTGGACAAGCTCGAAGCGATTCCCGGCTATGACGTCACCCCCAGCGACGCTCGCTTCCGCCAACTGGTGAAAGACGTCGGCGTGGCGATCATCGGCCAGACCGGCACGCTTGCTCCCGCCGACAAGCGCTTGTACGGCGTGCGCGACGTCACCGCCACGGTGGAGTCGCTACCGCTGATCGTGGCCTCGATCCTGGGCAAGAAACTCGCCTGCGGCCTCGACACCCTGGTGATGGACGTCAAGGTCGGCAACGGCGCCTTCATGCCCACCGCCGAGGCCTCCCGGGAACTCGCCGACGCCATCGTCGCCATCGGCAGCGGCGCCGGTACGCCCACCAGCGTGCTGCTGACCGACATGAACCAACCGCTCGCCGACTGTGCCGGCAATGCCTTGGAGGTTCACGAGGCGCTGCGGCTGCTGAGAGGAGAAGGTCGCGATAGCCGCCTCTATCAGGTCACTCATGCTCTGGCGGCGGAAATGCTGCTCCAGTCGGGATTGGCAAGCGACGCGGAAGACGCCGCAACGCGTCTGGAGTTTGCCCTCGACTCCGGCGAGGCGCTAGAGCGCTTCTCGCGCATGGTGCATGGGCTCGGCGGTCCGAGCGACCTGGCCGAACGTCCCGAGCACTATTTAGCGCCAGCGCCCTTCACGACCGATGTCGTCGCTCCCCGTACCGGCACCGTCAACGCCATCGACACGCGCGCGTTGGGGCTTGGCGTGGTCGAATTGGGCGGCGGGCGTCGCAATGCCGGTGATGCCATCGACCATCGCGTCGGTCTCTCACATATCGCCGCGCTCGGTCAGCACGTCGAGGCCGGCCAACCGCTGCTGCGCCTCCACGCCGCCAGCCGAGCCGACGCCGAGGCCGTCACACGCCACTTGAGCGCGGCCTTCACCCTCGGCGAGGAAGGTAGCGCCGCGCCAGCGTCGCCGATCCACGCCACTCTGCGCCAGGAGGATCTGTCATGACCCGCGCTGTTCTATTAGTGCTTGATTCCTTCGGCATCGGCAATGCCCCGGATGCTGATGCCTTCGGTGATGCCGGTTCGGATACGCTAGGGCATATCGCCCGTCATCGCGCCGCTGCCGGCCGACCGCTCGCGCTGCCCAATCTGGCAAGGCTGGGGCTCTATCATGCACATCATCTCGCCACCGACGAGTGGGCGGCGGGCGTCACGCCGCCCGATACGCTCAACGGCGCCTACGCGGCGGCGGCCGAGATTTCCTCGGGCAAGGACACGCCCTCCGGGCACTGGGAAATCGCCGGCGTGCCGGCGCTGTTCGAGTGGGGCTACTTCCTCGACAAGACGCAGAGCTTCCCGCCCGACCTCTTGGACGCGCTGATCGAGCGGGCCGACCTGCCCGGCGTGCTGGGTAACTGCCACGCGTCCGGCATCCCAGTACTCGAGGAGCTGGGCGAAGAACATATCGCAAGCGGCAAGCCGATCGTCTACACCTCGGCGGATTCAGTGTTCCAGATCGCCGCCCATGAGACCCATTTCGGTCTCGACCGCCTGTACGCCCTGTGCGAAATCGCCCGCGAACTGCTGATGCCCTACAACATCGGCCGCGTCATCGCTCGCCCTTTCATCGGCGAGACGCCACAAACCTTCGAACGCACCGGCAACCGCCGCGACTACGCCATCGAGCCGCCCACGCCAACCGTTCTCCAAAAGCTGCACGACAGCGGTGGTACGGTATTGGGCGTGGGCAAGATCGGCGATATCTATGCTCACTGCGGCGTCTCGAAAGTGCTCAAGGCACACGGCCATGACGCATTGTTCGATGCCACGCTCAAGGCCATCGATGAAGCAGGCGAGCGCTCAATGGCGAGTGAGCAGACGCTGGTGATGACCAACTTCGTCGACTTCGACACGCTCTACGGCCACCGTCGCGACCCGGAGGGCTACGCCGAGGCGCTGGAGGCCTTCGACCGGCGTTTACCGGAAGTACTCGCCAAGCTGCGTCCCGAGGATCTGCTCATCCTCACCGCGGATCACGGCAACGACCCGACCTGGACGGGCACCGACCACACCCGCGAGCAAGTCCCCGTGCTCGCCAGCGGCGCGAGCCTGGCGCCAGGGCCGTTGGGTGACGATGAAGGCCGTCTGGCAACCTTCGCCGATATCGGCCAGAGCCTGGCGACGCATTTCGGATTGAGCCCAATGGAACACGGGCAATCTTTATTGCCAATCTCATCCAAGGGAGAAAGTTGATGGCTACCCCACACATCGATGCCCCCGCAGGCGCCTTCGCCGATACCGTGCTCATGCCCGGCGACCCGCTGCGTGCCCAATTCATCGCCGAGACCTTTCTGGACGACGTGGAATGCGTCAACCAGGTGCGCAACATGCTCGGCTTCACCGGCACCTACCAAGGCCAGCGCATCTCGGTGATGGGCAGCGGCATGGGCATCCCCTCGATCTCGATCTACGCCAAGGAACTGATCACCGAGTACGGCGTCAAGCGCCTGGTACGCGTGGGCTCCTGCGGCGCGGTGCGTGACGATGTCGCCGTCAACGACATCGTCGTCGGCATGGGCGCGTGTACTGACTCCGGAGTCAACCGCACCCGCTTCAAAGACCACGATTTCGCCGCCATCGCCGACTTCGACCTGACCCGGCACGCCGTCGACGCTGCCCGCGCACGCAGCACCCCCGTCAAGGTCGGCAATCTGTTCTCGGCGGACCTGTTCTATTCGCCCGACGATGCCCTGTTCGAGCTCATGAAGCGCCACGGCGTGCTCGGCGTCGAGATGGAAGCCGCCGGCCTGTATGGCGTTGCCGCCGAGCTCCAAGCTCGGGCGCTGACCGTGTGCACGGTCTCCGACCATATCCTCAAAGGCCAGGCGCTCGATGCGCACACCCGTCAGACCGGCTTTCACGAGATGATGGCGATCACCCTCGATGCCCTGCTCCGCGACACGAGAGAAAGCACCCATGGCTGAGACATCCCCCGCGCCGCTTTCCGATGCGCTGCGCCAATCACTGCTACAGACACGCGAGCGCGCTTATGCGCCCTATTCCCGCCATCCGGTGGGGGCCTTGTTGATTGCCGAAAGCGGCCGGCATTACCTGGGCTGCAACGTGGAGAGTGCCAACTACAAGGGGCTCTGCGCCGAGGCCGGCGCGATCAGCGCGATGATCGCGCAGGGCGAGCGCGAGATCGCCACGCTCTATGTCATCGGCCCCGGCGAACACCTGTGTACACCCTGCGGCGACTGCCGCCAGCGCATCCGCGAATTCGCCACGCCGGACACCGTCATCATCGTCCTCGACGGCAACGGCGCGCCACTCAAGCGCTATACCATGGAGCAACTGCTACCCGACTCCTTCGGCCCGGAGAATCTTCCCCAGGCGTGATGGCGCCGAGTTACCTTCCTCCCGACGGCTATTCATCACCCCCGGATGACCCACGCAGTGGCTCGAGCAGGGCATTGAGCCCGTTGTGGTCGACCTCGTGCATCAAGGCGAGTAGCCGCCCGATCTCGCCGTTGGGGAAACCCTGCCGGGCGAACCAGGCAAGGTAGGGCCCCGGAAGGTCGGCGATCAGCCGGCCTTCGTATTTACCGAAGGGCATCTTGCGGGTGGTGAGCTGTTGCAGGTCTTCAGGGTTCATGGCTGGGTTTCCCGCATAGCATCTCTAAGAGGGCATGCTAACGGACGTGGCAGTGCACGTCGCCATGGCGTGCATGCCATGCGTCGAACGCATACCCCCATTACCAGGCAGCGTTTGAGTCTAGCGCCCCGTGTGTCGGTAAAGTGGCATGCCATGATATTGGCGCATGACGCCACACGATAACGACAAACGGAGACTGGGTGATGCAAACATCGCTACGGCCCTTGGTTTTCTGGCCAACCTTCCTGGTGTTACTGGCGGCGGTGATCGCCGGCTATGTCAATCTCGACGCCTTCCTGGCCACCGCCAGCGCGCTCAACGATGCCATTCTGGATAATTTTGCGTGGCTATTCAGCCTGGGCAGCCTGTACCTGCTGGTGTTGGCCGTCATCGTTTATTTCTCGCCGCTGGGTAAACTACGCATCGGTGGCGAACAGGCAACACCCATGCTGTCGCGGCTGCGCTGGTTCTCGATCACACTGTGCACCACGCTGGCCGTGGGCGTGTTGTTCTGGACTACCGCCGAGCCGCTGTATCACTTCATGGGGCCGCCCGAGTCACTGGGCCTGGAAGCCGGTTCCAGCGATGCCATGCTGTTCGCGATGTCGACCATGTTCCTGCACTGGTCGTTCACGCCCTATGCCATCTACGCCGTGCCGGCACTGATCTTCGCCCTGGCGTTCTACAATCTGCGCCTGCGTTTCTCGATCTCCAGCATGCTGGAGCCGGTATTCGGGCCCAAGGTCAAGCGCTTCGGCGGCTTGATCGACGCGGTCTCGCTCTACGCCCTGGTCGCGGGGATGGCCTCGTCGTTGGGCACCGGCGCGCTGACACTGGCCGGCGGCGCGGGGCAGTATCTCGGCGGCGAGACCAGCCCGCTGCGTTTGGGTGTGGTCATCGCCCTGATCGTGGTGACGTTCGTAATCTCGGCGGCCAGCGGCCTGCAGAAAGGCATCGCGCGCCTCTCCTCGCTGAATGCCGTATTGCTCGCGATTCTCGGTGTTTTCATCTTCGTGGTGGGCCCGACGAGCTTCATGCTCTCGCTGGGCGTGGAGTCCTTCGGCGTCTATCTCGATGGCTTCTTCACCAAGAGCCTGTTCACCGGCGCCGCCGGCGAGGACCAGTGGCCACAGTGGTGGTCGATCTTCTATTGGGCGGTATGGTTCGCCTGGGCGCCCATGGCGGCGCTGTTCCTGGGCAAGATTTCACGCGGCTACACGGTACGCGAGTTCCTGCGGGTCAACCTGTTCTATCCGGCCCTTTTCGCCTCCGCTTGGGTCATCATCTTCTCCGGCGCGGCGCTCTATTATCAGGCACATACCGGCGTCGACCTGCATGCCATTCTCAGCGATCGCGGCGTCGAGAACGTGCTCTACGAGCTGTTCCGCCAGCTGCCCTTCTCGCAGGTGTGGATTCCGCTGCTGCTGTTCATCGCCTACATCTCCTACGTCACCGCAGCAGATTCGCAGACCGATGCCATCGGCAATCTTTGCACCCGTGGCCTGACCGCCGACTCGGATCTCAATACCGGCGTGTCGATGAAAGTCCTGTGGGGGATCATCGTCGGCATCGTGTCCTGGGTAATGGTCAGCTTCGTCGGGATCGATGGCATCAAGATGCTCTCCAATCTCGGCGGCCTGCCCGCGCTGATCATCGTGCTGCTCGCCACCGGCTCGCTATGGCGCTGGCTGAAATATCCCGAGCGTCTCGCGACACCGTCTCCCTCTTCTCACGCCGCCAAGGACGACGCATGAACATCAAGCACGACTTTCCGCACCGCGTGCGCGAAATCGAGAACCAATGGATCCTGCTGGCCGACGGGACGCGGCTAGCGGCCCGCATCTGGCTGCCGGAAGATGCCGAGTCAAGGCCGGTGCCGGCGATCCTCGAGTATCTGCCCTACCGCAAACGCGACGGCACCGCAGTGCGCGACGAGCTGACCCATCCCTACTTCGCCGGTCACGGCTATGCCAGCATTCGAGTGGATATGCGCGGTAACGGCGAATCCGACGGCCTGATGGAGGATGAGTACGCCCCCCAGGAGCAACGTGATGCGCTGGAAGTGATCGACTGGATCGCCTCGCAGCCCTGGTGCGACGGCAAGCTCGGCATGATGGGCATCTCCTGGGGCGGCTTCAACGGCCTTCAGGTGGCCGCGCTCAGGCCCGAGCCGCTCAAGGCGATCATCACGCTGTGCTCCACCGATGACCGCTACGCCGACGACATCCACTACAAGGGCGGCAACATGCTGCTCGAGAATCTCGGCTGGGCAGCGACCATGCTGAGCTTTTCCGCCGCCGTGCCCGATCCGGCGCTGGTCGGCGAGCGCTGGCGCGAGATGTGGAAGCACCGTCTCGACAACATGCCGCTGCTGATGGATCCCTGGCTCACGCATCAGCATCGCGACGACTACTGGAAGCACGGCTCGATCTGCGAGAACTATGACGATATCGAAGCGGCCGTCTACATGATCAGTGGCTGGGCGGATTCCTACGTCAACACGATCCCGCGCATGATGGAGCACCTCTCCTGCCCCCGAAAGGCGCTGGTCGGCCCCTGGATGCACAAATATCCGCATTTCGCGATTCCCGATCCGGCGATCGGTTTCCTGCAGGAGGCGTTGCGCTGGTGGGATTACTGGCTCAAAGACGTCGACACCGGGATCATGGACGAGCCGCCTTGCACCTTTTATCTGCAGGATGGCGTGCCGCCGGCGCCCAAGTATCTCGAGCGCCCCGGGAAGTGGGTACGAACCTCCGCCTGGCCGGCGCCCAGCAACGAGGTCGAGACACAATCCCTGGTGCTGGGCGATCACGGCCTGGGGAGCAACGGCCGCTTGAGCAATGACCGACAAATCGCCTCGCCACTGACTGCTGGCTCGCTGCAGGGCGAGTACATCCCGCTGTGGTTCGGCGCCGATTTCCCGACCGATCAGCGCCGCGATGACGGCCTGTCGTTGACCTTCGACTCCCCCCCTTATATCGAAGGACTCGACATTCTCGGCCAGCCGACGCTCGCGGTGTCGGTCACCAGCACCGAGGCGTGCGGCCAGCTACACGTGCGCCTGTGCGACGTGGCCCCCAGCGGCGAAAGCGCGCTGATTACCTACGGCACGCTCAACCTCAACCTGCGTGACGACCCGGGCACCATCACGCCACCGGTACCGGGCGAACCGATGGACGTTCGCGTGCCGCTGGACCTGATCGGCTATCGCCTGCGCCCGGGACACCGCCTGCGCGTGGCGCTCTCCAGCGCCAGCTTCCCGCTGGTATGGTCACCTTCGAGGCGCGCCGACCTGACACTCAAGTCGGGCATGCCGATACTCGAGTTGCCATGTTCAAAAGCGGCTTATATCCCCATGCCGTTCGAACCGCCGGAGAGCGCCACACCCTGCCGGGTCGAAACCCTGCGAGCCGGAAAGCCCAAGCGCACCATCAGCGAGGACGTTGGCAGCGGCGAGGTGACCGTCACCGTCGAAGACGACATGGGCGATATTCGCTTCGAGGATCACGGCCTGCGCGTCGAGCAAAAGGCGAAAGAGGTCTATACCAGCCACCCCAGCGATGCCACCCGCACACGCGCCGATATCGAATGGGTCTACCGCGCCAGCCGTAGCGAAGACCAGAACGTCAAAAACGATCAGTTCGCGGTCGAGGTGGTGAGCCGTTATCACCTGCATTGCGACGCGCAGACCTTCTACCTCAACGCCGAGCAGATCGCTCATGAGGGCGAGACGTTGGTCAGCGAGCAACGATGGGAACGGGAGATTCCACGCACGGCCCTGTGACCGGCGGCGTGCATGTTATGCTCCGGGACCGAGAGAACTCGATCCCGGATGCTTTCATGCCCACTCGCGATGCACTTCCCCCCTTGGCTTGTCTACGTGCCTTCGAGGCCGCCGCGCGACATGCCAGCTTCACGCAAGCCGGCAACGAACTCAGCCTGACCCAGAGCGCCGTCAGCCGTCAGATCAAACGGCTCGAGGACGACCTGGGCCGGCCGCTGTTCGAACGCCACTACGAAGGCTTGCGCCTGACGCCCGCCGGCGAGCACTACTTTCGCGTGGTGCAGCGCCTGTTGCGTGACCTGCGCGATGAAACGGCCCGCCTGCGCCGTCGCGGCGATGACCGCCAGCTCACCTTGGCCTCCAGCCCGACCATCGCCTCGATCTGGCTGGCGCGACAGCTTCCCGACTTCCAGCGCGCCCACCCGCATATCGAAATCCGTATCCTGACCGTCGAGGATCCGCATCGTCTGGATCTAGCCGAGTTCGATCTGGGGATCTATTACCATGTCCCGCATGAAGTCGACCCGCCCGGCCTCGGCGCCGAGGCGATTTTCGCTCACGAAGAGGTCGCCGCCGTGTGCAGCCCGGCCTATCTGGCCCGTCACGGAGACATCCGCGATGCCGACGACCTGCTCGCTCGACACACGCTGATGGTCGTCGAGGACCATTATCACGACTGGCTGACCTGGGAAGGCTGGTACCAGGCGCAGGGCCTGCGCTGGCACGCCCCGGAACACAGCTTGCGCGCCAACAGTTTCCAGCTACTGATGAACGCGACGCTCGCCGGGCAAGGCGTCACCCTGGGCTGGAAACGTCTACTCGAGGCGGACCTGGCGCAGTGCAACCTGGTGCAAGCACTGCCACATACGCTGCCCAGCCGAGGGTGTCTGTCACTGCTCACCCCGCAGCATCGCCACCTGACCGAGCCCATGCGTGCATTCCGGGCCTGGGTACTGAACACAGTTTGAACAGTGCCTGCACTATACACCTAAAGTGGCAAGCCGAGCCCATATCCGGTAAGCTGCACGCCCGCTGCCCGCCTACTCTGGCCCACTTCGCAGCCACCGAGACGATTTCATGAGCTTTACCTCCTTGGGGCTTTCCGCTCCGATTCTGGATGCCGTGGCCGAGCAAGGCTACGAGACACCTTCACCGATCCAAGCCAAGGCGATCCCCGCCGTTCTCGAGGGACGCGACGTGATGGCCGCCGCCCAGACCGGCACCGGCAAGACCGCCGGATTCACGCTGCCGATCCTCCAGCGCCTCTCCACCGGCACGCGCGCGCCCGCCAAGCAGGTGCGCGCGTTGATTCTCACGCCGACCCGCGAGCTGGCTGCCCAGATCGGCGCCAATATCGAGGCCTACGGCAAGCATCTGCCACTACGCAGCGCCGTGGTCTTCGGCGGCGTGAAGGTCAACCCGCAGATCGCCAAGCTACGCGGCGGCGTCGATATCCTGGTGGCAACGCCGGGTCGACTGCTGGATCTGTATAGCCAGAAGGCCGTCAGCTTCGATGCGCTGGAAGTGCTGGTGATGGACGAAGCCGACCGCATGCTCGACATGGGCTTCATCCACGATATCCGTCGGATCCTCAAGACACTGCCCGCCAAGCGTCAGAACCTGATGTTCTCAGCGACCTTCTCGCAGGAAATCCGCACGCTCGCCAAGGGCATGGTCAACGACCCCGTGGAAATCTCGGTCACGCCGCGCAATACCACCGCCGAGACGGTCACCCAGTGGATCCATCCGGTGGATAAGACCCGCAAGCCGGCGCTACTCACGCACCTGATCCACGAGAATCAGTGGCAGCAAGTGCTGGTCTTCATGCGCACCAAGCATGGCGCCAACCGCCTGAGCCGCCAGCTCGAAGACGCCGGCATAGAGGCAGCGGCCATTCACGGCAACAAGAGCCAGAATGCGCGCACCAAGGCTCTCGACGGCTTCAAGAGCGGCGAGATTCGTGTGCTGGTAGCGACCGATATTGCCGCGCGTGGTCTCGATATCGACCAGCTCCCACAAGTGGTCAATTTCGAGCTACCCAATGTCGCCGAGGACTACGTCCACCGTATCGGACGTACCGGACGGGCAGGTGCCAGCGGCCACGCGGTATCACTGGTCAGCCCCGAGGAAGGCAAGGAACTCGCGGGGATCGAGCGACTGACCCGCCAGACGCTGGAACGCCAGACCATCGCCGGCTTTGAACCCAGCGAAGCACTCGTCAGCGGCAAGGGCACCAGCCCGCGCAGTGGCGGGGGTAGCAGTAGTGGCCAGCGCAACGGTAGCGGCCGCGACAACGGCCCACGCCGTGGCGGCAATTCAGGCGGTAACGACTCACGCAACAGCAGCTCACGCAACGACAATGCCTCACGTGATCGCAACGATGGCGGCGAAAACCGCCCGCGCCGTCGTCGCGGGGGACGGGGCCGCGGTAACGGCACCCAAGGCGGGGCATAAGTCACGTCAATTGTGAGTCGTGGCGAGATCACCGTCCAACGGCTCACGTATTGTCGTCGGATGCCGGTAACTCGCAACAACCGCGGGCAACGCTGTGAGACATTCGTATGTGATCATCGAGCAATGCCCGTGCAGCGCGAATGTCTCGACTCAACGCCAGTTCGACCAGTTCGCCGTGCTGGCGATCGAGTACCTTGCGCACTGCTGGGTTGGGCGGCGCCAGGCGTCGGTAGCGGTCGAACTGGTCGTGCAGTTGTTCGATGAAACGTAACAACCAGTGTGATCCACACGACGCTAGCAACGCCCGATGAAAGCGCAGGTGTGCCTGCTCCCACTCCTCCACTCGCTCAGGATGCTCGTCGGCACGGCGCAACCGATGGTGCGCCGCCAACACCTGTGACTCCCATTCTGAATCGCCCGCCTGAAACGCCTGCGTCAACGCCATGCATTCAAGCTGGGTGCGCAGCCCCGCGATGTCATCGAGCTCCTCGAGGTGCATCGCCGGCACCCGAAAGCCACGCTGGTTGACCTGCTCGAGCAGGCCGTAGGCCGCCAGCCGGTTGAGCGCCTCGCGCAACGGGCTGAGCCCGACCTGGTAGTGATCCTTCAAGGCGCTGATGGCGAGTTTCTCGCCCGCCGCGAAACGCCCGCGAATCAAGTCCTGCTTGAGCGTATCGAAGACCCGGCTCGAGGCCATGTCGCGACTGGCAGATGGCGATGCGGTCATGGCGTGGCTCTCTTCTCAAGTTCGAAGGTAATGGCTTATCAAGTTCAAAGGTAATGGCCGGTGATGCGCGTGTCCGGCTCGGCAAGCAAGGGGCTGCCTCAGTGCAGTCGGCGCTGTGCCAAATCCTATATTGACGTTAATAAAATCGCGCGCCATAGTCATCTCAACAAAATCGATTTTTTTACTCAAAACGATTTATAACATAACAATCGATTGGAGACGGCATGTTGACGCCCTTTTCCCAGGCAACGCCCTACGCGTCCCAGCGCAGCGCCACCTACGCCAAACACGGCATGGTCGCCGCGTCCCAGCCCCAGGCCAGCCAGATCGGCCGCGACATCCTCGCCCAGGGCGGCAACGCCGTGGACGCCGCCATCGCCACTGCGGCAGCGCTCACCGTGGTCGAGCCCACCGGCTGCGGGATCGGCGGTGACGCCTTCGCGCTGGTGTGGATCGCCGACGACAAGGCAGGCAAAGGCGCGCTTCACGGCCTCAACGCCAGCGGCACCGCCCCCGCCGCGCTGACTCCTCAGGCGGTCGCCGAGGCCGGCTTCGAAGCCATGCCGCTGTATGGCTGGACACCAGTGACCGTGCCCGGCATTCCGGCCGCCTGGGCCGAACTATCGCGGCGTTTCGGCAAGCTCGATTTCCAGACGCTACTGGCCCCGGCGATCCGCCTGGCCCGCGAGGGGTTCCCAGTTTCGCCGGTGATCGCCAGCCTGTGGCAGCGCGCCGAGACGACCTTCCGCGAACATCTGACGGATGCCGACACCGCCGGCTGGTTCGAGACCTTCACGCCGACCGGTCGTGCTCCGCGCGCCGGCGAGTGGCATCGCTGCGAGGACCAAGCGAAAACCCTCGAAGCCATCGCCGAGACACGCTCCGAGAGTTTCTACCGCGGCGAGCTGGCCGAGCGCATCGATGCCTTTTCACGCGAGACCGGCGGCTACCTGCGCGCGGCGGATCTTGCCGGTTATCAGCCGGAATGGGTCGCGCCGATCGCCGCGGATTACCGCGGCCATAAAGTCTGGGAGATTCCGCCCAACGGCCAGGGGCTGGTGGCGCTGATGGCGCTGCGCATTCTCGAGGGCTTTCAGGTCGACAGCCGCGACAACCCCGATGTGCTGCACCGCCAGCTCGAGGCGATGAAGCTGGCGTTCATCGACGGCCAGACCCACATCACCCAGCCCGAGCACATGACCCACAGCGTCGAGGCGCTGCTCGGCGACGCCTACACCCGCGAGCGCCGCGCGCTGATCGGCGAGCGTGCGCTCGAGCCGACCCCGGGCACGCCGCAGGCCAGCGGCACCGTCTACCTGGCGACCGCCGATGACGACGGCAACATGGTGTCGTTCATCCAGAGCAACTATCACGGCTTCGGCTCCGGCGTGGTGGTGCCCGGCACCGGCATCGCGATGCAGAACCGCGGCCACAACTTCAGCCTCGACCCGGACCACGACAACGTGCTCGCGCCGGGCAAGAAGACCTTCCACACCATCATCCCGGGCTTCTTGACCCGCGACGACGGTACGCCGCTCGGGCCATTCGGCGTGATGGGCGGCTTCATGCAGCCCCAGGGGCACGTTCAGGTGGTGATGAACCTGGTCGACTTCGGCCTCAACCCCCAAGCCGCGCTGGACGCACCGCGCTGGCAATGGATGGGCGGCAAGCGCATCGGCATCGAACACGGCTACCCGGCACCGCTGGTACGCGCGATGGCCGAGCGCGGCCACGACATGCAAATCGATCACGATCCGCGCGGTTTCGGACGTGGCCAGATGATCATCCGCGACCCGGACAGCGGTATCTACTGTGGTGGCACCGAGCCGCGTACCGACTCTAGCATCGCGGTGCTGTAATCATGCTGCGTACTCAAACCCAATTGTTCCTGGCCTTCCTACGCATCGGCCTGTTCGGTTTCGGTGGCGGCCCGTCGATGATCCCGCTGGTTCATCAAGAGGTGGTCAAACGCCACGCCTGGATGGACGACGAGGCGTTCGCCGATGTGCTGGCGATCGGCAACACCCTGCCCGGGCCGATCGCTACCAAGATGGCCGGCTACATCGGTTATCGAGTCGGGGGCAGTCTAGGCGCACTCAACGCCGTCATCGCGGTGATAGGACCAATCATCGTGGCAATGATCGCATTACTCAGCCTCTACGCACGTCACGGCGACCAGCGCTGGGTGCAGGGCATGGGCCAGGGCGTGGTACCCGTGGTCATGGTGATGATGGCCAAGCTGACCTGGGATTTCTTCACCAAGTCGCGGGCCAGCCTCGGTTGGCTCGTGACGCTGGTGATGGGCGCCGTCGCCGGTGGGCTGATCTACTGGCTCGACGTGCATCCAGGCTTAGTGATCGGGGCGATCCTGATCGCCGCGCTGCTACGTCCCGAGCCGCATCACACCACCCGCGAGACGGACACATGATCTATTGGCAGCTGTTCCTGGCATTTTTCATTCCCAACATCGTCGGTTACGGCGGCGGACCAGCGATCATCCCGCTGATCGAAAACGAAGTGGTCGGCCGCTACGGCTGGATGAGCTCACAAGCATTCGCCGAGACCCTGGCGCTGGCCAACGCCCTACCCAGTCCGATCGCCACCAAGATGGCCGGTTATATCGGCTACGACGTCGCCGGCGTCCCCGGGTCCCTGATCGCCACCTTCGCCACCGTCGCGCCATCATTGCTGCTGATGCTGGTCGCGCTAGGCACGCTGTATCGCTATCGCGAGTCGGTCAAGGTCAAGTCGATGAGCCAATGGGTCCGCCCGGTGGTGATGACATTGATGGCCTACCTGACCTGGCGCTTTCTCGATCAAGGACTGGATACCGCCGGCATCCTGCACACCGCCATCATCGGTGGCATCGCCGGCGTACTGCTTCTGGCGACCCGGGTTCACCCGGCGTTCGTCGTGTGTTTCGGGCTCGTCTACGGCGCCTTGCTACTCGGGTAGCAAGGACCGGAAATTGCCCGTTCGCGGTTCGGCGGTACACGCACGAACCGATTGGGGCCCTCACGGGCCAAGCAACTACACAATGAATCAACACGATGACCTACAAGGACACAACAACCATGTCATTTTTCACTCCGCAACACCCAAGCGACATCCGTTCCACACGGCTAAAACTGGCCATCGGCAGCCTAGTGCTGGGCACCGCGCTCGGCGTCAGCGCCACGGCGCTAGCCCAGTCGGAAGACTATCCCAGCAAGCCGGTGGAACTCATCGTACCCTGGTCGCCGGGCGGGGGTAGCGACACTCTGATGCGCGTGGTCTCCAATCATGCCGAGGCGTATCTGGGCCAACCGATGCCGGTGATCAACATGCCCGGGGTCAGCGGCACCACGGGGCTCGAGACACTGGCTGAGCGTGCCCCCGACGGCTATACGGTAGGCCAAATCCACGAAGGCCTGCTGGTCGCCAACCATACGCAACTGACCGAACTCAACTGGGACGACTTCACCCCGGTGGCTGCGATGACCGCCTCGCCGCAGTACCTGACGGTCAACGCCGACAGTCCCTGGCAGACCTTCGGCGAGTTCGTCGACTATGCCAAGAAGAATCCCGGCGAGATCCGGGTCGGCGTCACCCTGGGCGGCATCCCCCACGTCCACGCGGCGATGATGGAAGACGCCGCCAACCTATCGTTCCGCTATGTCGGTTTCGAGGGCACTGGCGCACGCATCCGTTCGCTGGTGGGTGGGCACATCGATGCGGCGATCGGCGACATCGCCTCGAGTGGCGAGTTCGTCAAGAACGGGAATTTACGCTTCCTGGCGGTGGGTAGCGCCGAACGCCAGGAGGAGACCCCTGACGTGCCGACCTTCAAGGAACTCGGCTACGACTCGCTCGGCCTCAATATCGTGCGCGGCCTGATCGCTCCCAAGGGCACCCCTGAGGACAAGGTCGCGGTGCTCGCCGGCGCCATGCAGGAACTCTCCCAGGATGAGCAATTCATCCAGGCGGTACACAATGCCGGTGCCAAGGTACATTTCGAAGGCCCTGAGGCGTTCGCCGACTACCTCGAGACCACCGACGAGACCATTGAGCGGCTGTCAGGGAAGCTGGCCAAATGAGTTCGCAGGCGCCTTCAGAGCAGACCCGGTCATCGGACCGGGTCGCCGATTCCGACACCCGTCGCGCCAACGCCCTCGCCCACCTGGTACTGAATGGCGCGCTGGTGGTGCTGTTCGCCACTTTGTTCGTGCGGGCCGGGGCGCTGCCCTCGTCGATGTGGGAACCGCTGGGTGCGGGCAGCTTTCCACGCCTGGTGTTGGCCGTGTTGATAGTGATCAACCTGGGCATCATGGCTCAGGAATGGCGACACTATCGTAGCCATACAGCCACCGCACCAGGGCTGATCAGGCGCTGGCTGTGGCGCCACCGGCTAGCGTTCGGCGTACTCGCGCTGTTCGCCCTGTACATCGTCGGCGTACCGGCGCTGGGGTTTCGCCTGGCCTCGCTACTCTTCCTGATCCTGGCTCAACTCGCGCTCGGCGTACGCCGCCCACGAAGCCTGGCGATCGCCGCAGTCATCGCCGTGACGTTCTCGTTCGGCCTCGATTGGCTGTTCCGGGATGTCTTCATCATCAGCCTTCCCCGCGGCCCACTCAGCTGATTCTCGGCTGACCCCTTGGCTTCGCTGCTGCCCTCGAGAGGAGATGCAACATGACGGAAGCGCTGTTATCCGGTATGGACCAGCTGTTCACGCTATCGACGATGATCACCATGCTGCTCGGCGTGGTCGCCGGCGTCATCGCCTCGGCGATCCCCGGCTTCACCATCACCATGGCCATCGTGCTGACTCTGCCACTGACCTTCACCATGGATCCATTGCAGGGCGTGGCGACCATGCTCGCGGTCTACGTCGGCGGCTATTCGGGCGGGCTGATCAGCGCCGCCCTGCTGGGCATCCCCGGCACGCCATCGTCGGTAGCCACCACCTTCGACGCCTTCCCGATGGCACGCAGCGGCCAACCCGGTCGCGCCCTGGCGCTGGGCATCTGGGCATCGTTCTTCGGCGCCCTGGTCAGTGCGATCATCCTGATCATCGCCGCCCCGCCGTTGGCGATGATTGCCGTCAAACTGGGTGCCTGGGAGTATTTCTCGCTGATCGTCTTCGCCATGACGGTGGTTGCCAGTCTGGTCGGAAAGTCGATGCTCAAGGGGTTGATGACCGGCCTGCTGGGGCTGTTCATCGCTACCGTGGGTGCCGACCCGATGATGGGCGTGGCACGCTTCACCTTCGACATTGACCTGCTCGCCAACGGCTTCCCCTTCCTGGTGGTACTGATCGGCATCTTCGCCGTCAGCCAGTTGCTCCAGGAGGTCGAGGACGCTGAACAGACCCAGCACGGCAAGCAGCTGATCCCCGCCAACGTGGCCTTCAAGCCGCTCGATGCGCTGCGCGAGACGCTCTCCTACCCGGTCAACCTGATCCGCTCGTCGCTGGTCGGGGTGTTCATCGGCGCGGTGCCCGGCGCCGGCGGCAGTATCGCCAACCTGCTGGCCTACGACCAGGCCAAGCGTGCCTCCAAGACGCCCGAGAAGTTTGGCACCGGCACCCCCGAGGGCGTGATCGCCTCGGAGTCCGGCAACTCGGCCACGTCCGGCGGCGGACTGATCCCGATGATCGCGCTGGGCATTCCCGGCAGTGCCGTCGACGCGGTGCTGATGGCGTCGCTGATGGTCCATGGCATCGGCATCGGTCCACGACTAATCCTCGATCACGGCGACCTGGTCTACGGCATGTTCATGGCCATGCTGCTTGCCGCGTTCATGGTGCTGGTGGTGTGCCTGTTCAGCATGCGCTTCTTCCTGCGCGTCACCGACGTGCCACGCTCGGTGATCGTGCCGGTGGTGCTGGTGTGCTGCGTGGTCGGTGCCTTCGCCCTCAACAACCGCGTCACCGACATCTATCTGCTGCTCGGAGTGGGGATTTTCGGCTATATCCTCAGTAAGTTGGATTACCCTCTGGCACCGCTGGTCCTCGGGGTGATCCTCGGGCCGATCGCCGAGACCAACCTGCGCCGCGCACTGATGACCGACGAGAACTGGATGCTGTTCTTCACCCGGCCGATCTCGCTGACGCTATTGATCCTCGCCGTGGTGTCGGTGGCCTTTGCGATCCGCCAGCGACTGCGCCAACGGCCTAGCGAAAAAACCGCCTGACCCGGTCCCTGAAGGGGCCGGGCCTCTTTGCAGCCCATCGATGACAACAAGGAAACCGCTTATGTCGACGTCACGCCTACTGGCTTTTCACCCGACCGTGGATGTGGCATTCGACCTGCAGTCCCAGCGCCTCAATCTAGCACTCCTCAACTACCCGGTCGCGCTGGATTCGTTGGAAGTCGATAACGCGGACAGCAATTTTGTCCACCTCTGGCCACGTATCAACAGCCCCGAATCGATCTTCGGCAAGGGCAACGCCATCGACGTTCGACCACGCGACAAGGCACTAGCCAACACCTTCAATCAAGCGTTGGATAGCGTCTACGCCGACGGCACTTTCGTCGAACTGATGGAACAGTATTTCGACTACGATCTACGGCCCGCTTCGCGTAAATGAAAAAACGCCGCCGGAGAGCCTCCGACGGCGTTTTAGCGTTCCATTTACTGGCAATCAGATGCTGACGATCAGAATTCCAGGCAGATCTTGCCGAAGTGACGTCCTGCTTCCTGGTGACGAAACGCGTCGGCGATCTCGTCGAGGGCGAAACGCCGGTCGATGATCGGATGCAGGTCGCTGGCATCGATGGCGCGGATCATCTCGATCTGATCGCGCCGGCTACCTACGATCAAGCCCTGAAGACGTGCCTGCTTGGCCATCAGCTTGGCGGTGGGGATCTCGCCGCCGCGTCCGGTGAGCACGCCGATCAATGAAATGTGTCCGCCGATGCGCACGGCGTCGATGGATTGCGGCAGCGTGCCGGGGCCACCTACTTCGATGACATGATCGACGCCCCGGCCATCGGTGAGCGCCTTGACGCGCTTGCCCCATTCCGGCTCGGTCTTGTAGTTGAGCGTGTGGTCGGCGCCCAGTTCCTTCAGCCGTGCGATCTTCTCGTCCGAGGACGAGGTCGCGATCACCGTGGCCCCCATCAGCTTGGCGAACTGCAAGGCGAAGATCGAGACGCCGCCGGTGCCCAGCACCAACACCGTGTCGCCGGCCTTGAGCTTGCCGTCCACTACCAGCGCGCGCCAGGCGGTCAACCCGGCCGTGGTCAAGGTAGCGGCTTCGGCATGATCGTAATCGCGTGGCGCGTGGGTGAACCATGTCGTCGGACGCACGACCTGCTCGCGGGCGTAGCCATCGACGCCATCCCCGGGCGTGGTGGTGAAGTCGCCAATCCGCGCCGGCCCTTCGAGCCAGCCGGGGAAGAACGTCGAGACCACGCGGTCACCCACGGTGAATTCCTCGACGCCTTCACCCACGGCTTCGACGACACCGGCCCCATCCGACATGGGAATGCGACCGTCTTCGGTCGGCATGGCCCCGGCGACGACACCATAGTCATGATAATTGAGCGAGCTGGCATGCACTCGCACGCGCACCTCCCCCGGCCCCGGTTCGCCCGGCGCTTCGCGTTCGTGAACATCGAGCTTATCCAGCCCGCCCGGACTACGTAATGTGACGACGTTCATCGTGCTCTCCTGTGCTGTCATTCTATGCTTGCGGGAGGCATCCAACATGACGCGCCCCGCAAGAGCCCTTACTGAATGATGGTGGCAAATAGCCGCGAGGCAAGGGGCGGTTATTCCAGCACGATCAGACGATTGGGAAGTTCGTTGCGCTCGTGCGTGGCGGGCACGTGCTCTCGAAGATGCTCGCCGCATGCTTCGATACAGGAGAGAAAGCCCTGTAGCGTCTGGCCTTGCTTCACCTGCTGGGTGAAGGTCGAGACGATGCCCTGCCAGGTCTCGTCATCGAGTCGGCTGGAAATCCCGCGATCGACCAGGATTTCCACGTAGCGCTCGGCCTCGGAGACGAAGATCAGCATGCCGGTGCCGTCTTGAGTATGGTGCAGGTTCTGCTCGAGAAACTGCCGCCTTGCCAGATTGGCAGCTCGCCAGAAGCGAACGCGGCGCGGGATCAGCCGCGTCGTCACTGCCGGCAGCCGAAACACGATCGCCAGCACCGCAAAACACGCCCACTGCACGATCAAAAGCTCCGAGGCCCCCAGCCATTGAGGGAAGTAATTGATCGCCCCGGGGATCAACAGGGCCAGAATCCCCGCCCAGAGCAACGGGATGTAGGTGTAATCGTCGGCCTGCGGTGCAAGCACGGTCACCAATTCGGCGTCGGTCCCGTGCTCGATATGCGTGATCGCATCACGCACCTGTTGCTGCTCGCTATCGCTCAATAATGCCATGGTGCTGTCCCTTGCGTTGATCTACCAGCCACCGGAGGCGCCGCCCCCGCCGAAACCGCCACCACCGCCGCCGAAGCCACCGCCTCCGAGGCCGCCACCGCCACCTCCGAAACCGCCGCCCATGGCGCCGCCAAGCAGTACACCGCCAAGCAAACCGCCGCCACGACCGCGACGACGTCCGCCGCGTCCACCACCACCGATGCCGCGCACGATGCCCATGACGATCATCAGCATGACGAAGAATGCCACCGATGCGCCGCCGACATCGCGCGACTTGTCATTCCCGGACGACGAGCCGGCAGGAGGCGCATTGGCCATCGGGTCGCCGCCCAGGACTTGGATGATCGCTTCAGTGCCTTGGGTAATCCCCGTCGCGTAATCGCCCTCACGAAACGCCGGCGCGATCGTCTGCGTGATGATCGCCGAGGACTGCGCGTCGGTCAGGCGCCCCTCGAGGCCATAGCCGACTTCGATTCGGATGGCCTTCTCTTCCATGGAGACGATCAGCAGCGCACCGGTGTCTTCACCTTCCTGACCGATGCCCCAATGTCGTCCCAACTGGTAGCCATATTCCTCGATCGGCGCACCTTGTAAATCGGGCAGCGTGACCACGACGACCTGCTCGCCGGTACCTTCTTCGTGCGCCGCGAGCATGCCGCTCAACTCACTTTCGGTCGACGCATTCAACAGGTTGGCCTGGTCGACCACACGCCCGGTCAACTCGGGAAACTCGATATCCTGGGCCTGAACGCTGAGGGCAAAAGCCCACAGCAGCATCAGGCATGTCAGACGGATGCAATGCTTCATCAGAACTCCACCTCAGGCGCCTGATCGGCGTTCTCAGCGGTCGCGTCGAAATTTTCGCGAACCGACATGTCGCTATACAGCAAGGCATGCCAGAGTCGCCCGGGGAAAGTACGAATCTCGGTGTTGTATTGCTCGACCGCCTGGATAAAGTCGCGGCGTGCCACAGCGATGCGATTCTCGGTGCCTTCCAACTGCGACTGCAGTGCCAGGAAGTTCTGGTTCGACTTCAACTCCGGATAGCGTTCAGACACTGCCATCAGGCGACTCAGCGCCCCGGTCAATTGGCTCTGGGCCTGCTGGAATTGTTTCAGCTTCTCGGGATCGTCCAGCGAGTCGGCATCGATATTGATCGAGGTCGCCTTGGAGCGCGCCTCGATGACGGCGGTGAGTGTTTCCTGTTCCTGGTTGGCGAAGCCCTTGACGGTTTCCACCAGGTTAGGCACTAGGTCCGCGCGCCGCTGGTACTGGTTCTCGACCTGCGCCCAGGCCGACTTCACTTTCTCGTCCAGCGTGGGGATATCGTTGATACCACAGCCCGTCAGCGAGACAGCAAGGCACAACCACAGCATGACGTGCCAGACGGAGCGAGCGGTAAACGGCATTGGCATGGATTGCATCGACATACGCATTTCCGGTGTAAGGTGGGCAAATAGTAGCTTCCTAAGTTACAGGTGAGCGCGCATTAAGCATAGCGGCGTCTGAGACAGCTCAGCATTTCGCAGACACGGTTGGCGTCGCAAAATTAAACCTGCCTCATACGCCGATGTTGCGTAGAATTCTGTACGTTGCGAATAACTTGAAAGGGCATGACATGGGTAGGGCTTTCCAGAACCGCAAGGAATCCATGGCCAAGACGGCCGACGCCAAGACCAAGGTGTACAGCAAATACGGGCGCGAGATTTACGTCTGCGCCAAAGCCGGCGGGATCGACCCCGAGGGTAACCTCGCCCTGCGCGGCTTGATCGAACGCGCCAAGAAGGATCAAGTCCCGTCGCACGTCATCGACAAGGCGCTGGACAAGGCCAAGGGCGGTGGCGGCGAGGACTACTCCCTTGCGCGCTACGAGGGCTTCGGGCCGGGCAGTTGCATGGTCATCGTCGAATGCCTGACCGATAACCCCAACCGCACCTTCGGCGACGTACGCGCCTGCTTCAACAAAGCCAAGAGCAAACTCGGCACCCCAGGCAGCGTCAGCCACATGTTCGATCACTGTGCGATCCTCGCTTTCGAGGGCAGCGACGAGGAAGCGGTGCTGGAAGCCTTGATGGAGGCCGATGTCGATGTCACCGACATCGAAAGCGAAGCCGATCGCATTACCGTGTTCGCGCCCCATACCGAATACGCCAAGACCAAGCAGGCCCTCTCCGAGGCTTTCGGCGAGCTCGATTTCGAGGCTGACGAGATCCAGTTCCTGCCACAGACCACGACCCCAGTCGCCGGCGATGACGTGGTCATGCTCGACAAGCTGCTCGCCACCCTCAACGATCTCGACGACGTGCAGAACATCTTCCATAGCGCCGAGCGGCAAGACTGACCCCGGCCTGACCGACTGCATGAGCGCCGGTCATGGCATGCCGGCGCGCCTCGCAGGCTGCCAGACTGATCGTCCCATTCTCAACGGGAGTCCGGTATCGCATGAATCACGACATCGCAGACGCCACCACCGCCGAGGCGCGTTCCACCGTGCGCGCGCCCACCTTGCAAGCCGCACCCTCGGTGATCGCCGTTCAGGGGCTGACCAAGCGTTACGCCTCGGGCTTCGAGGCGCTCAAACGTATCGACCTGGATATCCAGCGTGGTGAAATCTTCGCCCTGCTGGGCCCCAATGGCGCCGGCAAGACCACCTTGATCAGCATCATCTGCGGGCTGGTCAACGCCAGCGACGGTCAGGTCCGTGTCAACGGCCACGATATCGTCACGGACTACCGTGCCGCGCGCGAGCAGATCGGTCTCGTCCCCCAGGAATTGACCAGCGACGCCTTTGCCACGGTCTGGAACACGGTCAGCTTCAGCCGTGGCCTGTTCGGCAAGCGCGCCGACGCCGCGCACATCGAGCGTGTGCTCAGGTCATTGTCGCTGTGGGACAAGCGTCGCAACAAGATGATCACGCTCTCGGGCGGCATGAAGCGCCGCGTGCTGATCGCCAAGGCGCTGGCCCACGAGCCGCAAATTCTGTTTCTCGACGAGCCTACCGCCGGGGTCGATGTCGAACTGCGCCGCGACATGTGGGACGTGGTGCGGCAACTACGTGACCAGGGCGTTACCGTCATACTGACCACGCACTACATCGAAGAAGCCGAGGAGATGGCCGACCGCATCGGCGTGATCAACGATGGGGAGATCGTGCTCGTCGAAGAGAAAGCCGCTTTGATGCGCCAGTTGGGCCGCAAGCGGCTCCGGCTCGATCTGCAGACGCCACTCGCGGTCATCCCCGAGAGGCTGGCGCACTATCCGCTGAGTCTCACCGACAACGGCCATGTACTGGTTTATACCTACGCCGCGTCACCTGATGAGCACGCGACCCCAGCAAGCATCAGCGCCCTGCTCAACGATATCGAAGCGGCGGGCGTTCGCTTCAAGGACCTCCACACTGAGCAAAGTTCGCTGGAGGAAATTTTCGTCAATCTGGTGAGGAAAGACGCATGAATCTCCGCGCGGTCGGCACCATTTACCATTTCGAATTGGCACGCGCGTGGCGCACGTTGCTGCAAAGCCTGGTCTCGCCGGTAATCTCCACTTCGCTGTATTTCGTGGTCTTCGGCGCTGCCATTGGCTCGCGCATTCAGGAAGTCGAAGGCGTCAGCTACGGCGCCTTCATCGTGCCCGGGCTGATCATGTTGATGCTCCTCACTCAGAGCGTCTCCAACGCCTCCTTCGGAATTTTCTTCCCCAAGTTCACGGGCACCATCTACGAGGTACTCTCGGCGCCGGTCTCTTATCTCGAAATCGTCCTCGGGTACGTGGGCGCAGCGGCTACCAAATCGCTCATTCTGGGGTTGATCATTCTCGTCACCGCCAGCTTCTTCGTGCCCCTGCGTATCGATCATCCGTTCTGGATGCTGCTGTTCCTGGTACTCACCGCCCTCACCTTCAGCCTGCTAGGCTTTATCATCGGTATCTGGGCGGAAGGCTTCGAGAAGCTGCAACTCGTGCCACTGTTGATCATCACGCCGCTGACCTTCCTGGGCGGCAGCTTCTACTCCATCGACATGCTGCCCCCTGTGTGGCAAACGGTGACGCTGTTCAACCCGGTGGTCTACCTGGTCAGTGGCTTTCGCTGGAGCTTCTATGGCATTAGCGATGTGAGCGTCGGTGCCAGCCTGCTCATGATCCTGGTATTTCTGGGCCTATGCCTGGCACTGGTCGGCTGGATCTTCAAGACCGGCTACAACATCAAGCCGTAGGCATTTTCGGACAGTGTTCAAGCCTTAGAAGCCAGCCCGTACTGCGCGTTAACATGCCCTTTTTCGTTTTCACCAAGATGCCGCCATGCCGATTCTGACCAGCACCCTCCATCGCATCGACAAGCCCGATACCGAGACTCCCGCCACGCTGACCTGCGCCGAGCAGGCACAGTCATCGACGGCGTCTCTCGAGGCGCTGCTGACGAGCGTCAATGACAGCTATCATGCCAAGCCCAAGGCGTGGGGCCACTTCGGCGAGACTGGTAGCAGCGCCTTCGCCGCAGGACTCTCCGAGTATCTGGCCGGATCGGTCGATTTCGTCACCTGGAGTGCCCAGATGGCGGAGCGCATCAAGGCTTTGATCGACGCCCACCTCTCGGTGGGCGGCCATCTTCTGTTCGTGCATTATCAGCACGGCGAGTCACAGTACGTCAGCGTGGCACTCCTCCATCATCGCCAGGGCTTTGCCATCGACAAGGCCCTCGAAGTGACCGAGACGCCTCAGCTCAATCTTGGTCAATTGATGCTCGCCGTGCGCATCGATCTTGCCCAATGGCAAGGAGGCACCTCGCATCAGTACGTATCTTTCATCAAGGATCGAGGCGGCAAGAAGTTCGCCGAAGGCTTCCGCGAACTGCTCGGCGTCGAGGAAGGCGTGGATGCCGGCGGCGAAACCCGCACGCTGCTCAAGGCGTTCAGCGACTATGTCGAGCGCGAGGACTTGTCCGACGACGAGAGTCGCGAGAAAACCGATGCCGTGATCGACTACGCCAGCACCCAGGCCAAGCACGGCGACAAGGTGACCCTCGACGAGCTGTCCGAACTCGTCGACGAGCAACATCCCAAGGCGTTCTACGACTACATTCGCCATCAGGATTACGGGCTCTCCGAGGAGATTCCGCCGGACAAGCGAGCTCTCAATCAATTCCGGCGCTTCACAGGGCGCGCCAGCGGCGTCTCGATCAGCTTCGACTCTCACTTGCTTGGCAACAGTATCGAATTCGACGCCGAGCATGATCGCTTGATCATCAAGAAGGTGCCCGGCCCCCTGAAGGAACAGCTCAAGCAGCGCAAGGAATAATAAAAGAGCACCAGATGCCTGGCTCGTGTCGGTCGGGACACATACGGTCACCATCGTGACATTGCGATGCCCGTGGCAGCGTCTATCTTGGCTTAAGATAGCCACGCTTATTGAAGCGCCATCACGGAAGAGGTGACGATATGCCCGCCAAGTCTCAGGCCCAGCAAATGGCTGCCGGTGCCGCGCTCGCCGCCAAACGCGGCGAGAAAAAGGCCAGTGAGCTAGAGGGAGCCGCGAAGTCGATGTACGACTCGATGAGCAAAGAGGAGCTGGAAGCCATGGCCTCGGCCCAGCAAAAAGGCAAGCCCGAGCACGACTCGAACACCTGATCGCTCGATAACCGCCTGCGCGGGACACGACCGTCAGCGACACCCTCCCGGTTAACGCATGCCGTCAGCGCTCCAGATAGCGCGGCTTGACGATGCCTTCGAGCGCCTGGGCAGGAATGCGTAGCTCCGGCTGCCCATAAGAATAAGGCGCGATGTCATAGGCGTTGTACCGCACCCGCCATTCGTCGGCGAGCGGCGCTACGTTGCGGTTCATGCTCAGCGGCCAGGATTCGGCGAAGTCGACACCCGCCTGTTGTGCTTCCAGCCAACGCAGATGCGCGCGCGACAGCGCCTCGCGATAGGCCGGCGTCTGCCCCTCGCGCAGCATGTCATCGAGTGTCACCACGCGTCGCTCGCGTTCGTCGATGACCATGAATTCCGTCAGCGGCATGCCGTGGGCCCCGCCGGTAAACACGTAGCTATCGAGTTTGACGGTCGTGAGATCGGCATGCCGGTCATAGACTTCCGCCTTGAAGACCGCCTGGTAGCCGGGTAGCGCCGGCACGCGCTCCCGCGCCGCCTTGGCCTCACCGAAAAACGTCTGCGCGTACTCTTCCCAGGACGACGCCGGCGCTTCGCTTTCGCCATTGGTAATCCCCGAGCCCATGCTCAGCAACTCGTCTCGTAGCCGCTCGCTCAGGCCCGGCGCACCGGGAAAGCGTAACGATTCGACCTCAACGGTCGCACAACGCCCTGCCGGACAACCACGCTCGACGAAACTTTTCTCCACGCGCTCGGCATCCAACTTTGCCGCCACCGGTGACCATGCTTGGCAACCGCCGAGCACCGCAAGGGTGCCCAACATGACGCCACCGCCCGCCAGACGGCGCGCGATAGATACATTAGCCTCACAGAACAAGATTCATCCTCCCTGATGCGCCGGGGTCCGGCCCGGCTATTATTCCTGACGCGGTTCCACCGCGTTGCACTCGCCCCACTATAGACGATTCCCGGTGATGAAAAGCGTCGCTGGCCTCCCTTGCCGTCTATCGGACGGGAAGACGCGACGAAAGCGCTGACGAGCCGACAACAGGATCGGGCATGAACTCGACAGGATCGCGCATTTTGTCTGCCGTCATAGGGTCCATACTGAAGGAGGCCGCCCCGCCCCATGCCGCTTAGCCGCGCCACGGGTCACTACGGCGGTTATCTACGAGGGGCGATTTCATCACCGTCAGGAGTGTTTCATGCGTTATCAACCATTCGGCAATACCGGTTTGTTCGTCTCCGAACTGTGCCTCGGCACCATGACCTTCGGTGGCCAGGGCGAGCTCTGGAGCCAGATCGGCGATCTACAGCAAAGCGACGCCGAGCGCCTGATTGGCCGCGCGCTGGATGCCGGCATCAATTTCATCGACACCGCCGATGTGTATTCCCAGGGCGAGTCCGAAATCATCACCGGCCAGGCGCTCAAGAATCTCGACGTCCCGCGCGACGAGGTCGTCGTCGCCTCCAAGGTGTTCGGCGAAACCGGCCATGGCGGCGTCAACGCCCGTGGCATGTCGCGCTATCACATCATGGAGGGCATCAAGGCCAGCCTGAAGCGCCTGCAACTCGATCATCTCGATGTCTACCAGATCCATGGCTTCGATCCCGCCACGCCCATCGAGGAAGCCGTCCGCGCGCTCGACACCCTCGTACAACACGGCCACGTGCGCTACGTCGGGGTCTCCAACTGGGCAGCCTGGCAAATCATGAAGGCTCTGGGCATCGCCGAACGTCACGGCCTAGCGCGCTTCGAGTCGCTGCAGGCGTATTACACCCTTGCCGGGCGCGATCTAGAACGCGAGTTGATCCCCATGCTGCAGAGCGAAAATCTCGGGCTGATGGTCTGGAGCCCGCTCGCGGGTGGCTTCTTGAGCGGCAAATACACACGCGACAGCCAGGGTGAGGCAGGCAGCCGACGTCTCAACTTCGACTTCCCGCCGGTCGACAAGGAGCGTGCCTTCGACTGCATCGATGTGATGGGCAAGATTGCCAAGGCACATGACGCCTCCGTGGCCCAGATCGCGCTGGCCTGGTTGCTGCATCAGTCAGCGGTGACGAGTGTCATCATCGGGGCCAAGCGCGTCGACCAGCTCGACGACAACATCGCCGCCACGCAGGTCACGTTGAGCCACGAGGAACTCGCCGAGCTCGACGCCGTCAGCGCACTGCCCCCCGAGTATCCCGGCTGGATGTTCGAACGCCAGGGCGACTATCGCCGCCAACAACTGGCCGACGCCAAGCGCTGAACCGACGTCCGCTCACGCCCATTACGAACAACCAACGACGAACTTGCAAAAAGCACGGCCCGCTTCCCTGAAGAGAAGCGGGCCGTGTGGTAGGTACAAGCTAAAACGGGACGTGCATTACAGCCCCTTGTTTGCCTTCACGCCTTCTTCGATACGCCGACCAATCTCGGCATCGATGTTCTTCCAGTACTCGAACACGCGCGACAGCACCGGCTCCTCGACACCATCAGAGGCATGCCCGACCACATTGTTGACCAAGCGATCCCGCGCGGCATCGTCCATGACCTTGTTGATCAATTCATTGGCCTGACTGTAGTCATCGTCGTCCTTGCGCAAGGCATAGGGCGCGCGCACCATCTGGCCGTTGGATTCCCAAGTGGAGTCAGTGGGATAACGCTCGCCATCCGCCGCCGGGCCACCCTTGGAGTTGGGCGCGTAGACCGGATCGGAGACTTTGTTGATGCGCATCGCCCCATCCTTACTGTAGCTGTGCACAGGGGCTTTGGGCGCGTTGACCGGAATCTGCTTGTAGTTGACCCCGAGTCGCGCGCGGTGCGCATCGGCGTAAGAGAACACACGCCCGATGAGCATCTTGTCCGGGCTGATACCGATGCCGGGCACGAGGTTGTTGGGCTCGAAGGCCGCCTGTTCGATCTCGGCATGGTTGTCGGTCGGGTTACGGTTCAACTGCAGCTTGCCGACCTTGATCAGCGGGTAGTCGTCGTGCGGCCAGACCTTGGTCAGATCGAACGGATTGATGCGGTACGTATCGGCATCCGCGAACGGCATGACCTGCATGTAGAGCGTCCAGCTCGGGTAGTCGCCTTGCTGGATGGCGTTATAGAGATCGCGGGTATGGTAGTCACCATCTTCACCGGCCAGTTGGTCGGCTTCTTCTTGGGTCAGGCATTCGATGCCTTGGTCGGTCTTGAAGTGGTACTTGACCCAGAACTTTTCGCCCTGAGCATTGGCCCACATATAGGTATGGCTAGAATAGCCGTTCATGTGACGCCAAGTCTTGGGAATCCCGCGGTCCCCCATCAGCCAGGTCACCTGGTGCGCAGACTCCGGCGACAGCGTCCAGAAATCCCACTGCATGTCGTGATCGCGCAGGTTGTTGTCGGCACGACGCTTCTGAGAGCGGATGAAGTGCTGGAACTTCATCGGGTCACGGATGAAGAACACCGGCGTGTTGTTCCCCACCATGTCGTAGTTGCCTTCGCTGGTGTAGAACTTGATCGAGAACCCGCGCGGATCGCGCCACGTATCGGGACTCCCGCGTTCGCCGGCCACCGTGGAGAAGCGGATCAGCACATCGGTCTTGGTACCGGGTTGGAACACGGCCGCCTTAGTGTACTTGCTGACATCCTCAGTCACTTCGAAATGACCGAATGCCCCGCTACCCTTGGCGTGCGGTTGACGCTCGGGAATCCGCTCGCGGTTGAAGTTCGCCATCTGCTCGATGAGATAGTGATCGTGCATTACGATCGGACCGTCAGGACCCACGGATAGCGAATGCTCGTCACTGGCCACCGGAATCCCGGCGTCTGTCGTCGTCGGCTTGCGATTGTCTTGCGTCACGATGATATCTCCCCATCATTTTCGTATGTGGCACGGCATGTCGCCACGCCCTTTCCCTGGGATCGAACCGCAGGTCCGTGGAATAGAACCACTGGCGCGATGGTGCAATCTAGCCGAGGGACCTCCCGTTCCCCCTCTTCATGTATAGGAAATAACCCTAGTGACTGTCTACCTACACGCAGTTGCCCACGCGGCCAGGACGGCCATGACCAGCCTCTTCCCAGCCATAGCCGATGAGGTAATTCAGCCCGCAAAGCCCAGCATGGCAAGGGATTGTCATGAGCGAAACTCAATCAACCCTCTCCACTAGATAGTCTGGCACTATTTTTTTCATCAAGAAGTTTCATAGCACGTGACACGCGGCACGCTAAAGTAGCTGACAGTCTGCATACCACCCTCAACGCCCCTCGCCTCCAATGCCGAAGTAGGGCTCGATACCTTGGCGGTCTTGCTCACGACGTGTCCTCGTTATCGTTGGGCGCATTCGCTTTGCCGAATGTGTCGATGACGTGGCGCAGCACCTTGCGTTGCTCGCTAGGCAGGCTACGGTAAATTTTCAGTACTTCAGCTTCGTCGCCATAGACCGGTACGACATCCAGTTCATTGGGCGCGGCATAAAGCGCTCGCTCACTCTCATCTCCATAGCGCAACACATGCGGTTCGATACGCAGCCACTCGGCAAGCACCTGAAGCTTATCCTGTGCAGGAATGGAGTCACCACGAAGCCAACGCCGTACCGCTTGGAATGTAATCGGCTTTCCCCAGTAACGGAGATTGAACTCGCGTTCAAGTACCGAGGGGCGAGGCTCATAGCCTGCGGCAACAAGGGCCTTTTGAAGGCGTTCGGCGAACATGGTTTTTTCATTCATACGCTGAATTTGAATCAATGATTCAATTCGCGTTGAATCGTTGTTCACTTTAATATTGAATTATCCATTCAGTACGCTGATTGGACGGTTCATGATTCAGCCCCTATATGCCCTGGTGCTTCCGGGTGGACCCTCCATGATACAGGGGGAAGGTGGATCGGCTAAGCGTCTCGTACGACGTCTCACTGAATTCAAACAAACGGTTGCGTATTCTAGACATCGGGAGATGGCATTGTGACGCTAAAACGACATGAGCAACGTCGACTGGATGCACTGCATGGAACCGGGCTTCTGGACACTCCACCGGAAGAACGCTTCGATCGGCTTACGCGTATTGCCAAGCAACACTATCAAGTCAACACCACGCTATTCACGCTCATCGATGCCAAGCGCCAATGGTTCAAATCCAAGCAAAACATCGACATAGAAGCGACTCCCAGACGACATGCATTTTGTGATCATACTATTCAACAAAATAGTATTTATGTCGTTGAAGATGCAGCCAACGATCCTCTTTTTTACAAAAACCCACTTGTCACCGGAACGCCTTTCATTCGCTTCTATGCCGGCATCCCGGTGCGCGATCCCACGGGGTGCAAGATCGGCACCTTGTGCCTCATTGACTCCGCGCCACGTGATGCGTCTCGCATGGACTTCAGCGTCCTGCGCAGCCTTGCGGCGATATTGGAAGAAGAACTCCAGCGTATATTCGACGACACCGCCAATCAGGAGAAAAAACAATGGCTACATGAGGCCGTCAATATCGATGGTCTCACGGGCCTCCCCAACCGTCGTCTTCTCAATGAACTGTTCCAGAGTGAACTCACCGCTGCGAGGCACCGACGCGGTTCAATTTCGGTGTGCTTTCTCGATTTGGATGGCTTCAAGGCGATCAACGATACGCAAGGCCATGCGGTCGGTGACGATGTGCTCAGATGCGTTGCGAATAGGCTCCGTGGAGCGGTGCGCCATCACGATGTCATCGCCCGCCTGAGTGGCGACGAGTTCGTCATCATTCTGCGTGACGTCGAACACCCTAGAACCTACCGCCACATTCTCGATCAACTGCGCCATCCCATGCATATTCAGGAGCACGTTATCGAGTTGTCCGCCAGCATGGGGGTGACACGTTTTCCCAGCGACGACGCGGATATCGACTTGCTGCTACGCCACGCCGATCAAGCCATGTATACCGCCAAGGAATCAGGTAAGAACTGCTATCATTTCTTCGACATCGAGAGCCATCATTCCCAGCAAGAGCGCTTTGCCATCGGTGAGCAAGTGCAGCACGCACTGGACAACGATCAGCTCGAACTTTTCTACCAACCCCAGTTACATTACAGGAGCGGTATCGTATCAGGATTCGAGTGCTTGATACGCTGGCACCACCCCTCCGGCAAGCTCGTGTATCCGGGGCGTTTCCTGCCCTATATCGAGCATACCAAGCTCGATATCGAGCTCGGCAAACAGGTCATCAACCAGGCGGTGTCGACCCTCGAAACGTTCCAGGTACGGGATCTTCCCTACACCATCAGCATCAATCTGAGCCCATCACACTTTCTCAACGACGAGTTTCTCGATCATCTCAACAACACGCTAAGCCGGTATGACATGGCGTTTCGCAAACATCTGACGCTCGAAATTCTCGAAAGTACGGCACTCGACGATGCGGGCCTCGCGGCATCGAATATCAAAGCCTGTCAGGCACTGGGCGTGCAACTCTCGCTCGATGACTTCGGCACCGGTTTCGCCTCGTTGAGTTACCTTCGCAAGTTCTCGACCAACGAGATCAAGATCGACCGTTCGTTCATCCTCGGCATGCTCAACGACCCCGAGGATGAAATGATCGTCGAGGCGATCATCGCGCTGGCCAAGAGTTTCAATCGCCGCGTCATCGCCGAGGGGGTCGAGCATCGCGCTACCGAGGAAAAGCTCATCGCCTTGGGCTGTGACATGGGGCAGGGCTTTTTGTACAGTCCCGCCCTACCCCTCGATGAAGCGCTGGACTGGGCGGCCTGCTACGCGCGCCCCTGACGTCGTTCAGCTATCGTCACTCTGCGTGGAAAAACGCCATACCGTGCGCGACTCATAGGTATCGCCAGGCTTGAGAATCGTCGACGGGAAATCCGCCTGGTTGGGAGAATCCGGAAAGTGCTGAGTTTCCAGCGCGAAACCGCTACGTTTTTCGTAGGCTTCGCCACCCTTGCCGGTCAGCGTGCCATCGAGAAAGTTCCCCGAATAGAATTGTATCCCGGGCTCGGTCGTCGCGATCTCCAGCACGCGGCCACTCTCCGGTGCCACAACGCGGGCAGCCGTTGCCAGTTCGCCTGCCTCCGCGTCATCGCGCACCAGCACGAAATTGTGATCGTAGCCCTTCCCGTACGCCAGTTGCGTATTTTCCTCGCCAATGCGTGCGCCGATAGGGGTGGCCTCACGGAAGTCGAACGGTGTGCCCGCCACGTCGCGCAGCTCTCCGGTGGGGATCAAGGTGTCGTCCACCGGCGTGAAGGCATCGGCATTGAGCATCAGCCGATGATCGACGATCGAGCCGCTGCCCTCGCCCTCAAGGTTGAAATAACTATGCTGCGTGAGATTGACCGGCGTCGCCTTGTCGGTCGTGGCGTGATAGTCGATGATCACCTCGTCGTCGGTGGTCAGCGTGTAGGTCACGCGGGTTTCCAGCCGACCGGGATAACCTTCCTCGCCATCCTCGCTGATGTAACGCAGTTCGACACCGACGCCTGTGTCGTTCTCAAAGGAATGTGCCTGCCAAAGCCGCTTGTCGAAGCCTTTATCGCCCCCGTGGAGATGATTGGGGCCATCGTTGGTGGCTAACTCATAGGCCGTGCCATCGAGCATGAAGCGTCCCTCGGCGATACGATTGCCATAACGCCCGATCAGGGCACCGAAGTAGGGATTGGACTTGCGATATGCCTCGGAACGGTAGTCTTCCAGGGCATCGAACCCCAGCACGATGTCGTCGACGTTGCCCTGCGCATCCGGCGTACGCAGGGACGTGATGATGCCACCATAGGTGATCACCTGCATGTCGATGCCATGGCCGTTGTAAAGGCGGTACGCCTCCACCTCACGGCCATCGGGAAGTTGCCCGAAGCTATGCTTTTCGACGGAAGGAGTCTGTGTAGTCATCTCGTCTGCCTGTGCCGCATTCAACGCTAAGCATGTCATTCCCATGCCCAGCACCAAGCGCGGAATCATCTGAAATCGTGTCATCCTCGGCCTCTCGATAGCGCATTCAGCGCCACCCCATGCGACGCCTTCCCCTTCACGCTAGCCGGGCCGAGTTTTCCTCACCAATAACCGAGTGATGACATCCTCATGTCCTAATGGATATCGACTCTGCACGAATGGTGTCGATACCCGCTCGCGCGGCATCGCCTGTCAGCCTCACGCTAGACCAACGTCGTGCCACCGCCAGCACATCAGGCCGTTTTCATGAAACGCCCCTTGCCTCTGGCCATCATCATGCCCATCTAATGAATACATGCACGCCCATCCGAGTATGCAGCATGACACATACCTGTCATCACAGCGGAGACATCATGGAATCACGCTATTTCACCATTCATTCTCATCCTCAGGGTCTGCCGTCTCGGGATTTTTTCGCGCTGGAATCCCAAGCATTGCCTGAGCTGGCAGCAGGCGAAGTTCGCATACGGAACCTCTGGTTGTCGGTCGACCCCTACATGCGCGGGCGGATGGACGGTGTAACAACCTACGTCCCGCCCTTCACGCTGGGCGAGCCACTCGAAGGCGCCGCCATCGGCGAGGTGCTCGAATCGCGCGACGAACGCTTCACCCCCGGCGACCGCGTCGTCCACATGGGCGGCTGGCGTGATATCGCTCAGCTTCCCGGCGATAGTTTGCAGGCATTGCCCGATCTCGACGTACCACCGCAAGCCTTCCTCGGCGTACTAGGCATGCCGGGCATGACCGCTTGGACCGGGCTCAACCGCATCGCCCAGCTCAAGGAAGGAGAGCGCGTGCTGGTCAGCGCGGCGAGCGGCGCCGTCGGCTCCCTGGCCGTGCAATTGGCCAAAGCCAAGGGCTGCCATGTCGTGGGTATCGCCGGCGCACCGGAGAAACTCGAATGGCTGGAATCGCTCGGCGTGAACGCGGTCAGCTATCGCGGCAAAGACGCGCAACAGCTCAGCGCCGACCTCAAGGCCGCCAGCCCCGACGGATTCGATGTCTACTACGAAAACGTCGGCGGCGACTGCCTCGAGGCCGCGCTCGACAACATTCGCGTCGGCGCGCGCATCGCGATATGTGGCTTGATCGACAGCTATAACGCGGAAGCGCCCACGCCCGGCCCCAGCAATATGTCCCAGGTGCTGATCCGTCGCGCACGGATGGAAGGCTTCATCATCCTCGACGCCGAAAACTGGGAACACTACCCCGAGTTCCTGCAAGAGATCGGTCCGCTCGTCGCGCGTGGCGAAATCGACTACCGGGAAACCGTCGAAGAAGGCCTCGAACGCACGCCCGACGCCTTCCTCAAGCTCTTCGAGGGCGGCAACACCGGCAAGATGCTGGTCCGGCTGTAAACTCCCGCGATTACCCCTCATTCAGCGCCTCGGCGATCCGCTCGCCGAGGCGCCGTCCGTTCTCCAGGCAATCCCCCACCGCGATGCCATCGCGCCAGTTGCCAATCAGCGAGAGCCCCGGATGACGCTCGAGTGCCGTCTCGAGGGCGGCGATACGTTCGAGATGTCCCAACTCGTACTGCGGAATCGCCTGCAGCCAGCGACTCACGCTCTGCCATACGGGTTCGCCGCTAATACCTAACAGATCACTGAGATCGGCGACGACCTGCGCCACCTGGGCGTCGTCATCGCTGGCAGCCGCCTCGGGCTGGCGACGGCCACCGAGAAACGCAGTGAGCAACACATGATCGGAAGGCGCGCGCCCGGGAAACAGCGTCGAGGAAAATAGCGCGCCCAGGGTCTGGCGATGCTCGACACCGGGAATCAGCATGCCGAAACCATCCAGCGGATGGGCGATATCGGCACGACGGAAGCCCACCGACACGGCGTTGACCGGCGGATAAGCGATTGCCTCCAACGGCGCAGCCACTTGCGGATCGAGGGGGGCCAGTAGCACGGCAGCCGTGGGCGCCGGGACCGCCAGCACCAGCTCTCGCGCACGAAAACCCTGCCCCGGTGCCGTCTCCACACGCCAGTATTCACCCTCGCGATACACGCCGTTAACCTCGCACTCGCAGTGGATCGACGCGTCGGACTGCGCGGTGATGTCCTCGGCCAAACGTGCGGCGAGGCGTTGCAAACCAGAGGGAAAGCTCACCAGTTGGCCACGCCACTCGCGCGGCAGAGCAGGCGGCGCACGTCGTGCCTGGCGCAAGCGCACCAGCCCCCCGCGCACCAGCGAGCCAAACTCGCGCTCCAACGCCACCAGCCGAGGCATCGCCGCCTGCGCCGAGAGCCGCTCGGGATCGCCGGCATAGACACCGGACACGAAGGGATCGACCAGATGATCGAGCGTGCGACGTCCCAAGCGCCGCGTGACGAAATCGGCCAGGCTTTCTTCGGCCTGCGGCGCACGCCGCCGAAACGGTTCGCACAGCAACGCGCCCAAGCCACGCGGACCGATCAGCGAATTGATGGGCGCCTTGAGCCAATGGGACGGCAGTGCCACCGACGCGCCCCGATAGACGATGTAACGCCGCCGTGCATCCGGGTTAGCGGGCTGCGCCTCATCGAGCAGGCCGAGCTCATCGAGCAGCGTATGCAGCGGCGGCTTCATCATCAGAGTGTTGGGGCCGAGCTCGATCTGCCAGTCGCCATCGCGATGGGTACGCAGATTACCACCGACCTGCATCGTGCGTTCCAGCAAGGTCACGCTCAGCCCACGCCGGGCCGCGGCGCGTGCAGCCGTCAAACCGCTGGCCCCACCGCCGACGACGACCACATCGCGCGTTTCTCGCGTGCCTTGCCGGTCGGAGGCCTCGGATTGTGCTTCACACTGCATGACATCTCCCGTGACAGGGTGCGCCAGCACGTGCCATTCGGTCAGGCGCGTAGGGTGCATTCAGGTACCCAGCATAGCGGGCAATGCCGAGTACACGCGCGTTCATGAGCGCGACGCATCGACGCACGCATCGCGCTGCACGTCTTCTTCGCTGCGGGCGATGATCGAAGCACCGACCATGTCGCCGGTCACGTTGAGTGCCGTACAGCCCATACCCACCAAGGCGTCGATAGCAGTCAGCAAGGCCACCGTCTCGATGGGCAGGCCGACCTGCGAGAACACCGTGGCGATCATGATGATACCGGCGCCTGGCACGCCGGCGGTGCCGATGGACACCAACGTGCCGATCAGCACGATCTCCAGCATGCTGGTGAAGTCCAGCGGCGCGCCGATCACATTGGCCGCGAACACCGCCGAAATCGCGATGCGAATCGCCGCGCCATCCATGTTGATGGTCGCCCCCAGCGGCAAGCTGAAGCCGTACACACCGCGCGACAATCCCATGCGCCGCGCGGCATCCAACGTCAGCGGTAATGTCCCGGAACTACTTTGGGTCGCGAAAGCAGTCGCCATCGGCGTGCGCGCCTCGTGGAAAAACCGCCGCAGCTTGACGCCAAAGGCCCCCATCAAGGCGCAATAGAGCAGCAGATGAACGCCCAGAGCGATATACAGCACCAGCACCATGTCGCCCAGCGACAGCAATGTCTCCATCCCTTGCTCGGCCACCGTACCGGCAACGATGGCGAACACGCCGATCGGCACGTAATGCAGCACGCCCGACATCACCTTGAGCGTGACCTCGTTGAGCGCCTCGATCACACGGTACAGTTGCTCGGCCAGCGCCCCGTGCGACTCGGACGTGCGCAGCTTCAACAGGGCAATGCCGAAGACGATGGCGGTAAAGATGATACCCAGCAGGTTCAACTCGGCGAATGCTCCGATGATGTTATCCGGCACCACGCCTAGCAGCACTTGGGCAATACCGGGATTCTCCGGCACCGACACCTCGGCGCTGCTATCCAGCGTCATCCCACTGCCCGGGGAAAACAGCGAAGCCACCGTCAGCCCCACGACGATCGCCAGCGCCGAAGTGCCGATATAGTAGACGAACACCTTGCGCCCGACGCGCCCCATGCTGCCCGCGCTTGCTTGATTGATGCCCACCATCAGCGTGAACAGCACGATGGGCACGATCAGAAACTTCAACAACCGCAGTAGCAAATCACCGAAGGGCGCCAACCAATCCGCGACATCCTGGCCACCGACCAGACCCACGACGACGCCGAGTACCAGCGCAATCGTGACCCTCAGGATCAATGAGCTCTTCGTATAGGCCTGCCACAATGCTTTCACCGCTCCCTCTCCTCTTGTTTGGCTGACACCGTGTTTCGCCTCAAGTTAAGCAAAATGCCCGATACGGAGGCTGCGGCGGCGTTACATTACCATTATGCTGGTCGCATCGACTCAGCAACAGGACACAAAGGCGATGAGCGAACGCGCGATCGACTGCTGGTTAACGGACATGGACGGTGTACTGATCGGCGAGGACCGGGCCCTGCCCGGCGCGGTCGAGTTGATCGATCAATGGCGTGCCAATGGCACGCCCTTTCTCGTGCTCACCAACAACTCCATCTACACGCCGCGTGATCTCAGTGCCCGGCTGACGCGCCTGGGCATCGATGTTCCCGAAGACCGGCTATGGACATCTGCCCTGGCGACCGCCGCCTTCCTACGCGACCAGGCCCCCGGCGGCTCGGCCTTCGTGATCGGCGAAGCCGGCCTGACCACGGCGATTCACGAAGCCGGGTTCGTGATGACCGATATCGCGCCGGACTTCGTGGTACTCGGCGAGACACGCAGCTATTCGTTCGAAGCGATCACTCGTGCGATTCGTTTGATCAACGGCGGCGCACGTTTCATCGCCACCAACCCCGATGTCACCGGCCCCAGCCCCGAAGGGCCGTTGCCCGCCACCGGCGCGGTCGCAGCCTTGATCACCGCCGCCACCAAACGTGAACCGTATTACGTCGGCAAGCCCAACCCGATGATGTTCCGCTCGGCCATGAACAAACTCGGCACACATTCCGAGCGTACCGGCATGATCGGCGACCGCATGGATACCGACGTCATCGCCGGCATCGAGGCCGGCCTGCATACGGTGCTGGTGATGACCGGCATCGCCACACGTGAGGAAATCGAGCACTACCCCTTCCGGCCCCGCGAGATTCTCAACTCGGTCGCGGACCTGTTGCAGAAGTAGCGCTGACGTGTCGAGCGAGGCATTCTATGCCTCGCGCTTATCCTCTGTCCGGGTTTCGAAATCACTGGCATCGTGGCGCTCGTGGAGCTGGAGTTCCGGCTCCCCGAAGGTGCGATTGACCATGCGACCGCGCAGTACTGCCGGGCGTGCGTCGATTTCCTCGGCCCAGCGCACGACGTGGGTATATTCCTGCACCTGAAGGAACTCGGCAGCATCGTAGAGCCGCCCCAGCACCAGTTGCCCGTACCATGCCCAAGTGGCGATATCGGCGATGCTGTACTCGTCGCCGGCCAGATAGCGATGATCCGCCAGATGGCGGTTCAATACATCGAGCTGACGCTTGGTCTCCATGGCATAGCGGTCGATGGCGTACTCGAGCTTGACCGGCGCATAGCTATAGAAATGCCCGAAGCCGCCGCCCAGAAATGGCGCACTGCCCATCTGCCAGAACAGCCAGTTGAGCGCTTCGGTACGTGCCACATGCTCCTTGGGTAGAAACTCTCCGAACTTCTCGGCGAGATACAGCAGAATCGAGCCCGACTCGAACACGCGTATCGGCTGATCGCTGCTACGATCCATCAGCGCCGGAATCTTCGAATTGGGGTTGGCCTCGACGAAGCCGCTACCGAACTGATCGCCCTCTCCGATGTTGATCAACCATGCGTCGTACTCGGCACCCTGATGCCCCAACGCCAGCAGCTCTTCGAACATGATCCCCGCCTTGACGCCATTGGGCGTGGCCAGCGAGTAAAGCTGGAACGGATGCTCGCCCACCGGTAGCGCTTTCTCGTGGGTCGGTCCCGCGATCGGGCGATTGATGCTGGCGAACTTGCCGCCGCTTTCACTCTTCCAGGTCCAAACACGGGGTGGGGTGTACTCAGTTTCTTGGCTCATGCAGCCTCCTGGTATATGCATCGGATTACGCCTCACCAAGCGGCGGGACGTATCCAGTCGCCTGAAAAGGTAGTCTGATAATCATTGGGACGCGAGGCGGGTGGTTCAATGGACAATCCGATAGCACAGCCCAATCCTTTCTTAACAAATCATGACAAAGTGCTAAAGCTCAGGGTAAATTACGCTTTTTGCGGTCCATGTGCCCGCGTCCCGAGAACTGACATAAGGCATTGCCATGGCCGCGCCCCAGGACGAACTTTCCCCTTCCCTCGAGGCTGGCAATACCCTGCCGCCGACGTCATCTTCCCAGTCCATCTTCGAGCACGACCTTTCGGCCCTTAATACCAGGCCAGCACCCACACAGCGGCGCAGCGCCTTGAAGGAACAGCGCACGCAAGAATTGCTGGATCACTGCCGCGATGAAGCGCTAAGGCAACTGATTGGGCCCTTTGGGCTCACGCCTGCCATGTTCAATGATATCGAAGGTGGCAATGTCACTACCCAGCACAACGCCAATCAGGATATCTACGCCAAGACATCGGAAAAATACAATCGCAACGACTACGACTACCAGAATGCCAAGAAACACGAGAAGCGCGACGCCGTTAAAAACGGTGACATGAATTCCGACACCTTCACGGATGCCTATACAGGAGAGAAGGCACCTACCAAACGCACCACGTCTGGCGGCAAGCAGGCCATGAATGCGGAACTCGATCACACCGTCCCGCTCAAGCAGGCGCATAAAGAAGGGGGATGGATGCTCGGTGAAGAACGCCGCCAAGCACTCGCCTCGGATGATAAAAACCTGAATTACACCACGCTCGAGAACAACCGCCGAAAAAGTGACGCCCCCGCCGAGGAAGCGCTTTCCAGTCAACATGGTTACGATGAAACACGCACACGTCCCCTCATTGATGACGCACGCACCGCCATCGACGAACACTTGCCCGATACAAAAGAGCGAACCATCTACCACGCCAAGGAACTTGGCAAGACCGGCACCCGTGAGTTTGGAAAAATGGGACTGCGTCGCGCCATGGGCTTGCTGCTGCATGAGCTAATCAGCGGTATTTTCTCCGAAATCAAAACGGTACTTAACGACCGCGATCACCCAGACACACTACTGGACCGCTTAAGCGCTGCCATCAAACGTGTGGCCAAACGTGTGCAAAGCAAGTTCAAAGATGCGCTTGGAGAGTTCTTCAAAGGCGGTCTACAAGGCTTTATCAGTAACCTTCTTACCTTCCTCATCAACAACCTCATCACCACCTCCGCCAAGGTGGTCACGATTATCCGCGAAGGCATTCATCAATTATGGGATGCATTAAAGATGATGCTCTGGCCTCCCGAAGGGATGAGCCGTGAGGAAAGGCTACGCGCCATTACCAAAAGCGTTGCCGGGCTTTTCACACTCGGGGTCGGCATGGTGTGGGAAGAGTCCCTTAACGCCTTCTTGCTCAGCATTCCTCCATTGGCGCCCATCGCAGGTTTCATCTCCCCCGTCATCACCGGGTTGTTGACCGGATTGGCGACGGCACTGCTGATGTATGCCATCGACTCGCTAATCGACTGGATGCTCGACAAGGGTACCGCCTACTTAAACGGCCAGATCGAGGCGTTGGAAGGTTATCAGGCGCTCATCCAACGCACGGCCGAGCATATCGACGTCCAGTTTCAGCTCTCTGCCAGTTTCAAGACGTCATTAGACATCAACGAGGCCGTCAAACATCGGTTAAGCGATGCCGACAGCGCCATGACTAATGCCAACTTGGCCGCCGCAGACACGCGCTCGGCGCACGACGAAACGCTCACCAACCTCGACAGCGCCACGCGTACTCAACAAGAAGTCAACGCAAAACTCTCCCGCCTTCTCAACCGATCTCATAAGGAAACATGAGATGTCCAACGTCATTGCCCAGCTCGCCAAGACCCAGCCGCCAAAAGAACTTCTACAGCATATTGACATCAACGACATCTATGAAAAATTCCATGAGACCTTCAAGCGTCTGGATGATTTCAAGGATATTCGCGACAAACATGAGCAACGCGGTTTCCTGGGGCGCCTCTTCAATGGCAAAGAACTAAAAGATGCGCAGCTCGATGCCCACGAGCTGCAGGCGGAATTTTCCAAAACATTGGCCCAGCTGATGATGATCAGCACCATGCAGTCGCAACAACTCGTGGCACAACAAAATCAACTGGGCCAACAGCAAAGCGATTTGAAGGAAAAGGCCGAGTCACTGGCCAACCACACTCGAAAACTGGAAGAGCATCAGGCCAGCATATCCCAGCAGGCAACCGAGCTGCGCCAATACGTCACCAACCTCCTCAATGTTCAAGGTCTAACCGCTGAGCATGGCCAGCAGCTCATCGACATCGCCGAGGAAGTCACATCGACCAAGGACCGGCTTCTGGAAGAATTCGCGACGCGCGTCCAGGAGATCGATGCTGCCTTGGTCGCTCAGCAAGAAAGCGCCCAGACGGAAATCGACAGAGTGCATGCCGAGCTACAAGAGCGTCTCGCGGTATCCGAACGCCATCAGCTTGAAAAGCAGCAGCATGCTGAAAGCCGACAGGAACAGCGGCAAGAAGCATTGACTTCACGTCTGGAGCACATCAAGACGACACTCGAGGAAGCAACACGCGCCGACATCGCCACGCTACGAGGCGAGGTCGAGACGCAACAGCGCGACTTCCTTTCACGCCAGTCCTCTCTGTCCGAGGCTATCTCGCAAGCTCGGCAAGAGTTGCAAGCACAGCTCGATACCGACATCGCCAAGACTCACGAAACACTCTCGCGACAAATAGACGAGCGTGCGACACAAAGTGATAAAGAAATAACGCTGCTACGCACCGAGCTTGGCCAGTTGCACCAGCAGCAACGCACCGACGCCAAGGCACAGCGTCGACGCACCTATTGGCTGTGGGCCGGCATGACCTTGCTCGCTATTGCCGGTGGGGTTGGCATCGCTTACCCGTATCTGCCGCTCAACTATCTTGCATAGCTACCGCCACGGCCAACGCGGGCGCCAGCGGTAGACGCGGCAGCAAGGTGGCCTGGTAGGCGTGGTAGAGGTCGGGCTTGACGTCGCCCTGCGCCGGGTCGATGGCAAGGCGATGGTCCAGTTCTTGCTGCCAGCCGCCGCGCTTCCGGTCGATGAAGGTGGTGTCGATGAAGTCCCACAAGTGGCGGTACCAGCGCTCGTAGTGCGCCTCGCCCGTGCGTTGCAGGAAGGCACCGGCGGCGGCCAGTGCCTCGGCATGGGTCCAGTGACGACGACGGCGCGAGCTCGGCTGACCTTGCCAGTCCACGGTATACACCAGCCCCGGCGCGCCATCGGGCGCCCAACCGTCGCGCAGGCTGGCCTCGAACAGCGCGGCGGCGTCCGCGAACAGCCACGTGGGCACCTCCCGCCCACGCGCCTCGAGCGCCGCCTCCAGATGCAGCATCAGGCGCGACCATTCGAAGCCGTGTCCGGGCGTAGCGCCATAGGGGGTGAAATCATGGTCCGGCTCGTCGGCATGAAACGTCAGCCATTCGGACCAGTCGCCATGAAAGTGTTCGAGTATGCGATAGTCGCGCGGCGCCGCGTGCTGATGGATCAAGCGCTCGACGACAGCCAGCGCCCGATCCAGCCAATGTGGCTCATCGCGCACATCGGCCAACGCCAGGCACAACTCCACGCCATGCATGTTGCTGTTGCCGCCACGATAGTCCGCCAGCTCACGCCATCCTTGCGCATAACTCTCGACAAAGGCCTGCTCGCTCTCCGACCAGAAACGCGTCTCGATGACCTCGACCACTTCATCGAGCAGCCGTGCTGCACCGGGGATGCCCGCCTGGGTCGCCGTCGCGGCCCCCAGGGCGACGAAGTGATGCAGGTAGCACTGCTTGGTGCGATCCTCCGTCGAAGCGGGATCGGCCACCAGCCAGCCGCCATCCTGCTCGTCACGCAGCAAACCGCTCAAGGCACGTATGGCATGCTCGGCCAGCGCGGCCGCGCCGGGCACGCCCTGCATCGCCGCCAATCCATAGCTATGCGCCATGCGCCCGGTAATCATCGTATCGGCGCTGGCACCTTCAAGAATCCGCCCATCACCGCCCAGCGGCGCGAAACCGCCGGTATCGAGCCGCGCCTGACGATGGAAATCGAGCAGCTTCAGCCCCTCTCGCATCAGCCAATGGTGATGCGTCTCGGTTTCCAGCCAGCGCCGTGATAGTGCGTGATGGTTATCTGTCATGTCGTACACGCCTTGAGTTCTGGATAAGTAGGGCCAACGGAATTCACTCACGCGCCGCCAGCACACGCTGGTATTCCTCCCGCCACGCCTGAGCATGCAAGGCGGTATCGGCGGGAAAACGCCCCAGCTCGACGGCCAGTTCGAAGAAGCCACGGGCCGGCATGTACGGCGCGCGGCGACTGACGACCAGCGCGGCGATGAAGGGTCGACCTTGAGCGGCGTCTTCACGCATCAAGACCTCCAGCGCCTGGGCGACACGCTGGATGGTACGCGGTGGCTGCAAGCCGAGCGCGTCAGCGACCTCCTGGTAGGTCATTGGCAGCCTCGCTCGGGGCGCCGCTTCAAGCGTTTCGCGCACGGCGGCAAGCGGTAACGGACTATCGGACATGGTCTCGCTCAGGCGCTCGGGTCGAACAGTTTGACTTCGCGAATATCGACGCGCTCCCACACACGACCGGTCATGTAGGGTTCCGTCTCAAGCCACGCCTCCAGCGCCTGGCGGTCGGCGAACTGGAAGTGCACGCTGGAACCCATCATCTTGCCGTTGTCATCCAGAATCGCCCCGCCGCTAAGGAAACAGCCCTCACGGGCGAGCTGGCGCACGCCGTTCAGATGCGCATCGCGATTGGCCAGACGGCGATCCAGCGCCTCGACATCGGTGTAATCGTAGGCCACTACGGCATATTGCGGCATGATGTTCTCTCGTCTCAAAAATATTGAATCGGGGGCGTTGCCACCATGGTCTGAATCATGCGTGAGGCCAGGCCGTGGTACAACGGTAAGTAAGGTATTAACGCCGCCACCCTGGCCCCTTTCACCTGACCCGAGATGCTCATGCACCGCAACTCGACCAATAGCGCTCACGTCGTCAACCAGCCGCCACGCATGGCATGAGCGATACCCGCCTCTTTCGCTCGCTACGTTTTTACAATTACCGAGTGTGGGCTATCGGCGCCCTGGTCTCCAATATCGGCACTTGGATGCAGCGCATCGCACAGGACTGGCTGGTACTGACCGTGCTCACCGATCACGATGCCAGTGCCGTGGGCATCACCATCGCCTTGCAGTTCGGCCCGCAATTGCTGCTGCTCCCGCTGACCGGCTATGCCGCCGACCATTTCGACCGCCGCCGGCTGATCCTTCTCACTCAGGCATTGCTTGGACTATTGGCAATAGGGCTGGGGCTGGTCACCCTCACCGGCGTAGTGACACTTTGGCAGGTCTATGTCTTCGCCTTGGGGCTCGGCTGCGTCACGGCCTTCGACGCCCCCGCTCGTCAGACCTTCGTCAACGACCTGGTCGGCGAAAAGCATCTCTCCAACGCAGTGGCCCTCAATTCGACCTCCTTCAACGCTGCACGGATGATCGGCCCCGCCGTTGCCGGATTGTTGATCGCCGCCGTCGGCAGCGGCTGGGTCTTCATGATCAATGCGGCCTCATTCGCCGCCGTGCTCGGGTCGCTATGTCTACTGCGGCTCGACGAACTGCTCCCCGTCGCTCGGCCAAGGCATAACGCCGGCGGACTGACGGAAGGCTTCCGTTATGTCTGGCGGCGCCCCGAGTTGAAAGCCATCTTGCTGATGCTCTTCATGATCGGCACCTTCGGCTTCAACTTCGCGGTCTATATTTCCACCATGTCGGTGAAGGCGTTTCACGGCGAAGCGAGCCTGTACGGCTTCATGACCTCATCCTTGGCCGTCGGTTCGGTCGCGGGCGCGCTATTGGCCGCCAAGCGCGAGCGCCCGCATATGCGACTGCTGTGTTGCTCTACTCTGGGATTCGGTGTCTGCTGCGGTCTGGCGGCGCTCGCCCCCAACGCATACCTCTTCGCCGCCGCCCTGATGCTGACGGGCCTGGCGGCACTGACCTTCATGACCGCGTCCAACGCACTGATTCAGCTCTCGACGGAACCAACAATGCGCGGCCGAGTAATGGCATTACGCATGGCGATCACCATGGGCGGCACGCCGCTTGGCGCCCCCGTCGTCGGCTGGCTCGCCGATCACGCCGGACCACGCTGGGCGATGAGCGTCGGCGCCAGTGCCGGCGTCATCGCCGCCCTGATCGGGAGTATCATGCTGATTCAACAGCGCCGGCAGCGCTTGCATCGTCGACCGCAAGGGGCTGATCGCCAACATGAGCCGTGACATGGACTGATCTGATTATTGGCTGACTTGCCAGTCGATCCCCATTTGCCAGAAATCAATCTCCAGGCGAGTCGCATCTCGAAAAACACCGGCGAGCTCGTCAAAGCGCTGCTCGGTCACGTCGGCCAGTCGTTCATCCAGCCATGCGATTTCGCTGCGCATGGCGCTCTGGAACGCGTCGCTTTCGTACATTGCGATCCAGGCATCGTAGGGATTGGCATCACGAACCGTCGTGGGGTCGCTGTTGAGAGTATTGGCGATTTCGCCATAACCAACCAGACACGGAGCGAGTGCCACGTGCATGTCGAGTAAATCGCCCCGGTTGCCGGCATCGAGCACGTAGCGCGTGTAGGCCATGGTGGCCCGGTCTTCTGGCAACCGAGCCAAGTCATGATCGGTGATCCCCCATTGCCGGCAGTAGTCGACATGCAGCGTCAGCTCGGTATCAATGATGGCCTTGAGACTGTCAAAGGCTTGGCGCAGATCTGCCATATTGCGGCTTTTATAGATCGCCAATGCATACGCCCGCGCAAAATGCTGAATGAACAGATAGTCCTGTTGGAGATAATAGCGAAAAGCGTCCGACTCGAGCGTACCGGCGCCCAATCGGCGCACGAAATCGTGCTGAATGTACGCCTGCCAATCGGCCGCGCACGCGTTTTTTAGATCGTTGAAACTATAGCCCATGATCGTCTCCGGTCGTTGGCAAGTAGAGGATCCGGAGACCAGGAGAGGTAAGCGGGTGTGTTGTCATTGACTCGCTTGATTCCCTACGCCAGTACCCGCCTGCATACGCAGGCATTCCCCGGATCAGGTTCAACGGGTCGATGCACTAGCCAGGCCCATGGGCCTTGCATCTCTCAGCCGGTCGTCCGGCACCCCGTCAAGCACGCTAGACACACTAGCCAACCGGAGGTTGTTTTTTCAACAACCGCACGGGAGAGGGTCAGTCCTGAGGCACACGAGGCGAAATCACAGCAGGAGCGTTCTAATATCGCTCAGCGCCTGGGATGACGCCGGAATAATTAAACAGCACTTTGTGCTTATAGCGGTTTTGTGCCAATGGATTTCTGGCGAACCCATGGCCGGCGATGATGTTCTGGAGGCACGCTGGGTGCCGATAGAAGGTCTAAAGAACCAGGAGTTGACGTTAAGCCTTGATGTGGTTGAAGTGGCCCAGATGGCTGCCAAGCTAAACCATGCTTTCTCATGAGATAGAAAGATTTTCCTCTCGTGCTCGGGCGAGAGAAGGCGCCAACTTTGCGTAATACAGCGATAGTCCAGCCCACCACGCCATTCACGTCTATCTTACGAGGATCGCCTTTCCTTGCTCACGGAGCCTGTATGGACCTCAAAAGCGGCTATCCTTTCTGGGCAGTCAAGAACGGACTGCTACAGGCCTTTCCCAAGCTCGACCAGGACTTGACCTGCGAGGTCGCCATCATCGGGGGCGGTATCACCGGCGCCTTGATCGCCGATGAATTGGCTCAGCATGGACATGATGTCATCGTGCTGGAGCGCCGTGATGTGGGCTGGGGCAGTTCGGCGGCCAGCACCGCGCTGATTCAATACGAGATCGATACCCACATGACCGATCTTGCCGCACGCTACGGCGAGGCCGATGCCGTGCTGGCCTATCGCGCTTGCGCACAGGCCATCGAACGCCTCAAGGGCCTAGCCGACGCTCTCGGCGATGTCGATTTCGCCATGCAAAGCAGCCTGTATTACGCCAGCGACGAAAGCGATGTCGATAGTCTCTATCGCGAATGGAAGATGCGCCGTCGGTACGGCTTTGCCGCCGATTGGCTACCCCAGGAAGCCATCTCGGAACGCTTCGGCTTCAGCGCTCCCGGGGCGATCCTGACGCATCTCGCCGCGCGCCTCGACCCTTACCGTATGGCCTACAAACTGCTCGACCGCGTACTCGATGCGGGCGGACGGGTATATGACCGCACCGAAGTCGACAACGTCACGCCGCACACACGCGGCGTGACGCTCACCACTACCAGCGGCCACTCACTCGCCTGTCAGCATCTCATCGTCGCCGCAGGCTATGAAGCGCAAACCTGGCTCGATGACAACGTCGCCATCAACCGCAGCAGTTATGCCTTTATCACCGACCCCATCGCAGCAGACGTGCTGGGCGAACTCGCCTCGACACTGGTCTGGGAATCCGCGCGCCCTTACCTCTACATGCGCACCACCGGCGATGGCCGGCTAATGGTCGGTGGCGAGGACGACGATATCGATATCCCCGCCAAGCGTGATCAACGCGTAGGCCAAAAGGCTGAAACCTTGATCGAGCAAGTGGAAACGCTATTCCCTCATCTATCACTCAATCCCACGTTTTCCTGGGGCGGCACCTTTGCCGAGACCGATGATGGCCTGCCTTTCTTCGGCCCTCACCCGCAATACGGTGATCGCATCCACTTCGCCATGGCCTACGGTGGCAACGGCATCAGCTACAGCATGATAGGCGCCGACCTGCTACGCGCCCTGATCGAAGGCCGAGAACACTCACTGGCCGAGCTATTCTCCTTCCGGCGCGTGGGAGATTGACAAGCGTAAAGCCACTAAAAATTACCGTTCGGTCACTAACCGGCCATCAAGCCTCTCGTGGCGTTATAAATTACCGCTCAGTAATTATAATGCTGAAAGTCACGATATATGACGCTACACTTACCGAACGGTAATTCTAGATCAGGAACGTAAATGGCCGACTCCACCCCATCCAAAACATTTGGCGACCGCATTCGTCACAGCGAAGACCTCGGCAAGCTGGTACGCCAGGCGCGTGCCGAACAATCATTGCTGCAGATCGACTTGGCCGGGCTGGCCGGCACCGGAAATCGCTTCATCGTTGACCTGGAGCGGGGTAAACCGACGCTGCAGCTCCAGAAAGTTCTGGATGTACTCGATCTCATGGGTCTCGAAGTCATCGTGCAGCGCAAGGGGGTTGGATAGCAGCTCGGCGATCATTCGATGATCGAGGCGAAGTAATCGTTCACCCGCTTGAGTGATCGCTTGAGCAGCGGTACCGACTTGCCACGACGCATCAATGACTCTTCTCCAGCGTAGCTGTAGGTGATCGCTTGTGCGGCAAGCCAGCGCAACGGCTCGGCTTCCCAGCGTTTTATCAACTGCCGATGACTCGCGTTGGTAAAGGCCCACGGCATCCGCGCCAGGTGGGTATCGCGGCCCAGGATCATGTCCGCTAATGTACGCCCGAATAAATGCGAGGCGGCCACGCCTTCACCGGCATAGCCGCCCGCGGTGGCAAGGCCGCTGGCGCGGTCGAGGATCGCATGGGGGCGGAAGTTGCGCGACAAGCCCAGCGAACCGCCCCAGCCATACTCGACCCTGACACCCTCCAGCGCGGGCAGGAGATCCACCAGCAGATCCCGCCGCAGTCGAATGGCCGCCTCATCGATCGCCTGGTCGGCCTTAGATCTGGCGCCGAGATAATAGTTGCCGCGCGCACCGAAAACGATGCGTCCGTCGGCGGTGCGATGGCCGTAATTGATCAACCGGCTGGCATCGGCGAAGGCGGGACGCTCGGCCATGCCGATCTCCTGCCAGCAGGCCTCCGATAGCGGCTCGGTGGCGATCACCAGGCTCTGCACCGGAATCACGTGGCGCTTGAAATCGAGGAACCGGTCGGCGTACCCCTCGGTGGCACACACCACCATCGGTGACTCGACGCTGCCTTCGCGCGTGCTCACCTTGTGGTGCGACAGGGTCTCGGCACGGCTCTGCTCGTAGATCGTCACCCCCAGGCGCTCGACGCGTTCGGCCAGGCCGGTGACCAGCTTGACCGGGTTCAGCGTGGCGACTTGGCGATGGTAGATGCCGCCGTAGCCGTTTCTGAACCGGGCCTTCTCCGAGAGTTGCTCGGCATCCAGCCAGTAGCAGTTCGCCTCGCTGTGCCCCAGCTCATGCAGATGCTGCAGGTAGTCGCGCTGGATGGCGATCTGATCCCGGTAGCGAGCCGCCGCATAGATCGCGCCGCCCTTGTTGAAATCAGCCTCTATCCCCTCGCGCGCCAGTACCCGGCCCACCTCATCGACGTTATCGGCCACCACGCCACAACAGGTTTGCCGTTCCGCCAATGGCAAGTCCCCGATATGCCGCTCCAGCCCGGCGAGGTTACCCACCACCCAGCCGCCATTGCGCCCCGACGCGCCATGACCGACACGCTCGGCCTCAAGCACGACGACCTCCCGCTCGGGGGCAAGGCGCTTCAGGTAATAAGCGGTCCATAGCCCGGTGAAGCCGGCACCGACGATGACCACGTCGGCCTGGACATCCGCAGTCAGGCGCGGGCGCGACGCCGGCCGCTCGTCCAGGGTGGTGCTCCAGAAGTTGCTATGCGCGTCAGTGTGCATGGCGTATTCGCTCGTCCGAGATCACATGTAGCCCAGCACCAGATACCCCGCGGCGGCAATACAGCCCGCGAGAGCCGCATAAGGCAACTGGGTGAAGGCGTGCTGGAAGGGAGTGCAGCCGCTGGCCTGAGCTGTCAGCACCGTGGCATCGGAATAGAAGCAGGCATGGCTGCCGAAGGTGCTGGCAGAGAGCGTGGCACCGATCACCAGCGTCATGTCGGCCCCCAGATTCTGCCCCAGCACGGCGACGATCGGCAGGATGATCACGAACACGCCCCAGTTGGAACCGGTGGCAAAGGACACGAAGCCCATGACGGTAAAGATGATGAAGGGCAGCATTTCCGCGCTGACCAGCGGCTCGACCGTGGTGATGACATAATCGGCGAGCCCCAGCGAGGTGTTGACCTCATTGAAGAGGAAGGCGGCCACCAGCACGGCCAGGGCATCCAGCATCGACTTGAAGCCTTCCAGAATGTTATCGAACGTCTCGCTGGGTGAAAGCTTCTTGAATCCGATGAAGGCCACGATCATGCCGGCCAGGGTCACGAAGATGCCCATCAGGAAATCCAGGTCGAACCACCAGGTAAAGAAGGCCAACGACGCCATGGGTAGCAGAAAGGACCAGATACTGCCTTTCGCATGGGTGTCCGCTTCGAGGTGGGCGATTTCGTCATCGATGTGTTCGGCACCGGGCGGCACGCACTGCCCTTGCTTTTCGGCACGCTGCTCGGCCTTCTTCATCGGGCCGAAGGCAGGAATCCAGCGCAAGATGAAAAGCGGCACCAGGATCACGGCGACCCAAGGGTAGAACATGAAGGGAATGGCCTGGATGTAGGTCCACACCCCCTGCCCATCTTCCGCGACGCCGTTGGTCTCGAGCAGGGCACCGAAGAAGACCGCCCAGGTCGAGATCGGGATCAGCACGCTGATGGGCGCCGCGGTGGAGTCGACCACGTAGGCCAGCATTTCCCGGGACGTCTTGAAGCGGTCGGTGACCTTGCGCATCGAGGTACCGACGGCCAGGGAGTTCAGGTAGTCGTCGACGAACAGGATGATGCCCATGATCCAGCAGCCCAGCAGCGCGCGAGGCTTGTTGGTGGTATAGCGCATCAGCTTGTCCGCAAAAGCGCGGGAGGAGCCCGACTTGAGCAGCAGCGCGATGATGCTTCCCATCAGGCCGCAGACCATGATGACCCAGGCGACATCCTCGTTGGTCATCACCGTGAGCAGATCCTCGGTAAGGCTGCTCAAGGCATTGCCGGGATCGATCATCAAGGTGCCGATAAAGGCCCCCAACACCAGGGGTTCGAGGGCCCGGCGGGTCCACAATGCCAGTATCAGGACGATTGCCGTGGGCAGCAGGACAAGGGGATTGTCATATTCCATCGTGTCTCACCTCAGCGGAGTTGTTGTTGTGCCTTCGTGAATGACGGGAAGCCGGATTGTCGGGCGCAAAAGCGCCGCTATTTCAGTTTTTCGCGTAATTGTTATTTAAGCTTTTCGAGTTATTGCTATTTAAACTTTTCTAGTAATTGGTAGTACCACATGCCGGCCGCCAGCAGTGCATTGCCGAGCCGGTCGTCGAGCGGGATGCGGATGTGCCGCACGTTGGCGAAGGCATCGAACTCCTCGAGCGTGCCGGCAACCGCATTGGCCATGATCTCGCCGACGATGTGCGAGGTGGCGATGCCGTGGCCGGAGTAGCCCTGGGCGTAGTAGACATTGTCCGAGAGCTTACCGAGCTGGGGGATGCGGTTGATCACGATGCCCGCCATGCCTTGCCATTGAAAATCGATGGCAACGCCCTCGAGTTGCGGGAAGGTGTGCTCCAGGCGCGGCCGCAGCTCAGAAGCTATGTCTTGTGAATCGCGGCCCGAGTAGTTGGCGCCGCCACCGAAGAGGAGCCGCTTGTCGGCGGTCAGTCGGTAGTAATCGAGCACGAAACGCGTGTCATAGACCGCCAGGTCCTCGGGGTCGATGGACTGCACCTGTTCGGGCGATAGCGGCGCCGTCGTCACGATGCCCAGCGACGCCGGAAACAACTTGCCCTTCAGTTGCTTGCGCTCGAGGCGGTGATAGGCGTTGCCGGCCAGGATCACGCTGTCGGCCGTCACCCGGCCGTGCTCGCCAACTACCACCGGCGTATCGCCGTGCTCGATATCCACCACCGGCGAATGCTCGAAGATCAGTGCCCCCAGGCTTGCCGCCGCGCGGGCCTCCCCGAGGCACAGGTTGAGCGGGTGCAGGTGCATGTTGTAATCGTTGCGGATCGCCCCGTGATAGAGCTCGGTGCCGACCACCTCGCGCACCGCCTTGGCATCCAGCCAGTGCACATGCTCGCCGATGGCATGGTGCTGCGACGCCTCGAATTCCTGTCGCAACGCCTTGATATGGCTGGGCTTGTAGGCCGCCTGCAGGTGGCCGTGCTTGAGATCGCAGGGGATCGCATACTTCTCGACCCGTTGCTTGATGATCCGGTGCCCGCGCCAGCGCAGGTTCCAGACGAACGCCTCGGCGTCGTCGCCCAGCGTGTGGCGCATTTGCCGGGTCATAGCGTCCTGGCCGGAGAGACTGCCGGTCACCTGCCCGCCGTTGCGTCCGCTGGCCCCCCAGCCGATTCGGTTGGCCTCGACGATGGCCACGCGATAGCCGCGTTCGGCCAGTTCGACTGCCGTGGCCACGCCGGTGAAGCCGCCGCCGACGATCGCCACGTCGACACGATGGTCGCCCTCCAATCGCGGATAGTCGGATTCCTGAACGATCGATGCGGTGTAATAGGAAGCACAGCGTTGCTGGGTCATGCCTGCTCCTTAAAGACGGGAAAGATACGTCTGGCGGTCGACATCGGTGACCCTGGCCATGAGCTCCCGGGCCTCGTGACGCTTGATTCTGGCGTAGAGATCTCGATACGCCGTGCCGAAGATATCGGCCATGGCCGGCGAGGCGGCGAAGCGCTCGATGGCGGCGAGCCAATCATGGCTGAGACACTCGGAGCGCTGCCGCGCGTGGGCTTCGTCCTCGATGGCCGGTGGCGGCGCGATGCGTTGCTCGAGCCCGTGCAGAATGCCACCCAGCAGCGCCGTGGCGACCAGATAAGGATTGGCATCGGCGCCGGCCACGCGATGCTCCAGACGCGCCGCGGCGCCATGCCACTCCGGCACGCGGACGGCCGCACCGCGATGATCGCGCCCCCAGGTGCACTCGATCGGAGCGAAGCTGTCGGGTTGAAAGCGGCGGTAGGAATTGCCGTGCGGCGCGAAGATCGCCTGACCATCGAGCAAGCTGTGCATCACACCGCCGATGGCCGCGTCGAGATGCCCGGCGCCGTTATCCTGATCGAAGATATTGTTGCCGGCTTCATCGAGCACACTGACGTGAAGATGCATGCCCGACCCCGCCTGATCGGTGTAGGGCTTGGCCATGAAGGTGCTCGCCAGGCCATGGTGACGGGCGGCCTGAGCCACGAGACGCTTGAAGTAGAGCGCATCGTCGGCGGCGGCCAGGGCATCCGGGCGATGCCAAAGATTGACCTCGAACTGCCCCGGACCGAACTCGGCGATCAACGTATCCGCCGGAATAGTCTGGGCGCGGGCGAACGCACGAATGGTGTCGAGGACCGGCGCCATAGCATCCATCGTCTCGAGTTCGTAGAGCTGCTGCCCCCGGTGATCTCCACCTGGACACAGCGGCGCGGGCGGCATGGTCTTCAGCGCGTGCCGTGCCTCGGCGTCGAGCAAGTAGAACTCCAGCTCGATGGCGACCACCGGCGTCCAGCCGTGGTGTCGAAAGCGCTCGACGACCGCGGCGAGCATGGCGCGCGGGTCCATGAAACTCGGCGTGCCGTTCAGGTCGTGCAGGGTGGTGAGCACCTGGTGGCCCTTGGCCCAGGGCAATGGCGTCAAGGTGCGCTCGTCTGCGTGACAAGCACCGTCGGGGTCGCCGATCGACTGCGACAGACCGGTCAGCGCATCGTTGTCCTCGCCCCAGATATCCAGCGACTGCGTCGAGAGCGGCAGACGCACCTGCCCGCCCATCACCTTGTCGAGCTGTTCGGCGGGCACCCACTTGCCGCGCGGAATGCCGTTCATGTCGATGCACAGCACGTCGACTCGGTCGGTAGCCTCTTCCTCGTGAGGGCGGTCAGTGCTGTGGGCAAACGAAGCCTGCGATATCTGCGCCATAAGGACTCTCGATCTTGTTATGATTCGGTGTGATCACATATGTGTGATCACACTAGCAGAGCCCCATCAACCCCACAAGCAAGCCAGTATCGTGATTGCCTCCGCCAGTTACGTTAAGCTGGAACGCCTGGCTCGGACTTCCATTTAGCAAAAGGCTTTGGCACATCGCATGACCACGGAATCAACCGCCAGTCGTACGGCTTTTTCGCCCGATACCGCCTCGACCCGGCTTCACCGGACCCTGCGCGTGCGTCTTTGCGAGGGTGATTTCACGCCCGGCGAAGTGATCTCGATCCGGCGCATCGCCGCGCAATACGGCACCGGTACCATGCCGGCCCGCGAGGCGATACGCTGGCTGGTGACCGAGGGCGCGCTGATCTTCTCCGACAGCCGCAAGATCATCGTCCCGGAGCTGAGCCATGACCGGTTTCATGAAATCTTGTTCGCCAGAAAAAACCTGGAAACCGAGGTGTCGCGCCAGGCCTTCGATAATATCGGCGCCACCGACATCGAAGCCCTGGAACGGATCGATGAGCAGATCAACGAGGCCATCGCCCAGGGCGACCTGGTCAGCTACATGCGTGGCAATTACCAGTTTCACTTCCATATCTACCGCCTGAGCCAATCGCAGGTGCTGTTGCCACTGGTCGAGATACTCTGGCTGCAATACGGCCCCAGCATGCGCTACATCTGCACGCGCTGGGGGGCATCGAGCATCGCCGACGATTATCATCGCGAAGTGACCCAGGCGCTCAGACATGACGATCGCTCGGCGTTCTGTCAGGCGATTGCCGCAGACATCGAACAAGGCATGCTGCTGCTGGAATAACGACCACCTGGTAAGTCCCTATAAAGCGTCCCTATCAAAGAGCCTCTATCAAGAGGCCCCATCAAGACGCCCCACCGCCGTGGCCGGGCGAGTGCCCCGGCTTTTCGACTAGCGTCACATCGTATTCACTAATGGCCGTCACCTCACGCGGCCACCACTCGGGATGGTTATCCCGGATGAAGGCCATTAATTTCTCCCGAACATTCATTTCAGCGACCCAGCCGGCGAAAGGATCCGACGTCATCAGGTAGCAAACGACCGTCTGCGCCCGCTCGGTTTGCCCCGTCACGTAACAAGAAAGCTTGTGGTGTTCGATGACGTTCTCTTCTTCTTGTGCGTACTCCAGGAACTTCTCCCTGAGGCATTGGATGTCGGCGCTCAAATGGAGGATCAGCTCCAGGCTTCTAAACTCCTTGGTGCTCTTGATCGACAGGTTTTCGAAGGGCCTGGAGACGAAATACGTGACTGGCACGATCAAACGCCGATCATTCCAGACCCTCAAGCGGATGTAGGTATAAAAGATACCCTCCACATAGCACCATTGGTCTTCAAAGACCACCAGGTCGCCGATGCGTATGGGCTTGGCCAACGACAGCTGAAACGAAGAAAGGATATTGCCGAGTACCGTCTGGCCGGCGATACCCACCAGTACCGCCAAGACGCTGGCAGACGCCAGCAAGGTAACCCCCAGCGTCTCGAATATCTGAATCTGACTCAGCACATAGATCGAAACAGCAGTCACCGTGATCAGGATGATGATGCGTCGCAACGCGTAGAGTGTCGTCAAGAACTTACGCTCGTCTTGGGGCTTGGTGTCATCGATCTGCCCGATGAGGCGCCGGGTTACTTGCAGCATGAGGGTGTCGACGAATCGCAGCGCGATCGTACCGCCACTCCAAGCCAGAATGACGATCAGCAGCACCCGGAAAGACGTGGTCGCCACGGCCGAGAAAGACACCACGTAGTCGAGCACCGCCTGGGTGACCAGTGACATGACGACGAGTGCCACGGGCGCCTTGATTCGACCGACAAAGATGCTGGGCGAGCCGGAAGGCAGCCAGCGTGTCACCACCCCGACCAGATGATGGATCCACCCCCCCATCAGCCCCACCAGCAACAGAAAAACTGGAATGGCGATCCATTCCCAGATTCGGAGCACTCCAAGCGACGCCTTGAAGCGCTCCGGAATATACGCCTCAAACATCAAGGGGCCATATTCCTCGTAAAGCAACGGCACCGACGAAACACTGTCCGGCATGACCAACCAGACCGGCGCCTCATCACCCACCCGATAACGACCCAGACGGATGTCATAGGTTTCACCCTTGGCGGTGAGCGATGCCAGTTTGAGGTTGCGTCGGGGCTCTCCTGTCTGGGGATGCTGGCCCGTGGGATCCTCGATGGCAGCATCCTGGCGTCCAGGAAGACTAGAAACCTTGAGCCATTCGCCACGTTTGAGAACCTCCGCCAGTTGCCTGGCCAACTGGCCCCCTCGCTCTCGCTGCTCCGCCGGGGATAGCTCGGAAAGGTTGAGGATATGCGCCGCCGCCGCGAAGTCCTCATTCTCGGTCAGTGTCAGGAAGCTACGAATCGCCTCCCGTGGCGTCATACGTTTGACCGCCTTGGGGACCTCACCCAGCCCCGCGTTCAGCGAATCGACGGAGAACCAGCGCGTATCAGCGCTCTCGTCGTCCGGCGTTTGTGCCATACATAGGCTGGAAAAAATGAAAACCACTGCCGCCATCAGCCACAGTTGCCATGCACCATGTTTCTTCATACGTCCCTTACCGATTCAGTGGGTCATCCATGTATTCCACCTACCACCGGATCATCCCGACCCGGCCGGGCCTTTATCCGTAAAAGGCCATCACGTTAGTGGTTGCTCGCAGTACAGCGCACCGGCGAACGCCGCGTCCAGTTTTCATTCCTCGAGGGCCGGCACTTGGGCATAGGGAAACAGTGATGTGCCTGATAAATAAGGCGCCGAGCGGCGGCGAACACATGCACCAGCCACCCAAGTCATACATGCTAGTCTGCAAGGACCTATCGACATCAAGCGCAGCCAAGACAGGCAAGGGGTATTCATGAGCCAGGAATCGGAACCGACGCGCAAGGCGCTGTACGAGCAAGCCCAACAGCAAGAGATCGCGGGGCGTTCGTCGATGAGCAAGGCAGAACTGGCGGCAGCGCTCGAACGCCAACCGTTCGAGGAGGCCGCCCCGGTGGTGGCGACACGTTTTGACACCTTCAAACGTCTGGCAGAAGCCGTGGCTGGTGGAGAATTCGTGCTACGCCCACGCGCCTTGACCGGTTTCGAGCGACGCCGGCACGTGCGTCAGACGCTGCGCGAGGATCATAGGATGCGCATCGCGGACGGCTCAGAGGAGGCCAGCGCCAAGTTCGACCAGCTCTCGGACTCGCTATTTTCGTTCTTTCGCGGCACGGCGCTGCTTTTCTATCGCGACATGGCCGGCGACGATGTCTGGATGCCCACCGTGCTCGCGCTCGGCGACGTTCACCCCGGCAATTTCGGCGTCATGCCCAACGCCGACAACGTGCCGATCTTCTCGGTCAACGATTTCGACGAGGCCTACTACGCCCCCTTCACCTGGGATATCAAGCGTGGCGCGGTCGGTTTCATGATCGCTTCCCAGACCGAAGGCGAGCTCAAGCGCAAGCAGCAGATCAAGATCGTGCGTCACTTCGTTCAGGGCTACATCGAGGAAATGGCGCGGCTGGCCCACGAAGGCACCGAGCAGGACGAAGAGATGCGTTACGACAACGCCCCGACGCTCATCCGCAAGCTGTTCGAGGACGCCGATGAAGACCGCGACGAGTGGCTCGCCGACGACTATCTCAACGAGACGCGAAGCGGCTTCCGTCCGACCAAGAAACTGGTGCCGATCTCGTCGCGCCGCGACGAATTCCAGGCGATCACCGACCGGCTGGTCAAGGAGAACGAGATCGAGGTGCCGGCACGCGCCCGGGGGCGAGATGAGCATGGCATGCGCGTGAAGGACGTGGCGCTGCGCCGTGGCCAGGGCACCGCCTCGCTGGGACTCAATCGCTACTACGTACTGATCGAGGGCCCCGAGCGCGACGGCACGGACGACCTGATCATCGAGTACAAGCAGGCCCGACGCTCGGCCCTGGCCGGCCTGGTGCCGCCCTCCGCCTACGAAATGGACACGCTCGCCGAGCGCATCAGCCATGCCCAGGCCGTGCACCTGATACGCGGCGACGTCTTCTACGGCCATGTCGAGTTCGAGGGCCACAGCTACCTATCGCGCGAGCGCGCGCCGTTCCGCGACGATATCGACCTCGAGGACCTGTCCAAAAGCGAATGGAAGGAGTACGCCCACATCTGCGGTGGCGTACTCGCTACCGTGCACGCCCTCTCCGACGAATCCGGCAAGCTCGACTACGACATCGAACCCGCGATCATCAACGCCATCGGGCCACCGGCACTGTTTGCCGAAGATATCATGGAGTTCGCCACGGAAGCCGCCGACCGCGTACGCCGCGACCATGGGCTATTCCGCGAAGA